>ERZ825324.34-NODE-34-length-176667-cov-28.132041_pt1 | contig 176667 bp, 171 predicted proteins | sample MGYA00519859_ERZ825324 | MGnify/ENA primary metagenome ERZ825324 (study PRJEB31778, sample SAMEA3449198) | human gut metagenome | biome: human gut; feature: human-associated habitat; material: faeces | place: United Kingdom | collected 2010/2012 ...
CAAAATTTGATTTCATAAGCAGTCTCCCTCGATTTTTGTTAATTCATTTAGCATTCGATGTAAGTACATCCCCAAAGTATCAATTTGATACTTTGGAAGCCGAAAGCTGATACTTTAGACTTACAAATCTCTCGCCCAGAAGGCCGTGAGGCCTTCGTAATAATAACTGTGATCGATGACTTTCATATAGACCTCACGGCTATCCACATCATCGGTGAGTGCGTTTTTCAAAAGGTGTTTGATTTCAATATCTTTTATCGGGCTGCGCTCCATGGCAAGAAGATAATCTTCTTTATCAATCTTGCTCCAATCAACGACTTTGTGAAGCTCGGTTTTGAAAATGAGGTCAAGCCAAATGCGGGTGCTGCGGCCATTGCCCTCTCTGAAGGGGTGGGCGATATTCATTTCCACATACTTCTCGACGATTTCGTCGAAAGCGGATTGCGGCATTTTATCAATGTTGGCAAGTGCCGCTTCAAGGTACATCAGCGGAGCAAAACGGAAATTGCCCTTTGAAATATTCACGGTTCTGAGTTCTCCGGCAAAGTCATAAATCTCGTCAAAGAGATACTTGTGAATTGCTTTCAGTGCGGAGAATTTTCCTGCTTCCAATTTATCAAGCAACCCGCTATCATAAAGTTCAAGCGCCTTTTTCTTGCTGATGTGTTCTTCCTCCTGGGCAAGGTCGGCAGAGCTTGTCAGCCCCAATTTATTTTCAAGTGCCATAGTGTGCCTCCGAATTAATTTACAAGATATTTAAGCACAAAAAACAGTCCGATAAGAGCTGCAATAATCAATAACACAATCCATCCGGTGGCTTTCCGCACCTTCTTTTTTGAGGAAACCAGCTGTACAAGATATGTATACTGTAACTGTGGAGATTGGCAGTGCTGTTTTGTTTTTGCGGTAGGTCGAGGTTTTGTCGCCTTTCGGTACATAGCAAGCGGATCGCTCTGATTCATAATTTTATCGTAAAAGTCGTCAATCCACTGCGCATCGCCGTATTCGCACATATTCTCCTTTGTGCAATTTGGCTCATGAGCAATTTTATTTCGAATCCACCGATAGTGCTTAAGGCGTTTAAAATCTTCGTCCCAGCCTTGAGCCAAATAAGAACCTTTTGGGGTATTTCCAATATCGTCTATATAGACAGAGATACCGTGCTGAGTTTGCAGCATATCGCCGCATAGTTTTTCAAGATGCTTATATGATTCTATAAATCCCATAGCTTGTCTCCCAACCCAGATTACTTATCCGCCGCAACGCCGGATTTCATCCAGGCGTCCACTTCGCTGATTTTGAATTTCCACAGCCTGCCGATCTTTGCAGCGGGCATTTCTCTGCGCTCGATCCAGTCAAGAACGGTATCACGGCTGACGCCCAAATATTCCATTATTTCTTTCATCGAATACCAGCGCTCAAGGTTGTTATCCATAGCGGAATCCTCCGTTTTCACGAAAATACAATACTACAATATATATTATACCACATTTTTTGAGATTTCACAAGGCTTAATAGGGGTTTATTCGGGGGTTACAAGACAAAGTCATAAATTAAACGGCAGAAAAAAGCCTTCTTTCGAAAAATCGAGAGAAGGCTTTGAAACTATCCCTGTCCGTCTGTGTGCGACGAATGATAAAACAGCATCCTTGGTTTTGCGTTATGGCTATTGATGCGGGGCAGGTTTTCAAGCGGAATGGCATAGAACCGCTCCTTGATAAAATTCCCGTTCATGCTGTCGATGATTTTTGCGGTCTGTTCCGCATAAGCGCCGGTCACATCAAATTCCGCAAGGCGGACGATCTGAAAGCGATGCTTTCCGGCGGCGGTATACAGCAGAATCTCACCGGCTTTTCCGTCACCGTAGGGTGTATAGGCGTATCTGGCTGACTGCACGATTTTCTGCCCCTTTTCTTTTATGAATGTTATAGCCGTTTGCTTTAAGAAAACGCCGTCGCAAAAGCCCATATCGCACAGCACTTTGGCAAACTTTTCGATTGCTGACTTGCGTTTTTTCTCAATGCTTTTTTCGCCCGATGCGCCTTGTTTTAATGCAATCTCCGCATAGGTGTTGGGCTTAAAAATGCCGAAACAGTCAAAACACACACCGAGGGAAAGAGATAAAATTTGCTTATCCTTAGGTGTAATTTTATCGGCAGCGGTGCGGAAATTTTCACGGTAAATACTTCGCATCACTTCCTTGAACAGAGATACGGACGGGTCTTCGATAAGCTCGTCCGCAACAGTGCCGTCCGCTGCGTTTTCATTTTCTTCTGTCGGGACAATGCCGATGGGATATTCGCAAGCCTTGCCGACAGCAACAAGCTCGGTAACTTTTTCTTCGGAAAATCCGGTTTCCTTTACGGCAAGCGCAATGCGCTCATCGGCGGAAAGATCGGGAGCGCTGTTATAAATGCGCATAACCTTACGCAACTCGGCATACCCGTTTTGCGTCGGCACGGTGCAGGCATTTTTTGTTGTGCGGATATGATCCAGTTGTCGTACTACTGCTGCCTTTTTCACATACTGCAAAAGCGGAAAGTGATCGGCGGCATCATAGCCGAGAAAAGCAAACCACAATGTTTCCAAAAAGATTTGCTTGATGTCCTCTGTATCGTCCGCAGACAGATTATAATGCGAAACAAACCGCTCGGCTCGGTTTTGTAGCACCGGCTCGTAGGCATTGATAAACGCTTCAAAATATCCTTTATCCTGACCCTTAATCGCCTCAACAAAATATGCATTCAGATCATCGAACTGCACGCCGCTTTTATCGCTTTCGGTAAAGGCAGATGCGCGTTCGTTTTTTTCTTTGCAGAAATATTTGATACGCAGAATTTCATCGTTAATTTCCCAAAGCCGCAGCTTACCCGAACGGACAGAGGAAAGAATATCGTTCCATATCGTCAGCTCGTGCAGCTGTTTATCCGTAATGCCGCAAAGCAGTTTTTCGGCAGCCTTTTTGTATTCGGCGTTCATACGTGCACCCCCTTCCCAAAGAAAAATAAATTTATTTTTTGCCCAGTGCCGCTTTTGCCTCGGCAATCAGGTTGATCAGAACCATATCCCGCTCATACTGATTTTGCGCGTAATCAAAATCAATTTGCGCCTCCTCATAATGCCGTTTGGCAAGCTCGATCGCCTTATCGCACACATCCACATCATATTTGGCGGACGGCAGATTTTTATTGGTTTTGTGCTTTTCGTTGCGCAGAGAATCGTATCTCTTTTTCCAAGTCGCATAGTCGAAACCGTCCTTTTTCTTTTGCTTCGGCATATTCAGTTTATTTTTTGCAACGTATGCGCAGGGAACGCCGTACTCCGGATTGACGGTGATGCAATACAACTGCTTATGCGCAGTTTCCATAAAGAAAAATCGGTGGCAGATTCCGCATTGCCATGAATAATGTCCGGCGGCGAGTCCTTCGAATAGATCGGTAACATAAAAATTGAGCATACGGTCGAAATGAATTCGGCGGCCGAGCATAGCAGAGCCGTTTTTGTTTTCAAGGACAACCGGCGCCATCCAAACGCCAGGCTCGAGCGTAAAATTGTGCGTAATTTCGGTGGCGTTTAGTTCCTCGATCCATTCCGCCACTTCTTCTTTTCCGAAAAATTCTTTTGTAAAACCGGCAAGGAGAACTTTGTCCCGAAATCCGTTCTCGGTGAGGTTTACAAAATACATCATCGCAACCTTATAAAAATTGAAGGTGTCGGCGCAAAGATAAATGTAGGATTTTATGAATTAGGTAAGAACGATAATGTGGTCATGCATAGCCGTGCCTTCGGGAACAAAATTGATATTCGGTATCGGCAGGGAAGAAAAGCTGCGCTGCCACTCTTTGATTTTATCATCACCGAGAAGCAAATCAATATGTTCGTACTCTTCGCTGATATTAAAATACGAAAACGGTTTTATTTTCCCGATAATATCAAGTATTTTTTCTACGGTCTTCCGAATGCTTGTAAACAGCTCATTGCTGTAATTTTCCGCATTCAGTCGGTTATACAAATCATTGAGTTTATCGCCCGTCTTAAAAACGTAGAGCAACTTGTCGGCGGGGATGTTTAATATATCGTGGGTAATGATTCCGAGCGGCAGAGTTTTGCCGCCTAAAATAAAATCGTCACCTGTAAAGTCAACAGAGAACTTATAAAAATTCGCATCGCCCACAGGTTTTGTTTCAATCAGATTCATGCGTGCCACCTCGTTTCTGTAATCATTATATCATAAAATCATTTCGCTATCATCGGAAATTACAAAAATTTCAGAAACGAAATTTTGCGCTCACAGCATTTTATGTGATTTTTCTGTTTTCAGCCATTAGATAGATAGGAGAGCGAAAGCACCGGTTCTGCCGCCGCTGCTTTTGCTCTTACTTTTTTACAAGGAGATTTCAGTATGGCTGACGGAAAAACAAAACTCGCCGTTATCGACGGCGAAACCTTAATGGACATGAAACTTCCGCCGACAAAGTTTTGTGTCGACACGCTGCTGCCGCAGGGGTTATGCATCCTCGGCGGCGCGTCAAAGATCGGCAAATCGTGGTGGGTGCTGGACCTGTGTGTGCGTATTGCAAAGGGCGAACCGATGTGGGAGTTGAAAACGACCGGAGGAACAACACTGTACCTTTGCTTGGAGGACACCCTGCGCCGCGTGCAGAACCGTCTGCTTTGCATCACCGACGAAGTGCCGCCCAATGCGTTTTTTGCTACCTCTGCCGGAACGCTGTCCGACGGTCTGTGCGAACAGATACGGGATTTTGTGAAAGAGCATCCCGACACGGTTTTTGTTGCGGTGGATACCTTTCAGATTGTGCGCAACAACAGCATAGACACCTCTTACGCAAACGATTATGAGGAAATACGGATATTAAAACAGCTGGCGGACGAGCTCGATATCTGTCTTCTGCTGGTGCATCACTTGCGCAAACAGGGCGACAGCGACCCGTTCAACAAGCTGACCGGCACCACCGGAATCGTAGGCGCAGTGGATACCGCTTTCGTGCTGGACAAGAGCCGCCGCAATGCCGACAGCGCCACCCTCTACTGCACCGGCCGTGATGTGGAGGACCGCCAGCTTGAACTGCGGTTTTCCAAAGAGGAATTTGTTTAAAAAATGATCGGCGACAGTATGGAGAACCGGGAAATGCTGCTGCCGAAGGAGATGGAACTGCTGGTCGAATTTATGAAAGTGCAGAAAAAATACAGTGGCAGCAACACGGAGTTTTGCGAACGGTATAACGAATACGCAGGACAGGCGGTATCGGCAAGAGGACTCAAACGGCTGATGAATCTTTGGGAATATCGCCTTGCCGATTTCGGCGTGCGCTTTCGCAGTCATCGCAGCAACGGCGCCCGACTGCTGGAAATCGAATATTCCTTTTCTGCCGGTGACGAAAGTGCCGTTGGTGACGGTTAAATCGGTGCACACCCAATCGGTTCGTCCCAAGCGTTCCTTTCGTCCCTGTCGGTGGTTTACAGGCGGTTTGTGCCGCTTTCGGCGGGGAGTAGGGATAAACCGCCGATGCGCCGGAAACAACGCGAATTTGGGGCGTTTGCGGGAGCGTCGGTTTTACCGATTTCCCGGACTTCGTCCGGGGCGAGCGGACAGCCGGGCGCAATTCGCCCTTTTTGCTTGTTTTGCCGCAGGCGGCAAAAGCTTCGCTTTTCGGGCGGCAGCCCGAACCCACTGAATTTAGAAACGGAGAGTGATATTTATGAGTAAACAAAGACGGCGTGACACCACGCTGACGATTCGGCTAACCAAAGCCGAAAAAGAACGCATCGAACGCAACGCCAAACGCGCCGAGCGCAGCGTCACCGACTATCTCGTTTTGCTGTCGCTTCAAACGCCCATTCATGTTGCGGAAGATGTAAAGCCCTTGCTGATCGAGCTCAAACGCATCGGCAACAACCTAAATCAAATCACGGCAAAGATCAACGCCGGCGCGTTTCGGTCATACAATTTTGAGGATATGATCGACGGGCATAAGAAAATCTACGAGCAACTGCTGGACATTGCGAGGAAAGGATAATGGCAACGGTTAGTTTTATTCCCGAATCCCATCAAAGCATCAGCGCAATGAAAGCGGTGATTGACTACTGTTTGCAACAGAAAAAGGTGGCGGACGCAGACAGCGGCCGCCAATTGGTGAGCGGCGTAAACTGCAGCGGCGAAAATGCCTTCACGGAATTTATGGCGACCAAGACCGCGCATCACAAAAAAGGCGGAATGAATTTTTATCATTATGTGCAGTCTTTTTCGCCGAGCGAAAGTGTGACCGCCGAGCAGGTACACGAAATCGGTTTGGCGTTTGCGAAAAAAGCGTGGCCGGGGCATGAGGTGCTGGTGACCACGCACACCGATGTTGCGCATCTGCACAACCACTTTGTCATCAACTCCGTGCATTACGAAAACGGAAGGAAGCTGCGCCAAAACCCCGTAACGCTGACAAAGCTGCGCTCACTCGGCGACGGTATCTGTCGGCAGCACGGGCTGAGCGTTCTGGAACCGTATAAAAAAGACGGCGCAAACATTTCAAGTCGCGAATACCGCGCCGCGGCAAAGGGCGAGAGTTGGAAGTTCAAGCTGATGTCCGATATTGATTTTGTGATGAATCGCAGCGGCAGCCGCGCGGATTTTATACGGGAAATGCAGCGGCTCGGCTACAAGGTCACATGGACGGACGAGCGAAAATATATTACCTTCACTTGCCCGAACGGAATGAAGTGCAGAGATATACGCCTGCACGATGAAAAATATTTGAAAGAGGGTTTGGAATATGAATTCACAATCAGGAAACAGCACACAGCAGAACTCGGCAATGGATATGCTGAGGAAGAAAAACACGCGGACGGTGTCCGAACTGGAACAGATCCCGTATCAGCCACAGGTGTATGCGATCCCGATCGAACAGCGCAAACGGGAAAGCAAACTGCTGGCGGACGCGGTGGAGTTTCAGCCGAGACTGTATCAGATGATCGAACGGCTGGCGACGGCGGAGGAACTGAGCGACCACTGCACCCGGATACAGAATATCGAGGCGGTGTATATGGAAAAGACAGTGCGGGAAGTGGTAACGGAGAACCGCAAGACGGCGGCGCAGATGCAGAACCTCGTCGAACAGGCTGGGAAGAATCAAGAGCAGTTTATTTTGAATTGCTCCGAAACTCTTTCCAAGAGTACCAAGACGCTGGACAGCACGATAGAGAAACTGCACCGAAGAATTTTGAAAATTATGATAGCCACGGCGGTATCGGCAGTGGCGCTGTCGCTGCTGGCCTGCGCGGTATTCTGGAAGCTGAACTTCTTCTGCTATTCGGATAGCGAGGCAACGAACATCGGGTTCAACATCAAAAGGTACAGACTGTTGTTCCTTGTTAGTTCCACAATTTTGGTATCTGTAGCAGTTTCGGTGGCCGGCTCCATCGGGTGGATTGGTCTTGTAATTTCTCTGTTGGTCAGAACCATTATAGGCACAGATAATTCTGATACGTTGGGGCTGTCCTTCATCATGGGTGCAACATTTTTGCTGCTTGTTGATGTAATTAACAGCCTGATCTCTTCTGCGGAACTGCCCATCAGTATTCTGACCGGCTTGATCGGAACCCCGATTTTCGTTATTTGCCTGCTGTTGAAACAGAGAGAGGAGAAACTTACACGCTATGATAAAGGTTGAAAATCTTTCTGTTTTCTACGGCAAAGGGATGCCCGATGTTATCCGCGATATGAATTTCGATCTGGAGAAAGGCTGCATACTGAATATCCTCGGTCAAAATGCGGTAGGTAAAACCACTCTAATCCGAACCCTTATGAGAGAACTGCAAAACTACAGAGGCTCAATCAAGGTAGGTGGCAACGAAATCAGCAGCTATTCCATTCGCGATTACACACAAATGATGGGGGTCGTATCCACTTCGTTCAGCACCTATCAAAACCTTCTCGTTGTAGACTATTTGGTAACTGGATTTCTGAACAAAATGACTCCATTTTCCTAGCCAAACGGCGAGTATGTGCAGAGAGCCTATGATGTGCTGAGCAGCTTCGGAAAGCAGGAACTGTTCAACAAACAAATCGACCAGCTTTCCTCCGGAGAACGCCAGATTGTTATGATTGCCAGAGTTCTGCTGCAGAATCCCGAAATAATCATCGTTGATGAGCCAACCGCAAATTTAGATGTTAAGAATCAGATTGCTGTACTTAATCAGATTCAAAAATTGGCGGCTCAAGGTTACACTGTCCTTGTCACTACCCATAACCCCGGCCATGCTTACTCTTTGGGCGGGAAAACATTGATGATGGGAAAAGGAAAATATTGCTTCGGTGATACGAATAATGTAATTACGGCACAGAACCTATCTGAATACTACGAGTTGGATGTTACAATGCAACCAGCCGATGGCCTTCGGTATATGGTTTTCCAAAATGCCAATAATCCCGATGGTGTGAAGCTCATTTTCTAATCAGTCACCTTTATAAAACACAATAAGTGTTCCTTAACGGCACCTGCTTCGGTAGGTGTCGTTTTCTTTTGCATCCACAAATCCAGCTTGGTGTTTTGCAGTTGTATTATAGCTTTGCGGGCAACCGCTGGAAGTTTCACAACACACTACAATACCTACAGGAGGACAGAGTTATGGAAAATATCTATGCCAAGGACTATGCCGAGTTTATGGAAGAAGCACTTCATGCTATGGTGCAACTACCTGTGGAAGGTATAAGTATCATTACGAAATTGCAAGGCGGCGGAGTTTTTACCAACTATTTCAAATCAAACATGATGGATAAGATCACCTATGCCGGGCTTATTCAGCAAGATGCCACGCTGGATATGCTGAAAGCCAACAAGCTGGTAAGACCTGAAAACGAAGAATAATGCCTCGTTAGATGCAGGAACAACACAACCATCTACTGTGCATTTGAGAATCCAGACAGCAAAAATTGTGTAGTATGCTTATCTCAGCTTAGACGAGCAGAACTACATCAAAGGGAGGAAATCATATTGGCATCTATGAGGAAAATGGGCTGACCATTGCGTCTCAGGCTGTAATGGAAAATCAGGACGGTGAGAGCATCCTGCTTCTTGAGGTAGTGAATAATTCTGATGCGGTTGTCGGTGTTTCCACAACGAACATCGATATCAACGGCCTGCACGCCTGCGATTCCACTTGGTCCTATGACACTATCAATCCTGGAAAAACCGCAATTGTGGACATTGATTTGTCTTCGGTACTCGAACCGGAATACTTGGGCGTTTACGGCATAACTGAAGTCGGAAATGTAGCGCTGAAAGTATCCTTCAAGAATGATGACAACAAAGAGATCTCCAGTCCGGCATTCCTGTCCATCGATATTCCCGGCACTGACGCCTCTTTCAGTATTGACGGAACAGAAGTGTATAACGGGAACGACATCCGCATTATCTCCAAGGGCATTTACGCAGATCCGTCTGAGTATAGCGATGATCTGCACATCCTCATGGTTGCAGAAAACACATCCGGCAAAACACTGGCGCTTCACGATGTATATAATTCCTTGTCCATCAACGATTACATGGTCACATACTTCTTCTACACTACGACTATGGAAGACGGCTCCTGTGTAATGATTGATATCCTTTTGTGGGGATACGGGCTGGAAGATATCAATATTTCTGAACCGTCCGAGGTTAAGTCAGTCGAGTTCTCTCTTTCCATCAAGGATAAGAATTATAAAGAAATCGACGAAGCAACTATCGCATTCACTATCGAATGATTCTTCGGAAGCAACACCGATGCCGGTAGGCAATCTGCTGGCATCGGCAGCCCAAAAGATTCTGCTATTTTGCAAATCCTGTCGAAATGGCACTGGGTATTCTGCACTTACTGTCATTTATCTTTCCAGTGTACGGCGGTACAATTAGTACATAAAGCAAAACCCCAATCTAAAAAAGAGAGGTACATATCATGAAGAAGACAATGAAAACTCTGGTAGGAATTTTGGGCGGCGCCTTGGGCTTGGTCGCAGTATTTTATCTGTTGGTGCTTGTGACCGCTTGGGTTTAAGGGGGGTGCAGCATGGCTAAAGTTTGGAAGGCGATAAGTAGCACACTTGCAGTTTTGCTCACGCTTTCTCTTGTTTTCGGTGCCGGCTATTTTGTTGGTAGTTTCCCTGATGAAGAAGCGGAGATAGTCGAACCCATCAATCCTGCGGAAGAAAAGTTCGACCTTGAACTCCCCGCGGAGGTTGAGAAACGAATCGTCACCGTAGAAGAGGTTGAAGTCATGCTTGTTGATATCAGCCAGTTTTCTACTTACTCCGGTGAATACACAACCACAAAATTGGCAGAGTACACCCGTTATTTCCTTGACAACATCGCAGTCCCTGGCACCACCAATACAATCAATCTTGAATGCAAGGGCATTGTAAAGGTGGGTTATGACGTGGAGGAAATTACGATTGAGGTGGATAACGACAGTAAGAAGATTTACATTTCGCTGCCAGCCCCCAAGGTTCTCGATAACTACGTCATCTGGGATACCGTCAAATGTCAGGAAGAAAACAACATCCTCAACCCCATCGACTTTGAGCAATATCAGGCGCTCATATCTGAAATCGAAGATGATGGCCTGGCACTTGTTGAGGCAGATGGCATTTACGCTGATGCGGAGGAGAACATAATAACTATCATCCGCAACTGCCTCTCTGGCTTTGAGGATTTCGAGATCATTTTCCTGTAAGCATAAGTCATCATTTACCACACTTTAGGAGGAACAAAATGGCAAAGTACAAAGTTGAGTTCAAAGCATTCACTTCAGGCGACTGGTATACTAAGACGGACACCGATAGCAGAGCATCCGCTTTTTCCGTTGCGAAAATCGGCAACTACGGAAGAGCCTGCAGATTGACGGATACTGAGTCCGGCGAGATCCTGTTTGAATCACCCGAAGATCCTGACTTCAAGGCTGTAAACGGCGATGTCAGCAAGTTTAGATATTGAGGAGGTACGCACTATGGCTAAGAGAGCAACAGCAACTAATTGGGAAGTTATTATACGTGATGATGAAGGGGCAATGGTCAACATCGATTTTGACTGCCCTCACTATGGATACTCCAACGGCGTCTTTATCTCTGTAGGAGCAAGCGGTGTTGGCTGCTTGGATGGTAGCTGGGAGACTGACCAGGTTTGCCCGGTGTGCGATAAGGATGTCATCGTTGAGTGCCACTGATCCTTAATTGGAGGATATGGCATTGCTTGAGATACTCTGTACGATCCTGTTCGTTTGGCTGTTTATTAAGGTATTGGGTCTTGTGTTTAAGGTGGCATGGAGTCTGACAAAAGTACTTGCAACGATACTTTTTGTTATGGCTTTGCCTGCACTGATTGTTTGCTTTATATTTGCAGGCGGTCTTCTGCTACTTTTCCCGGTCGGTTTGCTCGGATTGGCCTTTGCACTACTTAGTGCGTAACGAAAATATCCATAAACAGCTTTGTCTCGGCAGGATATTGAAAAATAAAATTGGGTTACACTTTTGATTTTTGGCTCCTTTGAGGTGTTGATTTCAAAAAGTGTAGTCCAGTTTTTTACCCTTGTTTTTGCATACATAATGGAGTTGCAAAGGCCTGTCAATAATAATATTTCGACAATTTTCGATAGTTTACATTCTCGTACACAGCAATAGGTAGGAGATCGCAAAAGTTCCGAAAAACCGCATGAACTCAGCATTTCTTGGGGCTTTGAACCCCCTAAACCTATCTGCACACCCTTGTAACCCCCCTTGCCATAATCGTGTTATTGTATCAAGTATGTCGTTGCAAGACAAAAAAGCCCGATGGTTTTAATACGAAACCACCGGGCTTTTTTTGCAATAGGCAGAATAATCTGATACAATTGATTTGACATACCACATTATGATTTAGATGATTTACAGTGGGATAATGCCGCAAATGCTTACGGAACAAAAAGAGATCCGCAGGAAAGGGACAATCTTCTCAATCAAATTTTGCAAAAAGATGATTGGATTATTGAAGGCGTTTATTTCATATGGTGTAAACAATGCTTCGATGATGCTGATAAAATTTATATATTGGATGTCACTCAATATAAATGCAAATATCGAATTATACGCAGATTCATCAGAAGAAAGCTATGCATAGAAAAAAGGTAAAAAAGAAAGTTTAAAGTCTTTAATCGATTTGCTCAAATGGTCAGACAAATTCAAAAAAGTGAACTTGCCTAAAATAAGAGAGATTTTATCAACTTATTCTGATAAGGTGATTGAATGATACAAATTCCGGTTTGACGAACGGATAAGCATGGTTTCACTTTATGGTGAAACCAAAAGAAACCATTTAAAGCCGTATCATTATTATCAACTGTTGTCAAAAGAGTAGTTTTTAACTGCTCTTTTTTCTTTTCTGAAAAACTAATTATAATATTTCGGAAAATTTAAAAAACGGTTCTTGCGGTAAGGATAAGGGGATATGAATAAAATTCAGTATTAAAAATTAAAAAGCACAGGCTTTTCAAAATAACGAAAGTCTGTGCTTTTTATTTTCCTGTAACTATTTACTATTTCCTCTAAGCATTACATCGGCGGTGAAGATGCTGTCTTTTTGCGTGAAACGGCAGTAGCCGCCGCCCTTTTCGGCTATGCGGCGGACGGATTGTGTGCCGATGCCTTCGCCGCTGTGTTTGCTTGATTCAAAAATTCCGTTCTTTTCTTTTACAACTCCGTTGTAGAAGTTTTCTACTTTAATAAGCACTACATTATCCGAGTGCATTCTTGCAAACACGGTTATTCTTCGTTTGTCGGGTGCGGTTCGCATACTTGCCTCAAGCGCATTTTCAAGCAAATTAGAGAGCACAAGGCAAATATCAATTTCAGATACGGAAAGTTCTTTTGGAAGTTCGAGCTTGAATACACACGGTATTTCCAAATCTTTATACCTATGATAATAATGGCCCGCTACTCCGTCAATCGCATTGTTTTCGCACAGCTTGAGTTCCGAACTCGGAATACTCTTGCTCATTTTGCTTAAATAATTTTCAAGGCCTGCCCAATCTTTTCGTTTAACAAACGAATTAAGAATCGACAGATGATGCCGCATATCGTGACGGGCGTGTCGGGTTTCTTCAATCGCCTTATTAAGCGTGTTGTACTGCTCTTGCTGCATATACAGAATTGTGTTTTCCTGCGTGAGCTTGTGATTGTTATTAAGGCTTTTTGCCATTATGTAAAACAGAGCGTAAAAAAGCAAAAGCAAACCGAGCATCGTACAACAGATTACAATATATCCCTGCATAATTCTTCCTGTATGCAGAATGTTTGGATTCCACGGTATTATAAATATGTTTATGGCGATAAAAACTGTGGGCAATATCCAGAACACATACCATGTGTGAGCAATGTTTTCGTCGTCTATTAGGTCGCATACTGCGTGAGAGGCAGGGTAAAACGCAAGCATTACAAATATCCAGCAAAAAATATTGAAAACAATTCCGCCCGTAAGCCCAAACCAAGGCTCGATATTTTTAGGATAAACTATTGAGTCAATGGCTCGTGTTATGCTTGCAAGGCAGGCATAAACGCCGCACACGGCAAGTGCAATATTTGCGGATTTCAATATAGATGTCCTAAGCGTTGCGCAGTAGGCAATGGTCATAAGCATAAAGGCAGGCAGGATTAAAGAAATTGTTTTTATTTCAAACGAATAACAAAACAGTCCGCCCACTATGCAAAGCATAAGGAGTGTTGACAGCCAAATTGCCGTCAATGCGCCCATTTTTATTTTTAAATGCTCTTTCATAGGCAGGTATGCAAGTAAAGTGCCGGGTATCAGCACGGCAAGCTCAAGCATAGGTCGTAGCATTTCCGTCACAATATCACCTCTTGTTAAAGATAAAATCGGCGAACCGACTTTTTGCGGATTTTGTAAGACTTCGGCTGACCGAAATTCTCACTCCGTTGTTCAGTATAAATTCCGTTCCGTCAAAATCGCTTGCGTAATCAAAATTAAGAATTACTCCACGGTTGCACATAAAAAATCTTTCGTCGCTTTCAAGCTGTTTGCCAAACTCCGCAAATGTACTGCGAACCACGGTGGTTGCACAGTCGCTTTTGTATATGTTGATGCAGTGCTTAAAATGTTCGGCGTAGATTATTTCATTCAGCCTGATTCTCTGTGTGCCGCCGATTACTTTTACTTCTATATATTTGTCCGATGACGGCAGGCGGTTTAAAATATCCGTAAATGCAATTTTAAGTTCATCTGTCGTATATGGTTTGACAAGGTAGTCAAATGCCCTTACTTTAAAGCCCTCGAGTGCGTAGTCCGACGAAGTGGTTGTAAAAATCAGGATACATTCCTTATCAAATTCTCTAAGCAGTTTTGAAATTTCTATTCCGTTTTCTTTATCTATGTAAATATCCATAAATGCAACTTCAAATGCTGTTTGCTTTGAGGCATTTATAAAATCAATTCCTTTTTCAAATTCGTATATTTCTCCGTTAATGCTATTATCCGAAAGTAACTTGTTAAGCCTGCTTATCAGCAATTGTCTGTCACTTTTCAGATCGTCAATAACAGCAATGCGCATTGTAATCCCCTCGGTATGATATAACTATATTCAACATTGTACCACATTTTTTTGTAAAAATCTTGTCTTTGCATATCAATTTGTGACGGATTTCTGCAATTCGTGCTATTTGTATAGAATAAATCGCAAAATATAGGTATAATTATAAAAAATAAAAATATTGTTAAAGAAGGGAAACAAATGAACAAAGCAATCAGACTGACTAAATCGTTCACGGCACTGCTGCTCACAGCGATTATTACGCTCGGCACTTTTGCAGTGACTGCAAATGCGGCAGAGCTAAAAAGTATGGACGCCTCAAAATCGGCAAAGTTTGACACAGCCAAGCTGTATTATATTTATCTTAATTTGCCTGATAAAGACACCGATAAGCCGCTTGCCCGCAACGAGTTCCGTTGGAACATCAACGGTACAGGATATGGAGCAAATGTAGCTCATCTTGATTATCTCGGCGGTAAGCAATGTAAGATGAAGCTTCAGCAAAAAGGTGATTATTACGGTATAAAATGTGATGATTTTAAAAAATGGCTCGATGTTGAACATAAAAAGTCGGAGGTAGGTAATGTTATTCATCAATGGGACGACACATTGAAAAATGATAATCAATATTTCAGATTTGAGCCTGTACCTAACAAAGCAGATACATACTACATAATTGCTAAAATTACCGACCAAAAAAACAACAATCTTTATGTCGGTACAGAGAAGGATGCTTATAAACAAGAATCAAAAATTGCATTGACATCTAAAAAAACAGAGTGGGTTGTTAGGGCTACGGACGATGTATCCGAAAATTTCGGCGAACAGCAGATTCCCGGCGGAGATTCCAATAAAACAAAGCCGCAGGAAAACGCTCCTGTTTTTATGCTTTATCCAAAAGATTATATCAGTGAAGTAAATGTACATAATGACGCAGTTGTTGAAGGTAATTGCCTGCAGCTTTATTACACCGGCACAACTCCTAAAATTACTGCGGAATGGGTCAGCTCAAGAAGAGCTTACAGACTGAGAAGTTATGATATTAACGAGAATGTTCCGTATAACATTTATGATCCGTCACTCTCGTATGACGCCGTATGGGATGTAGACGGTACGAATAACCCCGATAAGGCTGTTATTCATGTTTGGGAAAATTTAGGCGACAATCATTTGAGTCAGCTTTGGAGATTTATTCCTGTTGATTCCGAGGCTAATGTTTATTACATTTATAATGTAGCCAACAAACTGTATCTTTCGATTGAGGGATATGAAAATAAAAACGATAACAATGATGTAAAACTTATTCTTTCAAAAAAAGCTTTTAAGTGGGATTTGAAATTCCTTAATATGAATTCATTAAATTCATATACTGCCGAAGATGTAAAAAACAAAACCGATAAAAGCTATGCAATAAACAGCGGCAATTGGATGTCACATTTGCCTGATGATATGTATCTTTCAGAGGTTAATATGCCCGGAACGCATGACACAGGCGCAACTTATATGACTGATGTCGCAGAACAACTTTCAATCGTATGTTGTCAGCGGCTTTATCCCGACGAACAGCTTAATTCGGGAGTAAGAGCATGGGATATAAGAATTAACAGAAAAGAATCAATTAACGAAAACAGTAATCCTACTATTATTCACGGAGAAAATTTTTACACCTGCCACAACAGGGACGGCAGTGATATGACTCTGCGTAATATAATGGACACTGCCAAAGATTTTCTTAAAGAACATCCTTACGAAACTGTCGTGATGACCTTGAAAGGAGATTCGAACGGCAGCGATGAAATTATCGGTGATATTGTTTTAAAGCAATATCTGAATAATAAAAATTATCCGATTTACAAACCGCAGAAGGGCGGAAGTGAGTATTCGCCTAAGCTCAAGGATGTAAGAGGAAAAATTGTGTTTATTCGCAGACTTGATTTTTCGGACAGTTACATTAAAAAAGCAGAAAGCAAAGATTTAGGCTTTTCTGTAATGGACGCTTTCGGTATGGATGCAAGCAGATGGGACGATAATGATTATTCTCTTAATAAAAATGCCGTTCGTGTAGGAAACAGCAATATTTATGTACAGGATAATTACGGCGAGCGCGACGCAGATACAAAACTCCTTTATTTTTACAGCACAATTTCCGATGCTACTACGAATAAATATACCGAGCAAGGAAATTATCTTTTTAACTATTCGGGTGCTAAGGATAATATTAATCAGCCAAGAATAGTAAACAGGTCGCTTATGGAGGACAGCTTTTTGTCACAGCCTGCCACATCAAGCGCTATACAAAGCATTGGTTTTGTTATGGCAAACTATATTGACGCAAAACTAAGCGAAAGAATTTTTATGACAAACTTTGTATCCCAACACACTCATATATATAACGAAAAGGGCTTTTGCACAATTTGCGGTCAGTATCAGCCTGCCGTTTATAATAAGAGCACCGATGTGTATACGATAAACAACGCAGGTCAGCTTTTCTGGTTCTCATCACTTGTAAACGGCGACCACAGCTATGCTGATTTTGATAAGCAAAATGCAGGTGCAAACGCAGAACTTGCCGCAAACATTGACCTTGAAAATAAGGAATGGGCGCCTGTCAATAATTATAAAGGCAATTTTAACGGCAAAGGACACAGTATTTTAAATCTTAATATAAGCAAGGCTTCAGATTACACAGGACTTTTCGGTTCTGTAAACGAGGGCAGTGTTTCCGATATTACGGTTTACGGCGACATTACAGTCAAAAATTCCGCAAGTCATATCGGCGGTGTTGTCGGCTACATTAATTTGGGTTCTGTCAAAAATGTAGTTTCTTATGTAAATTTAAATAATGACAAATACGGTTCGCAGGTAACGCACGCAGGCGGCATTATCGGCTCTGTAGGAAATGATAAAACAGATATTGAGAAATGTATGTACTACGGAAACATTCACCTCAATAATTCTTCCGATTGTATCGGCGGCGTAATAGCTTACTCAAACGGCGGCGCAAGAGTTAAAAACTGCGCAAACTTAGGCACAGTTACAGCAACGCAAAGCGGCGCATATGTCGGCGGTATTCTCGGCTACCTTAACAATACAAACCCAACAATCGTAAACTGTTACAATTACGCAAAGATAAGCGATAACGACAGCGGCAGTCATTGCGGCGCAATTATCGGTTGGGCAAGGAATTTTAACAAGTCGAATATCGCAAACAATTATTACAACAAAGATACGGGAAACACTCCGTTCGGTACAGACAGCAAGTTGGGGTTATCGGCAAACGAAAAAACAATTTCCGAATTTAAGTGCGGTGAAGTTGCATTTAAACTCAACAACGGTGTTACCGACGGCACACAGGCTTGGTATCAGAACATAGACAACGGTCTTACTCCAGACGATTACCCCGTATTTAACGGCGGTACGGTTTATTATGCGGACTTTGACAATACATATTCAAACTTTGAGAGAACACCCGATGAGTTTGACAAGGACGACGACGGCAACTTTATTATAAAAACCTACAGCGACCTTGTAAAACTTTCACAGGTTGTAAGAACCGATTACAAGCGACACGGTGACAAGAATTATATTCTTGTAAATAATATTTACGCAGATGAAAATTCAAGCTGGGTACAGGGAATCGGCTCTGTTGCTGAAAACAAACCGTTTAACGGCACATTTGACGGCAACGGCTACAGCATAGGAGCACTTAATATTTCCGCAGGCGAGTACGGCGGACTGTTTGAATTTATCGGAGAAAAAGGCATTGTAAAAGATTTGTTTGTTTATGACTGCGACTTTAAGGGCAGTGCAAAAACAGGCGGCGGAATTGCGGCTGTAAATGACGGTGTGATTGACCATTGTGTAAGCGGTTTAAACGCTGTATCGGGTACAATCTTTATCAAAAATTTAAAAATCAACGCATCGGATCTTAACTCGATTCTTAACGCAGATGTCTGCGGCGGTGTTGCGGGTATTAACAACGGTAAAATTACAGGCACACGAAATTGCTCAATTGTAAAGGGCAGCGAGTGCGGCGGTATTTCGGCAATTAACACAGGCGAAATTTACGGTTGTGCAAACACAGGCAAGACAGGACTCGATACTTCAACGGTTGCAGGCGGTTTAGTCGGCAAGAACAGCGGCAAAATCGAAAGCTCCTATAACTGCGGCAATGTACTTTGCAAAATCAATTCTGCAAAGGGTTCGATTGTCGGCTTGAACGGCATTGCGGGAACTGACGGTGTAACAGTCAAGAATGTATTTTACACAGCACAAAATTCACTCAATGCAGTAGGCACGGATTCACAGGCAAAAGCCGACAGTACAAATATTGCATACGAAAGAACGGTTGAAATGGCAAGCGCAAGCCTTGCGGATAAGTTAAACAGTGTTACAGATGACAGCATAAACTTTATTTGCTCTGACTTTAACAGAGGTTATCCGTACATCAAAGGCAACTTCCTAAAGTACAGCGTTAAATCTGTAGGCAGCGGCATTACTCTTTCGGGCAATATGCACTCATCACTCAATGTAAGCTACACTGCTTATTCAACAGATGACGAACAGTATAAAAAATTCGAGTCGCTTATTAAGGAAGGAAAAATTCTTGATTTTTACAAGGGCACACTTTCGGACAATAACGGAAACTCTGCATTTGCGGAATTTTGGTGTGACAATAATTTAAAACTCACCATGCCGGTAAGCGGCAAAAATGTAAGCCTTGCGGTACTTGACGGCGACGGCGGCATAAAATACATAAAGCCCGACTCTTTTGAAAACGGAAAAGCAGTGTTTACATTATCACAGCCGACTGATTTTGCACTTGTGGAAACCTCGTCAAGCGGCAGCAACAACACAGGTAATACACAGATTGACAATACAACAATAAAGACTGGCGCAACCGTGATTTATACAATTTCATTTACGGCAATTATCGCTTTGCTTGCCTTTGCTGTATTGAAGAAAAGAGTACGCATTGAAAAATAAAAAATATATATTGCAATTACAGCGGCACTTATTGCTGTAATCGGAGCGCTGAGTGCAGTATTAATCTACAATAACATAAACTCTAAACCTGCCGCACTTTAATAAGGAGGTACTATTTTATGGGTATATTTGACAGCTTAAAAAATATGACAAATCAGACTGTAAAAAACAATGTTTCAAATGCTGTTTCGGGAGCAGTAAACAATGCAATGTACAAAAGCAAAACATTTGTATTTGCCGATTATCCGAAAAATGCAGATGAACTCAAAAAAATGCCGGAGCTTGACTTTTCGTCACATCTTTCAACAGCGGCATTTGCAATGCTTGTGTTGCTTGAATATGATGAAAGTCCGGAAAACACAATAGAAATGCTCAATGTATTAAAAGGACCTCAGCCGATGAACGGGATGAATATTCAGTTTTTGCGTGACAGAATCAAGGGCAGGGGATATATTCCTCGCTCGTATTTTGAGGGTTCATCCGTGAATAACGATTATACACCGAATGTTCCGTACAAAATAACCGTTTCCGAGTATGCATATACCTATCAGAGCGAGGGTTATGCAAAGGTTCAGGTTCAGTCGTCGGGAGCGGACTCACCTCGCCCGATTGAGCTTCGCAGAAAGGGCGATCAATGGTTCTTGTGGCGCAATCTTGCACTCTCCGACATACGAACTCCCGCTTCGAATGACCCTTGGGCATAAAGGAGAGATTTTTATGAAAATCAAGAAAAAAGCAAAGCGTATTTCGAGTGTTGCCCTGTGTGCTTATGCTTTTAACGGCTCTTCTGATTACAGCCGTAACCGTAAATGCATTACAACAATAAAGACTGGCGCAACCGTGATTTATACAATTTCATTTACGGCAATTATCGCTTTGCTTGCCTTTGCTGTATTGAAGAAAAGAGGACGCATTGAAAAATAAAAAAATATATATTGCAATTATAGCGGCACTTATTGTTGCAATCGGAGCGCTAAGCGCAGTATTAATCTACAATAACATAAACTCTCAACCTGCCGCACCCACACAGGGTGTGGTAGGGGAGATACGCACTGATTGGGATACAGGCATAGACGAAAACTCAAAAGGCAGTGACAATACCAAAAAAACAGGCGTGCAGATACCCGGCTACAGCACTGCTGAAATGAATGCGGGCGATACCTCTCTGCACATCAGTATCGGCAATCCAAAGTCAAACACCTGCGGCTTATACGCAACGCTAAGGCTTTCCGACGGAACTGTGCTTTATAAATCGGATTTGCTTGAACCCGGCAGTGGTCTTACAGATGTACCGCTTTCAAAGTCGCTTGAGAAAGGCGAGTATCAAGCAATGGTTTTGTATGAATGTGTAACTCTTGACGATTCGCATCAAAAACTCAATTCGGCGGAATCGGAGTTCACACTCAAAGTTAAGTAAAATACCGATAAATTCGGTAAAAATAAAGAAAGAAGTGTTTATATGAAAAAAGTAAAATTTATATCGGCAATTATGGCGGCTATGCTCGCCGCAACAGGCGTGGTTTCCGTATCGGCGGCAACCCTTACAAACGAAAATCCCGATTCTTCCACAGAAGTTACCGCAAGAATTGAGGGTACACAACCGGGAGATGTAAGCTATGTTATTACAATCCCCGATATGGTTGATTTCGGCACTCTTGCACAGCCGCAGACAGATACACAGAGCAACAAGTATCTTAACTTTGATGTGACTGCAACAGAGCTTAAACTTAACGATAACAACTTTGTATCTGTTTATATCAACGGTCAGGACATTGACGATAAGTTCTACATTACACAGAAAGACGCAACCAACCCGTTCAAAATTAAGTATGATATTTATTCGGAAAAAGTAAATGACGATAATGTTGCCGACAAAATCGCTATCAATGACGCAGGTGCTCCGGGTGCAAACGGTTTCCACTTTACAACCTTCAGCGCCGATTCACAGGGTCAGGTTCAGGAGGGTACACTTGTACTTAATCAGCAGGCACTCTACGGACAAGACCTTGACGCTATTGCAGGCAATTACAGCGGTACAATGACATTCCACAGCTCAATTGTAACAATATGATTATGAAATGACTGATTTTAAAAAATTGCTTAGCGCAATTGCGGTTTGTACGGTGATTGCCGCAGTCTTTATAACGGCTACCGTTTCGGTAACGGCAAGGGATGAGGGCAGTACGCAGATTACGGCTAACATTTTATCGCCGACAACTCAACCGTATTCCACAGTCCCGACCGTACCCGTACAGGATAACACGAGTATGGTAACGGGAACACAAACATATTTGCTGATAGCCTTGCTTTTGTGCATTGCATTGCTTGCATTTGTTATATTATTATTTTTTATTCACAATAAACATATGAGGTGACTATGAAAGTATTTAATTGTATTTTGGGTATTTTGACTGTTCTTGCGTCAATTTATTGCATATTTTATCCCGGACTTACATTTCTTAACATCGGTTGGATTGTAACGATAATTCTCGGATTATGGGGAATTTCCTCAATTGTTTCGTATGCAGCTTCACGCAACGACGGTAATAATAAAGAAAAAGCTTTAATGGGAACTTTAGGTCTTATAGCAGGCATAGCTGCGGCGGTTGTGTCTGCGCTTGCAATGTTTATGCCCGGCATAAGAGTGATGTTTGATATATTAATCCTTGCGATTTTTGCGGTATGGCTTATTGTAGACGGAATCTCCTCTATAGCAACATCATTCAAGGTTAAAAAATCAGGTTCAAGTGTATGGGTACTTCCGCTTATATGCGGAGTGCTCGTACTGCTTGCAGGCTTATACGGAATATTTAATCTTATATTCACAGCGCAAACACTCGGACTGTTTATGGGCATTTTGCTTATGACATACGGTATAAGACTGATTCTTTCGGCATTTAAAAATTAATTTGCTATCCACTCATTTCCCTTATATAACACAACAGCCTCTCGGTGTTTTTACATCAAGAGGCTGTTGTGCTTTTTATATTTGGTTCTGTTGTAAATGTTGGAGTAATATTGGTAAATTATATTTTAGCAGATTGCTTTATCAATCAATTACGCTTTTTCTTTACCCTTATTTGCAAATCTTTTTGACGGTCTGTAGATAATCAACGCTATAAATATCAGCACTGCCGTTGTAGCTAAGCTGACAGGGTAAGCGGTCATTATCGTTACAAAGGTTCTGTTTGCGGGGAATACGGTATTTATCCATATTATTCGCAACACGCATACGCCTACGGTAGTGAGAATTGCAGGAACAAGCGAAAATCCGAATCCTCTTAAGTATCCCGACATTACCTCATACAGCATTGAGAATATGTAAGCTATAAAAATAATTACAAGTCTTGTATAGCCTATTTCTATTACTTCGGGGTTGTTGTTGAATATTGACAGCAAAAATTTTCCTGTTATAAGCACTATAAGTATTGCCGTGCCCGATGCAATTGCGTCTTCGATAAGGCAAAGAAAAAGAGTTTTTTTACAACGGTCAATCTTATTTGCGCCAAAGTTTTGTCCGACAAATGTTGTGCAAGCCTGACTAAACGAGTTCATCACATTGTAAGCGATAATCTCTATGTTGAATGCCGCACTTGAGGCAGCTATTACGGTAGTGCCGAGGCTGTTAATCGCACCTTGAATTACAATATTCGCAACCGCAAACACCGCACTCTGTATGCCTGCGGGAAGTCCTATCTGCATAATTTTCGCAAAGACTTTTCCGTCAATTCTTAGCTTTTTAAATTCTACTTTTATGTATTTGTCGCTTTTTACGAGCTTTATATAAAGAATACCTGCGCTCACAACATTTGCAAGCACTGTTGCGGTTGCTACTCCGTTTACCGACATTTTAAGTACGATTACGAAGAACAGATTAAGCAGTACATTCAAAATTCCCGACAGCGTAAGCGCAATAAGCGGCATTTTGGTTTCGCCTATACTTCTGAAAATCGCCGCCTCAAAGTTGTACAGCAGTATGACAGGCATTCCAAGAAAATATATTCTCAAGTACAACAGTGCAAGCTCAAGCACATCATCGGGTACATTCAGCACCGTAAGCAACGGCTCGGCTATTATTTCGCCGATTATCGCAACCAATACACCGCCGATTACCGACACTACCATAGAAGTGTGCACGGCTTTTTGCACCGTCTGTTTGTCATCTCGACCGATAGCGTTTGCTATTACTACATTTGCGCCGAGCGCTATGCCGATAAATAAGTTCAGTATCAGACCGATAATCGGGCTGTTTGCTCCTACTGCCGCTACCGCTGCGGTTTTGTCGGTTTGTGCAAAGTTGCCTACTATTGCTATATCGGACGCATTAAAAAGCTGTTCGAGTATTCCCGTTGCCGCAATCGGCAGGGCAAAAACAGGCAGTTTGTTCCATATACTGCCGTTGAGCATATCAAGTTTTTGCTTTTTTAATTCTTTTTCCATTCAATCCACCTTTTCGTATTCACACATAACATATATATTTCATATATAATAAATTATATTCCTTATTTTTACATTTTTCAACACCTAAGTTGTTGCATATAGACATAAGGTTTATTATAATATAAGGAAAGAAAAATTATGAAATGAAAAAATGAAATGAACATTTGCATTTATAGGGGTGGCATTATTTATGGAAATGGATAAACTAAAGCCAAAACAAAGTGCTTTTATTACAAGGGTTGGCGGTGACGGAGCATTAAGACACCATTTGCTTGATATGGGACTTACACCTGGCACTGAAATTACTTTGCAGAAAATAGCGCCGATGGGCGATCCGATTCAAATTGAAGTTAGAGGCTATGAGCTTACGCTCCGACTTGATGAGGCTAAGAAAATTGAAATTGAAAACATACACGAACGAAAAGTTGTTGCCGACAGCAAACCGCAAAGGCATAAATCTATTCCGCATCCACGAGTAGGCGAGCTTGGCGAGGCAAACGATTATCATATTCACGATGAAAGCAAAGCACTGCCGAAAGACAGCAAACTTACATTTGCGCTTGCAGGAAACCAAAACTGCGGCAAAACCACTTTGTTTAATCAGCTTACGGGCGCTAATCAGCATGTGGGCAATTTTCCGGGTGTTACCGTAGACAGAAAAGACGGTACAATTAAAAATCACCCTGAGGCAACAGTTACCGACTTGCCGGGTATTTACTCATTGTCGCCGTATTCGAGCGAAGAAATAGTTACACGAGATTTCTTGATAAAAGATAAGCCGAGCGGAATTATAAATATTGTAGACGCCTCAAACCTTGAGCGAAATCTATGCCTTACTATGCAGCTTATGGAACTTGGTATTCCTATGGTGCTTGCGCTGAATATGATGGACGAGGTGCGAGAAAACGGCGGAAGTATCAGAGTAAACGAGCTTGAGCAAATTCTCGGAATACCTGTTATTCCTATTTCAGCCGTAAAAAATGAGGGTATAGACGAGCTTGTAAGTCACGCACTTCATGTGGCAAGATTTATGGAAAAGCCGGGGCGAATAGATTTTTGCACAGACAGTGTAGATAAAAAAGACCCTGTCGGAGCGGTTCACCGCTGCATACACGCCGTAGTGCATATGATAGAGCCTGAGGCAAAGCAATCGGGACTGCCGCTGCGATTTGCCGCAACAAAGCTGATAGAAAACGATGTGCCTATTGAAAAGCTGCTTAACCTGACCGATGACAAAAAGCAGGCATTTGAGCAGATTGTATCCGTAATGGAAGATGAAACGGGACTTGACCGAGAGGCCGCCATTTCAAATATGCGATTCAGCTTTATAGAAAAAATGTGTCAAAAAACAGTTGTCCGTCCGCACGAAAGCAAAGAGCATAAGCGAAGTATGAAAATTGACCGATTGCTTACGGGCAGATATACCGCTATTCCTTGCTTTATTGCAATTATGGCACTCATATTCGTTATGACCTTTAACCTTGTGGGCGCATGGCTCTCTGACCTTATGAGTTTAGGCGTAGATTCTGTTATATCGCTTATAGACAACGCACTCACCGCCGTACAGATTAACCCTGTTGTGCATTCGCTTGTGGTAGACGGCATATGCAACGGTGTGGGCAGTGTAATCAGCTTTTTGCCTACAATCGTAACTCTGTTTTTCTTTTTGTCTATTCTTGAGGATACGGGTTATATGGCAAGGGTTGCCTTTGTAATGGATAAGCTGTTAAGAAAAATAGGACTGTCGGGCAGAAGTTTTGTGCCAATGCTTATAGGCTTTGGCTGTTCTGTTCCTGCAATTATGTCAACACGAACACTCTCAAGCGAAAGAGATAGAAAAATGACAATCCTGCTCACTCCGTTTATGAGTTGCAGTGCAAAACTGCCGATTTATTCGCTGATTATAAGCGTATTTTTCCCAAGGCAGTATCAGGCGCTTGTAATGGTGGGACTATACATATTCGGCATTATTTGTGCCATTATTTATGCTTTGATTTTAAAAAGCACAAAGTTCAAGGGCGAGCCTGTTCCGTTTGTAATGGAGCTGCCTAATTACCGACTTCCATCGGCAAAGAGCGTTGTGCATCTCATTTGGGAAAAGGCAAAGGGATTTATAGAAAAGGCATTTACAATTATTTTTGTAGCGTCAATTATAATTTGGTTTTTGCAGACCTTTGACGCAAGATTTAATGTTGCCGAATCACCCGAACAGAGCCTGCTTGCAATGATTGGCAGCTTGGTTGCTCCTATTTTTGCTCCGCTCGGATTTGGCGATTGGCGAGTATCAACAGCTCTCATTACAGGCTTTACCGCAAAAGAAAGCGTTGTGTCTACACTTACTGTACTTATGGGCGGAAATGCCGAGCTTGTAAGTACATTGTTTACTCCTTTTACCGCCGCTGTATTCCTTGTATTTACTTTGCTTTACACTCCTTGCGTTGCCGCTATTGCAACCGTAAAGCGAGAAATGGGCGGTACTAAGGCGGCTGTCGCAACTGTTATTATTCAGTGCGCAATCGCATGGTGTGTGGCTTTTCTTATTCACGCAGTCGGTCTTGCCTTTGGCTTGGCTTAACGGAGGGCGAATATGGATATACCGAGTATTATAATTTTAGTAATTGTAGCTCTTTTGGTTATTCTCGCCGTAAGAAAAGCTAAAAAGGATAAGATGATTTCAAAGTGTGGCGGTAATTGCTCAGCCTGCACGCTAAAATGCAATAAAAAATAATTTAAGCAAGGCGGTTTAATTTCCGCCTTGCTTTTTTGTGATTACCAAATGGCATAGCAAGCAATTTGAAATAGGCATTAGACATTTGTAAAACAAAGGAGTATAATATAAATACAGTTTAAATACAAGCTGAATTTCTTTGAAAGGTTGATTATAATGAAAAAGTTAATAGCATATTTTTCGCCAAGCGGTAACACTAAGGCAATGGCAGAAAAACTTGCAAAGGCAACAGGCGCAGACTTGTTTGAAATCAAGCCGCAGACGCCTTACACAAGAGCAGACCTCGACTGGACAAACAAAAACAGCCGTTCTTCGGTTGAAATGAATGATAAAAGCTATCGTCCGCAGATTGCACAACTTCCAAACAGCCTTGCGGATTACGATACTATTTTCTTAGGATTTCCTATTTGGTGGTATGTTGCTCCAACAATTATCAACACATTTGCAGAAAATGTTGACTTAGACGGTAAAAAGGTTATTCCGTTTGCAACTTCCGGCGGCAGCGGAATGGGCAAGACTTTGGCAAATCTAAAGCCGAGCTGCCCGGGCGCAAATTGGGTTGAGGGTAAAGTAATCAACGGTATGAGCGAAAAAGCTCTTGCCGATTGGGCAGAAAAACTTTAATTTAATAAGGTAAAGCTATACATAGGCTGTATGAGTGTTGGTGCGGCGGAGAAAACTATGACGGCGCACGACCATGTAATTTTGATTGGGTAAAGCACCTTAGAGAGGAATGTGAAAAGTACAATGTCACTTTTTGCTTTATAGAAACGGGTACTGTGTTTATCAAAGACAGCAAAACTTATCTTATGCCGAAAAAACAGCTTCAAAGCAAGATGGCTTATAAATCTAAAATGAATTTAAGCGAAAAACCGATCGAATGGAAACTTTGCGATAACTTCGGTGACAAAATCCCGAAAAATAAGCTCTATGTGCCATTAAGCGAAAATTAAAATACAGATAAATATTTTACATTATGCTTGACAGTGTATGATTATTTTTTATATAATTGTAACAGTTTGTTTTTAGGAGAGTTTCTATGGAAAGAGAAAGTTTTAAGTCACGGCTTGGATTTATTCTTGTAAGTGCGGGCTGTGCAATCGGCATCGGCAATGTTTGGAGATTTCCTTATGTTGCAGGTGAAAACGGCGGCGGTCTTTTTGTTTTGCTCTATCTTATTTTCCTCGTTCTTATGGGTATTCCCGTATTGACAATGGAGCTTGCAGTGGGCAGAGCAAGCCGAAAAAGCGCCGTGCTCGGCTACAAAAAACTTGAAAAGCCAAAAAGCAAATGGCATATTCACGGTTGGTTCTGTATGCTTGGCTGTTATCTGCTGATGATGTACTACACAACCGTTTCGGGGTGGATGACAAGCTATTTTTACAAATTTGCAACAGGCACTTTTGAAAGCGGAATGACCTCTGAGCAAGTCAGCGGTGTATTCTCTCAGTTGCAGTCAAACCCGATTGAAATGGTTATATGGATGGCTATTATTACCATACTCGGCTTTTTGGTGTGCAGCAGAGGTATTCAAAAGGGAATAGAAAAGGTGAGCAAGGTTATGATGATTGCTTTGCTTGTGCTCATTCTCGCACTTGCCGTAAACAGCATTTTGCTTAGCGGTGCAGGCGAGGGACTTAAGTTTTACCTTGTTCCCGATTTTGAAAAAGTATCCGAAATAGGTATCGGCAACATTGTTTCCGCCGCTATGAATCAGAGTTTCTTTACTTTGAGCCTCGGTATTGCGGCTATGGAAATTTTCGGAAGTTATATGTCAAAGGACGATACTCTTCCGGGCGAGTCCGTGAAAATCTGCGCACTCGATACTTTTGTGGCAATTATGGCGGGACTTATTATTTTCCCTGCGTGTTTCTCATACGGAGTTGAGCCCGACCAAGGCCCTGCACTCATATTCATTACCTTGCCAAATGTATTTGTAAATATGGCAGGCGGAAGAATTTGGGGCACACTGTTCTTTTTGTTTATGACATTTGCCTGTTTCTCAACAATCATTGCCGTGTTTGAAAATATTATTTCGTTCTGCATTGATATGTTCGGCATCAGCCGTAAGAAGTCGGTAGTCATAAATGCGGTTATAATTCTGATTGCAAGCCTGCCTTGCGTTTTCGGATTTAATATTTGGAGCGGTTTTGAGTTGTTCGGACAGAATGTTCTCGGTATTGAGGACTTTCTCGTAAGCAACATTCTGTTGCCTGTAGGTTCACTTATTTATCTGCTGTTCTGCGTTACAAAATTCGGTTGGGGATTTGACAATTACCTTACTGAATGTAATACAGGCAAGGGTATGAAATTTGCAAGATTTTTAAAACCTTACTTCCAATTCGTACTTCCGATTCTTGTGCTTATTGTACTTGTACAGGGCTTTATAAAATAATTTAAAATCAAATCTCCCGATATTGCATTAATCTTGCGTATCGGGAGATTTTTTTGTCTAAGCAGTGAGTTAAACCGTAATTCTAAAATTCTCGAAAATATTTTCAGAAAAATTATTGCAATTAGTGCAACTTTTACCTTTTTTGCAATGTAATTGAGGTGATATTTTGAAAAACATTAAAAACTTTTTTACATTACCAAACGAGGTTTTCTGCCTTATGCTCACTCCGTCCGAGCTTGCCGTTTTAAGCTATCTTGTGCGTTGCAGTGACGATACAGGCATTTGCTATCCGTCTATTCATACAATTGCAACAGCTTGCGCAATGTCAGACAATACAGTACGCAAGTGTGTGCGAAAACTTGAGGACAGAGAGATTATCTCAAAGTCCGGCGGCTTTCGTGCGAGCAAATTCGGCAAGGAGCAGAACACTTCTTTTATATATGAACTCAACCCGAGTTTTTACAACGAAGGTTTTGTAAGAGCAAATCTTGTGGATTATTTTACAAAGAGAAACGCTCAACCTTAAAAAATCAATGCAGTAGGGTGCTTAAAATATTGAGGATAACCGCTTTATTTTTTGCACCTGCCTGCTTCATAATCTGAACCCTAATAAAACTAAATAAAGAAAACTTATTAAAAAATACTAACCGAACATTCGCAGTCGGTCGCCGATTGTGAGTGCTTTTTGTATTTTCTCCGTTTAAGTATTTTTACTGCAATATAACAGTGAATTTTATATGCTGAAAAGCATTATTTTTGAAAAAATTGAGTAAACTTTCTTGCTTTTGGGAGGATAATTTAGCGTTAGCTATATTTCAATGCCCGACCGACACTCCGCTAAGCCATAATTTACTAATGCTGACATTCAGAACAGAACGCAAAAAGCAAAAAAAATAAAAACCACTGCAAAAATGCAGCAGTCTTTAAAAAATATGACTGTATCTGTAAGCCGGGTTCTGTCGTGAACAGCTATCTATCTTGGCAGCCCGTTGCCGGAACTGCTCAATGCCACCTCCTAAGGACACGCCGAGCAAGCGTATAATGTCCTACCACGGTGTTGCTTCAAATAGGGTTTACACGGCAGATAACTCTCGCTATCTCCGGTGAGCTCTTACCTCACCTTTCCATCCTTACCACAAAAGTGGCGGTAATTTTCTGTTGCACTATCCCTGGAGTCGCCTCCGGCGGCCGTTAGCCGTTATTTTTGCTCTGTGAAGCCCGGACTTTCCTCGCAAAACGCCTTTCGGCAATTTCCCGCAGCTGTTCAATACACTCATATCTATAATACTATATGATTTTTTGCAAAATGTCAACTTAAATTTTCATAAAATAGCTTGATATATCCGATTTTTCAGTTTATAATAAATAAAGATTTGTAACAAAGGAGAGTTTATAATGGACATAAGACAGAAATCACTCGAAAAGCATTACGAATGGAACGGTAAAATCGAGGTAGTATCACGAGTTCCTATTTCTAATGCCGAGGATTTATCTCTTGCATATACACCGGGCGTTGCCGAGCCTTGTCTTGAAATTCAGAAAGATTACGACAAGTCTTTTGAGCTTACAAGAAGAAACAATCTTGTTGCAGTAGTAACAGACGGTACAGCGGTTCTCGGTCTTGGCGACATCGGCCCCGAGGCAGGTATGCCTGTTATGGAGGGCAAATGCGCTCTCTTTAAAGAGTTCGGCGATGTTGACGCATTTCCTATCTGCGTAAGAAGTAAAGATGTTGACGAAATCGTAAATGCAATTTACCTTATCAGCGGTTCATTTGGCGGTATTAACCTTGAGGATATTGCCGCTCCCCGTTGCTTTGAAATTGAGAAAAAACTTAAGGAAAAGTGCGATATTCCGATTTTCCACGATGACCAGCACGGTACAGCCGTAATCGTTGCCGCAGGACTTATCAATTCTTTAAAGCTTGTAGGCAAAAAGTTTGAGGACATAAAGGTTGTTATGAACGGCGCAGGCGCAGCAGGCATTGCCATTGCCAAGCACCTCCTCAATATGGGCGTTAAGAACATTACTCTTTGCGACAGTAAGGGTATCATCTGCAAGGGTGACGAAAGACTTAATGCCGTTAAGCGTGAAATGGCAGAGATTACAAACCTTGAGCATATGACAGGCACACTCGCAGATGCTATGAAGGGCGCAGATGTATTTCTCGGTATATCAGCCGCAGGCTGTGTAAGCGAAGAAATGGTTGCTTCTATGGCAAAAGACCCAATCCTCTTTGCTATGGCTAATCCTACTCCTGAAATTATGCCTGACCTTGCCAAGAAAGCAGGCGCTGCCGTTGTAGGTACAGGCAGAAGTGACTTTCCGAACCAGATTAACAATGTTCTCGCTTTCCCGGGCATTTTCAGAGGTGCTCTTGATTGCCGTGCAAGCGACATCAACGAAGAGATGAAAGTTGCCGCTTCATTTGCAATCGCTTCACTCGTAAGCGACAGTGAGCTTAATGCCGACTACATTCTTCCCGAGGCTTTCGATAAGAGAATCGGTAAGACTGTTGCCGAGGCTGTTAAAAAAGCCGCTATCGAAACAGGCGTTGCAAGAATTTGATAAATGTATAAATTTACGGGGCTGTCGAAAGGCAGTCCCTTTTGTATTTGAATTTTTTGTAATTATATAGTATAATAGATGTATTAAGACAAAAAGTTGGTGCATAGCTTGATAATTCACGATATTTCAAGGGATATTCTCACAAGCAAGGTCTACGAGGGTGACCCGCAGACCGAGGTAAACAGAATAAAAAGTATTGAAAACGGCGATGATTACAATCTTTCTGCCATTAGTATGAGCACCCACACAGGCACTCATATTGACGCTCCTCTGCATTTTTCGAGCGACGGCAGTTCTATATCCAAAATGCGCCTTAATACCTTTACGGGCAAATGTACGGTAGTCACGGTCAACGGTATTCTTACGGGCGAAGATATGGACAAAATTCTTGCGCACAGCCGTAAGAAACTGCTTTTGCACGGCAACTGCAAGGCTTTTGTGTCTGCTTTTGCCGCCAGAGTGCTCGCTGACAGCGACGTGGTTATGATTGGCACGGACGCACAGTCAATCGCACCCGAATATGACGAGAACGAAACGCACAAAATCCTTGCAAATGCAGGCATTGCGATTTTGGAAAACCTTGATTTATCGGATATAGCAGACGGCGACTATGAGCTTTTTGCATTTCCTATTAAGCTTGGCGGTCTGGAGGCGGCACCTTGCCGTGCAATTTTGTTTGAACAGGAAAGAGGTCTTTGATATGGTAAAAATGGTAGTATTTGATTTGGACGGCACACTTGTAAATTCTCTTGTTGACCTTGGTATTGCCACCAATGAGGGACTTAAGCAGGCAGGCTTGCCTGTACATTCTATGGAGAATTACAATCATTTTGTAGGCAACGGCAGAGAAATGCTTGTAAAGCGAGCAATGGGCGAGAAAAGCGAAGATAAGGCACTTTTTGATACGGTTATGAACGGATTTAACACTTACTACGGCGCTCACAGCAACGACCATACAGCCGAGTACAAGGGCTGTACCGAACTTTTGGAGCAGCTCGACAAAAACGGCATTATGACTGCTGTACTTTCAAACAAACCCGATGAATTTGTAGGCGCTATCCTTGCAAAAGTGTTCCCGAACCATAAGTTTACCGAGGCTTGGGGTAACAAAAAGGAATATAAGTGCAAACCCGACGGCGAGGCTTTAAACGCAATTTTGAGCAAGCACAATGTAAAGCAGAGCGAGTGTATTTATATCGGCGACAGCGATGTTGATGTGTTCACCGCAAAGAATGCAGGCGTAAGTATGCTTGGCGTTGAATGGGGATTCAGAGGCAGGAAAGAGCTTACGGAGGCAGGCGCTCCGCAGGTTGCCGCAACCGCCGACGAACTTTTGAATATGATTTTGGCACAGAAATAAGGACGAGCGATGAACAAGGTAAATTATCAGAAAATTCTTGACGGAATAATCTCTAATCTTCAAAAGACAAATACTGTTCCGACACTGCTTTTGCATGTCTGTTGTGCGCCTTGTTCAAGCTATTGTCTTGAGTATTTGTCGCAGTATTTTAAAATCACGGTTTTCTTTTATAATCCCAATATTTCTGAAAGGGCTGAATATCAGCACAGATTAAACGAAGAAAAACGCTTTATTTCCGAAATGAATTTTAAGTATCCCGTAAATATTATTGAGGGCGAATATTCTCCTTTAGAATATTTTTCTGCCGTAAAAGGTCTTGAAAACGAACCCGAGGGAGGGGAAAGGTGTAAAAAATGCTTTGAACTGCGCCTTGAAAAGACCGCCCGCATTGCACGGAAAATGAATTTCGATTACTTTACAACTACTTTGACGATAAGTCCGTTGAAAAACGCACCGTTACTGAATCAAATAGGAGAGCGTTTCGCTGATGTTTACGATGTAAAGTGGTTAAACAGTGATTTTAAGAAAAAAGAGGGTTACAAACGCTCAATCGTACTTTCTGCCGAGCATAATTTGTACAGACAGAATTACTGCGGCTGTGTTTTTTCAAAGCGTGAGGCGGCGGAAAAAGAATAAATTTACAGAATTTTGAAAAAGTTTGAAAAAAATTCAAAAAAATCTTGACAAACGGCTGAAAAAATGGTATAAAATATATCGTTGCGTAAGATAATCGGCAATACGGAGAGATGTCCGAGTGGTTTAAGGAGCTAGTCTTGAAAACTAGTGATCCCGCAAGGGACCAAGGGTTCGAATCCCTTTCTCTCCGCCACTTGATTGCCGATTTTCTTATCGCTTTATATATACGGTTTAAAATATTTTATATAAAAATTTATTTTAACTGTTGACAAATATATCACAAAGTGATATAATAAATATCGTTGAGTTGCGATAACATTCAATACGGAGAGATGTCCGAGTGGTTTAAGGAGCTAGTCTTGAAAACTAGTGATCCCGCAAGGGACCAAGGGTTCGAATCCCTTTCTCTCCGCCATTTATTCAATATTTTTTGTAGTTTAACTACACGGAGGATTACTCAAGTGGTTAAGAGGCTCCCCTGCTAAGGGAGTAGGTCGCTAACGCGGCGCGAGGGTTCAAATCCCTTGTCCTCCGCCAAAGGATAGTCTGAGGTTTTATACTTCAGACTATCCTTTTTATTAACTAATAAAAGTTTTTTGGCGTTCAGGAAAAACTTTCCTCGACAATGCACAGGTGTAGGTGAATAACGCTTTATCACTCTACAATTCTATGTTCGGCGGTTTATGCGAACTTTCACAAGTTGGCTCGAATGGAGTCTTTTTATCTCTATTCCTTCACACTTTTGTCAGGCTCACATTATTTTGTATTGTATCACACTTTTAGACTTTATGTAGAAAAGTCGGGTTTTAATTATTATCATAGTATTAAAGGCTGCTACAAATTTTGTAACAGCCTTTAGTTGGTTTTTGATTTTAAGTTGTAATTTTTGCTAATTAATTGGAATTTGCTTTAAACAATATTTCTTATACCAACTATTATCCGCTGATATTAATCTACTGTTCTATGACTTATAGCAAAGCCATAGAGCTTCCAAAACTTGCAAATGAAAATAGGAAATAATACGGTGCAGTTGTAATAGTTAAAATAAAAACCGAATAGAATTTTTTTGGCTTGCTTAATTCGGATTTTCTGAACACGAAAAAGTAATACATAATACAGCTTGCTATGAGAGAAACCGCAATCAAGGCAAGAATAATGTAAAAGCCCTCAGCAAATGCTTGATTGTTAACGCCCAAGTATGAATATTCAGGATAAATGGCATAGATGAACAGACAGAAGTAATACTGCAGAAATGTTATACCATCAATTTCAATTACAGAGATATTTGTAGTATTGCTTAAAATTATTAAAACTAAAGAAACAATGCCAATCGCTGCTAAGTCAGCCACAATGCCAAATATATAGGTATCTCTCTTCATCTGAGAAGTTATGTATTCATCGCCAAACTTAACCGAAAGGAGGTATGTAACATAGCCGGAAATTATAAGCTTGCCTAAAAATATTAATCCAAAGAAAAATAAAAATGTTGTTACTACCATAAATGTAATATTCATTAAATCACCTACTTAATTTGATTTTAGCTTTTTGTAAACATAATTAGGAATAAATCCATTTTTATTTTCATTAAGTATATTTCTTAGATGTTCATAGTAGCTATAAAAATTCCCCCTCAATAAAGTTTGCATTGATACTTGTACGCAATTATAATCAAAAAGGTCATAATCAAGACATTGTGGAATCGGTATCTGAGTAAGTTCATAGCCTACAGTTAAATCTTTTACATACAGAATAGACTTAGGAATAAAATAATTAATCTTATAACAATAAACATAATTATCAGTCACTAAAATATCATCAAACTCGCATTTTTCTGATAATTTTTTTGTTTCACCCGTTTCTAAATTTTCAATATACAAACCATTATCCTGACTTCTTATTGTCTTGTCATAAATAACAGTTTCTTTGCTATTTCTCAAGCTGTAAGCAACATATTTTCCTTGAAAACAGCTATGGTCTACACTCCAAATGGTATTATTAAAATAATAATTAAAATATTCATTCTGATATTTTTCACCATTAAAAGTATAAAAAAGCACTTCAGTATTCTCTCCCGGGCCCGGATAAACAATTATTTGCTCTTTGATTAAATTTATATAAACATCATCAAAATCATGAAAATCTAAAGAGTCGGAATGTAGTTTAAAATCTGATATTAATTTATTATTTTCATCATAAATATTTATTTTCCGAAAATGATTATCATTATAATACACTAATAAATATTTATCGGCAAAAACTAATGAATTTATATCTTCATACGGAACATCGTTTATTATACAAGTATCTTCATTTAAAATATTATAGCAATAAATCTGATTATTCTTAGTATAATAAACGCAATTATTTCCTAATTCTGATATATCATAATTATTAGCTATCAGATGTTCACTTTCCTTTTCATTATCGTATATTGTTAGTCCATGATCATCATAAATAACATAATTACCTTTTGCTTCAGCTGCATATTTAGAAATATCAGAAAGTTCTTTGCATTTATAACTCTGCTTGCTCTCACCTAATTTATATATATCAAATTCGTAATTGTTTGGATTTTTTATAGTGATCATTCCGTCAGAATAAACCATATATTCGGATTTATAAAAGCTATGATCTGAATCCGGTTTATAATTATCACCTGAATTATAAAAAGTTAGCAATAAAATTACTATTATAAGAGATAATATAACCGAAATCAACAATAATTTCTTTTTGTACTTTTTCATAAAATCACCCACCTATATTTATCACCACGAATGATTTCTAAAGCTTTATCTATCTTGCACTGAATTTGTTTTCCGGTTTTTATATATACTGCTAATTCACTAAAGATTATATTGGCACCATTCCCAAAGGTTCAACCTTTCATAAATACCATCTTTGAAAGCATAAACCATCATTAGTGTAAATATATCTTCTTCATCATAACCTTGTTTTCCTCTGCTCTTAGTAAGATAATTATGTTCAACTATTCGTGAAAAATCTCCGATTATCAAATTGTATTTATAAAAAGGATTTTATTATATATATCAATTATAAAATAAAGTAGGAGAAATCAGGAAATAGTATGGAGCAGTCATTAACACAAAAATCAGCAAAGTACAGATTTTTTGCTTTTTTGTTAGATCCGGATTTCTGAATATTGTGAAATAATCAAAAAACAAGCTGATAAGTGCGGATATTGCAATTGTCACTAAAATAAAAAGAAAAGAACCTTTAAACATACTTTGGCTGGAGTAAAAAGGTGCGTTAAAAAATGAAAAAACATTAAGATTAAAACACTCAAAATAGTCTTCTAAATCTGTAAAGTAATAGCTTGGGGGGTCAATTATGTTCTGAATAAAGCCAATCACAATCATACTAAAAGATGCTATTAGATCAGCAAACACTCCATTGCGGTAAAGTTTTCTCCTGATTTCTTTATCAATTATTTTTTCTCTAAACAAAGCGTTATCCACGCATTTCGCCAACAGTACCATAAAATATTTTGGCAAAAGCAAAACTATGAGAAAAACCGGTAATATATATAAAATTATATCCATAGTAAAATCACCTTCACTTTTAAAGTCCTTTTAATTCGTAATTGAAGTATCAAATAATCTAACCGCATTACCGAATTGTACCCAATAAGCGTCTGTACCCTCAGGGTCAATCTGATTTACCCAGTTATTGTTGCAGTATGCAAACATATTTGTTCCAAAGATATTTGATTGAGTGTCACAATACATATCTGCATTTAAAAATCTGCCTGTAACCGGGTCATAGTAACGGCTCTTGAGATAATACAAACCGGTTTCACTGTCATACACATATCCTCGATAACGGAACGGATTTATATTTGCAAGATCACAGTCCGAGGTATGTGCTTTAGTCATATCAGAGTCAATAATTTAAAGTTTTTACACGCTATATAATATCATAATAATAAAATTCAAAATATTTCCGAACGGAATTAACAAAAAATATGGAGCCGACATAATTGCAATAAGTAATGAATATCGTTTCTTTTTTTCTAATAAATCAAGATTTTTAAATATAAAAAATCTGCAAAGTAAGAATATTATTACAGATGATAAAAATATGGTCGAAATAGTAAATAATATACTCTGTAAATTTGAATAGTCAGTTCCTGTTGTTATCATATATATAAGTAGTATAACGGAATTTTGTACTGCATATTTAATGGATTCACCTAAAATTACAGGAAATAATATCGAAAGAATAACCATTGAAATCGATTCTGCTAAAAAGCAACAGCCTAAAATTTTCCAAATTGTATTATTGTATTCACTACTTAGAAGTGGCTTTGGTAATTTGGAATTAATTATATATACAGATACGCAATTTGCTAAAATTGTTTCCAAAAATGCTATAACGATTATAAAAAGCAGTGTAATAATCGGAGTGTATATGTGATGCATAATATTTAACACCTCTAAACTTTTAACAATCAATTAATTTGTTGTAAACTTTATTGGGATAAAAATCAAGCTTAAATACATTACCATATATACTTTTGATTTTATCCTTGTATTTTTTACTTTCACTACTAAAGGTTCCTTGAAGTAATATATCCATTGAAGATTAAACACAATTATAACTATCTAAATCATATCCTCTATTTAATTCGTAATTAGTGGTATGTAAATCATTAAGCCATTCATTGCCAGTCCTATAATCACGGGCTATTTGACAAACATCATAAATTACTATGCGTTTACCGTTTTCGTAGCAAGTGAATTTTAGATTATTGGCATTTGACCAAGAATACATTTTTGTTAACTTTTTATAATCACATTTACAAAATTAAATTTTTGCTAATTAATTGGAATTTGCTTTAAAATATATCCCTTATACCGAGCGTTAGCCATTCCTCGTGGCAGTAAATAGTCTTTTCTGTAGCAATAAAGATAATTTTCTGTTGCAAGCAAATCGTCAAATACACATTCATCAGAAAGCTTCTTTTTAGTTCCGGTTTCTATATCGACCTCCCACAAACCGTTATTTTCATCCTCAACGGTTGTTCTTACTATATTCCACTCTGACTTTTCAGCCGAAAAATAAATTTTATTATTATTGTAAGTAACTGATTGAACATAATTATGTAAGGCTGCTCGTGATATTTCTCCGGTTTTTAAATTGTATTTTAAGAAAGTACATTCTTCAGAAGTGTTTATCAGTTCTTTGCAGCAATACAAAAAGTAATCATTAATAATAGCCGGCTCGTCCAAGTTACTCAATGTACTATGTTCAAAGTGTGATTTCTGCAAATATGTATCCACATCATATTGAAAAATTTCATATTTGTATTCATTTTTTGTAATAACATTAAGTGTATTGCTGTTTATAGAAATATAGAATATTTCACCGATATAATCTATTTCTTTCCTGTCGTTTATATTCTTAGCATCAACAATTACAAGTTTCTTTTTGTCAACTGAATATAAAACCCTGTCGCCATCAAAGAAAAGGATTTGGCTTTGTTCATCTAATTTTTGCTTTTCTTGTGTTGCGTGATTTTCCATATACAAACTGCCGTCATCGCAATAAACTTCAATATTCTCTATTCTTTGCGAAGTAATTGAAGTTGAAACATTTTCTTTTCTGTCAGAATAATAAATATCAGCCCTAAAATACATAGGGTCTTTTACATATAAATTGCCGTCCTTATATACCATATAATCATCTGACATAGGAAACCTTTTACCGTTATAAATACGCATACTGTTACAACCGTATTCATAGCTGTTATAATACGAAGTATCGCTATCCGGTTTAAGGTCAACTTTTTCTTTGCTCAAAACAAAAAAAGCAATAATCAAAAGTAAAGCAGATAATATAATTAAACATATGATTAACGGCGACAATTTCTTTTTTACTTTCATAATATCACTTTCTCCTTGGAAATTTACAAATACAGTAATCATTATGTATTAATTACTCTGAAACTTTTAATATATCAAATTCATAACAGCTATAATTTAATTTATGCTGCAAAAACACAGATAAGGCTGTATTCGTAATAATAAGTTTCAAAAAACTACCTACTAACATTGCAAAACACATCGTAAAAAAACCAATATAATTCATTAAAAACACCTCTTAACATTAGCTTGTTTTTTTAAATTCGTTGTAGATAAAATTAGGTACACAAGCCTTTTTTTAGTTAAATTTTTGATTTTAAGTTGTAATTTTTGCTTGCGTACTATTTCATAACACTCTATTTTGAGTGCGTTGTATTAATTAAGTCATCAACATATTTATTTTGAATTGATAAAAAATTACTCAATTTTGTTCAGATAATATCTGTTGCCTGTTTCTTGGTCAGTTAAGATCAGCTGTTCCTTTTTAGAATTGTATTTATAGTAAAAAACTGAAAGAGTTTCACCAGTATTACTATCAATCAAGAAAATTCTGTCATCAGGTCCGGTTTCATCATAAACTTGAATGACCTTACCCTTAATTTCAATTTTATCTCCTTCTATTTCTTCGCTGAGATACTCAAGTCTTATATATGGCGTTTCACAAAGATAAACACCGACCGGAATTTTATCGGCAAACGAACAACCGGAAAAGAGGTACAATATTGATGTGACAGCTATAAGTATTGTTGTTATAGTTTTTTTCATATAATCACCTAATTCCTATTATTGATTTAAATATTATAAGGTTTTTAAAAATATGACTATTTTTAATCTCAGCTTAATTCTACCATACAAAAGATAAATAAGCAATAACAATTAATTATTTTGCATAAATTCATCTTATTACACTATGTATTATTGTCTTAATTGTGCAATATTTTAGGCTGCTACAAATTTTGTAACAGCCTTTTAAAATCTTATTTTATCTTTCACAATTTCATTTATCTTTTTTACTGTTTTCTTATCTTGAAACTGCAAAAACAGATGATCATAGCTTACATCTAATTTTTTCACAAGCCTTTTTATATTATCAATGCTCGGTTCGGATTTTGCTGTTTCCCACTTCGTATATGTTGTTCGGTCAATATGCAATTTTTTGCTCATATCTGTTTGAGTGAATCCGCAGCGTTTTCTTGCAAGATTAAGGTTATAAGCAAACGACATATCCATTTTTCTACTCCTTTCTTTATATAGTTCCTGCCTATTGAAATATCCTTCATCTATTATCGCTTGTATAAATTTTATGGTTTCAGCTTTATTTCTTTCCAATCCTATATCAAATAGCATATCAAAAGCGTATTTAAACACCATTTTATCGTTTTCGGTATAGTTATAATTGAGAGTTAATTTATATAATTTTTCGATTTTCATTTTACAGCACTTCCTCCTGTTTGATTTTTAGTTTATGGTTATATAGTATCACACTTTTAGACTTTATGTAGAAAAGTCGGGTTTTAATTATTATCATAGTATTAAAGGCTGCTACAAATTTTGTAACAGCCTTTAGTTGGTTTTTGATTTTAAGTTGTAATTTTTGCTAATTAATTGGAATTTGCTTTAAACAATATTCCTTATTCATTGCCAGTCCTATAATCACGCGCTCTTTCACAAACATCATAAATTACTATGCGTTTACCGTTTTCGTAAGTAGTAAAAAATAATTGATTGGCATTTGACCAAGAATACATTTTTGTTAACTTTTTATAATCACATTTACAAAATTAAATTTTTGCTAATGGATCAACTAATGGTCCTAATGAAATCATAAAATAATACGGAGCTGTAGTAATAGCCAATATACCCAAAGAACATATTTTTTGCATTTTGCTTAAATTAGATTTTTTAAATATAAACAAGTAATTAATTAGTAATCCTATCAAAGCCGAAAGAATAATTAAGTATAATAGAGGCTGAACAGAATAAATATACCAATCAACATCAGAAGCAATGGTTGAGTAATCAGGATATACTGCAATATAAAAAATATAAAAAATACAATTATATATGGTTATATCGTCAAATTTCAAAAAACTATCATACTCCAACAGATTTTGAATAAACAAAATAAGTGGTAGAATAACAACAGATAATAAGTCCGATATAAAGCCACAAATTATAGTCTTCTTTTTCATTTCTTTTGTAAAGTTGCTTTTACACAAAGTATTTGAAAGTATTTCTGAAGTTATAAAACAAGTTACACATTTAATAGCAATAGAAATGGCTAAAAATAAAAAGCAAATCATAACAAACATAAAAACATAATTCATAAAAACACCTCTTAACATTAGCTTGTTTTTTTCAATTTGTTGTAGATATAATTAGGTACACAGCCCTTTCTGTTTTTTATTATTATATTTCTTTGCTTTTCATAATGTCCATAAAATGTTCCCTTTAATAAAATATCCATTGATGCTTGTACACAATTATAAGAAAATAAGTCGTAACTCTTACATTTTCCGTTTCCTTTTATTTCTAAATAGTGATATCCTGCTGGAGTAGTATGATCTGGAACATATTGATTTATGTTTTCCTTATATATGTTGCATACATCATATATATTTATTTTTTTCCCATTTTCATAAATTGTTTTTGTTAATTGGTTTGCATTTGAATTTGAATATAATTTTTCTAATAATTCTTTTGCATATTTTAATGATTTAGTAAAATTTCCATTTAATCTAATTAACCCATCAGCAGAATTATCATGCAATTTTGTTGCATATTCACCGCTACCATTTATATCATCATTAGAATCGATTGCATTAAGTGCATAAACATATAAATTATATCCTTTACGTGGATCAAATCCATTTAAATAACTATTTAATTCCTCAATAGTAAAATCTTTTTTACCGCAAGGTCTTAATATTGCATGTTTAGGTCCCCAGTAGAAGTACCACCAGTTATTTACTGAATCTTGCAATAATAGTGAAGTATGCCCCATACCGTTAACCGCATTACCAAATTGTACCCAATAAGCATCTGTACCCTCAGGGTCAATCTGATTTACCCAGTTATTGTTGCAGTATGCAAACATATTTGTTCCAAAGATATTTGATTGAGTGTCACAATACATATCTGCATTTAAAAATCTGCCTGTAACCGGGTCATAGTAACGGCTCTTGAGATAATACAAACCGGTTTCACTGTCATACACATATCCTCGATAACGGAACGGATTTATATTTGCGAGATCACAGTCCGAGGTATCTGTTTGTGATATGATTTTACCGAATACATCATATGTATAAGTTACAACAGCTTTACCTGAACTATCTACAATTTCCTCTATATCACCTTGCAAATTTTTTACATAATAATACTTATTACCATAACGGGACATTGCTATAACATTTCCATTTGAGTCATAATGGAAGAAAAGAACAATACCTGAGGCGTCCATTCCTGTAAGGTTTTTGTTATTATCGTAATAATAATTGATTCGCTCATCATTATACTTCTTCTGTGTTCTCAATCCCTCGCTGTCATACTGCATAGTAATAGTATTACTTCCTGTGCTGACAGTTTTCAAGTTTTTTCCCTTTTCCCAAGCAAATGACATTCCGTCACGATAAGAAAGAGGATTACCTGATTCGTCATAAGTAATGTTCGTTCCGTTATATTCAGTTAGCTTATCTTTCCAATTCGTATCAGAGTAAGTATATGTTTTTACTGAAATCAAATCAGACGGAATCCAACCGTTTTGTTTTAATTTGTAAATATTAATCTTTGTAATATTACCTGAATTATCATAATTAAATCGCGCGAAAATGCCTGTTGTACTGTCTGCATAATTAGTAATCTGATTTAATCCGTCATAACCGTACTGAGCAATTTTTGTACCATTTCGTTTTACATCGGTGATATTGCCATTTCCATCGTACGAGTATTCATAATTAACTAAGCTATTATTTTTATATTTTTGAGTAATCTTACTTACAAGAGATGTTGTTGAATTTGCAGAATTTCCGCTTGTGTACTCATAGTTTGTAATGAATACGGCATTTTTTTGTGTATCTTCTGTTTCCACAGAGGTAACTCTCTTAAATTCATCAGATTTTCTGCTAACAGATACTCCATCGCTTTCTACAAAGGGAGCTCCGTTATCAACACCGCTCGTAATTGTTCTTTCAAAACCGGCAATATTAGTTTTCTCGACTTTTTCGCCATTTTCATTAACCCCGAGAAAGTATAGAACAATATCATCTTCCGTCTGGCAATAATTACCTGACACAGCACCTGTAAAATCATAGTAGTACATTGTTGTGCGTTTTGCCGAATAGTCAACAACCTTTGCTACTTTACCTTTCTTGTTATAAATGAACTCTGCTATTACGCCGTTTTCACCTTTTAATTGAGTAATTCTATTAAAGTTATCATAACAATATTCAACATAATCGCCGTTAGCAAAATCAGTTTTTTGTAGCTCACCATTATTTTTTAAATAAGTGTTATTAGTAAGAGCTGTATTTCCAACATTTGTTGATAACAAATTTCCATAATCATCATAACTAAAATCATAGTTGAATCCGTTATGAGTAATAGTAACAATACTTCCTTTTTCGTCATACGAATACTCATTTCTGACTTCTTCACTACTTACACTTGCCACACTGTTGTCTTTATTATAAGTGTAACTTGTTTGATTTTCTTCGCCATCTTCAGCAGAAGTTACATTACCATTAACATCATATGAATAATAAACTGTGTTTCCGGCCTGATTAGTTTTAGCTGTAGCATAGTTACCGCTTGTATCATATGTCATATTATTTTGAATATATGTATTATTGTAATTAGGCGATTCCGACAAAGCTTCACAGTAAAAATATCCATCATATTCAATGTCAGAATTTCCTGTATTTCCTTTTTCGGTAGAACTATCTTCAACAGTATCACTTTCAAATTTAACCGGATAACTGATTATGTTGAGCATTGAATTGCTAATTTTCATAGTATTGCTATTATTGTTATAAACAAATGCAAAAGAAACATAATCGATAACTTTATCCATTAAATTTGGAGCAACCGCCATATTGACAGTTTGCTTTTGTGTTGTATATGCATTAAACTCTTGATAATGAGTTTCAGGAATTGAATTTCCATCATAGAAAATATTAAGAACAATCCCAAAAGTTCTTGTATCATTAGTAAGAGGAACAGATTTAGCTTGTGCCTCACCAACAAGATTGAAAGAAACATATGCTCTATCTACATTTATATTTTGGTAAATGTAAGAATTATTGTCATTACTTTCAGTTTCTCCTTCGCCGGAAGTCGCAATAGGCTGTGTGGTTTCTGTTTGACTTGTATTTGTTTCTTCAGTTGGCTCATCAAAATAATACTTCTTAACCTTTTTGTCAACAGTACCGTGAAACTCACTTATCACATTACCATAATCATCATATTCATAAATATAAGAATTAGGCACAGCAACATCAACTATTTTTACTGATGTTGATTCTTCAATTTCTTTATTTTCACTTTGCATAGTTTCAGATACCGATGTAGGTTCAACAAACACGCCCTCTTTGCCGCCTAATGAAACAACCCCTTCTTTAGTAGAAATTGATTTTTTATCATTTGTAAACCAATAATCATTGCTTTCAAAATTGCTGTTTTGCAAAGCATTAAAATCATTAGCACAATTGCCTTCCTCAAGCTGCAAGCAGTCAAACCAAGCTGTACCGGTTGCATTTTTAACACTACACTTTATACGCATTGTTCTTGTGCTTTCAGGAACAGTTACAGTAACACTTATGCGTTGCCAATCTTCTGTTTCTGATATACCTATGCTTGTTTTGGAGTCAAGCAAATTTGCAAAAAAATCATAAAACTCAACCTCAAGCAAAGCTCCAAATGCTTCATCTAATGTTTTCCATTTAACATTCTTTGTTTTAACATAAGCAGAAAGAGTTAATTCTTTGCCTATATAATTTTCATCTGTTATACTTATATCGTGAAAAGCAGAAGTATAGAAAGAGGCGTTGTTTTCGCTAACAGGATTACTTATTTTAATTGAATTTGAACCGAAATATTGAAAAGTACCATCTTCTTTACTCGGTTTTGAAGAATCAATTTCACAAATACCGTCTTTGCTTTGTACTCCGTTAATCTTACCATTAGATTTAGTATAATATTTATTTGTACCTATTGTACTAAATTCATATGATTCCGCCAAGATATTCTTAGTAAAAGAATCAGCTCCACTTGTGTTCTGCAATCCTGACGAATGATTGCTTTCAAGATATCCGTTTGCATTTAATACCGACATCAAAACGCCTTTATTGTCAAAGGTATATGTCGTCTTTAATCCGTTGCGATCTTCAAAAACAGTTGTGTTGTCATTGCTGTAAGTAATATTAAGATAATTACCTTCAGAATTATTTTTTCCGTATTCGGTTATTTTTGTTACTTGTCCTTTTTCATTGTATATAAAGCAGTGTTTACTTATAACAGCAGTATTTTCTAATGTGCGATTTTGAAGTTGTTCCTTTGTAATCTTATTATTTTTATCGTAGTAAAAAGCAGATGTCTTTTTATCAGGAAACACAAATGCACTTATTGTATCAATTTCAGATGAATTATAATAAATTGATATTTTCTCATTATCAGGTAAATTAACTTGATTAATTCGTTTAGAACCGTCCGGTTTCCCTGTATAACCAAGTTGAATAATCCTTCCCGAACCGTCAGTAATTGATGATAAATAACCATTTGTGTAAGAATAAGTAACTGTATTACCGTTTTTATCCGTTTCACTTAGTATTTTACCGCCATTTGCAACTGTATCAAATGTTTGTGTTGTATTACCGTTTTCAACTATAATGCAGTCCTCTTTGACAGAGAGCGTAATACCTAATCCATCCTCACCAAGCCATTTTTCTTCACTACTACTCTTTTTCAAATAATGACTTGTTCCTTCAGTATCTATGTATATATAGTTGTATCCGGCATTTGAAAGATTTTTATTAGTTTCCTTTATACACTGTTCAAAAGAAAAATACCAACCGCAACCACTAATATCATTGTTTTTTATGCTGTTATATGTTGCCGATATAGTGACCGGCATTCTTGCACCTGTTCCTTCATATAATTTTTGAGAAACAACAAGATTTCCAAGATAATCGGATACCTTTGCTTGAGCATTATATCCGGCTGAAACAGTATGATATGAAAGATTACTTTCTGTGCCTGAATAATCCTTGTAAATTATTGTTATAGAAGGTGTTGCAGATGTTCTTGTAGATTCTTTTAGATTTGCAATTCTTGATTCTGCTGTATCAAGTCCTTCAATTACAAAACCGTCAACTTTATCTCCGTTATCGTACCATTCTTTAGTAAGCTTTGTGAGATCAAAAGTAAATTTACTATTATCGTTATATGACAAAGAGTCATAATCTAAAATATCAGATTCATATGAAACTACGCCATTTTCAATTCCGTTAAGTTTATGTGCATTGATTATTATTGGACTATCTGTTTCATTTGCAAATAAAGAACTACCGTTTTTTATCTCAAAATTATATTTTGCACTTATTATTTTTTCTCCTTCATCAAGTTCGGGTAATTTTAATAAATTTGCAACAATATAATGATCATTTGAAATATAATACGGACCGTGGTTAAGTGTGCTGTTACCGTAAACCTCGTTTAAATATAATTCACTTGAAAATTTATTTGTGAGTTCCGGATCAATTGTAATTGGATAACTCCTGTTTGATGAATGAACATAATCATAATCAGCAGTAAGCTTAATATTCAGATTTACGCCATTTTGACTTAATATTTCAAGCTTTAACTGAGAACTTGCTTCTCCTTTTTCATCAACCATATAGGGTGCATTAATCATATACACCGGTGTATTATCTTTATTATATAATGTGATTGTATAATCGTCAGTTTGTTTTGCAGTAAGCTTTTTTGTTTTATAAGAAATATAAAATTCATTTTGAACATCAGAATTTTTTAAGATAATATTTTCTTTGACACCTGTTGTAGTTACAAAATATTGCAAATCAACATTTTTATAAACATTTTCGTATGTAACTTTAGATGCAATATTTTCAACTGAAGTAAATTTATCATTTTCATTTAAATCAACATCATTATTATCAATTATGATATTACTTTTATTGGTGTTTTCATATCCCCAAGAAATAGAATATTCGTCATCAGAAATATTTATCATATTCTGTGGCTTTGCCTTTTTCGACAATTTGATATTAAGATTACTGCTTTTATTAGTGTAATCAGTATCATAGTCAGCTGAATACAATGCATTTTCCGCAACAAGTGTATTATTATATTCTGCCCATTCATTATTATCGTTTTTATAATGAATAGGTTCAGTATATTCAGCTAACATTTTTGACCCATCATCAAGTAAAAATAGTTTTGTATTTTCAGTACGCTCTTCTTCTAATTCCATTACAATATTTGCAGCTTTTTCTCCGTTACCCTGAATATCATCAAACGAAGAATATTTGATATTTTTATCAGATAAATTTGTTGCAAATGCTTGTGACGGCAACATAAAAGCTGTAATTGATGAAAGAAATATCGAAACTATCCTTTTTGTTATTATTGCTTTTTTCATTTAAATTCCTCCTCATTAATTTAAATATTATAAGGTTTTTAAAAATGTGATTGTTTTTAACCTCAGCATAATTCTACCATACAAAAGATAAATAAGCAACGATAATTAATCAATTTGCATAAATTCATCTAATTGCACTATGTATTATTGTTTTAATTATGCAATATTTTAGGCTGTTACAAATTTTGTAACAGCCTTTTAAAATCTTATTTTATCTTTCACAATTTCATTTATCTTTTTTACTGTTTTCTTATCTTGAAACTGCAAAAACAGATGATCATAGCTTACATCTGATTTTTTCACAAGCCTTTTTATATTATCAATGCTATCAAACTCTTTTAAATTTCATATTAATCCGTCCTTTCATTTATATATACCAAATAGTTATTAGCTCACCGTAATCTCGGCTTTGTAGGTTTTATCATTTATTTCTGCTCTGCACTTCGTTTGAAAATGTACGGAGAGTAAAATAAGAATACAAACAGACAAGAAATAACTACCACGAGAAACTTGCGGAGTGAGCCATATTTTTTGTCCGATTCAAATAAAAAATAAATTTATTTACTAAGCTTGTTTCTTGCGTATATTATAAAGCGTTTCTTTGTTATAATAACTAAAAATACTGCGGTTAATTTGTTAAAATAAAACATATATTTTTGTGGAGTATTTTGGTATAATTAAAAGGAAATCAAATACTTGGAAAGGACGGATTTCGTTTATGAGTAAACTTAAAAAGCTGACAAGCATTGTGCTTGCGGCAACTATCGTTTCTTCTGCATCTGCAATGGCATTGACCGCATCCGCAGTTGAAAATGATAATGCGGTTTCCGCAGCGAACAATAATCTGCAAAGGAATGTTCAGGACGGCGTAATTTTACACGCTTTTAACTGGTCATACAAAACAATTAAGGAAAACCTGCCTGCAATTGCAGCAGCCGGTTATTCTACAGTTCAGACTTCACCTGTTCAGCAGCCGAAAGACTACTCAACATCAAGAGATGTTACAGGTCAGTGGTGGAAACTTTATCAGCCTGTAAGCCTTTCTGTAGCTAAAAACGCATGGTTCGGTACAAAAGACGAACTCAAAGACCTTTGTACAGAGGCTGAAAAGTACGGTGTAAAAATTATTTGCGACATTGTTTCTAACCATATGGGCAATGAAAGCGAAGATACACCTAATGTTGTAAGCTCACAGGTTAAAACATATGATCCTGAAATTTACGACAATGCAAGTGCTTTCTTCCGTAACAACGATATTGTTGCATCAGACAGCAGTGTAAAAAATGTAGTTCAGGGACATGTTACTTCCTGCCCTGACCTCAACACAAACAGCAAAGTTGTTCAGGATAAGGTTATCTCACTCCTTAAGGAATGTATCGACTGCGGTGTTGACGGTTTCCGTTTTGATGCGGCGAAACACATTGAAACTCCCGATGACGGTGAATATGCTTCTGATTATTGGAAGAACATTACAGAGTCTGCAGGCTCATATTACAAAGCAAAAACAGGCGACAATCTTTATATTTACGGTGAGATTCTTAACAACTGCGGTTCCGGCAGAAGTTACAGTTCTTACACAAAGTACATTAATGTAACAGATAACAAAACAGGTGACTCCGTACTCGCAAATGTGGTAAAAGGCAAGGCATCAAATGCCGCAAACTCAAGCTACAAGTCAGGCGTTGCCGCATCCGATGTAGTTCTTTGGGCAGAGTCGCACGATACATACGAGGGCGAGTCGGGTTCAGGCGGTATCAGCAATACCGCTAAAGTATCTGACGAAAACATCACTAAAGCATGGGCTATCATAGCCGCAAGAAAAGACGCTACTTCTCTTTACTTTGCCCGTCCGGGTGCATCGTTAATGGGTGAGGCAGCAGGCGATATAACTTATAAGAGCACAGCTGTTTCTGAAATTAATAAGTTCCATAACCTCTTTGTTGGTCAGAGTGAAAAACTCGGTGCCGTTGACAATGTAGCTTATGTTGCAAGAGGCACAAGCGGTGTAGTTCTTGCTAACTGCGACGGCAACGAAAAGTCTGTAAGTATTTCAGGCACAGGCCTTGCAAACGGTACTTACACAGATACAATTTCAGGCGCTAAATTCACTGTAGCTAACGGCGTTCTTACAGGTAATATCGGTTCAACAGGTGTAGCTGTTGTTTACAACGGCACAACAACTCCGAGAAATACTTGTTCTGTAGAGAGCGGTGATTTCAAGGGTGACACAATTACACTCAACCTCGGTCTTGACAACGCAGCATCAGGTACATACTGCATTGACAATTCTAAGCCTGTAGCTTACACAGGTGACATTGCAATCAGAGTAGGTTCAGACTACGCTTACGGCGAAACAATCAACCTTACTCTTACAGCAACAGACGGCAAAAATACAACAACCACTACTTACAAATATACCAAGCAGAAATCTGCAAGTTCAGGTGTGTATGTATTCTTTGCTTCTGAAAAAAGAGAAACAAGCTCAAAATGGAAAGCTCCTTACTATGTTTACATCTATGACGAAGAATCTTCAAAGGAAGAAACTTATAAGGCATCAAACTGGCCGGGTACAAAGATGAACTATGATAAGGCAACAGGTTATTACTATGCAGAAGTTCCTACAACCTGTATTGCAACAGATGCAGATGAAAACGAGTCTGAGTCAAATTTTGACCTTGCACACTCTCCAAACACAAGAGTTATCTTCTGCGACAGCTCAAATGTAAACTCTGCTCCTCGTCAGTATCCGTCGGAAAAAGGCCTTAAATTAAAAGGAACTTCTAAAATTTTCGGTCTTACAAAGACAACTTCATGGGAAGAAACAACACTTGTACCTACTGTTGAATCACAGCCTGCAACTGAAGTTACAAGAGGCGACAAAACATATAAATACGGTGATGTAAACACAGACGGAAAATTTAATGTTCAGGATGTAACCTCACTCCAGTTTATTGTTGCAGAGTCCGTAAAGCCTTCACAGCTTATATATGCATTGAGCGATGTTACAGCTGACGGTGTTGTAGATATCAGAGATGTAACAATGATCCAGAGATATATTTCCGGTATTAGAGAGGACACAGGCAAAACAGGCGAAGTTTATAAGGCTGAACAACCTACACAGCCTACACAGCCTGCAAAACCTACAGAGGCAACCAAGCCTTCTACACAGCCGACAACTGCTCCCGCACCTTCTACTTACACACTTTACTTAAAGACACAGCTTCCTTGGATGACATCAATGGGTACAAATCTCTATGCTTTTGATAACAATACAAAGAAGTCTTATCTGCTTGAGCAGGATACCGACGATTATCCGAATGTATTTAAGGCAGAGGTAGCAAACACACTTACAAGTGTTACTTTCTACAGAGCATTAGATATGGTTGACGAAATGACAAAGGCGTCAAGTTCAGGCCCTGTATACAACGCTTGGACAGCAACTGTAAGCAGCACAAACAATTGCTACAACCTTGAAAGCGTTGATGAAGCAACAGACAAAGCAACAGCAACAGTCGGTCCGTATGTAAAAGAAGAGGCTCCCGAATGGACACTTGATGTAGTATATTTTGATAATTCAAAAACAAAGTGGGGAGAAGTTTATATTTACGGTTGGGGCAACGGTCTTTCCGAAGAGGCATATAAAATGACTCAAATTGAGGGCACAGACATCTGGAAATACGAACTTCCCGAACCTATTTATCCGGGTACAGAAAGTTTCCTTTTTAAGAATACAGAAAGCACTTGGGTTAAAAAGACTAAGAATGTAAAGGTTGTAGAAGGTAAAAATCTTTATGACGGAAAAGCACAGGCTTGGTCAGGCACTTACGAAGAGTGATTTTAAAGTTTAAATTCTCATTTTGCGGGCATACCAAAAGTATGCTCGCTTTTTTTATGTAAAAATTTTGATTTTTTATCAAAAGTTGTGGTAAATTATTGTTTGGCTGATTGCTTTATCAAGCAATTATAAAAGTTTGGTCGACCTTTTCAAAGTTCATGGGTGTGGGCAAAGCCCACAAATACTTTCCGCTTACGCAATCTGACGATAGCCAAACAGCTTGCTGTTTGGCGGCTTAAACGCAACGGCATTAGCCTTTAAAAATGCGATAGCAACAAGAAAGCCATTCAATAAAGAATAAATAAGCAAATTTTCTCTAAAAGGCTACCGCCTGTTTTTTTAAACTCGGTGCAAGCACGCAAACAGCATGGCTTTTTGTGCCTGATAAATTGTTATATCGGAAGATTTTTATGCGCACTGCCCAAACCCGCAATTTTTGAAAAAATTGAGTAAACTTTTTTGCTTTTGGGAGGATTATTTAGCATTAGCTAAATTTCAATCACCGACCGACACTCCGCTAAACCATAATTTTCCAATATTAAAAAACAGAACCAAAAATTTTTATTTATCTCTTGACTTAAAGTCAGCTTTAAGTATTATAATACTGATAAAGAAGTGATAATTTTATATCACGGTAAAATAATACTTTTATTTTAAACTTGGAGGTATGATTATGGCTGTAAAACAAACCGCAGGCAGAGATTCGCTCGGAAAATTTGCACCTAAATTTGCAGAACTTAATGACGATGTACTTTTCGGTGAAGTATGGTCAAGAGAAGATAAACTTTCACTTCGTGACCGCTCACTCGTAACAGTAACCGCACTTATGGCACAGGGATTAACCGACTCATCCTTTAAATATCACCTTATGTCAGCAAAAAAGAACGGTATTACAAAAACGGAAATTGCAGAAATTCTCACACACGCCGCATTCTATGCCGGCTGGCCAAAGGCTTGGGCAGCATTCAGAATGGCTACCGAAGTATGGGCTGATGATGCGGAAGATTTGAGCGAAAAGGAAAAATATCAGCAGTCAATTCTTTTCCCGATTGGCGCACCTAATGACGCATTTGCAAAATATTTTATCGGTCAGAGCTATCTTGCACCGTTGTCTACAGCACAGGTCGGTATTTATAATGTAACTTTCGAGCCGAAGTGCCGTAATAATTGGCATATTCATAATGCTGAAAATGGCGGCGGACAGATACTTGTTTGCGTAGGCGGCAGAGGATATTATCAGGAATGGGGCAAAGAGGCTGTTGAGTTAAACCCGGGTGATGTAATAAATATTCCTACAGGCATTAAGCATTGGCACGGTGCGGCACCCGACAGTTGGTTCTCACACCTTGCAGTAGAAGTTCCGGGTACAAATACATCAAACGAATGGCTTGAACCTGTAAGTGATGAAGATTATTCTAAATTAAAATAATTATTATTTAATTATGGTTTAGCAAACTGCTTTATCAAGTAATTAAAACCGTTTTACTAAGAACCTAAAAAACCGATAAGCTGAAAATCGCTTATCGGTTTTGCTTTTGTTATTATATTTTCCAAATAAAACTATCTCAACCGCTTGAAAAAACTTTTTAGAAGGTCGGCGCACTCTTCCTGCATAATACCGCCTTTACAATTCGGTTTGAAATTATACGGCATTTCAAAAAGATTTGTTATAGTACCGCAAGAACCGTTTTTGAAATCGTACGCACCGAAATACACATTCGGAATATGAGCGTTTATAATTGCGCCTGCGCACATCGGACAAGGCTCAAGGGTTACATATATATCGCAGTTCCAAAGCCGCCAACCGCCGAGCACCTTACAGGCATTGTTAATTGCGTCGGTTTCTGCGTGCAAAAGTGCGTTCTTTTCTTTTTCTCGTCTGTTCCTGCCTGTAGCAACGATTTCGCCATTACGCACAATCACCGCACCGACAGGCACTTCGTCATCTTGAAAAGCCTCTCTTGCAAGCTCAAGCGCCTTTTCCATATACTTTATATTAAATTCACTCATAGCGCTACAGAAGCAATGATAGTTTCAAGAATCAAGATAACAACTATTGTAGCTGTACCTGCACTTGTAAAGAAACATTTTATCTTTTCTTTAAGTGAGAGAGAAACAACATTCGAGGTATCGCTTATGCTAAGGAAATTTTTATCCTTTTTCATTATATAAAGGAAAGCCAAAACTCCGAACACAAGCATTGCGGTAAATATTGAATAGTATATTATATAGAAAGAACGGGTGGTAACAATGTTCTGACTTTGCAAAATATCCATAATTACCGAGTAGAAGTTATTTATAAAGTGAATAATTATTGACGGAATAATTGAGTTTGCCTTGCAGTCAATATAAGCAAAAATAAGTCCGAGTATAAACGCAAACGGAATCTGAATAATATTTCCGTGCATTGCGCCGAACATGACGGCAGATACAATTATTGCAAATGAATTTCCGTATTTTCTAAGCGAACCCATTAAAATACCTCGAAAAGCAAATTCCTCGGCAAATGCAGGGGTAACGGCTATGGCAACAACATATAAAATATTTTCAAATACAGACCTTGATGACATATTCATATTCAGACTGTATTCAATGCCGATTAACGAAAAGTTGGAACTTACAAGGTCGGCGGCAACATTTGAAACCATTGAAACGCCCATACCCATAAGTACGAGGGCGATAAGCATAGCGGGTTTTACGGATTTAACCGACAGGCAGTCTGAAATATGCGTTTTGCTTAGTTTTAAATATATCAGTCCGGTGATTGTCGCCGAGGCGGCTGCTGCGAAAATCTGCATATAATAAAAAACAGGATCGGAAGTCAATTTACTTATTATATACTGCGTTAAAGTTTCGGTATCGAAATTAGAAATATCCGTATTCAGCATCGTAGACACGGTTAATAAAAATGTTATACCGACTACAATGATATTCATTGATAAAAAATAGGTAAGAATATAAAAGCCCAATCCGCTTGATTTTTTTTGCAAAGTCTTTAAATCGTGCGCTTTTTTGATTTCCTGCGGACTTTGCATATGATTTTGATAATAAGGATAGGGCTGATAATTTGCGTATTGCATTTTCATCACTCCAATGGTATAATTTTAGCATAGTAACACATATATTTCAAGAAATATTTTCCGATAATGAAAAAATAATGAAAAATCCCTTGACTTTTCAGGTAATCGGTTATATAATGTGTAAGTACAATAAAGCAAAGCAGAAATGCTTTCACCTGTGGGGTGTCGTCTGCACGGGTCAATACCTTAAACATAATAGTTTATTTGTATTGCAATGCGGACGGTGTATTTCTGTCCGCATTATTTTTTTTGAAAAGGTACTTTGGAGGTGCTTAACCATCAGCAAGAAAGATATTCAGATTAACGAGGAAATCCGTGATAAAGAGCTTAGAGTAATCAGCTCGGACGGAAAGCAGCTCGGTATTATGTCATCAAAGGAAGCTCTCGCACTTGCAGAACAAAAAAATCTTGACCTTGTTAAGATTGCTCCGCAGAGCGTTCCGCCTGTATGTAAAATTATGGACTACGGCAAATACCGTTTTGAGCAGGCTAAAAGGGAAAAGGAAGCAAGAAAAAATCAGCATGTTGTTGATATTAAGGAAGTTAGACTCTCTTTAAACATTGATACACACGACTTCAACACCAAGCTTAACAATGCTATTAAGTTTATTAAGCACGGCGATAAAGTTAAGGTATCTATCCGTTTTAGAGGAAGAGAAATGGGACATCCTGAAATCGGTCTTGAAACTATGAACCGCTTTGCTGAAGCTTGTGCAGAGTTTGCCTCGGTAGAAAAGCCTGCAAAGCTTGAAGGTCGCAATATGCTTATGTTTCTTGCACCAAAGTCCAATAAGTAATCACAGCTAAGGAGGATATTTATTATGCCTAAAATTAAAACTCACAGTGGTGCTAAAAAGCGTTTTAAACTTTCTAAGAACGGTAATGTAATCCGTGCACACGCAAACAAGAGCCACATTCTTAACAAGAAAACAACAAAGCGTAAGAGAGGTTTACGCCAGACTGCTGTTACAGATAAGACAAATGTAGCTCAGATCAAGCGTTTAATTCCTTATAAATAATTTATCGCTTGTACTGCTTTTTATTTAAATAATAATCGGAGGTAATATATAATGGCACGTGTAAAGGGTGCGATGATGACTCGCAAAAGAAGAAAAAAGGTATTAAAGCTTGCCAAGGGCTACTGGGGTTCTAAATCAAGACATTTCAAAATGGCTAAACAGGCTGTTATGAAGTCTGGCAACTATGCATATATCGGCCGTAAGCAGAGAAAGAGAGATTTCCGTCGTCTTTGGATTACTCGTATTTCTGCAGCTTGCAAGGCAAACGGCACAAACTATTCAACATTTATGAATGGTCTTAAAAAGGCCGGCATTACATTGAACCGTAAGATGCTTTCAGAGATTGCTATTGCTGATCCTAAGGCTTTTACAGCTCTTGTTGAGCAGGCTAAAAACGCTTAATTTAAACTGTAATTGCGTTTGGGTAACACCAAACGCAATTGGCATTTTAGGAGAAAAAAGATGCTGTTTGTTACAAGCAAAGACAATTCTAATGTAAAAAAAGCCGTAAAACTCAAGTCAAGTGCAAAAGAACGCCGCAAGAGCGGTCTTTTTTTAGCGGAGGGGTTAAGAATCTGTATGGACGCAGTTTTCAGCGGTGCGGAAATTCAGACATTATTTGTAACCGAAAAAGCTATGCAAAAGCACGGTGAGGACTTTGCTTTACTTGAAGAAAAAGCAAAGAATGTAATCTGTGTAAATGAAAACATTTTTGCCCTTATGAGTGATACTCAATCGCCACAGGGCTTTCTTTCGGTTATAAAAACACTTGACAAAACCAATGAGTTTGATACAATAAAGGGTGACAGTAAATATTTGGCGCTTGATAATGTGCAGGATCCAAGCAATCTCGGCACTGTTTTGCGCTCGGCAGAGGCATTTAATGTCAGCGGAGTTATACTTTCCTGTGACTGTTGCGATATTTACAATCCAAAGGTTGTAAGAGGCAGTATGGGCGCTGTGTTCAGAATACCTTTTATAATCAAAAGTTCAATTAAGGATTTCCTTAACGAAAATCCGCAGATTAATTCGTATGCTGCCGTTGTAAACAGCGACGCTGTCAGTCTTACGGATGTAAAATTTCAAACTCCGTGCGCAATCGTTGTAGGCAACGAGGGCAACGGAATAAAAGCAGAAACAGAAAAAGCCTGCCAAAACAAAATCACCATACATATGGAGGGCAAGGCAGAATCACTCAACGCATCTGTGGCTGCTGCAATACTGATGTGGGAAATGATGAAATGATTTCTGAAAATGCTCGTTACTGGATATGGATTTCAAAAGCACTCGGTTATAACAATATAAAGGTAAAGAGAATTTTTAAACTTTACAATGACATTGCCGAGTTTGTTCACGGCGGAGAAAAAGAGTGGAAACACTGCGGTATCTTTACGCCGAACGAAATGCGAAAACTTAACAACACTAAGGTTTCGGTTGCGGATGAGATATTAAGCAAATGCAACGAACTGAAATATTCGGTAATTGCGATTGACGACGAGCATTACCCGCAAAAATTAATTAATATTGATGCTCCGCCTGCCGTTCTTTATGTGAACGGACAACTTCCAGAAATTGACAACCGCCTAAGCGTTTCAATTGTTGGCACAAGGCGGGCAACAAGATACGGTACGGATAATTCATACAAATTTGCATATGCTCTTGCTAAGTACAGCGTTGTTATTATAAGCGGAGGTGCGCTCGGTGTTGACTGTGCGTCGCACCGAGGAGCACTTTCTGCAAACGGAATTACCGTATGCGTGCTTGGCTGCGGTATCAACTATAAATATCTTACCGAAAACGAGGGTATGAGAAATGCAATTGCGCAAAACGGTGCGGTTATATCCGAATATCCGCCCGATGAACCGCCGCTAAGATATAATTTTCCCGCTCGCAACAGAATCATATCCGCTCTTTCGGACGGTCTTGTTGTAATGGAGGCGGGAATAAAAAGCGGTTCGCTGATTACCGCAAGAATGGCAATCGACCAGGGCAAAGAAGTTTTTGCTCTGCTCGGAAACAACAGTCCGCAGAACGAGGGCTCGAATACTCTTATAAAAAACGGGCTTGCCTGCCCTGTAACTGATTTTATGGATGTTTTGAGCGAGTTTAACTCAAACAGAGGGTTATATGTTGATGACGAAAAACTTGATTTTGATAATATAAGTTTTACCGACCTTGAGGCAGTGCCTGTAAAAGGCAAAAAGACTGCAAAATCAAAAAACAGCACAAATAAAAAAGATAAGGCAAAGCCTGAAAAGATTAATGCAAATGTATCTTCCGATAAAGCCTTAAAGCCCGAAAAGGCTGTAAAAGAAACTAAAAATGTCGCACGCAAAAGCAGCAGCGTTTCCGCTGATGTTAATAATAAAGAAAATGCAGATGTGCGGAAAAGTATTTCAGATTTGAAAGCATTGGGTTTGTCCGATGCAGCCGTAACAGTTTACGGTACTATCGGCAACAAGCCTGTTCATATAGATAAAATAGTAAGCGAACTCGGTATCCCTGTATTTAAAGTGCTTACGGCCCTTACTCAACTTGAAATGAAAGGTTTGGTAACGGCGATGCAGGGCAGAATGTATGTATTAAAATAAACGGAGGCAGTAAATGTCAGATTTAGTAATTGTTGAGTCACCTGCTAAGGCTAAAACAATCAAAAAATACCTCGGCGGAAATTACGAAGTAATTGCGTCTATGGGACATGTAAGAGATTTGCCTAAAACCAGACTCAGCGTTGATATAAAGAAAAAATTTGCACCAAAATACGAAATCATCAAAGGTAAAGAAAAACTTGTAGAAGAACTTAAAGAGCTCGCAGAAAAAAGCGACAAGATTTACCTCGCAACCGACCCTGATAGAGAGGGAGAGGCAATTTCTTGGCACCTTGCGTATATTCTCGGCTTGCCGCTTGATGACAACAACAGAGTTGAATTTAACGAGATTACCAAAAACGGCGTAACAAATGGTATGGCTCATCCCCGTTCTATAAATATTGACCTTGTAAACGCTCAACAGGCAAGGCGTATTCTCGACAGACTTGTAGGTTATAAGTTAAGTCCTTTCATTTCTCAAAAAATCAGAAGAGGACTTTCAGCCGGCAGAGTACAGTCTGTTGCAGTAAGAATTATTGTTGACAGAGAAGAAGAAATCAGAAAATTCAAGCCCGAAGAATATTGGACTATTGACGCTAAGTTTATTCCTAAGGGCAGCAGAAAGTCGTTTTCGGCTTCTCTTTATTCCGATGCCAACGGCAAGATAAAAATTGAAAATCAAGAACAGGCAGAAAAGATTGAACAGGATCTTGCAGATGCCGAATATATGATTACAAAAGTAAAGCACGGCACAAGAAGAAAAACCCCCGCACCGCCTTTCATCACATCAACATTACAGCAGGAGGCGTCAAGAAAACTCGGCTTCCAGTCAAGAAGAACAATGAAAGTTGCCCAGGAGCTGTACGAAGGTGTTGACATTGAGGGAATGGGTGCAACGGGTCTTATCACATATATGAGAACCGACTCTTTAAGAATTTCAGATGTGGCAAAGGAAGAGGCGGCACAGTATATTTTAAACAGATTCGGTGAAAAATTCCTGCCGGCAAAACCGAGAGTATTTAAAACCAAGAGCAATGCACAGGACGGACACGAGGCTATAAGACCTTCAATGCCGAGCCTTTCTCCGGAAGATGTAAAGGCAAGCCTTACATCTGACCAGTTTAAACTGTACAATCTTATTTGGAACAGATTTATGGCGTCACAGATGTCTGATTGTATTCAGAAAACCACACAGGCTGAAATTTCGGCTAAAGAATACATTTTCAAGGCATCAGGTTACTATGTTGACTTTGAGGGCTTTACAACCTTGTATGTAGAAAGCAAAGATACGGAAGAAGAAAAATCCACACAGCTTCCTCCGCTTGAAAAGGATATGCCTGTAAAATGCAAGGAGCTTAAAAAGAATCAGCACTTTACTCAGCCGCCTGCACGATACACAGAGGCATCACTTATCAAGGCGCTTGAGGAGTACGGAATCGGCAGACCGTCAACTTATGCGGCAACAATTACAACAATTACAAGCCGTGAGTATGTAAAGCGTGAGGCAAAAACTTTGTATCCGACAGAGCTTGGCGAGGTTATGACAAACCTTTTAAAAGAGCGCTTTCCGAAGATTGTAAACTATAAATTCACCGCACAAATGGAAGAAAAGCTTGACGAGGTTGAGCACGGTCAGGAAGAATGGGTGGAATTGCTTGACGAATTCTACTCCGATTTTGACAAAACTCTCAAGAAAGCCAAGGAAGAGATGGAGGGTGTGAAACTCCAGCTTAAAGAAGATCAGACAGACATTATCTGCGACAAATGCGGCAGACAGATGGTTGTTAAGGTTGGCAGATACGGCAAATTTATTGCCTGTCCCGGTTACCCCGAATGTAAGAATGTTCTCAAGTTTGTTGAAAAGACAGGCGTTAAATGCCCTAAATGCAACGGTGATGTTATTGTTAAGCACACAAAGAAAAAGCGTGTGTTCTACGGCTGTTCAAATTATCCGGAATGTGATTTTGTAAGCTGGAACGAACCCGTAAATGAAAGATGTCCGCAGTGCGGCGGCATACTCTTTAAGAAAAAGGGTAAAAAGCCGAAACTTTATTGTGCAACAGAGGGCTGCGGATTTGAAAAAGAATTCGTTGAGAAAGACGGAGAATAATTAATAGGACTGAAAAGGAAAGGTGAACTTTTTGGAAAAAGGTTATATCAATGTAATAGGTGCGGGTCTTGCAGGTTGTGAGGCGGCAAAGCAGATTTCTGCGCAGGGAATAAAAGTTCACCTTTATGAAATGAAACCGAAGAAAAAAACGCCTGCTCATCATTCCGATTTATTCGGTGAACTTGTGTGCTCAAATTCCTTAAAGGCAATGCGAACAGAAAGCGCCGCAGGACTTTTAAAGGAAGAAATGCGCAGACTTGATTCTTTTCTTATGAAATGCGCAGACAAATGCCAAGTGCCTGCCGGCGGTGCTCTTGCGGTTGACAGAGATATTTTTTCAAGACTTGTAACCGACGGAATAAGAGCCGATGAAAACATAACCGTTTTTGAAGAAGAAATCACAGAAATTCCCGATGATGCAATTACAATTATTGCTACGGGTCCGCTTACTTCGGACGCTCTTGCCGAAAAAATAATAGAGCGCTTCGGTACTTCGCTTTCTTTCTTTGATGCCGCCGCTCCGATTGTGAGTGCCGAAAGCATTGATATGGATTATGCTTTCTATGCATCAAGATACGATAAAGGCAGTGGCGACGATTATATAAATTGCCCGATGAATAAAGAAGAGTACGAAACTTTTTATCAGGCACTTGTAACCGCCGAAAGAGCACCTTTGCACAGCTTTGATGTAAACAATCCTAAGGTGTACGAGGGCTGTATGCCTGTTGAAGTTATGGCACAGCGTGGTGAAAACACCTTGCGATTCGGACCGATGAAACCTGTCGGTCTTGTAAATCCAAAAACGGGACACAGACCGTGGGCTGTACTGCAGTTAAGGAAAGAAAATTGCGGGGGCACAATGTATAACCTCGTCGGATTTCAGACAAATCTAAAATTTGGTGAACAGAAAAGGGTATTTTCACTGATTCCTGCATTGCACAAAGCAGAATTTTACCGCTACGGTGTAATGCACAGGAACACATTTATTAATTCACCTAAACTGCTCAATGCCGATTTTTCTTTGAGAGAAAATGAAAACTTGTTCTTTGCAGGTCAGCTTACAGGCGTTGAGGGCTATATGGAATCGGCGGCTTCGGGAATACTTGCGGGCATAAACGCAGTGCGAAGATTAAACAGTCAAGAACCTGTGATTTTACCGACTGACACAATGCTCGGCGCTCTTGCGGGCTATATATCCGACAAATATGTGGAGAAATTCCAGCCTATGGGCGCAAATTTCGGTGTACTTCCTGCTCTCGAAAATCGTCCCCGTGACAAGCAGGAGCGAGGAAAAGCATATTCGGACAGAGCGCTTAAAAGCCTTGAGGCTTATCTTACACATATGAATTTAGAGGTGTAAAAATGAAAATTATAGTAGATGCCTTCGGCGGAGATAACGCACCGCTTGAAATAATCAAGGGTTGTGCGGAGGCTGTTGCGGAATTTGACGATTTATCAATTATTCTCACAGGCGACGAGGGTAAAATTCTTAAGGTTGCAAATGACAATAATATATCTCTTGACAGAATAGAAATTCATCACTGCACAGAAGTTATTACTATGGACGACCATGCCGATGCGGTTCTTAAATCAAAGAAAGACAGCTCAATGGCTGTAGGATTTAATTTGCTTAAAAACGGCGAGGGTGACGCTTTTGTTTCCGCAGGCAACAGCGGTGCTCTTTGTATGGGTGCAACTCTTGCGGTTAAGAGAATTAAAGGAATTAAACGACCTGCATTCTCTCCCGTTATGCCGTCCGCAAACGGTTTCTTTATGCTTGTTGACGGCGGTGCAAATGTAGATTGTCGTCCCGAAATGCTCGTTCAATTTGCGGTAATGGGCTCAATTTATATGAACAGAGTTATGAAGATTGATAACCCAAGGGTAGGCCTTGCAAATGTCGGTACCGAAGATCACAAAGGAACAGAGCTTTATCAAACTACATATCAGCTTTTGAAAGAAAGCAACTTAAACTTTGTCGGCAATGTTGAGGGCAGAGATATTCCGCAGGGAATTTGCGATGTTGTGGTATGCGACGGCTTTACAGGCAATCTTATTTTAAAAACCTATGAGGGTGTTGCAATGGTTGTTATGAACGAGATCAAGAGCTTGTTTACAGGCAGTCTTAAAGGCAAACTTTCGGCTTCGCTCGTGCTCGGCGATATAAAAAAACTTAAGAAAAAACTTGACCACAACACATACGGCGGTGCGCCTGTTTTGGGTGCATCAAAACCTGTGTTCAAGGCGCACGGCAGTGCAAAAGCCGTCACCGTTAAAAACGCAATCAGACTTTCAAGAGATTATGTGCTTGCTGATGCGATCGGTGAAATTTCAAAGGTTATTAATTCGGAGGACTGATTTAAGTGCAGGAACTTGAAAATAAAATCGGCTATAAATTTAAAGATATAAGTTTGCTCGAAGAGGCACTCACACATTCTTCTTATGCAAACGAACACAAATCAAAACATATCAAATATAACGAAAGACTTGAATTCTTAGGTGATGCGGTTCTTTCAATTGTAGTTTCTGACTACATTTTCAAAAACTGCCCCGAGCTTCCGGAGGGCGAGCTTACCAAACTAAGAGCCTCGCTTGTATGTGAAAAGAGCCTTTTCGTATTTGCAAAACAACTCGGACTGGGTAAGTATCTTATTTTGAGCAAAGGCGAGCGCCACAACGGCGGTGCAGAACGCCCGTCAATACTTTCAGATGCCTTTGAGGCGCTGATTGCGGCTATTTATATTGACGGCGGAATCGAGCCTGCCTCTAAGCATATTCTTAACTTTGTAATCCCTGCGATTAAGGCATCAAAGAAAAGACCCGTAAACGATTACAAAACAACTTTGCAGGAGATTATTCAGAAAAATCCCGGGGAATTGCTCGAATATGTACTCGTTGCCGAATCGGGCCCCGACCACAACAAACACTTTGTCGTAGAGGTTCACCTTAACAGCAATGTTATAGGCAAAGGCGGCGGAAAAAGCAAAAAAGAGGCTGAACAGCAGGCGGCAAGAGAAGCACTGGAGTTGATGGGTTATTAAACATTCTAATGTGGCGCTTTTTATACCGCACAACGGATGCCCTCACAAATGCACTTTCTGTAATCAAAGAAACATTGTGGGGCAAGCGTATCAGCCAAATGCCGATGATGTGACAAATGCCGTAAAAATCGCCGTAGATTCTTTAAAAGAAAATACCAAAGAGGCGGAGATTGCATTTTTCGGCGGCAGTTTTACAGCAATTGACAGAGAATATATGCTCGAACTTTTAGATGCGACCAAGCCGTTTATCAACAGCTTTAAAGGTATTCGGTTATCTACCCGTCCCGACTGCATTGACGATGAAATTGTAAGTCTTTTGAAAAGCTATAAAGTAACTTCAATTGAACTCGGCGCTCAATCTATGGATGATGAAGTGCTTAAACTCAATGAAAGAGGACATACGGCGGATGATGTAAGAAATGCCTGCCGCATTATAAAAAATTACGGCATATCACTCGGACTGCAGATGATGACGGGACTGTACGGTTCTGATTTTTATAAAGACATTTATACTGCCGATGAATTTATAAAGCTCAGACCGGATACTGTAAGGATATATCCGACTGTTATTATGCAGGATACCGAACTTGCAAATCTTTATAACAGTAAAAAGTTTATTCCTTACACACTTGAGCAATCGGTTGAACTTTGCTCAAAGCTAATTTTAAAATTTAAAAGCGAAAACATCCGTATTATAAGGCTCGGACTACATTATTCCGAAAGTCTTGAAAATAACAGCCTCGGCAATAATTATCACCCTGCATTTAAAGAACTTTGCGAAAACAAAATCTTTTTTGATAAAATAACTAAACTGATTAAAAATTATCCCGACAAAGAGGTTGATTTTTTTGAGGCATATGTAAATCCTCATTCGGTTTCAAAACTTGCGGGACAGAATAAATCAAACATATTCAGACTTAACAATATGGGTTACAAGCTGAAAATCAAGACAGACCAAAGTCTTGACGAATACGAAATCTACATAAAACAGAGGTAATAAATGCGATTAACATCACTTGAAATTCAAGGCTTTAAAACCTTTCCTGATAAAACTAAATTATCTTTTGAGCAGGGCATTACCGCTGTTGTAGGTCCGAACGGCTCAGGCAAAAGCAACATCAGTGACGCTATCCGTTGGGTGCTCGGCGAGCAATCTCCAAAGAGCTTGCGCTGTTCAAAGATGGAAGATGTTGTTTTTAACGGAACCGACAAAAGAAAAAAACTCGGCTATGCCGAAGTTTCGCTTAACATAGAAAACAAAGACAGAGTGCTGGCATTCGACGGCGACGAAGTTTCAATTACTCGCCGTTATTATCGAAGCGGTGAGAGCGAATATCTCATTAACAAAGCACAGGTCAGACTAAAAGACATTAACGAGCTTTTTATGGATACAGGTCTTGGCCGTGACGGTTACTCTATGATAGGACAGGGTAAAATCGACAGCATTGTATCTTCAAAAGGCGAGGACAGACGAGAAATTTTTGAAGAGGCGGCAGGTATTTCACGCTATCGCTACAGAAAAACAGATGCGGAGCGAAAGCTGAAAAGCACGGAGGAAAACCTTTTAAGACTGCGTGACATCGTGACAGAACTCGAAGAGCGTGTCGGTCCTCTTAAAAGGCAATCGGAAAAAGCACAGGAATTTTTAAAATACTCCGAAGAAAAGCGTGGACTTGAAATAGCGCTTTGGCTGCTTACCCTTGACAAAAGTCAGGCGGCGCTTAAAACACAGGACGAAAAAATCGCCATTGCTCACGCACAATATGATGATGCCGAAAAAATGCTCGAGCAGATTCAAAAAGAGTCGGAAGAAATATATCTGAAAAACGGACAGCTTGCCGTAAAATCCGACGAAGTAAGACATCTTATTTCAGAGCTTGATGCACTCATTTCCGATATGCGTTCACAGCTTTCGGTTTCAAAGAACGATATTCTTCATAACGAAGAAAACATAAAGCGTGTTGAAAACGAAATTCAAAACGCACAGCAAAATTCACAGCTTATTTCTACACAAATTGCGGAAAAGAACGAGAAAATCGCTGAACTTGACACAAAAATAATTGAAAAGCAGAAAGAATATACCGCACTTTCCGAAAAGCTGAATGTTATCAACCTTGATACGGGCAAGAGCGGCGACAAACTGCAACAGCTTACTTCCGAACTTTCTATGCTTACAACGAAGTCTGCCGATGCAAGGGTAATTGATATGACGGCGGAAAGCTCGATTTCCGACCTTGAAGAAAGAATCGAAAGCCTTATAACCGCAAACAAAGACGGAATTGCAAGAGTACACGAGCTTGAAGAAATTTCCGAAGAATACACAACAAATCTTACAAATCTGCGGGAAGAAATTACATCAATTACAAATTCAATTCAGGGACTTGAACTTAAATTGCAGTCAAAAGCACACAAGCGTGACAGCTACAAGGCTGAAAGCGACAGACTTTTGCTTGACAGCAAGGAACATATAAGAAAAATCAACTTCCTTGAAAATCTCGAACGCAACCTCGAAGGCTTTTCAAAGAGCGTTAAAGTTGTGGTAAACGCATCTAAAAGCGGAAGATTAAAAGGTGTGTGCGGCCCTGTTTCCCGAGTAATTTCCGTACCGCAAAAGTACGGTGTTGCAATTGAAACCGCACTCGGAGCGGCAATGCAAAACATTGTTACGGAAACCGAAAGCGACGCTAAATCGGCTATTGCTTATCTTAAATCATCGGACGGCGGACGAGCAACTTTTCTGCCGCTTAATACAATCAAGGCAAGAGAACTTAGAGAAAACGGACTTGAAGCAAACTATGGCTTTATCGGTGTTGCAAGCGACCTTTGCAGCTGCGATAACAAATTCAAAAATATTTTATCATCTTTGCTCGGCAAAATTGTAATTGCAGACAATCTTAATTCCGCAGTCGAGATTGCCAAAAAATATTCGTACCGTTTTAAAATCGTTACACTTGACGGACAGGTTGTAAATGCGGGCGGTTCGCTCACAGGCGGTTCGCTCAACAGAAATACAGGTTTGCTAAGCCGTGCAAGTGAAATTAAAGATTTAAAAGAACAGACAAAAGCCATTGAAGAAAAGTCTGCGCAGGCACAGAGATTGTGCAGTGAGGCGGCACAGGATTATGCGGCTGTTGAGGCGGAACTCCTCGGTACAAGAGCCGACCTTTCTAATAAAAAGCAAAGCCTTGCAAGAATGGAAGCCGAAAGCAGAGCGTGCGAAAACGAGCTTTCAAACTCAAAACTTGCTTTGCAAAATTTTGACAAACAGATTGAAGAATATACAAATAAAGTAAATATCCTATCAGAGGACAGAAAAAATGCAGGCGAACAGCTGGCACAGCTTAACCGCAGAATTTCCGAGGCAGAAGAAAAGGTAAACAGCATTACGGGCAGTCGTGCCAAAATGATTGAGGAGCGAGAAGAAATTGCATCTCAATTACAGAATGTGCGACTTGAAATTGTAACCGCTCAAAAGGATATTGACGCACTCAATTCCGAAATCATTTTTGCGGAAAATTCATCAAATAACTTCGGCGAAAAGCAGAGAGAACTCAATGCACAAATTGAGGACTATAAAAACAAAAATGCTTTGATTCAGAAAAACATCGACGAACTTGAGGCTCAAATAAAAGACAAGTCAGAGAGAATTGCAGAGCACAACGCAAGGATTTCAAGTATTAATTGTGAAAAAGATACTTACGAAAAAAGAAGTGTTGAATTAAGAACGCTTGAGCGTGACAAAACATCGGAACGAGAGGTATCGGGCAGAGAACTTTCAAGACTTGAAGAAAGAAAAATCAACTTGCAAAATCAGTACGATAATATAATTTCCAAGCTTTGGGAAGAATATGAGTTGACCAAGCGTGAAGCGGAAGAACAGGCGATAGAAATTCCCGATTCCAATGCGGCTCAAAAACGACTTAATGAGCTAAAGCAAAAAATTAAAAATCTCGGAAATGTAAATGTATCCGCAATTGAAGAATACAAAGAGGTTTCCGAACGCTTTGAATTTATGAGCACACAGGTAAATGATGTGGAAAAGTCAAAACGAGAAATTGAGCGACTTATCACCGACCTTACCAAACAGATGAAAGAAGTGTTTGTAGAGAGTTTTGAAGAAATCAATAAAAACTTCACTTTCACATTCAAAGAACTGTTCGGCGGCGGTACCGCATCGCTTTCGCTTTCAGAGCCGGAGGATATTCTCAACAGCGGCATCGACATTATTGTACATCCGCCCGGAAAAATCGTTGTTCATCTTGACGCACTGTCGGGCGGTGAAAAAGCACTTGTAGCCATAGCGCTTTACTTTGCGATTATGAAAGTCAGACCCGCACCTTTCTGCGTTATGGACGAAATTGAGGCGGCGCTTGATGATGTAAATGTTGACCGCTTTGCAAACTATATGAGAAATTTAACCCATACAACGCAGTTTATCTGTATTACTCACAGACGAGGCACAATGGAAGAAGCAGATGTACTGTACGGTGTTACTATGCAGGACGAGGGTGTATCCAAACTGCTTGAACTGCGTTCTACTGAGATTGCCGAAAAACTCGGCATTAAGGCTAACTAATGAAGGGATGATTTTATGGGCTTTTTTAATAAAATTAAAGAAGGTTTAAAAAAGACAAGAGATGCGGTTATCGGTCAGATTGACTCAATGCTCAAATCTTTTACCAAGATTGACGATGAACTTTTTGAAGAACTCGAAGAGTTGCTTGTAATGGGCGATGTAGGCGTACCGACTGCCGAAAAAATATGTGAAGAGCTTAAAAAGAGAGTTAAAAAAGAGGGTATTAAAAATCCTAATGAAATTCACAGACTTCTTGAAGAAACGGTTTCCGATATGTTGAGAGGCGGAGAAGAACTCGACCTTTCAACCACACCGTCTATTATCCTTGTCATAGGTGTAAACGGTGTAGGTAAAACAACCACAATCGGAAAACTTGCAAATCACCTTACAAAACAAGGCAAAAAAGTTATCCTTGCCGCAGGCGATACATTCAGAGCCGCAGCTATCGAGCAGCTTGAAATTTGGGCAGACAGAAGTCACTGTGAAATAATAAAGCAGAACGAGGGCAGCGACCCTGCCGCTGTAATTTATGACGCCATTTCAGCCGCTAAGGCAAGACACGCAGATGTTATTATCTGCGATACGGCGGGCAGACTTCACAATAAAAAACCCCTTATGGACGAGCTTGCAAAAATCAACAGAATTATAGACAGAGAACTGCCGGACGCATCGAAAGAAAAGTTACTTGTACTTGATGCAACCACAGGACAGAATGCCGTTAATCAGGCTGAACAGTTCAGCCTTGCAACAGGCATTACGGGTATTGTTCTTACAAAACTTGACGGTACAGCCAAGGGCGGCGTTGTACTTGCAATCAAAGAGGGACTCGGTATTCCTGTTAAATACATCGGCGTAGGTGAGCAGATAGACGATTTACAGCCGTTTGATGCAGAGGACTTTGCAAGGGCTCTCTTTGCGCAGAATTAAGAGGTGCGGTATGAAATTTATCATTGCAACCAATAACGCAAAAAAATTAAAAGAACTTGAAAGAATTTTAAAGCCCCTCGGCATAGATGCGGTTTCCGCAAAAGAGGCAGGTGTAAACCTTGGCGAAGTTGAGGAAACAGGTACAACCTTTGCCGAAAACGCTTTTATAAAAGCAAATGCCGCTTTCAAAGCAACGGGTATGCCTGCCATAGCCGATGATTCAGGGTTATCGGTTGACGCACTTGACGGCAGACCGGGTGTATATTCCGCAAGATACTGCGGAGAAAATGCCACTGACGAAGAAAAGTACACTAAATTGTTAGAAGAAATGCAGGGTGTACCCGACGAAAAGAGAACAGCGCATTTTACATCAGCAATCTGCTGTATTTTATCCGACAAAGAAAAAATTGAAGTTGACGGCATATGCAACGGTACAATTTCTCATATTCCGAACGGCAGCGGCGGTTTTGGATATGACCCGATTTTTGACTGCAACGGAAAAAGCTTTGCCGAACTTACAGCCGAAGAAAAAGACAAAATCAGCCACAGAGGAATTGCTTTACGCAAGTTACAGGCTGAACTGAAAAACAGATTTGACAAATAATTTATATAAATTTCAGAAAGGAGCAGTTAAATGCTCACAAGTAAACAGCGTGCATACCTTCGTGGTCTTGCAAATCCTATTGAAACTATCCTTATGATCGGTAAGGGTGAAATCACAGATAACATTGTAAAGCAGGCAGACGACGCACTCAAGGCAAGAGAGCTTATAAAGGGCAAAGTGCTTGAGAATAGCGGTTATTCTTCAAGAGAAGCTGCCGAACTTATCGCCGAAAAATGCAGTGCGGAAGTTGTACAGGTTATCGGTTCAAAATTTGTTCTCTATAAAAAGAATGAGGACGAGCCTAAAATTGTTCTCCCTAAGAATAGAAGAAAATGAGCAGAATAGGAATACTCGGCGGTACTTTTAACCCAATACACAACGGTCACATTCAAATGGCGAAGTACAGCCACGATGCCGCAAAACTCGATAAGGTTATTATTATGCCTACTTTTGTGCCGCCGCATAAAGAAAGCGCAAACCTTGTTTCGTGCGAGCACAGATTTAATATGTGCCGCCTTGCAAGTGCCGAACTTCCGTATGCGGAAGTATCCGATTTTGAAATAAAATTAGAGGGCAAAAGTTATACTTACCGTACATTGCAGCTTTTAAAAAGTCAAAACGAAAACGATGATTTTTATTTTATCGTCGGCGCAGATATGTTTTTATCTATGCAAAATTGGAAAAATCCTGAAATAATTTTCAGGATTGCTACCGTAATCGCCGTTCCGAGAGATGACGACAGCGTATCCGAACTTAAAGAACATTACGATAAGGTTCTCAAAAAAATGGGTGCAAAAGCGATTATACTTAATCACTCGGTTTTAACGGTTTCGTCAACCTATGTGCGTGACAACATCGACAACGGCGCGGTATTGGAAAATCTGATTGACAGCAGGGTTTTTAATTATATTAAGGAAAATAATTTATACAGGGTGTGATTTTATGAATTCAGACGAATATAAGAAACTTATAAAATCAAGAATGAGCGACTACCGCTATACGCACAGCGTAAATGTTTCTAAAGAGGCTGTAAGACTTGCCAAAAAATACGGTGCGGATACCGAAAAAGCAGCCGTTGCAGGCATACTGCATGACATTACCAAAGAAACACCTAAAGAAGAACAGTTGCAAATTATGACAGATGGTGGTATAATTTTAGATAATGTGCAGGAAAAATCGACAAAGCTGTGGCACGGTATAAGCGGAAGTGTGTATATTCGTGATATTCTTAAAATTACAGACGAAGATATTTTAAACGCAGTAAGATACCACACCACAGGCAGAGCAGGTATGTCTTTGCTTGAAAAAATAATTTTTATAGCGGATTTTACTTCTGCCGAAAGAGATTATAACGGCATAAAAACAATGCGCAAAAAGGCAGGCAAATCTCTTGAAAACGCAATGCTGTACGGATTGCAGTTCACTTTAAAAGACTTGTCTAAAAGGGCAATGATAATTCACCCCGACGCCCTTGCCTGTTACAACGAAATTGTAATAAATAATTCAACGAAAGGAACAGCCAAATGAATTCTTACGAGCAATCAATTCTGACAGCTAAGGCTATAAGCAGCAAAAAAGGTCTTAACATCAAGTTAATCGAAATTGGCGATATTTCTTCCCTTGCAGACTATATGGTAATTGCGACAGGTACAAGCTCAACCCATGTAAAAGCTATTGCGGACGAGGTTGAGTATCAGCTTGACGAGGCAGGCATTTCTGTAAGTCATATCGAGGGCTACCGTTCAAATTCATGGATATTGCTTGACTATGTCGATGTTATCGTTCATATTTTTTCAGACGAGGCAAGAGAGTTTTACGACCTTGAAAGACTCTGGCAGGACGGTAAGGAAATTGACATTTCCGATATTGTTGACTAATAAATCTTGAGGAGGACTCAATTTTGAAATATAATCATAAGCCCATTGAGGGCAAATGGCAAAAAATTTGGGAAGATAAGGGTGTTTTCCACGCAGAGGACAACTCTGAAAAAGAAAAATTCTATGCTCTTATTGAGTTTCCTTATCCGTCGGGACAGGGACTTCATGTAGGTCATCCAAGACCTTATACGGCACTTGACACCGTAGCAAGAAAACGCAGACTTCAGGGCTACAATGTACTTTATCCGATCGGCTGGGACGCATTCGGTCTTCCTACCGAAAACTACGCAATCAAAAACCATATTCATCCCGAAATCGTTACAAAGCAAAATATTGCCCGCTTTAAAAAGCAGATTCAATCACTCGGTATCTCTTTTGACTGGAGCCGTGAGATTAACACAACCGACCCTGACTACTACAAGTGGACACAGTGGATTTTTATTCAGCTTTTCAAGCATGGTCTTGCATACAAAAAAGAAATGAATGTAAACTGGTGTACTTCGTGTAAGTGCGTTCTTGCAAACGAAGAGGTTGTAAACGGCGTTTGCGAGCGCTGCGGCAGTGAGGTTGTTCATAAGGTAAAGTCACAGTGGATGCTTAAGATTACAGCTTATGCAGACAGACTTATCAATGACCTTGACCTTGTAAATTATCCTGAAAGAGTTAAAGCACAGCAGAAAAACTGGATTGGCAGAAGTACGGGCGCAGAGGTTGATTTCAAGACAACCACAGGCGACACACTTACAATTTACACCACAAGAGCAGATACTCTTTATGGTGCAACATATATGGTAATTTCTCCGGAACACCCTCTCATTGAAAAGTGGGCAGACAAGTTATCTAATATTGACGCTATCAGTGAATATCAGGCAGCTGCGGCAAGAAAGTCCGACTTTGAAAGAACAGAGGTTGCCAAGGACAAAACAGGTGTTCTTGTTGAGGGCGTTAAGGCTATTAACCCTGTAAACAACAAGGAAATTCCTATCTTTATTTCCGACTATGTACTTGTATCTTACGGTACGGGCGCTATTATGGCTGTTCCTGCTCACGATACCCGTGACTGGGAATTTGCAAAGAAATTCGACCTTCCTATCATTGAGGTTGTTAAGGGCGGCAATGTGCAGGAAGAGGCTTATACAGACTGTGCAACAGGTATTATGGTTAATTCGGGTATGCTTGACGGTCTTACTGTTGACGAGGCTAAGAAAAAGATTATCTCTTGGCTTGAGTCGGAGGGTAAAGGTCACTCAAAGGTAAACTACAAACTCCGTGACTGGGTATTCTCTCGTCAGCGTTATTGGGGCGAGCCTATTCCGATTGTTCACTGCGACAAGTGCGGATATGTTCCGATTGACGAAAGTGAACTCCCGCTCAGACTTCCTATGGTAGAATCATATGAGCCGACAGATAACGGTGAATCACCTCTTGCTAAGATGACAGACTGGCTTGAAACAACTTGCCCGTGCTGCGGTGGCAAGGCAATGCGTGAAACCGATACAATGCCACAGTGGGCAGGTTCGTCATGGTATTTCTTAAGATATATGGACCCGCACAATGACAAAGCACTTGCGTCAAAAGAGGCTATCAAGTATTGGTCACCTGTTGACTGGTATAACGGCGGTATGGAGCACACTACACTCCACTTGCTTTACAGCCGTTTCTGGCATAAATTCCTCTACGACATCGGCGTTGTAAATACTCCGGAGCCATATGCAAAGAGAACATCACACGGTATGATTCTCGGCGAAAACGGCGAGAAGATGAGTAAGTCAAGAGGCAATGTAGTAAATCCTGACGAAATCGTAGACGAATACGGTGCAGATACACTCCGTCTTTACGAAATGTTTATCGGCGACTTTGAAAAGGCCGCTCCTTGGAGCCAGTCAAGCATCAGAGGCTGCCGCAGATTTATTGAGCGTTACTACAACCTCCAGACAATTCTTAACAATGCAGACGGCATCCGTCCGGAACTTGAATCATCATTCCACAAGGCTATCAAAAAAGTCGGCGATGACATTGAGAACATTAAGTTCAACACCGCAATCGCAACACTTATGGCTCTTATCAATGATATTACTGCTACAGGCGCAATCACTAAGGAGGAACTTAGAACCTTCACAATTCTCCTTAACCCATTTGCACCGCATGTTACAGAAGAAGTATTTGAAATGTGCAAACTCGGCGACGGTATAGTAGCAGAGCAGAAATGGCCTGAGTACGATGAGGCTAAGTGCAAAGACGAAACAATAGAAATCGTTGTACAGGTAAACGGTAAAATTAAGACAAAGCTTAACATTCCTGTTGAGTCAGAAAAGAACGCAGTTCTTGATATGGCAAAGGCAGACGCAAATGTGGCTAAAGCTATAGAGAATATGAATATCATCAAAGAAATTTATGTTCCTAATAAGCTTGTAAACCTTGTAGTTAAGCCATAATTTTTATTTTATTTATAAATTTACTTAATTTTCCCTAAATTTCTACATTTCTATTGACAATAAGAATTGTTTATTGTATAATATCAAATGCAACATATGCAAATTACCCATGCCAAATGGCAGATGGGAGGGAAGATAGATGGCAGAAATCAGACTTAAGGATAACGAATCTCTTGAGAGTGCTTTAAGAAGATTCAAAAAGCAGTGTGCAAGAGCTGGCGTTATTGCTGAGGTGCGCAAGAGAGAAGCTTATGAAAAGCCTTCTGTAAAGCGTAAAAAGAAGTCCGAAGCAGCTCGTAAGAGAAAATTCAGGTAATCAAAATAAGCGGACAGTTTTTACTGTCCGCTTTTGTCATTTTATCAGGAAATTTGGTGAATAAAAATGAAAAAAATTCTTGTTATTTTAGGGCCTAACCTTAATATGGTAGGAGTAAGAGAAAAAGGCATTTACGGAGAGGAAACCGCTCAAAGCATTTCCGAGCAGATTAAGGCATTTGCAAATGAGCAGGGCTTTTCTGTTGAGATTTATCAGTCAAATCACGAGGGCGACCTTATTGATAAAATCCATGCCGCAAGAGAAAACTTTGACGGTGCGGTAATAAATGCGGGCGCTCTTACACATTATAGCTATGCATTAAGAGATGCTATTGCTTGTGTAAAGATTCCGTTTGTCGAGGTGCATATGTCAAATATCCACGCAAGGGAAGAATTCAGACACACATCTGTAATTGCACCTGTATGTGCAGGTCAGATTGCAGGCTTTGGCAAAAGCAGCTACTTCCTTGCAATTACAGCTTTAAAGGACTTGATGAAGTAATGAACAGCTTGAGAACAGAAAAGTTAAGAGCTTTTATAAAATCACCCGACACCGCAGTTTTAATAAAAAATGAAATCAATGTCGGATATTTCAGCGGCTTTCATCACAGCGAGGGTGTATTTTTACTGACAAGCGACAAAGCATATTTGCTTGTGGATTTCAGATACTTTGAGGCGGCACAGAAATTCGCAGTCGGCTGTGAAGTAATCTGCTTTAAAAAGCTGATTGCGGATATAAGCGAAATTCTTAAAAAAGAATGTGTCACAAAAATTGTTGCAGAGGCAGATACATTTACCGTTGCGGAAAATGATTTGTACAAAGAGCATTTTGCCGAAAAGGGAATTGAATTTTACTGTGACAGTGCGCTTGATAAGGCTGTTTCAAACATCAGAATTATTAAAGATAAATCGGAGTTTGACAAAATTTTAAAGGCTCAACAGATTGCCGAAAGGGCATATAATGAAGTTTTAAATTACATCAAACCCGGTGTCAGCGAGCGAAAAATCGCAGTTGAATTTGAATATCTGATGAAGCAGTACGGTGCGGAAAGAGTTTCTTTTGATTTAATAACAATCACAGGCAGTAAAACTTCGTTGCCACACGGCGTACCGAGTGACGATGTTGTTAAATCGGGAGATTTGTTTACTATGGATTTCGGGGCTGTTTATGACGGCTATCACTCCGACACGACAAGAACCGTTGCGGTTAATTTTGCCACAGATGAGCAAAGAGAGATTTACAATATTGTATTAAAGGCTCAACTTGCCGTGTTAGATGAAGTAAAGGCAGGCAAAACTTGCTCTGAAATTGATAAAATTGCAAGAGATATTATAACAGAGGCAGGCTACGGAGAGTGTTTCGGTCATTCAACGGGTCACGGCGTAGGACTTGAAATTCACGAACTGCCAAATGTTTCTCCGAGGGGAGAAATAATCCTTGAAGAGGGTATGGTAATTACCGACGAACCCGGAATTTACCTGCCAAAGAAGTTCGGCGTAAGAATTGAAGATATGCTTTATGTCACTGAAAAAGGATATAATAACTTTGTATCTTTGCCAAAAGAACTAATAATTCTTTAAAATGCTTGCAATTTGTTTATTTTTTATGTATAATAGCATATGACACATAATGGCAAGGATTATTTTGCTGTAATTATGTATATTTTAGGAGGTATTACTTATGATATCAGCAGGTGATTTCAGAAACGGCGTTACATTTGAAATGGATGGTCAGGTTGTATCAATCATCGAATTCCAGCATGTAAAGCCAGGTAAGGGTGCCGCTTTCGTAAGAACAAAGATCAGAAATGTTATTACAGGTGCGGTTGTTGAAAAGACTTTTAACCCTAACGATAAATATCCTACTGCATTTATTGACAGAAAGGATATGGAGTACAGCTATTCAGACGGTGATCTTTATTACTTTATGGATACAGAAACATGGGAGCAGATCCCGATTAACAAGAGCGTTCTCGGCGACAACTTCAAGTTTGTTAAAGAGAATATGGTTTGTAAGGTTCTTTCTTACAAGGGCAGCGTATTCGGTGTAGAGCCGCCTAACTTTGTAGAGCTTAAGGTTACAAAAACCGATCCCGGCTTTAAGGGTGATACAGCTACCAACGCTACAAAGCCTGCTACTCTTGAAACAGGTGCTGAGATTAAGGTTCCTCTCTTTATTGACGAGGGCGAAACAATCCAGATCGACACAAGAACCGGTGAGTATATGGGCAGAGCTTAATCGCTTTGCGGAGGAATTATTATGAATTTAACAGAAAAAATTGCTTATATTCGCGGACTTTGCGAAGGCTTAAACCTTGATGAATCAAAACCGGAAGTTAAGGTTATGAACGCAATTATCGATCTTCTTGACGATATGTCATATTCTGTAACAGATATGGAAGACCTCTATGATGAGCTTTCGGCTCAGGTTGATGAGATTGACCAGGATCTTGCAGAGGCTGAAACAGAGCTTTACGGCGAAGATGATGACTTTGACTATGATGACGATGAAGATGACGAAGAAAACGAAGACGATGTTTTTTATGAAGTAACTTGCGATTCATGCGGTCAAAAGCTTAATGTATCCGAGGATGTTCTCCTTGAGGGCGAAATTGAGTGCCCTAACTGCGGTGAGCTTCTTGAGTTTGACTTCTCTGACATCTTTGACGGCGAAGAGTGTGACCCGGCTGACTGCGAGGGTTGCGGCAGCAATTGTAATTCTTCGGAAGAATAATATTAACAAAATTTACACCTCTCGTATAGAATATCGAGGGGTGTTTTTTTGCTTTTTTACAAGAGAAAGAAGATAAAATTTAAAAGGCTTAAATGTGTTCTTTTATCGATAGTTTTAGTGTTCGTTTTAATTATAGTTTTCTGTGAACAACAGCTTGCGGAATTCAAATGCGAATACATCAGAATACAGGCGGAAATTATCTCCGTAAACTCTGTTTGCGAGGCTGTAAACAGCAGTATAAGAAGTTTTAATTATAACTATGACGATTTAGCAAAAATACAATATTCCAAAGACGGCAAAGTACAGGCAATAACAACCGATTCGTTTAAAATCAATGAGCTTAAGGCGGATATAATGCTAAGCGTACAGCAGGAAATTGCAAAAATATACGATGTGGAAATCGACATACCGCTCGGTTCTTTCACTGATATTACCGTGCTTTCAAACTACGGGCCGATGGTAAATGTATCGTTTAACCTTACGGGCAGTTTTTCCTCTGAAATCGTAAGCACCTTTGAATCGGCGGGAATTAATCAGACAATTCACCATATCCGTCTTATTCTTACATCAAAAATTATGACAACATCTCTTGACTACTCGGGAAATATGACATTTTCCACCGATTTTGAAATAGCACAAAACATAATCGTCGGCACCACTCCCGAATACAACGGCAATTGGTACAAATCTGTATAATACTTGTATAAATATTAAAAACTTAAGAAAAATATTGAAAATTGCCGTAATTTGTGATACAATATTTTAGTTAATAAAATGGATTAGGAGTGCATTGTTTTGCCTGAAAACACAATACTTGGTAATGTTACCTCTGATGTTATTTCAGACCAACAGTTTGAATATATGAGATTGATTTCTCAGATTATGCAGGATAGAAAGCGTGGCGATAAGCCTGTGGCTTATATACGCACCTACGGCTGTCAGCAGAATGTTGCTGACAGTGAGAGAATTAAAGGTATGCTTGAAATAGCGGGCTTTGAATTTTCCGAAACCGTGGACGACGCCGATTTTATTCTTTTTAATACCTGCGCAATCAGAGAACACGCCGAGGACAGAGTTTTTGGAAATGTCGGTGCGTTAAAGTCTTTAAAGAGAAAACATCCGCAGATTGTCATTGCTTTGTGCGGCTGTATGATGGAGCAGGAGCATATCGCAAACAAGATGTATAAGAGCTTTCCGTTTGTAAGTCTTGTTTTCGGTACTCATTCTCTGCACCGTTTTCCACAGCTTTTGTATCATACACTTGCAGACGGCAAGCGTGTATATGAGCGTGACAATGATGACAAAAAGGTTTACGAGGGAATACCTGTCAAGCGTGACGGCACTTTCAAGGGCTGGCTTTCAATTATGTACGGCTGCAACAATTTCTGCACATACTGCATTGTGCCTTATGTAAGAGGCAGAGAACGCAGTCGTGAAAAGTCGCTTATCCTTGATGAAGCAAGGCAGATGATTTCAGCAGGCTACAAAGATATTACTTTGCTTGGTCAGAATGTAAACTCTTACGGCAAAACTCTTGCCGATAAGCCTACTTTCGCTCAGCTTTTGCACGAAATTGATTCTATTGACGGCGACTATTGGCTTAGATTTATGACATCGCACCCAAAGGATTGTTCAAAAGAACTTATTGATACAATTGCTAACGGCACACATATCAGTAAACATCTGCATTTGCCTTTCCAGAGCGGTTCGGACAGAATTTTAAAAGCGATGAACAGGCATTATGACAGAAAAAAATACCTTGATATTGTAAATTATGCCAAAGAAAAAATTGACGGAGTATCGCTCACAAGCGATATTATAGTAGGTTTCCCGGGTGAAACCTATGAGGATTTCAAAGAAACACTTTCACTTATTCGTGAAGTGGAATTTACATCTTTGTTCACTTTCATTTATTCACCGAGAGTGGGCACACCTGCTGCTAAGATGGATGACCCGATTTCAGCAGAGGAAAAATCAAAATGGTTCAGAGAACTGCTTGATGTGCAGGAAGAAATTGCGGCTAAAAGGTGTGCGTCTATGGTTAATAACACCGAAAAGGTACTTATTGAATCGGAAACAGGCAAGAACGGTGAATTAAACGGCAGAACAAGTGGCAATATAATAGTGGAGCTTAAAGGCGATAAGAGCCTTATAGGCACATTTCAGAATGTTAAGATTACACAGGCGAGAAATTGGATACTCAAAGGCGAACTTGTGTAAGGAAAGGATAAAATTATGGATATTATTGAAAAGGCAAGAGAGCTTGGCAAACTTATTCAGCAGGAAGAGTCGTATATCGCTCTCCAAAAAGCACAGGCAGACGCTGACGCAGATATGGAGCTTCAGAACCTTATCGGAGATTTTAATATGAAGAGAATGTCTATCAACAACGAGGCATCTAAAAAAGATAAAGACAGCGACAAGCTCGCACTCCTTAACAGCCAGATGAGAGAGGACTACTCTAAGATTATGTCAAACAAGAATATGATTGCTTACAACGAGGCAAAAGACGCTTTTGATATGATTGCAAACAGAGTTCTTGCCATTGTTCAGCAGTCGGCAGAGGGCGCAGACCCTGAAACAGCCGATTACTCGACATCATCATGCTCCGGAAGCTGCAGCACTTGCGGCGGTTGCGGCTGATAAATTTTTCTTGAAAGGGTGTGAAAACATTGGCAGAGTTATCTCCTATGATGAAACAGTATTTTAAAATTAAAGAGCAGAATAAAGACAGTATTCTTTTCTTCCGTCTGGGAGATTTCTACGAGATGTTTTACGATGACGCCAAAATTGCGTCAAAGGAGCTTGAGCTTACACTCACAGGCAGAGATTGCGGTCAGGCTGAACGGGCACCGATGTGCGGTGTACCTTTTCATAGCTGTGAGGGATATATTGCAAGACTTGTCGCCAAAGGCTACAAGGTTGCAATCTGTGAACAGACCGAAGACCCTGCCACGGCAAAAGGACTTGTTAAGCGTGATATTATAAGAGTAATTACTCCGGGTACGGTAATGGAGTCGAGTATGCTTGACGAGGGCAGAAACAACTACATTTGCTGTATGTTTTCCGAAAATAAAAAAATCGGACTTTGCTTTTGTGATATTTCAACAGGCGAGCTTTACGCAACCGAAATATCGGGCAGTGATTCGGTAAATTCTCTTACAAGTCAGCTTGCAAGCTATAATCCGAGAGAAATTTTAATAGGCGGAGATATTGTTAAAATCAAGTCTTTGCCTGCATTTATAAAATCGAAACTTTCAGCCGGAGTTGAAATGCTCCGGGATGAGAGTTTTGACAATAAACTTTGCACCGATACGGTAAATATGCAGTTTGGGGAAGAAATGCAGTGTATTGCCGATTCGCAGGTGCTTATAAACGCTATCGGCGCACTTATAAATTATTTGAAAGAAACCCAGAAAAACGGACTTGAACGCATAAATAAAATTGAGCTTTACAGCGATAAGCAGTATATGAACCTTGATTACAACACACAGCGTAATCTTGAGCTTACCGCAACAATGCTCAATAAAGAAAAACGAGGTTCGCTTTTGTGGGTGCTTGACAAAACCAAAACCGCAATGGGAAAGCGACTTATTCGTTCGTGGCTTGAGCATCCTCTGCTTAATGTATCGGCTATCAACAATCGACAGTCTGCGGTTGAAGAACTTGTAAACAACAATATGCTAAGACTTGATATTATGGACGCATTGAGCGGTATTTTTGATATTGAGCGACTTATGACAAGAATTGTTTACGGCTCGGCAAACGGCAGGGAGCTCCGTTCGCTTGCGGCGGCTCTGCAAAAACTGCCGCAACTTTCGGAATTGGTTGCTGACTGCAGTGCCAAATATCTTAAAAAGGTATATAAAGAAATTGACCTGCTTGAAGATATTTATAATCTGATAGATTCCGCCATAGTCGAAGAACCGCCATTCTCTGTGCGTGAGGGCGGAATGATTAAAAAAGGATACAACCCTGACCTTGATATTTTGCTTACCGATATGAACGATTCTAAAGGCATACTTGCAAGAATTGAAGCGGAGCAAAGGGAAAAGACCGGTATTCCAAAACTGCGTGTAGGTTACAACAAGGTGTTTGGTTATTACATAGAGGTAACCAATTCATACAAAGACCTTGTACCCGAAACCTACATAAGAAAGCAGACTTTAACAAACTGCGAACGCTATATCACACAGGATTTAAAGGATATTGAGGGCAGAATTTTAGGCGCAAAAGACCGTTCGGTAGCAATGGAATACACTCTGTTCGACAATGTAAGAAAAACGGTTGCCGATAACCTTGAGAGAATACAGAAAACCGCAAAGGCAATTGCCGTGCTTGATGTTCTTGTTTCTTTTGCAAATGTTGCGGCAGACAACAGATATGTTCGCCCCGAGGTGAACCTCTCGACTGCTATAAGACTTAAAGACAGCCGACACCCCGTGGTTGAGGCACTGCTTAATGACACTCCGTTTGTTCCGAATGATGTTTACCTTGACAGTGCAGGCGAAAGAGTGGCAATAATTACTGGCCCGAATATGGCAGGTAAATCTACCTATATGCGACAGGTTGCACTCATTGTTCTTATGGCGCAAATGGGCAGTTTTGTGCCTGCGTCAAGCGCAACAATCGGTGTGGTTGACAGTATTTTTACAAGAGTAGGCGCTTCCGATGACCTTGCTTCGGGTCAATCGACTTTTATGGTTGAGATGAGCGAAGTAGCCAACATTGTTAAATCAGCAACTTCAAAGAGTTTGTTAATTCTTGATGAAATCGGCAGAGGCACATCAACCTTTGACGGTATGAGCATTGCAAGAGCAGTGCTCGAATACTGTGCCGACCGCAAAAAACTCGGTGCAAAAACATTGTTTGCTACTCACTATCACGAACTTACGGTAATGCAGGATTTGCTTGACGGTGTAAAAAACTACAGCATTGCCGTTAAAAAGCGTGGTGACGATATTACATTTTTGCGCAGAATTATACCGGGCGGCGCAGATGACAGCTTCGGTATTGAAGTTGCAAAACTTGCGGGTCTTCCAAACTCAATTATCAATCGTGCGAAAGAGATTTTAAAAGAGCTTGAGTCAGGCTCAAATGCGCCGACGGTAATTAAAGAGAAAAGTGAAGATATGCAGATGTCGCTTATATCAAATGACAATGCCGTTGTAGAGCGACTTTCGGAAGTTGATTTAAATACCTTAACTCCTATAGAAGCTATTAATCTGCTTTACGAACTCAAAGGTATGATATAGTGATATAAAGACATAAAGGCAGGTGAAAAAATGGGTGTAATTAATGTACTTGACAAACATATAGCGGAACTTATTGCGGCAGGCGAAGTAGTTGAAAGACCGTCGTCCGTTATAAAAGAACTTGTAGAAAATTCCATTGACGCAGGTGCGAAGAATATAACCGTAGAAATCAAAAACGGCGGTACAACCTTTATGCGTGTTGCCGACGACGGTTGCGGAATTTACAGAGATGACATTAAAAAAGCGTTTCTGCGCCACGCAACAAGTAAGGTGAAAACAGCAAATGACCTTGATATGATTTCTACCCTCGGTTTCAGAGGAGAGGCGCTTGCATCTATCAGCGCAGTTTCGAGGCTACAGGTTATTACCAAGAACGAGAATGAAGAAATCGGCAGCTGCTATGAGATAGAGGGCGGAGATGAAATCTCGCTTGAGGAAGCGGGTTGCCCGACAGGCACAACCTTTGTAATCAGAGATTTGTTCTACAACATTCCCGCACGCTCAAAGTTCCTCAAAAAAGATGTTGCGGAGGGCAATGCGGTTTCTGCTCTTATGGATAAAATCGTACTCTCGCACCCCGAAGTTGCTTTTACATTTATAAGAGATGGCAAGCAGGTTTTGCGCACTTTCGGTGACGGCAAACTTTTGTCCGCAATCTATTCCGTATTCGGCAAAGACTATGCAAAGGGACTTATTCCCGTCGATTACACACTCGATTCCGTTACCGTAAAGGGTTATATTTCAAAGCCGATTAATTCAAGACCGAACCGAAATATGCAGAACTTCTTTATAAACGGAAGATTTGTAAAAACACGGACAGGTATGGCGGCACTCGAAGAGGCTTACAAAGGTTCGATAATGGTCGGTAAATTTCCGTCCGCTGTATTACAGCTTACCGTACCGTATGAAATTATAGATGTCAATGTTCATCCTGCAAAAATCGAAGTCCGTTTTATAAACGAAAGACCTGTTTTTGATGCAATTTACCATGCGGTAAAAACAGCCTTACAGCAAGGCGATGAAAGAAAACAGGTTCATTTTAAAGAAAACACCGCTTTTAATGAAATTAAAAAGGTAAATCCGTTTAACAATGCGCAGGCAATTTTTGCAAAAGCCGAAAATACACCTGCGGAAAAACCCATAAAACCGACTGAACGGATTGAGCCTGTATTAAAAAATTCCGAACCTAAACCGTACAATCCGTTTGACGAACTTGATTTAAAAGACGAAAAACCAAAGTCTGTATCTATTGACAACTTAAAAATGTCCGATTCGTCAAACCCGTTTGATATTTATTCAAAGCAGGCAATTAAAAGAATTTCAGAACTTGAAAACAAGAAAGCTGAATTTTCCAAGCAAAAACTTGAAAAAGCCGAGCAGTTAATTTTAAAAGCAACTCAACAGGAAGAAAGTTTAACGAAACAAGAAATCACTGTTGACGATTTAACTGCCGAAAGCACGGAAACTCCTATAGAAACAGAAGTTTCAAAAGAAGAAGTTAAGCCTTTAAAAGAAATTTCTGAAAATAAAACAGATAATAACGATGCACTTACCGAACTGCCAAAGGAGCAGACAAAACTCAGATTTTTGGGTGAGGCATTTAATACATATATAATCGTTGAAAAGAACGATAACGAAGTTTTAATAATCGACAAACATGCGGCGCACGAAAGAATAATTTATGAAAAGTTGAAAGCGGATTCGGGTTCAGCAAATGTTCAATATCTGCTCACACCGATTACAGTTACGCTTGATAAAATCGACTATGATGCGGCTGTAAGCAATCTTGATATGTTTGCAAAGTGTTCATTTGATGTAGAGGACTTCGGCAACGGCACACTGCTTGTGCGTTCTGCTCCGCAGTACCTTGCTGCAACCGAAATTGCCGACTGCATAACAGAAATGAGCGGATACATTGCAAGCGGAAAGAAAGATATTTACACCGAAAAAATGGATTGGTTCTATCACAATGTTTCGTGTCGTTCCGCAATAAAAGCAGGCAATAAAAGTACAGTTCAGGAGCTGATGGATATTGCCTGGACTTTAGAAAAAAATCCGCAGATAAAGTATTGCCCGCACGGCAGACCGATCTGCATAGTTATGACAAAGTACGAAATTGAAAAACAATTTGGCAGGTTGTGATTTTTTGAATTATCCTATCAAACTTATTTCTGTTGTAGGCCCTACGGCATCAGGCAAAACGGCGCTTGCGGTTGAGCTTGCAAAGAAATATAACGGAGAGATTATTTCCGCCGATTCAATGCAGATATACAAAGGAATGAACATAGCTACCGCTAAGCCCGATGAACAGGAAAAGCAGGGCATACCGCATTGGTTAACAGACTTTCTTCCAAGCGACAAAACTTATTCCGTTGCCGATTTTGTAAGTGAAGCAGCTTCTTGTATAGAAGATATTGTGTCACGGGGGAAAATGCCGATTATAGCAGGCGGAACGGGACTTTATGTTGACTCGCTTTTAAACGGTATTTCTTTTGAAAAGCAGGAAAGGAACGAAGAAATTTCTAACGAGCTTTTAGCTCTTTACGAGCAAAACGGAGTTGATTATCTGCTTGATATGCTTGCTGAATTTGACAGTGAATCAGCAGAAAATCTCAAAGAACAGCGCAATGTAAAGCGAATTATAAGAGCGATTGAGTTCTATAAAACCTCCGGCATAACAATCAGCGAGCACAACAGAAATTCAAAACTGAAAGGCTCACCGTACAATCCGATAAAAATCGGTCTTAAATTTGAGGACAGGCAAAAACTTTACGACAGAATCAATCTAAGAGTTGACATAATGCTTGAAAAAGGTCTTGTCGACGAAGCAAAGCAGGTGCTCTCAAACGATTTAAGCTCCACTTCAAAAATGGCAATAGGATATAAAGAGCTTATTCCGTATTTTTCGGGTGAACGCTCACTTGACGAATGTACGGAAATTTTAAAAAGAGAAACAAGACGATACGCCAAGCGTCAACTTACTTGGTTTAATCGTGATAAAGATATAAATTGGATATTGGTTGATAAATTCAACGGATTTAAAGATATTTTAAAATATGCCGAAACAATAATTGACAAAGGACTGTGATATATGGACAAGCTGTTGTTCAGAAGAATTTTGGTTGCAGGTCTTACCGCACTTGCAATTATTTATGTTGTTTACCTCTTACTGAGTGCTAATTTCAATGTAATTCCTACCGAAAACGCAGAGCAGGTAACGGTAACAGACAAAATTTATTCAAACGGTTACATTATTCGTGATGAAACCTACGTCAAAAACACTTCGGGCGGAGTTGTTTCTTACAATGTAGACGACGGCGACGAGGTTAAAAAGGGCGGCAGTGTAGCAAGCGTTTTTTCTTCGGAAGAAGACGCAGTTGCCCGCACAAAAGCCGCATCTCTCGAAGACAGTATGAAGGCGCTTACAAAACTTGAGCAGACAAGGCGCTCAAATACAGAGGGAATTGAAACCGTAAACAATGACATCACAACAAATATCGAAACATTTTTGTATAACATAAATAATGCAAACATCGGCAAACTTGATTCAAATATCAATTCAATAATCAATTCTGTAAATCACTACCAGTCATTTACAGGAAAGACCTCAAGTTTTAAACCCGAAATTGCATCTTTGCAGTCACAAATAAATGAACTCAAAAAATCATCGGGTGACAGCATTGCGGACATTAAAGCTCCGAAAGCGGGTTATTTTGTTGCTAACTGCGACGGCTATGAAAATTGCTTTGATTATTCTAAAATCGGTAATCTCACACTTGACAATCTTAAAAATATGAAAAAATCAAGTGTGCCTGATAATACAATCGGCAAGGTTATCAGCAGTCTTAACTGGTACATTGCTTGCGAAATTACCGCTGACGAGGCAACAGACCTTACATTGTGGGGCGACGATGTTACGGTGGATTTTTCCGACGCATCATCAAATACGGTACCTGCCTCGATTTATAAAATTGTTCAGTACAATAACTCAGATAAAGCACTTGTGATTTTACAGTGTACATATATGGACACTACACTTTCCGAAATCCGTCAGGAGCCTGTGGAAATCGGTATGGGAAGTTACTCAGGACTTCGTGTCAGCAAGAAAGCAATTCACGATGACTATGTAGAAAAGACCACATACGACGATAAAGGCAATGAACATAAGGAAAGCAAAAAGGTTCAGGGAGTTTATGTTCTTTACGGCAGTGAAGTGCAATTTAAAGAAATTTCTATCGTTTATGCGGGTAACGATTACGTTTTATGCGATTCGTCACCTACAGACGGTACATTGTTCAGCGGCGAAACCATTTCGCTGTATGATCAGATTATAACGGAAGGGGACGATTTGTATGACGGAAAGGTCATTAAGTGATGTAGAATACAACTACAAACTTATTAACGAAAGAATTGCCGAGGCAGCTGAAAAATCGGGCAGAAAAAGAGAAGACATTACTTTTCTTGCGGCAACAAAAACAGTTGACGCCGATGTAATCAATTACGCAATCTCTTTGGGACTTGACCACATAGGTGAAAACAAGGTTCAGGAATTGCTTTCAAAATACGAAAAGTATGACCTTGCACACGCATCCTTGCAGTTTATAGGTCATTTACAGACAAACAAGGTGCGTCAGATTGTTGACAAAGTAGATTTGATACAGTCTGTTGATTCTTTAAAGCTTGCGTCGGAAATTTCCAAACAGTCTTTAAAAATCGGCAAAAAAACAGACGTTCTTGTTGAAGTAAATATAGGCAGAGAAGAAAATAAATCGGGTGTTGTTCCCGAACAGCTTGATGAATTGTTGTGTCAGATAGCTGATTTGGAGGGAATTTCGGTCAAAGGACTTATGTCTATACCGCCAATTTGTGATAATACACATAAAATTTCAAAATATTTTGATAATATGCGTAATATCTTTATTGACATATCGTCAAAAAAATTAGATAATATAAGTATGACTATACTGTCAATGGGTATGTCTGCTGATTATTATGAGGCAATACTCGAAGGTGCGACTATGGTAAGAGTAGGTTCGTCACTTTTCGGTGCCAGAGATTACAGTAAATAATTCAAGGAGGAAATAATATAATGGCAGGTTTTGTGGATAAATTCAAGCGTATGTGGGATGCTCCGGATGACGAGTATCAGCAGGAGTATGACGAGTACGGTTATGCCGACGAAAACGAGGAAGAAGAGGTTGAGGAACAGCAGCCTGTAAGAGAGAGAGCAGCAGCTCCTACTTCAAAAAATAAAGTTGTTAATATTAACGCTAAGGCTAAGATTCAGGTCGGTATTTATAAGCCTGAAAGATTTGGCGAGGAAACACGCACAATCGCTGACGACCTTATCAAATCACACACAGTTGTGCTTAACCTTGAGGACACCAACAAGGATATGGCAAGAAGAATTCTTGACTTCTTAAGCGGTGTTGCTTATGCAAACGACGGTAAGATTAAGAAGGTTGCTTCAAATACATACATTATCATTCCTAATAATGTAGACCTTACCGGCGACGATTTACTTGACGAATTAGAAAACAGCGGTGTTTACTTCTGATAACGATGAGCTTTTCTGCTCCAAAATCGAGGATATGACTTCGCTTTGCTTTACCCGTCAAAAACCTGTTTTCTCACAGTTTTTAACCGAGAGTCAGCAGGCACTTGCACAAAAGGTATTGCAGAGTATATACTTTGAAAATTATGTATTTTTCGGCGGCAGTGAGAGCAGTGAAAGAAAGGTGCTCGGGGTGTTTTACGATGAACCCGAGCGGTCAGCCTTTCCTGTTTCTGCCATAGAATTCAAATACCGACCTTGCGATAAACTTACACACAGAGATTTTCTCGGCACGCTTATGTCACTCGGCATTGAGCGTGACACGGTAGGAGATATTCTGGTAGATAACGGAAGAACCGTTGTATTTGTAAAAAGCGAGCTTAAAGATTACATCGAATCGCAGATTTTTAAAGTAGGCGGAGCAGGAGTAAAAATTGTCCAACCAAATCTTAATTCTCTTCCGCAAGGAAGAGGCACAGAGGAAATGAGTCTTACGGTTTCATCTCTCCGATACGACAACATTGTCGCCGCAGTAAGCGGACTTTCGAGGGATAAAACGGCAAAACTGATTTTATCGGGAGAAACAACTCTTAACTTTGCGGTAACTCAAAATGTAAGCTGTACGGTTAAAGAGGGAGATACCTTTACAATACGGGGTAAAGGAAAATTTAAGTTAGATAAAATTTTGGGTGTAACCAAAAAAGGGCGCCATAAAATTTCAGTAATACATTTCAGATAGGAGTGCTTTAAATGATTACTATTGATGAAATTAAGAATGTTAGTTTCAGAAAAGCCGGCCGCCAGGGCTATATGGCAGAAGATGTTGATGCATTTATTGATGAAGTCATTGTAGCTTTTGAACAGTTAAAGAAAGAGAAAACTAACCTTGTACATAAAATTGATGTTCTCGCAACAAGAGTAGAACAGTATCGTGCAGATGAAGAAACAGTCAGAAACGCTCTTCTCGCATCACAGAAAGTATCTGACGCTTGCATCAGAGAGGCTAAAGAAAAGGCATCTAAGATTGTAAGAGAGGCTGAAACAAAGGCACAGCAGCTTTTGGTTGATACAAACAGAATGACTGCAACAGAGAAGGAAAACTACCTTCTTCTTCAGTCAGACGCTGTAAAACTTAAGGGTGAGCTTATTGAGCTTTACAAAAAGCACATTCAGATGATTAACGACCTTCCTACAACTGCCGAATTAGAGGCAGCTAAGCAGGAACTCAACGAAAAGTATCCGACAGCACCTGTTATAGAGGAAAAGCCGCAGGAAACAGTACAGCCTGCCAAGCCTGCTGCAGTTGAAGTAAAAAAAGCTGATGCCGAAACCGCTGCCGTTTCTGACAAAACTGTAGACGAAATTCTTTCTTCGACAAACGCTGCTGCAAACGAAAAAAATACAGAAAAAAAAGCACCAAAGTTCGGTCACTTAAAGTTTGGCGACAACTATGATGTTTCTGCCGAATAATTTTATAATCGGAAATTAATCGGAAATCGAAATTTAAATTATGGAGAGTGTAACCAATGTCTCAGGATTATAATTCTACACTTAATCTTCCAAAAACCGACTTTCCTATGAGAGCTGGTCTTCCTAAGAGCGAGCCTGTAACTCTTAAGGCATGGGAAGATAATAAGGTATATGAAAAGCTTATGGAGGTAAACGAGGGCAAACCGTTATTTGTACTCCACGACGGTCCTCCATATGCAAACGGCGATATTCACCTCGGCCACGCATTAAACAAAATCTTAAAGGACTTTATTGTTCGCTATAAAAATATGGCAGGCTTTAAAGCTCCTTATGTTCCGGGTTGGGATACTCACGGTCTTCCGACAGAGCTTAAAGCAAGAAAAAAAGCAGGTATCGGTAACTCTGCGGAAATTTCTATCGTTGAGCTCCGTAAAATGTGCGAAGAATTTGTTACAGGATACATTAACGATCAGCGTACACAGTTCAAAAGACTCGGTGTAATCGGTGAGTGGGACAACCCTTATATCACACTTAAGCACGAATTTGAGGCAGAGCAGATCAGAGTGTTTGCAAAAATGGCTACAAAGGGTTATATTTACAAGGGATTAAAGCCTGTTTATTGGTGCCCTGAATGTAAAACAGCTCTTGCCGAGGCTGAAATTGAGTATGCGGAAGATCCGTGCCATTCAATTTATGTAAAATTTACAGTAACAGATGACAAGGGTGTGTTCTCAAATCTCGGTCTTGACCCGTCAAAAGTTAAGTTCGTAATTTGGACAACAACAACTTGGACATTGCCTGCAAATGTAGCTATCTGCGTTGGCCCGAGATATGAGTATTCAATCATCAAAACAGGTGACGAATACCTCGTTATGGCTACAGAGCTTTATAAATCAGCTTTTGAGGCTGCCGAAATTACAGATTACGAAGTAGTTGCCACAGTTAAAGGCAGCGACCTTGAGTATATCAAGACAGCACACCCATTCCTTGACAGAGAGTCACTTGTTATTGTCGGTGATCATGTAACACTTGAAAGCGGTACAGGCTGCGTTCACACAGCTCCCGGCCACGGTGTTGACGACTTTAATGTTTGCCAGAATTATCCTGAAATTCCTACTATCTGCCCTGTTGACTCAAACGGCGTACTTACCGAAGAGGCAGGTCAGTTTGCGGGTCTTACAACTGATGAGGCAAACAAAAAGATTGCCGTTTATCTTGATGAAAACGGTTACCTCTTTGCATTAAAGAAGATTATTCACCAGTATCCGCACTGTTGGAGATGTAAAACTCCAATCCTTTTCAGAGCTACCGACCAGTGGTTCTGTTCTGTTGAGGACTTCAAGGATAAAGCTTGCGAGGCAATCGACAGCGTTAAGTGGATTCCTGCTTGGGGCCATGACAGAATTACAAATATGGTTAAGGAAAGAAAAGACTGGTGTATTTCCCGTCAGAGAAAATGGGGCGTACCTATTCCGATCTTCTTCTGTAAAGAATGTGGCGAGGCTCACATTGACAATGACGCAATGATGGCTGTTGCAGATTTGTTTGAAAAAGAGGGCTCAAACGCATGGTACAGCCATACAGCTGCAGAAATTTTACCTGAGGGCACAAAGTGCAAAAAGTGCGGCTGCACAGAGTTTGAAAAAGAAAAAGATATTATGGATGTTTGGTTTGACAGCGGTTCATCACACGCTGCCGTTGTCAGCAAGCGTGATAATCTTAAGTTCCCTGCCGACCTTTATCTTGAGGGTAACGACCAGTACAGAGGTTGGTTCCAGTCATCACTCCTTACATCAGTTGCTACAGAAGGTGTAGCTCCGTATAAGGCAGTTCTTACTCACGGTATGATTCTTGACGAAGAGAAGAGAAAGATGAGTAAGTCACTCGGCAACGGTATCAGTCCACAGGATGTTACCGAAAAATACGGTGCTGATGTGTTAAGACTTTGGGTTTCATCAACCGACTATCAGTCAGATGTTCATATTTCTAACGAAATTTTAAAGCAGATTTCAGAGTCATACAGAAAAATCAGAAACACTGCCCGTTATATTCTCGGTAATGTTTATGACTTTAACCCTGATACAGATTCTGTTCCTGTAAATGAGCTTATGCCTATGGATAAGTGGGCAATCGTAAAACTTAACGAGCTTATTGCAAAGGTTAAGCAGGCTTATGACAACTACGAATTCCACCAGGTATATCATTCAATCAGAAACTTCTGCGTAATTGATATGTCTAACTTCTATCTTGATGTACTCAAGGACAGATTATATACAGAAAAAAGCGACAGCAAGTCAAGAAAGGCTGCACAGACTGCAATCTATATCATTCTTAACGCTATGACAAGAATGATCAGCCCGATTCTTGCATATACATCTGATGAAATTTGGAAATATATGCCTCATTCATCAAATGATAATGCCGAAAATGTTATTTTCAATGAGATGCCAAATCAGGTTGAAATCGAAACCGATGCCGACTTTATGTCATTCTGGGACGAAATTCATCAGCTTCGTGACGATGTAAAGAAGTCACTTGAAGGTCTTATTAAAGATAAAACTATCAAGAGCTCACTTGAGGCTAAGGTTACTCTTAAGGCAAGCGGCGAAAAGCTTGAATTTCTTAAGAAAGCAGAACCCGAACTTGCGGCTGCATTCATCGTATCTGCCGTAGAAATCGCAGAAAATGACGGCGAGCTTGAGATTGCCGTTGATAAAGCAATAGGCGAAAAGTGCGAGCGTTGTTGGATTATCAGCGAAACTGTAGGTACAGACAGCGAACATCCGCATCTTTGCAAGCGTTGCTGCAGCATTTTAAAATAATCAATTAAATTTAATACTAAATCGGTGTAACAGTATTGCTGCACCGATTTAGCTTTATGGGGGAATTTTATGCCTTATATAGCCGTTGCGGTCGGAATAGTTTTGGCAATAGCAGACCAAATTATAAAGTTCTTTGTCAGCACAAATCTCAAAGAAATAGGAAGTGTGTCTGTTATTGACAATCTGCTTTCTTTTACCTATGTGGAAAACAACGGTGTGGCTTTCGGCAGTTTTGCAGGCAACAGATGGATTTTTGTAGTGCTTACAACTGTACTTATTGCCGCAATCTTAATTTATATGTTTAAAAAGAAACCAAAGAGCAAACTTTTTTATGCCTCTGTTGCGCTTGTTATCGGCGGCGGAATAGGCAATCTTATAGACAGAATTTTTTACGGCTATGTTATTGACTACATCAGTCTTTCATTCTTTCCGCCCGTATGCAATTTTGCTGATTACTGCATAACGGTCGGTACGGTCTTGCTTATGGTTTATGTACTCTTTTTTTCAGAAGTCGGTAAAAAGGAATTGAAAAATGACAAAACTTGAATTTGTTGCCGAAAACGGCAACATAAGAATAGACAAATACATTGCCGACAATGAACCGTCACTCACAAGAACTGCGGCTGCCAAGCTTATTGAGCAGGGCAAAGTTTTTGTAAATGAAAATTCTGTCGGTAAAAACTATAAGCTCAAAGGCGGCGACAGAATTACTCTCGAAATTCCCGATCCCGTACCTTATGAGGCAAAACCCGAGAACATTCCTTTGGAAATTATTTACGAGGATAACGATTTACTTGTTGTAAACAAGCCGAAAGGAATGGTCGTTCATCCTGCGGCAGGCAATTATGACGGCACACTTGTAAACGCATTGCTTTATCATTGCGGAGATTCGTTATCAGGCATAAACGGTGTTATGCGTCCCGGAATTGTCCACAGAATAGATAAAGATACAAGCGGACTTCTGATAGTTGCGAAAAATGATTTTGCACATTTTTCGCTTGCCGAGCAGATTAAGGAACATTCTTTTACAAGGGAATACGAGGCAATTGTTTACGGCAATTTAAAAGACGATGAGGGCACGGTGAATGCTCCGATAGGAAGAAGTCAGTATGACCGTAAAAAAATGTGCGTTACCGAAAAAAACAGCAAACACGCTGTCACACATTACCGTGTGATTGCAAGATACAAGGGCTACACTCATATAAAATGTATTCTTGAAACTGGACGAACACATCAGATAAGAGTGCATATGGCGTACATCGGTCACCCTGTATCGGGCGATTTGGTTTACGGAGTTAAAAACGAAAAAGTTGATTTTACAGGTCAGTGCCTGCACGCAAGAAAAATCGGCTTTGTTCATCCAAGGAGCGGCGAATACCTTGAATTTACATCACAGCTGCCCGAATATTTCAGAAATTATCTTGAAAAGCTCGATAAAATAACAAAATAATTTGCGATAAACGGAAAAAAGTCTTGCAATTTATTTTCTTTTGTGGTAATATATATAAGCATTTGAAACCGTCATACCTATGACGAGGTTCAGATGGCGGTAAAACCGTTATTTTGAAGCAGACATTCCTCTGCACTAAAAAGGTACGAATGTCAGAAAAAACAGGAGGAATTATAATGGACGCATTAAAAGCTATTGCTGCCGGTTCAGTTAAGGAAACCACACCAAAGTTTAATGTCGGTGACACAGTTAAGGTTTCTGTAAACATCCGTGAGGGCGAAAGAGAAAGAATTCAGATGTTTGAGGGCACAGTTATTGCTAAAAAGGGCAGTGGCGTTGCTGAAACATTTACTGTAAGACGTGTTGCTTACGGCGTAGGTGTTGAGAGAGTGTTCCCGCTCCATTCACCGAACGTTAAGGACGTGCAGGTAATTCGTTATGGTAAAGTTCGCAGAAGCAAGCTCTACTATCTCCGTGACAGAGTTGGTAAGGCTGCTAAGGTTAAAGAGCAGATCCGTAAGTAATTTCAAATGTAAGGAAAGGGACTTTTACAGTCCCTTTTTTACTTTACTTATTGTTAGCAGGTGGATAAATTGAGCGAAAATAAAACAAATACTAACGAAACAGAAAACAATGTTGTAGAAAACACAACAGCCGAAACACAGAATCAGAATATCGAGGTCGAGGACAGCGGAGATTACATTGCTTTCAGCAATCCCGAAAAAGACAAGCAGAAGAGCAACAAATTTGTTGCGGCAAAGGCAGACGGCGGCGCATCAAACTTTTACGATTGGGTAAAATCAATTGTATTTGCACTTGTAATAGTTATTTTCTGTCTTAACTTCTTTTTCAGGTTGGTTGATGTAAAAGGTACATCAATGGTAGAAACCCTGCAAAACGGTGATAAATTGATTGTAACCAACTTTAATTACACTCCAAAGCCGAATGACATCATAGTAATTTCTCACGGTAAGGAGTACGCCGAACCGATTGTAAAGCGTGTTATTGCTACCGCAGGTCAGACTCTTAAACTTGATTATGAAAACGACAGAATCCTTGTTGACGGCGTTGTAATTGACGAACCGTATCTTGATGTGTCAACATTCTGTAATGTTGAGGCAGATTACGAAATTCCCGAGGTTATTCCGGACGGTATGATTTTTGTAATGGGCGACAACAGAGGAGTTTCTATGGACAGCCGTGACTCAAGAATCGGTCTTATCAGCGTAGACAATGTTATAGGAAAAGCTCAATTTGTAGTTTATCCGTTTTCAGACTTTAAATATCTTTACTAAAAATTTTATTTGACCTATTGATAAAAGCTTATTTCTGTTTTATAATTGAAATAAGCTTTTATTTTTTGGGAGGATATATGAAATCTGAAAACAAAACCTCGAAAACAAAAATACAGATAAACAAAGAAAAATTACCTAACTGTATATTTGATATTTTCAAAACGGTTATTTTCCTTTTTGCAATTATAAGCGTTGTATTTACATTTTTTATAAAAGATGTCACAATCGACGGCGAATCTATGAAAGACACGCTTTTTGACGGCGACAGGGCGATACTTACAAACTTTCTTTACTCACCGCAGGTGGGAGATATTGTGGCTGTTGACGCAGACCAGCAAATCGGAAAAATCATTATAAAACGAGTTATCGCAACCGAAGGACAGACAATAAAAATTGACTATGACAATAATAAAGTTATAGTTGACGGAATTGTACTTGACGAAGAATATGTTGCCTCCGATACAATAAGACCGACTGTCGGTTGGAATATTCCCGACACCATACCCGAAGGCTATGTGTTCGTAATGGGGGATAACCGTTCCGTATCACTCGACAGCAGAAGTGGCAGTATTCAGCTTATTCCAAAAACGATGATACTCGGCAAGGCACAATTTGTGATTTATCCGTTTGACCATTTCAAATATCTTTACTGATTTATAAACAACTATAAGGATTGATAAAATAAAATGAGTGAAATGCAAAATATACAGTGGTTCCCGGGTCATATGACCAAAACCAAAAGACAGATTCAGGCAAGTTTAAAACTTGTAGACGCAGTGGCAGAAATTCTTGACGCAAGAATACCCTTAAGCAGTAAAAATCCGGATTTACAAAAACTTATTCAGAACAAACCAAAGGTTGTGCTTTTGAATAAATGTGATATGGCTAATCAGACCGCAACAAGCAGATGGATAGACTACTATGCATCACAGGGAATTACAGCGATTGCGGTTGACTGCAAAAGCGGTAAGGGACTTAATAAATTTGCTCCTGCTGTAAACAATGTGCTATCCGAGCGCAGAGAAAGACTTAAGGCAAAGGGTATGGTAAACCCGATGCTTAGAATTATGATTGTAGGTATCCCGAATGTTGGTAAATCTTCATTCATTAACAGAGTAGCAAAGCAAAACAGAGCAAAAGTAGAGGACAGACCGGGTGTTACGAGAGGCAATCAGTGGTATTCAATCGCTAAAAATATAGAAATGCTCGATACTCCGGGTGTACTTTGGCCTAAATTTGACGATAAGATTGTCGGCGAAAGACTTGCTTTTACAGGTGCTGTAAAAGACCAAATTCTCGATACGGAGCTTCTCGCCGTACGACTTCTTGACTTTTTGCGCAGCTTGAAACCTGCTGATTTTATTGCAAGATTTAAACTTGAAGATATTGACCTTGACGCAATCGATTCATACGAATTGCTTAATGTAATCGGCAAAAAAAGAGGTATGCTCATTTCAGGAGGAGAAATAAATACAGAGAGAGCCGCAATTATGCTGCTTGATGAATTCAGAAGCGGAAAACTCGGCAGAATCACTCTTGAAATGCCCGAAAGATAAAAGGTGAAACAATGGATTGGCTTGAATTTGAAAAAGAGGCGCTTGCAAAAGGTTATAAATCGGTTTGCGGAGTTGATGAGGCAGGCAGAGGCCCTCTCGCAGGTCCAGTCTGCGCCGCCGCCGTTATATTGCCCGAGGGCGTAATTATTGACGGTGTAAACGACTCAAAAAAATTAAGCGAGAAAAAGCGTGAGTCCTTGTTTGATGTTATAAGAGAGCAGGCGCTGTCATACTCAATAGCTTACGCTACGGTTGACGAAATCGAAGAAATCAATATACTGAATGCAACAATGCTTGCGATGTGCAGAGCAATTGACGGTCTTGACATAAAGGCAGACTACGCAATGATTGACGGAAATAAAATTCCGCCGCTTGACATTGACGCCGAGTGCATTGTAAAAGGTGATGCAAAATCTATGTCGATTGCTTGTGCATCTATCCTTGCAAAAGTGTCAAGGGACAGACTTTTATATAAGTATGCCGAAGAATATCCCATGTACGGTTTTGATAAACACAAAGGATACGGAACCAAGGTACACAGAGAGGCTATTCTTAAATACGGCCCGTGCCAGTACCACCGCAAAAGCTTTCTTAAAAAGCTGTATAAATAATTATGAAGTTATTTACGACAAAACAAAAGGGCGACATCGGCGAAAAATTTACCGAGCGTTACCTAAAGAAAAACGGTTATAAAATTCTTGAACGCAATTACAGACAAAAATGCGGTGAGATTGATATAATTGCTCAAAAAGGTGAATATATTATATTTACGGAAGTAAAAACAAGGGCGGCTAATTTTATTGCCCGTCCGTATGAGGCTGTTGACCGCAGGAAAATCTCAAGAATAAGAAAAACCGCCGCAATGTATATTGCCGAAAAACAGCTTGACGCTTATTTCCGCTTTGATGTCAGCGAAGTATTTACCGAGCCTGAAAGCGGCAAAGTAATTGACATCAACTATATTGAAAATGCTTTTGAAGGAGCTTCTTATGAAAGTATTTGATTTACATTGTGATACACTTTACAAAGCCGTGACTATGAGCCACGGCTTTTCCTGTTCCGACTATGAAGTTCAGACAGATGTGGATTTTGAAAAATATTTGCAGTGCTTTGCGGTATGGATTCCCGATGATTTAAGCATAAAACAGGGCAGAGCGCTGTTTGAAAAAGCCAAAATTACACTTCCGAAAGAATGTAAAATCAACAATATAAATCTTGTTGATTCTTTTAAAGAAATTAATAATTCAACAAAAAACAAACTTGCAATGTTTACACTTGAAAACTGCAAAATAATCGACAATGATATTTCATATATAAAATACCTTGCCGACAGCAACATAAAAACAGCTACCCTTACTTGGAACGATACAAACTGTATCGGCGACGGCGCAATGGCAGAGCACCCGACAGGCATAACGGAGTTTGGCAAAAAAGCGGTATGTGAACTTGAAAATCAAGGGATTGTCATTGATGTATCACACGCAAGCGATAAACTTTTTTATGATGTGTGCGAAATCGCAGAAAAACCGTTTATAGCCACCCATTCAAACGCAAGAGCGGTTACTGCGCACAAAAGAAATCTTACAGACGAACAGGCAAAAATCATATTTAAAAACGGCGGAATTATAGGACTTAATTTTCATAATGCGTTTCTCAATAACGAACCCGAAAAAGCCTGCATTGATGATATTCTAAAGCACGCAGAGCATTTTTTGTCGCTCGGCGGAGAAGATTATGTATGCCTCGGAAGTGATTTTGACGGCGGAATCTTGCCGTATGACATCAGAAATAACAGAAATCTATATGAAATTTATAATCTTTTTCTGCAAAAAAACTATCAAGAAGCCATAATTGATAAAATTTTTTATGAAAATGCAGTTAATTTCTTTGAAAACTTTGACATTTGATAAATTATGTAGTAAAATGTACTTTGTGTAAAGCAACTCTGAAAGGAAGATTTATATGTTGTATAACAGTACTCAAAATGCAGCCGAAGTTGTATCGGCCGCTCAGGCAATTGCCCAGGGTATTTCTAAGGATGGCGGACTTTTTGTGCCACAGGAATTTCCTAAATATTCCGCAGAAACATTTAATGAGCTTTTAAAGCTTGATTACAAGGGCAGAGCAAAAAAAGTTTTCGCTGATTTTCTTTCTGATTTTACAGAAGAAGAAATCAACGATTGTGTTGAAAATGCCTACACAAAAGAGAAGTTCGGCAGTGACAATCCTGCTCCTTTGGCTTACGCAAAGCTCAACGGCAAGGAACTTAATATTCTTGAACTTTGGCACGGTCCGACTTGTGCTTTTAAGGATATGGCACTCCAGATTCTTCCTCATTTTCTTACAAAATCACTTAAAAAGACATACGACGGCAAAGACGCAGTAATTCTTGTTGCCACATCGGGCGACACAGGTAAGGCTGCTCTTGAAGGCTTTAAAGATGTTGACCATACAAAAATTATCGTTTTCTATCCTGTTGACGGTGTAAGTCCAATGCAGAAGCACCAGATGAACACTCAGGAAGGCAACAATGTTACAGTTTGCGCTATTAAGGGTAACTTTGACGACGCACAGACAGGCGTTAAGAAAATCTTTACTACTCCTGAAATTTCCGCAAAGCTTGAGGCTAACAATATGCTTTTCAGCTCTGCAAACTCAATTAACTGGGGCAGACTTCTTCCACAGATTGTTTACTATATTTCTGCTTACTGCGACCTCGTAAATGCAGGCAAAATCGCTATGGGCGACAAGATTAATGTTGTAGTTCCGACAGGTAACTTCGGCAATATTCTTGCATCATACTACGCAAGCATTATGGGACTTCCAATCAACAAGTTCATCTGTGCGTCAAACTCAAACAATGTTCTTTCTGACTTCATTAAGACAGGTGTTTATGACAAAAACAGACATTTCTATACAACAATTTCACCTTCAATGGACATTCTCGTATCAAGCAACCTTGAAAGACTTCTTTACAAGCTTTCGGGCAACAATGCCGATACTACAAAAGAGCTTATGACTGCTCTCAAGACTGTAGGCAAGTACGAGGTTTCCGACGAAATCAAGGCTGAAATCAAGTCAAAATTCTTCGGCGGTTTCTGCGATGATGAGCAGACAAAAGCTACAATCAAGGCTCTGTTCGACACAGATAACTACCTCTGCGATACTCACACAGCGGTTGCCGTTAATGTATATGAGCAGTATGTTGAGCAGACAGGCGACACAACTCCGTCTGTTATCGCATCGACAGCAAGCCCATACAAGTTCTCTAAGGCTGTTCTTGAGGCTGTTTCAGACGGCACAGACCTTCCTGAAAATGAATTTGATATGGTTGAAAAGCTATTCGAGGTTTCAAATGCTCCTGTACCTGCACCTCTTGCAGCACTTAAGGACAAAAAGGCTCGTTTTTCAGATGTTACAGAGGTAAATTCAATGCCTCAGTATGTTCTTGATGCACTTAACATCAAATAATGAGTTTATTTGCGATAGCTGACCTTCATTTGTCACTCGGCGAAGATAAGCCGATGGATATTTTTGCGGGCTGGGACAACTATGTCGAAAGGCTTACAAAAAATTGGAATACACTTGTTACCGATGATGATACGGTTATGATTGCGGGTGATATTTCCTGGGCAATGAAGCTTGAACAAACATATACCGATTTTAAATATATTGATGATTTGCCCGGCAAGAAAATTTTTCTCAAGGGCAATCACGATTATTGGTGGGGAACCAAAAGTAAAATTGAAAAGTTCCTCGACAATAACAAGCTTAATTCGATAAATATCCTTTTTAACAACACTTATGTGTGCGACAATAAAGCAATTTGCGGTACAAGAGGATGGTTTCTCGAAAATGAGTCTGACGCTGATGTAAAGGTACTTAACCGTGAAGTAGGCAGACTTGAAATGTCGATTTCAGAGGCGGAAAAAACAGGGCTTGAGCCTGTGGTTTTTCTGCACTATCCGCCTGTCTACTGCAACACCGAATGCAGCGAAATTATGAATGTATTATTAAAACACAATATAAAAAGATGCTATTACGGACACATTCACGGCAAATCAAATATGCGGTATGCCGTTGAGGGTGATTATAAAGGTATAAATTTTAAGCTGATCTCTTGCGACCGACTCGCATTTATGCCGATTTTGGTACGATAATAAGCATAAATTTGCTTTTGAGTATTGGCAAAACTGAATTTTTGTGTTATAATGAACTGATACTGATTATATTTGTATAAAAAATCAAATTTGGAGGATTTCAAAAAATGGCATTAAAAGAAAGTAAAAAACTTGAGCAGGCTAATTCATACGAGTTAGTTGTTACAGTTGACGGAGAAACTTTTGAAAAAGCACTTAACACAGTTTACAAGAAGGAAGTTAAGAAAATTAACATTCCCGGTTTTAGAAAGGGCAAAGCTCCACGCCACATTATTGAGAAAATGTACGGCAAAGAAGTATTCTATGATGACGCTATGCAGGATTGCTATCCTGAGGCTCTTTACAATGCAGCAGAAGAGGCAGGCGTAAAGATTGTTGCTGTTGAATCTATCGAAGTTACAGAGGTTGAGAACGGCTTTACTTTCAAGGCAAACATCGTTGTTGAGCCTGATATGGAAATCAACAACTACCTTGGCTTTGAAGTAACAAAGAAGTCAACAGAAGTTACAGACGAGCTTATTGACGAAGAAATCGAGAAGGTTCGTGACCGTAACTCAAGAATGGTAACAGTTGAGGACAGACCTGTTGCTAACGGCGACATCGCAGTTATCGACTTTGAAGGCTTTGTTGACGGCGTTGCATTTGACGGCGGTAAAGCTGAAAACTACAACCTTACAATCGGTTCAGGCAACTTTATCCCTGGCTTTGAGGAGCAGATTATCGGTCACAGCACTGATGAAGAGTTCTCTATCAATGTTAAGTTCCCTGAAGAGTATCAGGCTGAAGAGCTCGCAGGTAAGGACGCAGAGTTCAAGATTAAGCTTCACGAGATTAAGGCTAAGGAACTCCCTGAAGTTGACGATGAGTTTGTAAAGGATGTTTCAGAGAAAGAAACTGTAGCAGAATACAGAGATGAGCTTAAAGAAACAATCGCTGCCCGTCTTGAGGATGAAGCTGAAAAGGATAAGGACAATCAGATTGCCGAAAAACTTATCGAACTTCTTGAGGGCGAAATCCCACAGGCTATGTATGACAACCAGGTAAACGAAATGGTTAGAGATTTCGAGATGAGAATCCGTTCACAGGGTATTGATATGAACACATACCTCCAGTATATGGGTATTGACCTTGACGGCTTAAAGAAGATGTATGCCGACGAGGCTAAAAAGAGAGTTCAGTTAAGACTTGCTCTTGAAACAATCGCTAAGAAAGAGAATATTGAAGTAACAGACGCTGACCTTGACGAGGCTTACAACAAGATGGCAGAAGCTTACAAGGTTGATGTTGAAACAGTTAAGGGTGCAGTTCCTGCCGAAACACTTACACTTGATGTTAAGGCTGAAAAGGCTCTTAATATGGTAAAGGACAGTGTAGTTATTAAATAATTTGAATAATTAACCTGTTTTTGTTAATTACTATTTACTATAATGAAAGGTTTTGATCAAATGGCATTAGTACCATATGTACTTGAACAGACAAGCCGTGGCGAACGCTCATACGACATCTACTCAAGACTTCTTAATGACAGAATCGTTATGCTCACAGAAGAAGTGAACAGTGCAAGTGCAAGTGTAGTAGTAGCACAGCTACTCTACCTTGAGAGCCAGGATCCTACAAAGGATATTTGCCTTTATATCAACAGCCCCGGCGGCAGTGTTACAGATGGATTTGCAATATTTGATACAATGAATTACATCAAATGTGATGTTTCCACTATTTGTATGGGTATGGCAGCAAGTATGGGTGCATTCCTCCTTGCAGCCGGCGCAAAGGGCAAGCGTCTTGCTCTTCCAAACAGTGACATTATGATTCACCAACCGTCAGGCGGTGCACAAGGTCAGGCTACAGATATGGAAATTCATACAAGACACATTCTTGATATGAAACAGCGTCTTAATCAGATTCTTGCTGATAATACAGGACAGCCGATTGATGTAATCGCAAGAGATACTAACAGAGATAACTTTATGACTGCTCAGCAGGCTCTTGAATACGGTCTTATCGATAAGGTTATTGAAAAAAGATAAGGTGAGGAAATCTTAATGGCAAACAAAAACAACGAAAAAGAAATATACTGCTCTTTTTGCGGAAAGCCACAGGAATTGGTTGGCCGTCTGATCGCAGGCAACGGCGTGTATATTTGCGACCAGTGCGTTGATTTATGTATGAATATTCTTGAGCAGACAGAAGAACTCGAGAACACATCGGTTGACGCAGAGCTTGCTAAAAAAGATGATACCGTTTCTATTCCAAAGCTCCTTAAGCCTAAGGAAATCAAGGAAATTCTTGATGAATATGTAATCGGTCAGGATGCCGCAAAAGTTACGCTCAGTGTTGCTGTTTATAACCACTACAAGAGAGTGTTTTCAAACGAAACCGATGTTGATTTTTCAAAAAGTAATGTTCTTTTGCTCGGCCCGACAGGCGTAGGTAAAACTTTGCTTGCTCAAACTCTTGCAAAAGCACTTGATGTTCCGTTTGCCATTGCAGATGCCACCACACTTACGGAGGCTGGCTATGTCGGCGAAGATGTAGAGAACATCTTATTAAAGCTTATTCAGGCTGCTGATTTCGACATTGAAAAAGCAGAGCGAGGCATTATTTACATTGATGAAATAGACAAAATTGCCCGTAAATCGGAAAATCCGTCTATCACCCGTGATGTAAGCGGTGAGGGTGTTCAGCAGGCATTGCTCAAAATTATTGAGGGTACTGTTTCCAATGTGCCTCCGCAGGGCGGCAGAAAACATCCGCAGCAGGAATTTTTACAGATAAACACAAAGAATATTCTGTTTATCTGCGGCGGTGCTTTTGACGGTCTTGAAAAGATTGTTACAAAGCGCAAAGGCTCTTCCGTAATCGGCTTCGAGTCATTTATTCAGGATAAAAAAGAGCTTGACGAAACCTATTGGATGAAAGATGTTACTGCACACGATCTTGTTAAGTACGGCATAATTCCGGAGCTTATCGGCAGACTTCCCGTTATTACGGCTCTAAGCGGTCTTGATACCGACGCTCTTGTGCAAATCCTTACAGTTCCTAAAAATTCAATTGTTCAGCAGTATAAAAAACTCTTTGAGCTTGACAATGTTGAACTTGTATTTGAAGATGAGGCTTTAAAGGCAGTTGCCAAAAAAGCGCAGGAACAGAGAACAGGTGCAAGAGGACTAAGAGGAATTATGGAGGGAATACTCACAAACCTTATGTTTGAAATTCCGTCCGATCCGACTATTGAAAGGGTAACAATCACAGAAAAGGTTGTAACCGAGGGCAGCGAACCCGAACTTCTCAGAAACGAAGACAAGGTGGCTGTTTCAATCAACTTAAAACAAGATGCAAAGAAGCGTCAAAAACGAAGCACAGCTTCTTAAAGTATTGTAAATAATTAAAGCTGTATTGCCGAAAAAACAATACAGCTTTTTTTGATTAGATTTAATTGTGAAATAAATTGTGATGGGAGGATAGAAAATGGACGATAGAAACGATAATTTAATACTTTTGCCCGTTCTGCCGCTCAGAGGACTTGTTGTTTTTCCGAAAGCACTCATTCATTTTGATGTGGGAAGAAAGAAGAGCATCAGTGCTATAAATGCCGCTATGAAAAACGATCAGCTTATTTTTCTTGTTACACAGAAAGACGCTGCCGAAAACGACCCGGATATTACAAAATGCTACTCAACAGGCGTAGTTGCAAAAATAGTTCAGGTAATCAAACAGCCCGATAACTCAACAAGAGTTGTTATTGAGGGCAAATTCAGAGCCGGAATTGTAACTCCTGTATTCGATAAAAATTGTCTTATGGCCGAAGTTGAGCCGTATCCGGATAAAAAGTTTAAGCACACCTCCGAACAACTCGGTTTGATGCGTGCTGTCAGATTGGAATTTGAAAACTATGTCAAGGTAGCTCCTCGAGTTCCGAATGATATTATATTTAAAGTTGCCTCTTGTAAGTCTTGCGGCGAGCTTGCAGACTACATAGCTGACAACATTGTGCTTGATTATCAGGCAAAGCAAACTATTCTTGAGGAACTCGACCAAACCGAGCGACTTGATATGTTGCTTGATATTCTTATAAATGAAACCTATATTCTTTCTATTGAAAAGGATATTGTTCAGAAAGCAAGAGACAGAATTGAAGAAAATCAGCGTGATTATTTTCTAAGAGAGCAGAAAAAGATTATTGAAGAAGAACTCGGCGAAGACGATAATCCGTCCGCAGAGGCAGAGGCTTACGCCGAAAGAATTTATGCTTTGGAACTTTCCGAAGAAACTGAAAATATCCTCATCAAAGAGTGCAAAAAACTTATGCGTATGCCTTACGGAAGTCAGGAGGCGTCTGTAATCAGGACTTATCTTGACACAGTGCTTGACCTTCCGTGGAACACAGCTACCAAAGATAAAATTTCCGTTACCAAGTTAAGAAAAGAACTTGATAAATCTCACTTCGGACTTGCTAAAATCAAGGAAAGAATCATTGAGCAGCTTGCCGTTACAAAATTGAGAGGTTCGCAGGACGGTCAGATTATCTGTTTTGCAGGCCCTCCCGGTGTTGGTAAAACATCTATTGCTCAGTCAATAGCGAAAGCAATCGGCAGAAAAAGTCAGCGAATAGCCCTCGGCGGCGTGCGTGACGAGGCAGAAATCAGAGGTCACAGAAGAACTTACATCGGCTCTATTCCGGGCAGAATTATGACTGCCATTCAGAATGCAGGTTCAAACAACCCTGTTCTTATTCTTGACGAAATCGACAAACTTGCCAGCGATTACAAAGGTGACCCTACATCCGCTTTGCTTGAAGTCCTCGATTCGGAACAGAACAACAAGTTTGTTGACCATTATATTGATATTCCTTTTGATTTGTCTAATGTAATGTTCATTACAACAGCCAATGATGTATCACAAATTCCCGCACCATTGCGTGACAGAATGGAAATCATTGAGCTTGACAGCTATACAAGAGAGGAAAAATTTAACATCGCTAAAAAGCACCTTGTTCCAAAGCAGCTTGAAAAGTGCGGATTTACCGCTAAAGAGGTTAAATTTACTCAATCGGCGCTGTATTTCCTAATTGATTTTTATACAAGAGAGGCGGGCGTTCGTACTCTTGAAAGATTAATCGGAAATGTGCTCCGTAAATGCGCAGTTAAAAAACTTGAAGACGAACAGGAAACTTTTAAAATTACAGACAAAGAAATTCTTGAAATGCTCGGACACAAGAAATTTACAACCGATAAATTGCCGTCAAAGGACGAAATCGGCACTGTAAACGGACTTGCTTGGACAAGCGTCGGCGGTGAACTTTTACCGATTGAAGTTGCGGTTATGGAGGGCACGGGCAAACTTGAGCTTACGGGTTCTCTCGGCGATGTTATGCAGGAGTCGGCAAAGGCTGCCGTTACTTGCATAAGAAGTCACGCAAATTCACTCGGAATTAATCCGCAGTTCTATAAAAATAAAGATATTCACATTCACGCTCCCGAGGGTGCTGTACCAAAGGACGGTCCTTCGGCGGGTATTACAATGGCAACCGCTATTTATTCAGCTTTAACAGGAAAGCCCGTAAAGCGTGATGTTGCAATGACAGGTGAAATTACCCTACGAGGCAATGTAATGCCGATAGGCGGCTTAAAAGAAAAGAGTATGGCTGCATATAAATCGGGCATTAAAACCGTTATCATTCCAAAGGAAAATGAAGCAGACCTTGAGGAAATAGACCCTGTTGTAAAGGAAAAAGTAAGTTTTATTCCTGTTACAAGTTTCTCGCAGGTAGTCCCGATTGCAATAGTCGATGTACCTGTAATTTCAGAAAAGCAATGGAACGCAGTTGCCGATAATACGGTAACTACCAAATCGGAAAACATCAGACAGTAGGGGTGAGGTAAATGAATTTTAACGAAGTACAATTTGAATTTGCCGCCGGCACAAAAGAACAACTGCCAAAATCTGATATGCCCGAAATTGTTTTTTCAGGACATTCAAATGTCGGAAAATCCTCGCTTATCAACAAACTTGTGCAGAGAAAAGCGCTTGCCAGAGTAAGCGCACAGCCGGGTAAAACCGCTACTATAAATTTCTATAAATTAAAGGAATTTCGTATGGTTGACTTGCCCGGATATGGCTATGCTAAGGTTTCTAAAAACGAAAAGAAACGCTGGGCTGAACTTGTAGAGGGATATTTTGCACAGGAAAGAAATATAAAATTGATTATCCAAATTCTCGATATGCGCCATCCTCCTACAGATGACGACCTTGAGATGGTGGATTTTCTTTACAGAAGTAATTACCCGTTTGCCGTAGTGCTTACAAAGCGTGACAAGCTGAACAAAACAAACCAGAAACTACAGCTTGAATACTATCAGGATATTTTCAGCACAATCGAAGATTTACCTATGATAGAGTTTTCGGCACAGGACGGATATGGCAAAGAGGAAATAAAGGCTCTTATAGAGGCACATATTTTGCAGACCAAATAAAAGGTTGCGCAAGTAAATATCAGGAGGTATGAGAGAATGTTTGTAAATGATTGCTTAAACATTAACGAAAAAGGACATCTTACAATCGGCGGTTGCGACACAGTTGAGCTTGCAAAGGAGTACGGCACTCCGCTTTATGTGCTTGACGAAAACACAATCAGAACGACCTGCCGTTCATATGTTGAGTCTTTCAAAAAGTTCTACAACGGCAACGGTATGCCGCTTTATGCCAGCAAGGCGCTTAGCTGTAAGGAGCTTTGCAGAATTGCAAACGAAGAGCATCTCGGACTTGATGTAGTATCGGGTGGCGAGATTTATACAGCACAGCAGGCAGGTTTTCCTATGGAGAAAACCCATTTTCACGGCAACAATAAAACTGCCGCTGAAATTGAATTTGCACTTAACGCAGGCGTCGGCACATTTGTAGTCGACAACCTTTACGAGCTTGAGCTTTTAAATGAAATTGCAGGCAAACTCGGTAAAAAGGCAAAGATTTCATTCAGAATCAAGCCTGGTGTTGACGCTCACACACATAACTTTATCAGAACAGGTCAGATTGACTCAAAGTTCGGCTTTGCACTTGAAACAGGCGAGGCTTTTGAGGCTGTTAAAAAGGCACTTGAATATGAAAATGTAAACCTTGCAGAACTTCACTGCCACATCGGTTCACAGATTTTTGATATTGACCCATTCGTTACAGCTGCAGAAATTATGATGGACTTCATCGGCAAAATTAAGGACGAGCTTGGTGTTACAATCAGCAACTTAAACCTCGGCGGAGGCTTTGGCATTATGTATGTAAACAGCGACGAGCCTGTTCCTTATGAGAATTATATGGAAAAAGTATCTGTTGCCGTAAAAGCAAAGGCTGCGGAACACAATGTGCCTGTACCTTATATTTTCATTGAGCCGGGTCGTTCAATCGTCGGTGAGGCAGGTATTACGCTTTACACCGTCGGCGGTATCAAAGAAATCCCTGACATCAGAACCTATGTATCTGTTGACGGCGGTATGACCGACAACATCAGATATGCGCTTTATCAGTCTGATTACACAGTAGTAAACGCAAGCCACGCAGACAAAGAGGCTACACAGACCGTTACCGTTGCAGGTAAGTGCTGCGAAAGCGGCGACCTTGTACAGGAACACACACAGGTAGCTCCTGTTACAGTAGGCGATACACTTGCTGTTCTTTCAACAGGTGCATATAACTACTCAATGGCATCTAACTACAACAGAATCCCTCGTCCTGCTATTGTTATGGTAAACAACGGCAAGTCAAGAGTTATTGTTAAGAGAGAAAGCTACGAAGATATCGTAAGAAACGATATTTGATAAAAAATTAAAGGTCACTTTTGAAAAATCGGAAGTGACCTGTTTTATTGTGCAACGAACCGTCGACAATCAGTCGGCGGTAATTTTTTGCCTTAAAAGGGGATAGGTTATTCCTTGAAATTTTAAAATAAAATTATCATTTTAAAATCCGAACAATGAGTTAATTCTTAATCTATAAAATTTACATAACCGTTATTTATTGAATTTATCAAGACCGAGAATGTAATCACTTGACACTCTGTAAATCATACAAAGTGAAATCAAATGCTTTATAGGCAAATCACGCTTTCCGCTTTCATATTTGCTGTACTGTTCCTGCCTTGTATGCAGCAGAAAAGCAATCTCCGCTTGAGTATATCCGTTTGCGATTCTTAATTCCCTTAATCTTTTAGTGTAGTCCATAAAATCACCGCATTTCAAAATATTACTATTTGTATTATATCATTGTTTATGTGCGTTTGCAACTAAAGCAAATGTTAAAAATCCAACTGACGAACTATACAAAACGGTAAGTTAGTGTTAAAAACTTATTTCAAAGCAACTCGAGCACAAGCAACTTTCATAACTTAGGTAAAATATTTTTATTTTCGACAAAATAATAGCTAAATATTAACAAGTTTATAAACTTTATTTAAAAAACTTGCAAAACAGTTAAAAAAGTAGTATTATAAGTATGTCGAAAGCCACAAACAATATTTAATTGTGGTAATGATAAATTGTTTTGAATTAATAAGGAGGAACATACAATGTCGTATGTAAGTGAACAGCTCGAAAAGCTTAAAGCAAAAAATCCAAATGAACCTGAGTTTATTCAGGCAGCTACAGAAGTTTTAACATCACTTGAGCCTGTATTTGAGGCTAATCCTAAGTATCAGGAGAACGCAATTCTCGAAAGAATCACAGAGCCTGAGCGTGTTATTATGTTTAGAGTTCCTTGGGTTGACGATAACGGCAAGGTACAGGTAAACCGTGGTTTCCGTGTACAGTTCAACAGCGCTATCGGACCTTACAAGGGCGGTTTAAGATTACATCCGTCTGTAAACCTTGGTGTAATTAAGTTCCTCGGTTTTGAGCAGATTTTCAAGAACTCATTAACAGGTCTTCCTATCGGCGGCGGTAAGGGCGGCTCTGACTTTGACCCTAAGGGCAAGAGCGACAACGAAGTTATGGCTTTCTGCCAGAGCTTTATGACAGAGCTTTGCAAGCACATCGGTGCTGACACAGACGTTCCTGCAGGCGACATCGGTACAGGCGCTCGTGAGATTGGTTATATGTTCGGTCAGTATAAGAGAATCAGAAATGTATATGAGGGCGTTCTTACAGGTAAGGGCCTCAACTGGGGCGGTTCTTTAGCAAGAACAGAGGCTACAGGTTACGGTCTTCTTTACCTCACAGAGGAAATGCTCAAGTGCAACGGTAAAGACATCAACGGTGCTACAGTTTGTATTTCAGGTGCAGGTAATGTTGCTATTTACGCTACACAGAAAGCTACAGAGCTTGGTGCTAAGGTAGTTACACTTTCTGATTCAACAGGTTGGGTTTACGATGCAGAGGGTATCGACCTTGACGCTGTTAAGGAAATCAAGGAAGTTAAGAGAGGCAGACTTTCAGAGTACAAGAACTACCGTCCAAATGCAGAGTACCATGAGGGTAAATTCGATTGGTCAGTTAAGTGTGATGTTGCTCTTCCATGTGCTACACAGAACGAGCTTAACGCTGACGATGCTAAGAGACTTATCGCTAACGGTTGCTATGCAGTAGCAGAGGGCGCTAATATGCCTACAACTCTTGAGGCTACAAAGCTCATCCAGGAGGCAGGTTTACTCTTCGCTCCGGGTAAGGCAGCTAACGCAGGCGGTGTTGCTACTTCTGCTCTTGAGATGTCACAGAACTCACAGCGTCTTTCATGGACATTTGAGGAAGTTGACGCTAAGCTCAAGAACATTATGGTTAATATTTTCCACAACATTGACAATGCTGCTAAGAAGTACGGCTATGAGGGCAACTATGTAGTAGGTGCTAACATCGCAGGCTTTGAGAAGGTTGCAGATTCAATGATTGCTCAGGGTGTTTGCTAATTAAATCCTTTAATAAATTCAAAATCCTGTCTGATTTTTCAGGCAGGATTTTTTATATGTTTATTTCGCTTTTATTGTAAGGTTCTTTATTTCATATGCTAATAATTCTGTTTTTACTGTGCAAAATACTTTTGAGGTGATTTTTATGGCTAAAAAAGGAATGCACAGAGCAGATAACAATTACGATAAAAATAAAAGCAGAGCAGAGATTGTACCCGAATTGCAGGGCGGAGCTAAACTTAGCAACGAAAAAGCCAATCCGATTATTGCAGGCACACAGCCGCCGTCACAAAAGGTGTATCACAGTAAACCGCACAGCGAAAGACCTATTTCAAATTTTTATTCTTATATAGACAACGACTTAGCAAGAGATAATCTTGAAAGCAATATTCCAAGCGCAGATTTGCAGGATTTGTAATCAGAAACGGCATACCATTTCAATGTTAAATTATAGAAATGGTATGCCGTTAATTTATATTCGTGTTTTTCGTATAAAATATTATTAATACTTAACGGAGGTAAACACGATGAAAGAAAGAGTTTTAACAGATGATAAAATATCATCATTCGCCATATATCTTAAAAACGAAGAAAAAAGTAAAAATACAATAGAAAAATATATTCGTGATGTAAAACTTTTTTTCGCTTATGTGAAAAGTGTTGAAATCACAAAAGAAAAAGTTATTGCCTATAAAAACAAACTGATATGCGATAACTACGCCATACGCAGTGTTAATTCAATGCTTGCGTCAATTAACAGCTTATTTGTCAAAATTAAGACTTTTTAGCAAAATGCATAAAATAATATGTGACAAATTAGAACTATTTATAATTGAGTAAATCTTAAAAATATGATAGAATAATGCAGAAGATAAGTAAAGAAGGTATTTTATGTTATTAAAATATAACCGAAATTTATATTGTAAAGAGGCTTTATTAAAAGCTGCATTTAATTTTACTGACAAGGCATATATACATCTTAGTCAAACAGAAAATGAATATATCGTTGATTTTGTCATAAAAGAGGGAAATACTGTATCAGAACAAGAATTTGACAACGAAATGATCTTTCAAACAATGCGACATAAGGTGTATTTGGAAACCGCAGACATCAGAAAAATTATGGTGGCACGAGCTATGGCATCTACAATAATCAATGATGAGGAACCTAAGAAGCAAACAATTGATTTTAACGCTGATGAAATACTTACAGATTGGTTTGAAAACAATGAAAATAATTGAATTTGATTTGAATTTATATGATCAAAAGTGTATTGAAAAATCCATTGAAGATTTTTCTGATATTGCAGAAATTATTCTTGAAAAATACGACAACAAAATAATTTGCAGAGTGTTAAACTCAAAATCGGACATAAATTTAACTGTCTGTGAATTTTCCAACTACATTATCGATCTAATGAATGTGATATAAATGAACATTTTAACCGTATTAAAAGTTGTTTTGATTATTATTTTATGTATAGGCTCATCTTATACTGATATAAAATTCGGATATGTAAAGAATCTTTATTTGTTGCCGTTTCCTTTGTTTGGAACTGTCTTGCTTGTTTTGCAGTATATGTTTTTCGGAGTTGAAACCCTACTTGATTCTGTAATTAGTATTTTAACTTCTCTAATAATATCTGTTATCTTATACATTGCACACATTTGGGCGGCAGGTGATTGCAAGCTTTTGATTGCACTTTCACTTTTAGCACCGGTAGAATTATACTCTAAATTTAATTTTCTGAATTTTTCTATAATTTTTGTAATTGCGTTTGCGTTTGCATTCAGTTACATATTCCTTATTTTTGATTCTATATATTGCGGTATTAAACAGAAAAAAATCGCTGATAAAGCTAAAATTAAATCCGGTATGAAGTCGTTCATGTTAAACTACATATCGTCCGTTTGTTGCATAATAGCAATTGACAACATATTTTTATACTTTTTCTATGAGTTCTTTATGCATTACATATTTGTGCTGTTAGCAATAAATATATCTTTTGTTATTTTGCTGAATTCATTTAAGCGTCTTGATAAAAGGATAGTTCTGCCAATAGCATTGATTTTGGCAGTTATATTTATATGCCTAAGGCAATCGTTTGGAATTATGTATATTGTTAATTTCGGACTTGTATTTATAGTTATACTTATGAAACTTTTTATCAGCGAGTACAATTATGAATACATTAATACCTCTGATGTTAAGGCAGGTATGATTATTTCCACTGAAACTTCAATGTTGTTTTTGAATTCAAGAGTAAAAGGGCTGCCTGATATATCAAACGAAAACATAAGTGATAGATTATCTGAAAGTGAATGTGAAAGTATTCGCCGATGGGAAAAGTCAAGTTATGGAAGCAAAACAGTTAAAATAGTGCGAAAGATACCGTTTGCTATATTTATTTCACTTGGAATAGTAACCTATATCATTGTGGGAGTAATGCTAAATTGATTATAAGAATTAAAGATTATGATGAAAAACCAAGAATATTTTCATTTGCTAAGAGTGAGAGCGTAAAAGACTATTTATTGGGAAAAGACTTGAGTACGGGACTCTTGGGCAATAGAAGTATTATCATATACCCTGAAAACATTACTCTCAATTTGTCAGAAGAAGAAACGCAAAGATTTAGTTCGTGTACCGATTATGATATTTTTCAGGTTGACAGCCGAGGTAATGCCTATAAATACTTTAATAATGCTTCACTTGATAATGCAATACTTGTTACAAACAGATGTAATTCAAATTGCGTTATGTGTCCGACTGCTGAGTCTATACGAAAAAACGGCGAGAATTATTACGGTGATGAACTTATAAATATAGCAAAATATTTTCCGGACGATGTGTGTCACATAACAATTACAGGCGGAGAACCGTTTTTGATAGGCAAAAGTATTTTCGATTTGCTTTATTTTCTTAGAGAAAATTTGCCGAATACTTCGTATTTGTTACTCACAAATGGTAGAATCTTCAGCAATAAAGAGTACCTTAATTTATTTAAGCAAACTTGTCCTCGCACTCTCAAATTAGGAATACCTATTCATGGGTATAACAGCGAAACTCACGATTGTATTACTCAGGCTAAAGGAAGTTTTATTCAAACATTCAACGGTTTGTTGAATTTGTTGTCTATCGGAGCAAAAATAGAACTGCGTATAGTTGTAAGCAAACTAAATGCAAATTTCATAACCGACATAGCTAAACTCATTACCGAAAACTTCTTAGGCGTTGGGTGTGTAAAATTTATAGGACTTGAAATGACAGGCAATGCTGCAAAGAATAAAAACAGAGTATGGATAAGCTATCCGGATTCTTTTAGAGCCTCAAAGGAAGCAATTGATTTGCTGATTGGCGCAGGCATTGATGTGGGATTGTATAATTTCCCTCTTTGCGCTGTTGATAAGAAGTACAGAAGTCTTTGCGAAAAAAGCATTAGTGATTATAAAATCAGGTATGTAGAACAATGTGAAAAATGCTATCAAAAAGATGCATGCGGCGGAATGTTTGCGGGCACTGTAAGACATTCAAAGGATGATATCATACCGTTAGGAAAATAAAAATATGATTAATTATTTTAATTTTAAAAAATTTAATAATAAATATCTTATTACAAATGATTTAGGACGATATTTGTTTGCGGATAAAAAAGAACTTTTTTCTCTAATAAATAATCAAGTAGATATGAATTCAGATTTTGGAAAATCAGCAGAGAAAAATATGTTTTGTTACAATGGTTCTCCAAGAGGATTTGCCGAAAAAGTAAAACCGTATTTTCGTGACAGTAAAAATTATCTTTTCTCGTCAACTGGATTGCACATTTTTGTTGTTACTAAAAGTTGTAATTTAAAATGTGTATATTGTCAAACTCAAAACGGTAACGAAATACCTAACGGATTTATGACAGAAGAGATTGCAGAAAGAGCCGTGGATATAGCTTTGACTTCACCAAATGATAACCTTTCGTTTGAATTTCAGGGTGGGGAACCTCTTGCTAATTTTTCTGTTATTCAACATATCGTGGAATATACGGAGTTAAAGAAAAGATCAAAAAATATTACATATAACATCGTGACAAACCTCACGCTTATAACTCAGGACATTGTTGATTTTATTAAAAAATATAATGTAGGCATATCAACTTCAATTGACGGCAATGAACTTGTGCATAATATGAACAGGCGTTATCGCAACGGCAAAGGTTCGTATTCTGATGTGAAACACTCTATTGAACTATTGAAAGTTAATGGTGTAAGGTTTGGTGCAATTCAAACTACAACTTCCAACAGTCTGCCGTTTTATAAAGAAATAATTGACGAGTATATTTCAATGGGCTTAAAAAGCATTTTTATCCGACCGCTTACTCCTCTTGGTTGTGCAAATAAAGATTGGAATTTTGTCGGATATTCTGCCGAAAAATTCATAGAATTTTACAACAAAGCTTTTGATTATATTTTGCAACTCAATATGAATGGAACAGAAATTAGCGAAGGTCACGCTACAATTTTTTTATCTAAGATTCTGCATGGCTATCCCGTGAATTATATGGAGCTGCGTTCTCCATGTGGAGCAGGTATTGGCCAAATTGCTTATTATTTCGACGGTAATGTCTATACTTGCGATGAGGGAAGAATGCTTGCTGAAATGGGAGATGATTCCTTTAAACTCGGTAATGTGTATAACAATACATATGATGAACTTATAAATTGCAATAATTGTAAAGCCGCTTGTATTTCAAGCGTACTTGAATCACTCCCAACCTGTCACGATTGCGTTTACAGCCCCTATTGCGGAACTTGTCCTGTAACAAATTTGGCATTAAATAAAAATATATTTAACAGAGAACCGAATTCTTACAGATGTAAAACATATAGAGGAATTCTTGATAAGATTTTCTCTGCACTCCAAAATGAAAAAGAGAAATCAATAATAGAGAAATGGTAGGTTTAAATTTATGGAAAATGATATGTTTCCAAGGGTTAAGAAAGAGATAATCAAATTTATCAATGATGAAGAAGGTAATATAACAAGAAACAAGATACTTGCAGTTGGTTCAATGGTGATTTTGTTGAGCATCATTGCAGGGATAAATGCTCAAGCCGCACATTCTTCTCACAGTTCACATTCTTCGCATTCATCAACTTCTTATCATCGTTCTCATGTGTCACATACATCTGCTAAAAGCCATTCGTCACATGATTCGCACAGTAGTCACAGTTCACATTCGAATGTTGCTACTGAGCATAATTCTCATGCTTCACATGCCTCACATTCAAACATAGCAACTGAACATAGTTCTCATGCATCACACAGTAATCTAGTAACCGATCCTCCGACTACACACAAAGTGACTGTTCCGCCAACTACTAAGCCGTTACCTACAACCGCTCCTACAACTGTACCTGACACAAGAATTGAAAACAGCACAGTTGTTCAAGCAACTACCGAAGCTGTTAAAAGTACAGCCAATTCAGGAAATTCAGTTGCAGCCGCTGGGGTCGGAGCTGTAGCGGGTGCCACCGCAACAGGTGCAGTTGCATATGCAATTCATAAACATAAAAAGGAATAATATTCTTAGAAAAATACTTGTAAGTCAATATACATTATATATAATATTAATACACAGTTTTAAAGTGACCTCCAAAAGTCAGACCAAAAATCTAACAATTTGGAGGTCGGATTTTATCATTAAACATAAACACGGCAACCTCAACGGTATGCCGTATTTTAAAACTTTTCTTCCTTATATTCCTTAATAATCGGGATAAATTCTTTTGCATATTTTTCCTGCTTTTTAATACCAACACCGGATATTCTTAAGAAATCATTTTCGTTTGTCGGAAGTTTTGCGCACATATCACGCAAAGATGCGTCGCTGAATATAACATACGGAGGAACGCTGGCTTTATCCGCAAGATATTTTCTGCGCTCCTTAAGTTTGTCAAACAACACCTTATCGACCTCTGTATGCTGAATTTCTCTGTGCAGCTCCTCTTTAACGGCGAGGCGCATTGTAAGGCTTTTTTGCCCTTTCAAAATCGGATATGATTTTTGCGTTACCTTTAAAACAGGGTATTTGTCCTCGGTTTGAGTTATATACTCTTCGTCAATAAGCCTTGTTATAAGCTCGTTTATAACCGTTCTGCGCTTGTCACTCATTATGCCATATGTAGACTGATTATTTAACATGTATTTGTAAATATTCTCGCTTTTTGAGCCTGCAAGCACGGCGGATATTGTAGAAGTGCCGAACCGCTGCCCTGTTCGTATAATGCAAGAAAGAATCTTCTGTGAATCTACCGTTACATCAGTAAGCTTGTATTCTTTAAGGCAAGCCGAGCAGTTTTTGCACTCGTTTGTGTGATACTCACCGAAGTAGTTTAGAATATAATTTCTAAGGCAGGTGGTAGATGTACAGTAACCTACCATTTTATTAAGTTTATAGTAATCATTTTTCTTGATTTTTTCACGCTGTTCTTCGGTAAGTTCGGTATTCTCGTCATTATTTTCAATAAAAAATTTTTGTGTATGAACATCACCGGGGCTGTACAGCAAAACGCAATCGGAGTTTTCGCCGTCACGACCTGCTCTGCCTGCCTCCTGATAGTAGTTTTCAAGATTTTTCGGCATATTATAATGCACCACAAAGCGCACATCGGGCTTATCAATTCCCATTCCGAAAGCATTGGTTGCAACAATCAGATTGCATCTGTCATTAATGAAATCATCCTGATTTTTGCTTCGTATTTTATTGCTCAATCCTGCGTGATAAATAAGCGAATCATAGCCGTTTTCATTGAGAAAATCGCTGACTTTTTCTACATTTTTACGGGTAGCACAGTAAATTATTCCGCTCTGATTTTTGTGTTCGCTCACAATGGCGAGTAATTCTTTTTGCTTGTTTTGCGGACGCTTTACGGCGAAGAACAAATTTTTTCTGTCAAAACCCGTTGTTATTTCAAAAGGATTTTTAAGACCGAGCAAATTTAGAATATCCCTTTTTACAGCGTCGGTAGCCGTTGCCGTAAATGCGGAAACGACCGGTCTGTCATCAAGTTTAGAAATAAAATCGGATATTTTCAAATAGCTTGTGCGAAAGTCGTGACCCCATTGCGACACACAGTGTGCCTCATCAACCGCAATCAGAGAAATTTTTATACTGTTGCAAAGATTAAGAAAAGCGGGCGCTTCAAGCCTTTCGGGCGCAACATAAATCAGTTTGTATTCGCCTCGCATAGCGTTATAAATTGCTCTCGACTGTTGGGCGGGAGTAAGCGTGCTGTTTATGTATGCCGCTCTGATTCCGTTTTGATTAAGCGAAGTAACCTGGTCTTTCATCAGCGAAATAAGCGGAGAAATCACAATTGCAATGCCGTCCGACATAAGTGCCGGAATCTGATAGCAAATCGACTTTCCGCCGCCTGTCGGCATAATACAAAGCGCATCTCTGCCGCTCGAAATATTATCTATTATATTTTCTTGACCGTCACGAAACGAATCGTGGCCGAAGTATTGTTTTAGAAGTTCAAACTTATCCATAATAAATATTATATATAAAATCAAAATTATTTTCAAGCAAAGAGCCGAAAATGTTGATTATTAGCCGAAAATATTTTATACTATAGTTGTATTTTTTATTTGGAGTGATATTATGTTATTTTTAGAATATCCGAAATGTTCGACCTGCAAAAAGGCTAAGAATTTCTTAGACAGCAAAGGTGCCGATTACGAGGACAGACACATTGTTGAAAATAATCCGACAGCCGAGGAATTAAAGCAATGGCACGAAATGAGCGGACTTGACATTAAAAAGTTTTTCAACACAAGCGGTATGCTTTATAAGTCAATGAATTTAAAGGACAAGCTGCCGCAAATGTCGCTTGAAGAAAAATATCAACTGCTTGCAACCGACGGAATGTTAGTAAAACGCCCCATTCTCATTAACGGTGATAAGGTACTTACAGGATTTAAAGAGGCAGAATGGGAAGAAATAATAGGATAAGGAGCAATTATGAAGAAATTTATATCTTGGAATGTAAACGGTTTAAGAGCCTGCGTAACAAAGGGCTTTCTTGACTTTTTTAATGAAGTAAATGCAGATGTATTTTGCTTGCAGGAAACGAAATTGCAGGCAGGACAGATAGACTTGCAGCTTGACGGCTATCATATGTATTGGAACTACGCCGAAAAAAAGGGATACTCGGGCACTGCGCTTTTCACAAAAGAAGAGCCGATAAGTGTAACCTACGGACTTGGAATTGAAGAACACGATAAAGAGGGCAGAGTGATAACCGCCGAATTTGAGGACTATTACTTTGTGACCTGCTATACGCCAAATTCCAAAAACGAGTTATTAAGACTTGATTACAGAATGGTTTGGGAGGACGCTTTCAGAGAATATCTGAAAAATCTTGAAAAAACAAAACCCGTAATCGTATGCGGCGACCTCAATGTTGCGCATAATGAAATTGACCTTAAAAATCCTAAGACAAATCGCAAAAACGCAGGCTTTACAGATGAGGAAAGAGGTAAAATGACTGCGCTTTTAGACAGCGGATTTACCGATACTTTCCGCTATTTTTATCCCGACAGAGAGGGAATATACTCGTGGTGGTCATACAGATTTAAAGCGAGAGAAAAGAATGCAGGCTGGCGTATTGACTATTTTCTCACATCAAAAGCCCTTGATTCAAGACTTGTCAGCGCCGATATTCACACAGAAGTTTTCGGCAGCGACCATTGCCCTGTTGAACTTGTGATTGAATAAATTAATCAGCCTATGAAATGCGAAAAATCTTGCGGAGCTGTTGTATTTACAAAAGAAAACAACGAATATAAATTTTTAATTGTGCAGCAGCTTCAAGGCTTTCATGGATTTCCAAAAGGGCATATGGAAGCAGATGAAACTGAAGAACAAACCGCCTTACGAGAAATATTTGAAGAAGTCGGTGTAAAAGCAAATCTTATTGATGGCTTTAGGGTAGTCGACGAGCATATAATTCCGAGCAAAGTCGATACAGTAAAGCAAATAGTTTATTTTCTTGCTGAATATAAAAATCAGAATGTAAAATTTCAAAAGTCTGAATTATCAGCCGTTAAACTTTTAGCGTTTGATGAGGCTTACAATACTTTTGAATATGAAAGCTCAAAAAGAATACTGTCTGCGGCTTATGATCATTTATCTAAAGCAGTTTACTAAGCAAAAAACCTGCACTCTATAATTAAAGTGCAGGTTTTTGTTTTGAAAAAATCAACAGATTTTATACAGAATTAAACTTCGGCGATTACTTCAACTTCAACGAGTACATCCTTAGGGAGCTGTTTTACAGCTACGCAGGAACGGGCAGGCTTTTCTGTGAAATACTTGCCATATACAGCGTTGAATGCGGCAAAATCGTTCATATCCTTTAAGAAACAAACTGTCTTTACAGCCTTTTCAAGTGAACTGCCGGAAGCCTCGAGAACATTCTTAAGGTTTGTGCAAACCTGTTCTGTCTGTGCCTCAATTGTTGCAGCCTCAACATTGCCGCTTGCAGGATTAATAGCAATCTGACCTGATGTAAATACAAGACCGTTTACTACAACTGCCTGTGAATATGGGCCGATAGCATCGGGAGCATTTTTTGTATAGATTTTTTCCATAATAAATTCCTCCATATATTATACAAGCTTAAAGCCTGCGTTAATAAGTGCGTCTGTAATTTCTTTTACATGGTCAAAGTTTCTTGTTTCAAGTACAATTCTTAGGTAACAGCCGTTAATATCAGTACCCTCGCTTGCACGCTCGTGGTGGATAGAAATAACATTTCCGCCCTTGTCAGCGATAATATCGGCTACCTGCTTGAGCTGACCCGGTTTATCCTGAAGTTCAATGCAAAGTGTCTGTGATCTGCCCGATCTTAAAAGACCACGCTTAATTACTCTTGAAAGGATAGTAACATCAATGTTGCCGCCCGAAATTACGCAAACAACTTTTTTGCCCTTTACAGGAAGTTTGTTGAACATTACAGCTGCGAGAGGTGCAGCGCCTGCGCCCTCGGCAATCATCTTCTGTGATTCAATAAGTTTTAAAATAGCAGATGAAATTTCATCATCGGTTACGGTTACAATGTCATCGACATACTTCTGAACATACTTAAATGTGTGCTCACCCGGTTCTTTAACCTGAATACCGTCAGCAACAGTTGATACCTTGTCAAGATGAACAGGCTTACCTTGTTTGATTGACTCGTACATTGACGGAGCACCCTCTGCCTGAACACCGTAAACCTTGATGTTAGGGTTAAGGCTCTTGATTGCGCAAGCAACACCCGAGATAAGTCCACCGCCGCCGATAGCACAAACTACAGCGTCTGCGTCAGGCAATTCTTCAAGAATTTCAATACCGATTGTACCCTGACCTGCAATTACATTTTCATCGTCAAACGGATGAATAAAAGTATAGTTATGTTCGTCACGAAGCTCACAAGCCTTATTGTAGGCATCGTCATACACACCCGGTACCATACAAACCTCTGCGCCGTAGCCCTTTGTAGCCTCAACCTTAGAGATCGGAGCGCCGTCAGGCAAGCAGATAAGTGATTTAATACCGTATTTTGTTGCGGCAAGCGCAACACCTTGAGCGTGATTACCTGCCGAGCAAGCAATAACACCACGCTTTTTTTCTTCTTCTGTGAGCTGAGAAATCTTATATCCCGAGCCTCTTACCTTAAACGAACCTGTAATCTGCAAATTTTCAGGCTTAAGGTAAACTTCGCAATCATCGCTGATAGCGGTTGCCTTAACAAGCGGGGTAGGGATAACTACATCTTTAAGTACATAAGATGCGTGATAGATTTTATCAAGTGTAACCATATAAATCTCCTCTTTCACTCTTATTACTTTATAATTATAAATCAGAATTGAACCAAAAACAAGTTTTTTTGCAATATTCTTCAAAAAATATTGCATATTTCTGCCGCAATTATTGATTTGATTTACATAAAAGAAAGTTCGGCACATTATCATTGCTTTTTAATGTGCCGAACAGTAAAATTATACTTATTCTGTTTTTATTTCTTCAAGTTCATTTTCCTTAATGGCATCATCTATTCTTTTGCCCTTTGTAAGGTAAGAGAACGGAGCGGAAATCAATATTGCGCCATAATATGTAATAAATCTCCACAACAGGATTGCAGGCTTAATTTTGTTTGAAAGTCCCACAACAAAGAACGGGCCAAAGTACATTGTAAACGCAAGCTCTGCACCACCGGATGCGCCCGGCAGAGGCACAAGGTTTGAAGTAAAGAGTACAAACGACTGAATACAAATTGTATCAAGAAAATTAAGCGGAACCTGACCTTGCTCAACGGCAATGCTGTGCATATCAAAAGAAAGATATACAAAATACGGAACAGAGAGGATAGCAATTACTTGCAGTGCAACGAGAGTATAAAGCAAAATCATACGCTTTTTATTTTCATAAAGCAGTTTGTTGCCTGAATGGAAAAGCTCAACCTGCTCTTTAAGCGATTTCACTTTTTTATCCGGATTTTTGATAAATTTGAATTTATGTAAAATTTTATCTATAAACTTAATAATTTTACCTGTAATTTTCGGACTGAACGATACAACCAAAAACAAAACGGTAACAACTGTTTGGGTCAAAAAGCCGAGTACGATAAACAGGGTAGACCATATATTGGTAAAAGCCGCTTTAAAATAATCAAACTTTATTATAATGGCAAGTACGCTGAATACTCCCGTAACAATCTGATAATAAACAAATTTTTGCGTCATACACGCCGAGCCGAACCCGACTCCGACTTTCATTTTTGAAAGAAGATACAACTGCATAGGTTGTCCGCCTGTGTTGGACGGAGTGACAGCACCGAAAAAAACACCGACCAGCGCAACTTTGAGAGCGTCAATAAATCTGAAATCGGGATATTGTATTCTAATAAGTATCTGCGTTACAATACTGTCTATAACTATATTCATATCAAATGCGACTATGCCTGCAATTATCCATCCCCATATAAAACCGTCGGGTGAAGAAAGCAAGTCAATCATTCCGTTTTCGGAAACGCAGAAAAAGACTATAAGATAAAAGGTAATGCCAAGAACTATTATATTAAAAATAAGCTTTCCGCTTATTCTAAAGCGTTTTCGCTTTTTCTCGGTGTTCAAGAAATCTCCTCCAAAATTTTCTATTCACAAAAATGTGTACTTTAATATAATACAATCTTTTTTCTGAAAAATCAATTTACAATTCTGTCACTTATGCACTTTTGTTGTAAAAAATATATATTTTGCGATAATTTGTAGAATAAAGCACTTGAGAATTATCAAAAACTGTGATAGAATTAATAAAAACAAACAATATATTTAGGATGATTTAATGCAATTTTTTAATTTTTACGGAATACCCGTTATTGCGGCTTTATTTATAATTTGGATGATTTTCAGATGTATTGACAAAAAGTACAAGCCGCCGAAAGACACGGTAAACAGAGGATTAAAAGCATTTGAACAAATCGGCGGTTTTGCGGTAATCTTCTGTATGGTATGCGGATTCGGAATACAGGGTAAAGGATTTTTGTCGGAAACAATGCGCAACTTTTGGATTGTTTCAACGGTATTTTTAATTTTACTGCACATTGTAAGTTGTATAATGTTTTATCGCAGCAGAAACCACACACTGCATATGATGACGGCAATTTTTCCGAGTATAATTTTTATTCTTACAGGCTTGCTTGAGCAAGACCCGCCGCTTTTATTGTTTGCAATTATATTTGCAATAGGCAAAATATATATGACCGCCAAATCTGAAAGTTAATTCGGTGAAATAAAATGAACATTGTAATGCTATTAAAGCCAAAAGAAACAGTGGCTTATATTTATGAAGACAGCACCATAAGACAGGCACTTGAAAAAATGAAAGCGCACAGCTACACCGCAGTACCTGTTATTGACGAATACGGCAAGTATGTCGGCACAGTCAGTGAGGGCGACTTTTTATGGTACATAGTCGAAAAGCAAACGCAGGGTATGAAATCGCAGGAAAAGTATTTTGTGCGTGACCTTATCCGCACCGACTTTAACCCGTCTGTAAAAATAAGCGTTGATATGAAAGAGCTTTACGAGAGAGCCTTGAATCAGAACTTTATCCCTGTCACAGATGATTCGGGAGTATTCATAGGCATTGTAACCCGTAAAGATTTAATCAGCCACTTTGTTGACAAAAGTAAATTATAAAGTCAAATCCAACTTAAAATCCATACTGAACAACAAACCCTCTGTAAGTTTTTGCTTACAGAGGGTTGCTTATTTTATCGGTTCTGTTTTATGTCGGTACTTTAATGAATTGTGTTTTGGCAAATTTTTATAATTACTTGACAAAGCATTACGCTAAGCAACAATTCAACAAACCTTTAATAAAGAACTTATATTAAATTTTGCAATGTTTCGTACAAGTTTGCGTCAGCTTTTTTAATAGGCATAGGTTTGTTTGAGCGGTTTACACAGCAATGTGATGTTTTGCCTACTGTTGCGAGAATGTCGGTATCAGCAAATCTGATTTCGTATTCAAATTCCATTTTTGCTGCCGACATCTTAGTAAGTTTTGTTGTGATGTAAACCTTATCGTCAAATTTCAGAGGAATAATGTACTTTGCGTATGCGTCAACAACAGCAATAGAAACACCTTTATCCTCAAGTGCTCTTACATCGCAGCCGATTTGCTCCATAAAGTCACATCGTGCTTCCTCAAAAAACCTGATATAATTTGAATGATGGACTATGCTCATCATATCGGTTTCATAGTAATTGATTCTTCTTGAATATGGTTTTATCTGCAAAAAATCACCCTTTATTTTTTAATAAGCAAACCGTTTTTCAAATCTTCTTTAGCCTGCTGTCTTATTTTGAAGTGTTGCTTTTTACCTGTCGCCGTATGTGGCAATTCTGTCACAAAGCGGTAATATCTCGGAGCCTGATACTTTGAAATGTCAGGGGAATTTGCGCAAAATTCAAAAAGCTCCTTGGCAGTAAGGCTTTCGTCCTCGGGAATAACATAGGCTGCAACGCTTTCGCCACGAACACTGTCAGGCACACCCGTTACTATACATTCCGAAACTTTAGGGTGCTTATTGATAGCCTCTTCGATTCTTGCAGGGTAGATATTTTCGCCCTTGCTGATAATCATATCATCTTTTCTGCCCGAAATTGTGATAAATTGATTTTCGTCCCAAGTGCCTACATCGCCTGTGTACATCCAACCGTCGGCAAATTTATCCTTTGAGGCTTTTTCGTTGCCTACATAGCAATAGGTTGTCTTACCGGGGCACTTAATAATTATTTCGCCCTCTGTCTTGCCGTCACAAGGAACAGTATCATCGGGATTTGCTTTTCCCTCATCGTAAACATTTACGATTCTTACCTCATCATCGGTACATGAACGACCTGCAGAACCTGCCATTTCAGGTAAATCGTACGGGCGTAAAAATGTATTCCAAAATGTTTCTGTTGTGCCGTAGCCGTTAAAAATATTAGGTGTAAGCACATTCTGAAAACGAATACAAGCCTCTTTTTCAAGCGGACTGCCCATAGTTATTATACCCTTTAAAGAAGAAATATTCTTAGGGTGCTTTTCCTGTCGGCTTGCAAGCAGAGTGAGAATTGACGGTACACCTGTTATAAAAGTTATCTTATTGCTCTCTACATATTCAAGGCAGGTCTTAGGGTTAAAATTACGCATAATTACAATACATCCGCCTACATACAAAGTAGGGGTAGGGCCGCCCGAATGTAAACCGCCACGGTGGAACCACGGCGTCATATTCATTGTAATGTCGGTAGGGTTGAGCGGGAAATGCATAATTACATCGTGTGCCGAAAGCACTTCGTTTACATTGTTGAGCGGAACACCCTTAGGTGTGCCTGTTGTGCCCGAAGTCTGCAAACGAACAACCTCATCATATATATGCGGCCCAAAATCTACAGGCGGATTTTCTTCGGAGGCATTTTTTATATAGTCCTCAAAAAGAATATGTCCTTGCGGAAGTGCGATTTCTTTACCGGAGTTGTTTACGGCGATAATTACCTTTGGAGTATGAGAAGTGATTTCAAGAGCCTTTACAACGGTATCAAGGATTTCTGTGTCATACATATATACAGTAGGCTTGTTGTGACCGATGATTTCCGCCGTTTCGCCCGGAGAAAGATTAAAGTTTGCGGGATTACCGATAGCGCCGAGTTTTTGCGGTGATATATATCCAAGCAAAAATTGTGTAGAGTTAAAAAGCTGCATAAATACAACATCGCCCTTTTTAACACCGTCTGCTTTCATGGCATTTGCAAACTTATTTGCAGCTGTGTTTAATTCTGTATATGTCCACTTTATGTTACGGGCAGGGTCAATAACAGCTGTTCTATTGCCAAAACGGCGAACATTTCTCATAAAGCCGTTAAGCCATGTAAATTCGCTTTCAAATGTTTTTACAAACATATCTGTATCATAAGTAAACTGCATAAATTTCTCCTTTATATCATTAGGGATTATCCCTTGTATCTGCCTACAATAATGCTTGAATTCTGTCCGCCGAAGCCAAATGCGTTCGACATAGCATAATCTATTTCGGCTTTCTTTGCTGTGTTAGCGACAAAGTCTATTCCGCTGCACTCGGGGTCAACTTCATTTAAGTTGATTGTCGGCGGAATTACTCCTGTTTCAATAGCCTTTACACAGGTAATAACTTCTGTAATGCCGCCTGCGCCCATCATATGGCCTGTAGCGCCCTTAGTTGAACTTACATACGGAAGTTTGTCACCGAACACACTTTTGATTGATGCGGTTTCTACAGTATCGCCCTTATTGGTAGCTGTGCCGTGAGCGTTTACATAACCTATCTGTGATGCGTCGATATTTGCCTGTGCAATAGCCTGTTTCATACAAGCAATAGCACCTCTTCCTTCCGGATGCGGAGCTGTTACATGGTAAGCGTCATCTGTATTGCCGCAGCCGAGAACTTCGCCGTAAATCTTTGCGCCTCTTGCAAGTGCGTGCTCCTCGGTTTCGAGAACAAGCGCACCGCCGCCCTCTCCGATTACAAAACCGTCACGGGTAACATCAAAAGGTCTGCTTGCGGTAGCGGGGGAGTCGTTTCTGCGTGAAAGTGCCTTTGCGTTTGCAAGCGAATAAATTACGAGCGGGCAGAGAACCGACTCCGCACCGACAGCGAGCATTACATCGGCTTTGCCTGTCTGCATACACATACAAGCTGTGTTGATTGCATCGCCGCCCGATGAACAAGCTGTGCTTACGGTAAGGCTCGGACCTTGAATATTGTGGTCGATTGCGATATTTGCAGCGGCAATGTTGCCGAGAATTTTAGGAATAAATCTCGGGCCTACCTTTTTATGTGCAGCGCCCGAAAGTGCGTCTTGAGTGAACGCAATTGTAGCAATGCCGTTCATAGCTGTACCCATTACAATACCTGTGCGTTCAGGTTCAATTTCAAGGTTGCTCTGCTTTAAAGCCTCCTCTGCAGCAATATATGCATACTGCATAAACGGATCCGTTTTTCTGATTAAGTCTTTCGGCATATAATCCGACGGGTTAAAATTCTTTACTTCGCCCGCAATCTGAACCGCAAGTTCAGATGCGTCAAAACTTTTGATTGTGTCTATACCGGACACGCCTGCTGTGATATTTTCCCAGTAATTATCTACACCTATGCCGATAGGTGTAACTGCGCCCATACCTGTAATAACTATTTTTTTCATAACTGCTCCTTGCCGCATAATTATTTATAGTATTTGATTATTATTTGATTTTTGCATACTATTATGCTATACTCAAATTATAACAGAAAGGAAAGAATTGGTCAACTAAAGTTTTAATGTAATTATTTATCAATTTTGACTTATTTATTCACTTCCTGCATAACAAGATACAATTAGCGAAAGGAAAGTTAATTTATGTGGGATAAACCGGTTAAAATGCTTTTCACTTCCGGATTTATTCCTGCATTATTATCTTAAAACAATTATTACTGTAATATATAATTTCTGCGGATTCCGCTTTTCTTTTGCGTGAAAAGAAAAGCTCCAAAAGAAAGCACGCTTAAGAGAACAGGGCTTTCGAGGCCCTTTTCCCTTAAGAATCCTTTTTCCCCACACGACCAAAGGTCAGCGCCCTTTGGAATCTTCTGACTTTTTATTTATAGTTAGTTTTTATTAATATTTTGTTTTTCAAAAAATATTATTGACTTTTTATAATTCAATTGCTATTTATCTTATATCATAGAAAGGAAACTTTATTTATGGACATAAATCAGTTAAAGTGCTTTATCTCTGTGGCACGCACTCTGAATTTTTCGGAGGCGGCAAGGCGCAACTATGTTTCGCAATCCACCGTCAGCCGATATATTATTGACCTTGAAAAAGAATTTGGGGTACAACTTTTTATACGCTCGCACCGTGATGTTATCCTTACAAACGAGGGCAAGACTTTGTTGCCGTACGCAATAGAAATTGTAGAAACCTTGAACAAAGCCACATCTATAATAAAGCAGATGCATGACGGTGGAAAGGGAAGAATTACGGTTGCGTGCGACCAAACCTCTTTTTCGTTTCCGACAAAATGCATAAAAGAATTTCGCAATCGTTATCCCGATATTACGGTTGATGTAAAAGAACTTGACGGTTCGGAAAACGGCAATGTACTCGGCGGCGATTATGACTTTTGCTTTATGCCGAGGGATATGCTCCCCGAAAGCTCATCTGTCGAGTCTATAGTAACCCACAGCGAACAGCTTTATGTAATTGCGGACAAAACAAATACTGCGGCAAAGCAGAAAAATATTTCTATGGCTGACCTTGCAAACGAAAAACTTGTACTTCTTTCTGAAAATGTTTCTCCCATACTGTATATGGAGGTTATGGATTTATACCGCACTTTTCATATTTCACCCAAAATCACAAATACATTTGACGATGTAAAAAGTATGTATATGGCAGTGGCGGCTGGTATGGGAATTTCTATTGTTCCGAGTTCACTGCTTAATTTTTCATCGGACAAAAGCTGTTCAAGCATACCGCTAAGCGATGCTGACACAAGCATTTCTTATGTTATGGCGTGGAGTAAATCCGCTACCAATCCCGTTGCAAAGCATTTTCTTGAGCTCGTAAAAGAGTACGCAAACGATGTTGATAACATTTACGGGTTATAATGTGACTGTTCTGTGATTATATATAATAATATTTGTGATGTAATAAAAACTTTTCTATATTTTCACATAAATTTTACTTAAAAACCCTTTACTTTGGAAATAAAAGGTGTTATAATATCCTTAGTCAATAAAAAAGTGACTAATATTTCCTATTAGGGGGTCATAATAATGTACAGATTCACATTACCAAGAGATCTTTATCACGGAAAAGATGCTCTTTCAAGTTTAAAAACACTCGAAGGCAAAAAAGCAATTGTAGTAGTAGGCGGCGGCTCAATGAAGCGTAACGGTTTCCTTGACAAGGCTGTTGATTATTTAAAAGAAGCAGGAATGGAAGTTAAACTCTTTGAGGGTGTTGAGCCTGACCCATCTGTTGATACAGTTATGAAGGGCGCAGCCGTTATGAGAGAGTTTGAGCCTGACTGGATTGTAGCAATGGGCGGCGGCTCACCGATTGATGCGGCAAAGGCTATGTGGGCATTCTATGAGTATCCTGAAATCACATTTGAGGATCTTATCACACCGTTCAGCTTCCCTAAATTAAGACAGAAAGCAAAATTCTGTGCTATTCCGTCAACTTCCGGTACAGCTACAGAGGTTACGGCTTTCTCTGTAATTACCGACTACGACAAGGGTATCAAGTATCCGCTTGCCGACTTCAACATTACTCCTGATGTAGCTATTGTTGACCCGTCACTTGCTGAAACTATGCCTAAAAAGCTTACAGCACATACAGGTATGGATGCTATGACACACGCAATTGAGGCATATGTATCTACTCTTAACTGTGATTATACAGATGCTCTTGCACTTCACGCAATTAAGATGATTCACAACGACCTTAAAAAGTCATATGAAGGCGATATGGACGCTCGTGATGCTATGCACAATGCACAGTGTCTTGCAGGTATGGCATTCTCAAACGCTCTTCTCGGTATTGTTCACTCAATGGCTCATAAGACAGGTGCTGCATTCTCGGGCGGTCACATTATTCACGGCTGTGCAAATGCTATGTACCTTCCAAAGGTAATTAAATATAATTCCAAAGATGCTACAGCAGCTGAGCGTTATGCACAGATTGCTAAATTCATCGACCTTAAGGGCGAAACAACAGAAGAACTCGTTGACGCACTTATCGCAGAACTTCGCTCAATGAACGATCAGCTCGACATTCCGCAGGCTATTAAGAACTACGGTCCGGGCGGCGTAAAGGCTGATGTAAGCATTATTGACGAAAAAGAGTTTATGGATAAGCTTCCCGAAACAGCTAAGAATGCTATCGCAGACGCTTGCACAGGCTCTAACCCTCGTCAGCCAAGCCAGGAAGAAATGGAAAAACTCCTTAAGGCTTGCTACTATGACCTCGAAATTGATTTCTGATTAATTTCAGATTAATTAAGCAATAAATTTTTTCATTATAATCTCCTTTTCTTTATACTTAATCTATGAATTCTAATTATAATATTGTTTTCATTTGATAACCTCAAAGCCTGCCCTTGCATAATGTAAGGGCAGGCTTTCTGTTTGGATTTATTAAATTAAGTTGATTTACATAATATGAGAAATCAGATAGCAAAGCGCTATGCCAATCATTGTCGGCATAACTATCGAAAACATCGTCCAGCCCATACTACCCGTTTCTTTTTTGATTGTAAGGCAGGTTGTGGAGCAAGGGAAGTGGAAGATGCACATTACTATTGTACAGATTGCCGTTGTAAGCGTCCAGCCGTTTTGCGTAAGCAATGCAAAAAGTTCCTCATAACTTGCAAAATCAGTCAGCGTACCCGTGGAAAGGTACGACATAATTATTATCGGTATGACGGTTTCATTTGCAGGAAAGCCGAGTACAAAAGCCATTATAATTACACCGTCAAGACCTATGGCTCTGCCGAACGGGTCAAAAAAATCCGTACAATACGAAAGCAGTGAGCTGTCTGCAATATAGATATTTGCAAGCAGCCATATCAGCGCTCCTGCCGGAATTGCTACTATAACCGCTCTGCCAAGTACAAACAAGGTGCGGTCTAAAAACGAGCTGACTATAGTTTTTAGAATTCTCGGCTTGCGGTACGGCGGAAGTTCAAGCGCAAAAGCCGAACGCTCGCCGCTTAACAGCGTTACAGACAATATTTTAGACACAAACATTGTCATCATAACCGCAAAAAGTATCAGTAAAACAAGGATTAACGCTATGCTTATTGAACTTGCAAACACGCAGGCACTGCCCGAAAAGAATATTGTAATCAGCGCAATAAGCATCGGAAATCTTCCGTTGCAGGGCATAAAATTATTTGTAACTGTCGCAATCAGTCTTTCTTTAGGTGATTCTATTATGCGACAGCCCGTAACTCCGCAGGCATTACAGCCGATTCCCATTGCCATAGTCAGACCTTGCTTGCCGTGCGCACCGCATTTTGAAAAGAATTTGTCAAGATTAAATGCTATCCTCGGTAAATAACCAAAGTCCTCTATCAGCGCAAACAGCGGAAAAAATATCGCCATTGGCGGCAGCATTACCGCTACAACCCAACTGAGTGTAGTGTATATTCCGTTTATAAAAAAGCCTTTTATAAAATCGGGTGCATTAAAAAAATCAAATACATATACCAAACTGACTTTTATATATTCAAACAGTTCGCTCAAAAGACGGCTCGGATAATTTGCGCCGACCGCAGTTATCCAGAAAAGCAAACCGAGCAAAAGTATCATAATAGGTATTCCCGTAATTTTAGAAGTAAGTATTTTATCGAGCTTTTTGGTTTTTTCGCTTATGTTTTCACCGCATTTTTTTATACAGCGACTGCATATTTCCTTTGACCGAGCGGCAAGAAATTCAGTGTTTTCTTTGTGCTTTTCCTTATTAAAAATATCTATTCCGTCATACAGCCTTGTAACACGAAAGCATTTTGTTTTTTCGGTGCAGACATCGTAAATTTTCTCTCGGATTTTTTCAATATCGCTTTTCTTTGTCGCATTGGTGCTTATAACAGGTATGCCGAGATTCAGCGACAGCTCATCTTCATCTATAACAAAACCGTTTTTACAACATTCGTCGCTAAGATTGAGGCACAGCACCGCTTTTTTCGTTACCGAAAGAACCTGTAGGGTAAACGAAAGATTCCGTTCAAGCACGCTTGAATCAATTACAATAACCGTGCAGTCAATGTCATCTCTGACAAGAAACTGCCGTGAAACTTCTTCTTCGGGTGAAAAAGAAATCATAGAATATGTGCCGGGTAAATCGACGACGGAAAAACTTTTGTCTTTGATTTTTGTGCACCCTTTGGCATATTCAACGGTTTTGCCCGTCCAATTGCCCGTGTGCTGTTTCATACCTGTAAGAGCATTGAAAATCGTGCTTTTTCCGACATTAGGATTGCCGGCAAGTACCACATTGTAGTCTGTATTGTCGCACATTTTTCCGTTTGCCTCTGTTTTACGGCTGTTTCTTGTCAGCAAATAAAAACCTCCCAACTTTTTAATTATTTATGCGTAATCCCGATTTAGGCGTACCGTAATTTTACTGCAATCGCTTTCTCTAAGCGCAATTACCGTTCCTTTTGACAAATACGCTGTCGGGTCGCCAAACGGACTTTTCATTATCGGCACAATTTTCTCACCCTCTGTTATGCCCATATCAAAAATTCTGTTTTTTATGCCGTTGCCGCACTCGATACTGTCTATATAAACCTCGCAATTCAGCGGAATTTTGTCAAGAGTTGTTTTTTCCATTAACTTCACCTGAATTTTCTGTACATCGCATATAGGTGTGCGCCGTACTTACATTTTGATTACTAACAGAGTATTCAGACAAAACTATATAGTTACAATTTTAGTTTTGTCTTTAAAATTTACATTGCCTATGTTATAATTGTTATAAGCAATGCACTCCGCACATAAAAATAAAACGGGGTGTTCGGCTTTATGAAATTTAAGAAAATCTTGTATTTTACAATATGTTTTATTCTTATAATCGCTTTTGTTTTCCTGATTACAACGGCTTATTTTCGCCTTAATATACTGACGAGTGAAAATAATGTCAGCGAAAACACGCATACTGTAATAATCGACGCAGGTCACGGCGGTGAGGACGGCGGCGCTGTAAATGATAACAATGTGGTGGAAAAAGACCTTAATCTGCAAATATCCGTAAAACTTGCGGATATGCTTACACTGTTCGGCTATAAAACAGAGCAAATCAGAACAGAGGACAAATCCGTATATACGCAAGGCGAAAATGTGCGACAGCGCAAAGTTTCCGATATGAAAAACCGTCTTTCTGTATTTAATTCAAATCCCGAAAATGTGGTAATCAGTATTCATCAGAATAAGTTTACCGAGAGCAAATACAGCGGAACGCAAGTTTTTTATTCACCTAACAATCCGCAGAGCGCCGATCTTGCGGAGAGTATCAGACAATCTGTAAAAACTATGCTCCAGCCTGACAATGAAAGGGAATGTAAGAAAGCGGATAAAAGCATTTATCTTTTAAAAAATGCGACTGTGCCCGCTGTAATATGTGAATGCGGATTTATCTCTAACGAAAGCGAATGTGCAAAATTGCAGGACGATACCTATCAACAAAAAATGGCTTATGCGATAGCTGTCGGACTGATGAATGTTTATTAAAGGAAGTTTAATATGGCAAAAATTAAAAGTGTATATATATGCTCGCAGTGCGGCTACGAATCACCGAAATGGTACGGAAAATGTCCGACCTGCGGCGAATGGAACACAATGGAAGAAGAAATCAAAGAAAGCGTGAAAGCTGCGCCTGCCGTAAAAAGAAAGGTAGCTTCTGCGGTTTCTTCTCCTTATTCAATTACGGAAATCACCACCGAAAACGAGCACCGCTACGACACGGGCTGCAGCGAACTTAACCGTGTGCTTGGCGGCGGCATTGTAAAGGGCAGTCTTATTTTGCTCGGAGGTGACCCGGGTATCGGCAAATCAACCGTGTTACTGCAAATCTGTCAATATCTCGGCAACTCAATGAAAGTGCTTTATGTATCGGGCGAAGAATCGCAAAGACAGCTTAAGTTAAGGGCAAACCGACTCGGTGTAAATTCTCCGAATCTTTTTGTAATGACCGAAACCGATGTAGAAGTAGTGTGCGAACAAATCCGTGCTGAAAAGCCCGATATAGTAATGATCGACTCAATTCAGACAATGAATCTTACAGAATTAAGCTCTTCACCGGGCAGTGTAACGCAGGTCAGAGAATCGACAAACTGCCTTATGCGCACGGCAAAGTCGCTTGATATTCCAATGTTTGTGGTAGGTCATGTAAACAAAGAGGGTTCAATTGCTGGTCCGAAAGTGCTTGAACACATCGTTGATACCGTACTGCACTTTGAAGGTGACAAGCAGATGTCATGCAGAATTTTAAGAGCAGTCAAAAACAGATACGGTTCTACAAACGAAATCGGCGTGTTTGAAATGACCGACACGGGACTTGTGGAAGTGCCCAATCCGTCTGTAATGTTGCTGTCGGGCAGACCGAAAGGCGTATCGGGTACTTGCGTAACCTGTACAATTGAGGGTTCTCGTCCTATTCTTGCGGAGGTTCAGGGACTTGCAACGCAAAGCGGCTACGGCAACGCTCGAAGAATGGCAACGGGCTTTGACTACAACCGACTTTCGCTTTTGCTTGCCGTGCTTGAAAAAAGAGCGGGATATTATTTTTCAAACAATGACGCTTATATAAACATTGTCGGCGGTCTTAGAATTGACGAACCTGCCATTGACCTTGCGGTCGCAATGGCGCTTATCAGCAGTCTCAAAGATGTTCCGATTGACGAGAATGTTGTAGTGTTCGGCGAAATCGGTCTTGCCGGCGAAATCAGGGCGGTTTCTCAAGCTCAATTAAGAGTAAACGAGGCTGTAAGGCTTGGATTTACAAAAATCATTCTTCCGTATCACAATCTGAAAGCCGTAAAATGTGACGGTGCAGAGCTTATCGGAGTTAAAAATATAAGACAGGCCTTTGAGGCAGTCAGCATATGAGCGCCTTTGTAATGTCCGACAAGTACCCGAAACTTTGCAAAGCAATTGAAAATTTTGGGTACGATATTATACCGTCGGATAAAATTTTACAATTTAATACACCCGAGCAGCGGCACATTGATATGCAAATGCTAAAAATCAACAACGATATTTTTCTGCTTAAAGAATGTAATAATTTAAAAAGACTTCTTGAAAACAAAGATTATAATATAATTCTTTGCAAGAATAATATTGACGGTAAATATCCGCATTGCGTGGCACTTAATTGCCTGTATATCAGCGGAAAATTATACGGCAGGGAAGAGGCTATAGATGTTTCAGTCAAAAATTACTGCAAGGAAAACGGTATTGAGATAGTCGATGTAAAACAAGGTTACACACGCTGTTCAACTGCGGTTATCGGTAAAAACAGTGCCATAACCGCTGACAGCTCAATCTATAATGCGCTTACCAAAAACGGAATTGATGTTCTGAAAATCGACAGCGGAAGCATAAGACTTGACGGATACGATTACGGATTTATCGGCGGTGCGTGTACAATGATTGATGACGGTACTGTAGCGTTTTTCGGTGATATAAAAACTCACCCGAACTTCCGAAAAATCGAAAGATTTTGTATAATTCATAATGTGAAAATAATTAATTTAGCAGAAAATAAACCGCTTACAGATGTAGGCGGCGCAGTAAAGATATGACAAGCCCCGGCTTTGGAAAAATCAAAGTCGGGGCTGTTTTTTTATTAGCGTCTTTATCAAAAGTTGGGATAAATTATGGTTTAGATTAAATAATTTTAAAATTTAGGTCAACATTATAACTCGTAATAAATTTTTATTATTTTTCATCGGATTTTTTATTGGATTTTTGCTTTACCTTAGACAAAGGATTTTTCTCGGCGGCATTTTTCATCTGCTCGGAACTTAAGTGGGTGTAAATCTCGGTTGTGCCGAGGTTTTCGTGACCGAGCACATCTTTTAGCACTCGTATGTCAACTCCGCCGTACTGATACATTAGTGTTGCCGCAGTGTGCCTTAGCTTATGACAGGAGTAGCCCTGTGCATTCAGACCGATTTTTTCAAGATATTTATACACCATAGCCTGTATGGTTTTTACGCTCATTCTGCGGTGATTTCGGCTGATAAACAGTGCATATTTGTCCTTAACGCCGTCAACGGGCCGCACCCGCATATAATTTTCGATTGCGGAAACGCAGGCGGAATTAAGGTAAATAATTCGTTCTTTGTTGCCCTTGCCGACAACACGCATAGTGTCATCCTGATGAATGTCCGTGTAATTCAAAGACGCCATTTCAGACACACGCAAGCCGCAATTTAAAAACAGCGTGAGAATACAGTAATCACGCTCCTTATAATCACCGTCGACTGCATTCAGCAATTCAAGACTTTGCTCAAGCGTAAGATACTTTGGCAAAGATTTTTTCTTTTTTGGAACTTCAAGCTGTTCAACAGGATTGCTGTCAAGCACGCATTTTTTTGTTGCGAGATAGTTAAAATAACCCTTAAGGCTCGAACATTTACGGGCACGGGTAACATTTTGATTTTTGCGCTCACGCTGAATATAATTCATAAATTCATATGCGTCGTTCAATGTGACGGTTTTCACAAGTTCAAGGTCAACATCAGAAATTGAAATGTTCTCAAATTCAGAATCATTCGGAACAAGTCCACGCTGTAATTTTATAAATCTGAAAAATGTACGCAAATCTATGTAGTACTCATCAACGGTTTTTTGTGATTTTCCTTTGACCGTCTGCATATAAAACAAGTAATCCTTGATTATCTGCGGCGCTTCATCTATGAAAGAAATACTCATTTAAATGCTTCACCTTCCCTTAATTATACAAAATATGCCTTTTGTATAATTAACTATATTTTTATACAAGGGTAGAAAACCTGTAATTTGATTACAGATTGCAGGTCTTCTACCCACTTTACTTACACATTATTATATCATATGACATATAAAAAGCAAAGCGTTTTCTCAATTGCATTTTACGTATCTTCTGCGTTGTAAATAGATGTGACCATCTGTACTTTTTCTCCCGGTACCGTCAGTTCCGGATATCTGCGAATTGCCTTCTTCTTACACTTGACAAACTATATCCGTATTTTCTGCTTCTCTTTTTTTATTGGTTCACATCATTTTAACACACACAATAAAAGCGGTATTTGCAAAAATATAATAATTGACTTTTACTGCAAAAAAGACTATAATTTACTGGTATGCTTTTGTCTTTACAATATTGCTACAGTAAATTGTAGGGGCGGACAGTGTTCGCTTGGTCAAAGCTTTTGCCAATTGTCACTCTCCGTCCTTTAGTTATGCAATAAATACAGCATATTAGATTTTTTATGAACAGGGGTGCGTGAATGGAGCAGTCAGAAAAAAATACCATTATATCTTTAAGGGATATATTCGTCCGATTTGACGGAGAGGTAATATTAAACCATATAAATCTTGACTTTAAAGACAAGGAATTTATTACTATTCTCGGGCCGAGCGGCTGCGGAAAAACCACTACCCTAAGAATTATCGGCGGTTTTGTCGAACCTGAAAGCGGAGATGTTCTCTTTGACGGTAAAAGAATCAACGGCACACCGCCAAACAAAAGAAATGTTAATACGGTCTTTCAAAAATATTCGCTTTTCCCACATCTTAATGTGTTTGACAATGTCGCTTTCGGTTTAAAACTGAAAAAGCTACCGAAAAACGAAATCAAAGAGCGTGTTTCAAAAATGCTTGCGGTTGTTGACCTTAAAGGATATGAAAAGCGAGCTATCACAAAACTTTCGGGCGGTCAGCAGCAGCGTGTTGCCATTGCAAGGGCTTTGGTGTGTGACCCGGAAGTAATTTTGCTTGACGAACCGCTCGGTGCGCTTGACCTTAAGCTAAAAAAGAGTATGCAGATTGAATTAAAAGAAATTCAGCAAAACTCTCAAAAAACTTTTATATATGTAACACACGATCAGGAAGAAGCTCTTACAATGAGCGATACCGTTATTGTAATGAACAACGGTGTTGTTGAGCAGGTTGGCTCACCTGAAGATATTTACAACGAACCCGTAAATGCGTTTGTTGCGGATTTTATCGGCGAGGCAAATATTCTTAACGGCACAATGCTCGGCGACTGCCGTGTAGAAATTCTCGGCAAACAACTTGAATGTGTTGACAAAGGCTTTGGCGAAAACACACCTGTCGATGTTGTTATACGCCCCGAGGATATTGAAATCACTTCTCCGGAAAACGGTCAGCTTACAGGTACTGTTGTTAAATCGACTTTCAAGGGCGTTCATTACGAAATGAGCGTAATGTGCGGCAAGTGCGAAATCCTTATACATTCCACTTCTTCCGCAGAAATCGGCAGTCAGATCGGTATGCAGGTAATTCCGTTTAATATTCAGATTATGAATAAACTCCTGCCGTTCTATAATAATGAAATCGAAGTAACGGTTTCTTCCGCAAACGAAGACGAAAATACATTCAGCTTTGAGTTTGAAGACGAAACCATTGAAGTGCCAAATCATTATTTTAAGGAAGGCACAAAATTAAAAATCATTCTTCCGCCGGACGCACTTTCACTTGCGGGTGACGGCAACGGTGACCTTACGGATTTATATATTGAATCTGTTATTTATAAGGGTGAACATAATGAGATTATCCTTGAGTCGGACACACGAAAATGGCTTATGCTAAGCGACACCGACGAACAGGTTGCCACTTATGTACCGCTCTCGTTTGATTTTGATAAAGCGAAATTTGAAGTTTTATCCGATAAGGAGGGCTAAAGATGAAATCACGCAAGCCCTCTATTCCCTATATAATTTGGATGGCGGTATTTACAATGATACCGATGATAATGGTCGGTATTACAGCTTTTACAGGCAAGAACGGCGGATTTTCGTTGGAGGCTTTTGAAAAGGCTTTCTTTTATAAAGAAGTATTTTTAAGGTCGCTTTGGATTGCATTAATATCAACCGCAATCTGTTTGCTTATTGCTTATCCGCTTGCTTATATGCTTACAAAAATGAAACCGTCAACGCAGAATTTTGTAAATATGCTTTTGATGATTCCTATGTGGATGAACTTTTTGCTTAGAATATACGCATGGGTTACGATTTTACAGTCAAACGGTCCGCTCGATACAATTTTATCATTCTTCGGAATACACGGTACATACCTCGGAAATTCGGGTGCGGTTGTGCTCGGTATGGTTTATGAGTATCTTCCGTTTATGATTCTTCCGATTTACACTGTTATGAGTAAAATTGACAAGGGTCTTATTGAGGCGGCTCAAGACCTCGGTTCAAACGGATTTCATGTGTTCAGCAAAGTTGTGCTTCCGCTTAGTATCCCCGGTGTTATTTCGGGTATAACACTTGTTTTTGTTCCGTCGGCAAGCACTTTCCTTGTAGCGCAGTACCTCGGCGGCACAAACGATATTATGATCGGTGACATTATAGACAAGGTGTTCTGGACAGACCAAAGTACGGGTTCGGCTATTTCGCTTATACTTATGATATTTATTCTTGTGTTCCTTGTACTTATGAATTTCTTTGGAGATGAGGAGGCGATTGCATAATGAAAAACAAGCATATTGCCTCAAAGATATATACAACGCTTGTGATGTTGTTTTTATATCTTCCGATTTTTGTACTCATTATATTTTCGTTCAACGAGGGTAAAACTACTGTATGGAAAGGCTTTTCGTTCAAATGGTATGAAGAACTTTTCAGAGATGATAAAATTATAAACGCTCTCGGCAATTCGCTTATAATTGCCGTACTCGCATCAATTTTCGCAACCGTACTCGGCACTGCCGCAGCTATAGGAATAAGCAATTTCAAAGGTAAAAAAAGACTGCTTATACAGAGTGCGTCTAACATTCCGATTATCAGTCCTGACATTGTAATGGGCGTATCGCTTATGCTTTTATTTACATTTTTAGGTGTTTTATTTAACTTTGAAATGGGTTTTGTTACCGTGCTTATTGCTCATATATGTTTTTGCGTTCCTTTTGTAGTGCTTAATGTTATGCCGAGAATACACAAGATGGACCAAAGTATTTATGATGCGGCGCTCGACCTCGGCTGTAATCAATGGCAGGCTTTTTACAAGGTGGTAATTCACGAGCTGATGCCGGGTATTTTCTCCGGACTTTTAATGAGTTTCACTTACTCTCTTGACGATTTTATAATCACATATTTTACAAGAGGCGCAAAATTTCAAAACTTATCAATTGAGATCTACTCAATGACACACAGAAGAATATCGCCGAAAATCAATGCGCTTTCCGCACTTTTGTTTTTAGCGGTACTTATCGTTATGATACTTATAAATATTCGTGACAAACACGAGGAAAAGGTGAAAAAATAAACTGAATAAGGGAGATTGAAAATGAAAAAATTTGGCTGTGTTGTTCTTTCTTTACTCATCGGTACAGCGGCTTGCAGTGCAATGGCAGGTTGCGGCAAAAGCTATGACGGTGAAGTTAATGTATATAACTGGGGCGACTACATTGCAAACGGCGAGGACGGTACGCTTGATGTAATTGACGAATTTGAAAAAGAGTACAACATCAAGGTAAACTACACCACTTACGAAACCAACGAAGAACTTTACAATATGCTTAAAAACAGCAATGTAAGTTACGATGTTATTATTCCGTCAGATTATATGATAAGCAAGCTCATAAGCGAAAATATGCTGCAGGAACTTGATTACAGCAACATTCCTAACAAAGATAACCTTATGGAACGCTTTAAAAATCTTTCCTGCGACCCTGAGGGTAAATACACTGTTTGCTACACCTGGGGCGTTACTTCAATGGTTTATGACAAAACAAAAGTGGCAACAAAGCCAACTTCATGGGAAGCACTTTGGGATAAATCGTTAAGCGGCGACATTCTTATGTTTAACAACAGCCGTGACGCAATGGCAATTGCAATGCAGCTTTGCGGTATTAATCCCGCCAATTGTACCAAAGAGGATGTTGACAAGGCGGCTGCAAAGCTTTCCGAACAAAAGCCTTTGCTTAAGAAATATGTAATGGATCAGGTTTTCACAGAAATGGAAAACAGTCAGTCTGCAATTGCACCGTACTACGCAGGCGATATCGTTATGATGATGGAAAATAATGAAGATTTGGACTATGCAATGCCCGAAAACGGCTCTAACCTTTTCTATGACGCAATGTGTATTCCTACTTGCAGTAAAAACAAAGAGAATGCCGAAAAATTCATTAACTTTATGCAGTCACCTGAAATTGCGGCAGCTAACTTTGAATATCTCTACTACGCAACACCTAATCAGAAAGCATATGACGAGTATCTTGACGAGGATATAAAAAATAACGAACTTATCTTCCCGAGTGACGAATATCTCGACAAATGTTATGTATTTACGAATGTACCCGACGATGTTTACAGCTATATGCAGGAACAGTTCGTAAAAATTCAGGCGGATAAATAATCAAAATCAAAGCAAACAGAGCAGACTTAAAATTACAGTCTGCTCTGTTTTTATGTTTTTATGATTTTGTTATGTATCAGAAATTAAATCAGCATTTTACTTTTTAATATTCTGTCGCATATCAAGCACATATTTTTCTCCTAATCACTTTTCGGTTATTACCTTATAGCAATCCGGGCGTCTGTCACGGAATATTCCCCAGCCGAGTCTGTTTTGAAAAATCTCATCAAGGTCAAACTCTGCTGTAAGCACGGTTTCTTCATCTCTTGACGCAGATTTAATAATCTCTCCCGTTTCGTTTGTAATGAAAGATGAGCCGTAAAAAACAAGTGAGGAGGTCTGATTGCCGTTTTCGTCACAAGGGGTTACATCTTCCCTGCCTATGCGGTTTGCCGCAATTACGGGAATTACATTTGCCGCAGAATGTCCCTGCATACATCTTCTCCAATGCGGCATACTGTCGCACTCAAGTATAGGTTCTGAACCGATAGCGGTCGGATAGAAAATCAATTCGGCGCCATTTAACGCAAGTGCTCTTGCGGTTTCGGGGAACCATTGATCCCAGCAAATGCCTACACCGATTGTACCGAACTTAGTTTTAAAAGTTTTGAACCCTGTATCACCCGGAATAAAGTAAAATTTTTCCTGATAATAATGGTCGTCGGGAATGTGAGTCTTACGGTATACACCGAGAATTTCGCCGTCTGCATCAATTACCGCAGCACTGTTAAAAAGGCGGTTTCCGTCACGCTCATAAAAGCTGACAGGAATAACAATTTCAAGTTCTTTCGCAAGTTTTGCAAAATGTTTTACAGCGTCGTTTTCAAGGGTAGGCTTAGCAAAATTGTAGTAGTCATATCGTCTTTCCTGACAAAAATACTGTCTTTCAAACAGTTCGGGGAGTAAAACAATATTTGCGCCGTCTTTTTTTGCCTGTCGCACAAATTTTTCGGCATTTGCTATATTCTCCCAAACATCGGTTGTACATTTCATCTGAACCGCCGATACCTTAACTTTTCTCATATTTTACCTCCCTTATCGGTAAACGGAATTTGTTGTGTAATGCAGTGAATATTGCCTCCGCCGACAATAATATCTCTTGCATAAATCGGAATAATTTTTCTGTCTTTGCAAACTCTTTCAAGAATTTCTGCGGCAACTCTGTCGCTTTCGGCATTTTCACCGCCGAATTGAGGCAAAATCACAGCGCCGTTGCAAAAATAAAAATTAACATACGATGCCGCAAGCCTTTCTCCGACTTCTCTTGTGTCCTCTCCGTCCTCAAATATATATCCTTTTATATCGTTTTCGGTAACTGTCACGGGAATTTTCGGAACAGGAAGTTTATGAACCTTAATCTTTCTTCCTTTATTGTCGGTTGAATTTTCAAGAATATCAAGGCACGCTTTTGATATTGCATATTGCGGGTCATTTTCATCATCACACCACGCAAGTACAACCTCAGTGGGAGCGACAAATGCGCATATGTTATCTATATGACCGTTGGTTTCGTCATTATAAATGCCCTTTGGCAGCCAGATTGTTTTATTTATACCGAGGTATTTATTTAGCTTTTCTTCAATCTCGGCTTTTGTCAGCTGCGGATTTCTGCCTTTGCTTAACAGACATTCTTCTGTTGTAATGAGCGTGCCCTCTCCGTCAGTATGAATTGAGCCGCCCTCAAGCACAAACGGATGTGCGTCATACAACGGAACGCCAAGCGTTTTGCAAAGTTCATATGGAATTTTATCGTCATTCTCCCAATTTGCATACAGACCGTCATATTCGCCGCCCCATGCGTTGAATTGCCAGTCGATGGCACGAATTTCGCCGTTATTGTTTACAACAAAAGTCGGGGCGGTATCCCTTGCCCATGCATCATCGGAATTTATATTCAAAACTTCCGCATTTTTAACACCTTCAAGGCAAGCCTTTGCGTGAGCAAATTTTTTGTCGCTTGCAAGCACAAATACCTTTTCAAACTCCGCAATTTTTCCTATAATTTCCGCAAAAACCTTTTCGGCAAATTTTGCCTCATAGCACCAACTTCCGGGTCTTTCGGGCCAAATCATAACGGTGGCGGAATGTTTTGAAAATTCAGCAGGCATACAAAAGCCATCGTCAATCGGAAATTTGTTTTTTATATACTCAAAGCTCATTTATGAAAGCCTCTCTTTAAAATCGTTGTACGAAAATTCTTTTATAACCTCGCAATTATCTTCATTATGCATAAGCACAATTGACGGCAGCGGCATACCGTTAAAGGTATTGTTCTTTACCATTGAGTAAATTGCCATATCCTCAAAAATCAATCTGTCACCGATTTTAACTTCACTGTCAAAGCTGTAATCGCCGATTACATCGCCTGCAAGGCAGGTACAAGATGACAAACGATAAGTAAACGCTTTTTCATTAGGCTTACCGCTGTTTTTGAGCGGCGGCCTGTACGGCATTTCAAGAACATCAGGCATATGACAGGCGGCAGATGCGTCAAGAATCAGAATATCAAGTCCGTTGTGAACAATGTCCATAACCTCTGTAATAAGATAGCCTGCATTCAGTGCCGCTGCCTCACCGGGTTCAAGATAAACTTCAACATCGTATTTATTTTGAACATACTTTATAAGGTCAACAAGCGCCTCTGTATCGTAATCATCTCGTGTAATATGATGTCCGCCGCCAAAGTTGAGCCATTTTGCGTTATAAAAATACTTGCCGAACTTTTCTTCAACTGCCTTAAAAGTAGACACCAAATCATCTGAATTTTGCTCGCACAATGTGTGAAAGTGAAAGCCCTCAACTCCGTCAAGCAAATCTTCTCTGAAATTTGCCTTTGTAACCCCAAGTCTTGAACCGTAAGCGCACGGGTCATAGATTTCGTGTCCCTCTTGTGTGGAAAATTCGGGGTTAAGTCGTATGCCTACGCTTACATCAGCATTTTGCCATTTATTCCTGTATTTTTCAAGTTGAGAAAATGAGTTAAAAACAATATGACCGCAGATTTTTAAAATCTCTTCAAAATCATTCTCCTTAAAAGCAGGTGCGAAAATGTGCGTTTCTTTTCCGAAACATTCGTGACCGAGTTTAGCCTCATAAAGCCCGCTTGCGGTTGTTCCCGACAGATATTTGCTCATAAGCGGATACACGCAAAATGCCGAAAAAGCCTTTTGAGCAAGCAGGATTTTACAGCCTGTTCTGTCTTGAACGCTTTTTAATATTTCAAGGTTTTTTATCAGCTTTTGCTCATCTATAACATAGCAAGGTGTTTTTAATTCTGTAAATTTCATCGGCTTACTCAACTGTTACGGGATTTTCGTCAACAACCCAAGGAAGACCGAATTTATTAAGTGCCTCCATATACGGATCGGGGTCAAACTCCTCAACATTATAAACACCAGGCTTTTTCCACTGACCGCTAAGAACAAGCGACGCACCGATCATAGCCGGCACACCTGTTGTGTATGATACAGCTTGCGAGCCGACCTCTTTATAGCACTCCTGATGGTCGCACATATTGTAGATGTAAATTGTCTTTTCTTTGCCGTCCTTAACGCCTGTAAAGATACAGCCGATATTTGTCTTGCCCTTAGTGCGTGGACCGAGAGATGCAGGGTCAGGCAAAAGAGCCTTTAAGAACTGAATCGGTACAATTTCTCTGCCCTCATACATAACAGGCTCGGTAGAAAGCATACCGACATTTTCAAGGCACTGCATATGTGTAAGGTAGCTCTGTCCGAATGTCATAAAGAAGCGAATACGCTTTACATTCGGGATATTCTTTGCGAGTGACTCGATTTCCTCGTGGTGAAGCAGGTACATATCCTTTTCGCCCACACCGTCAAAGTTATACACTCTCTTAATCTCCATAGGTTTGGTTTCAATCCACTTGCCGTCTTCCCAATACGAGCCGTTTGCGGATACCTCACGAAGATTGATTTCAGGGTTAAAGTTTGTTGCAAACGGATAGCCGTGGTCGCCGCCGTTGCAGTCGAGAATATCTATATAATGGATTTCATCAAAATAATGCTTGAGCGCATATGCTGTAAATACGCTTGTAACACCCGGGTCAAAGCCTGTACCCAAAAGTGCTGTGATACCTGCTTTTTCAAACTTTTCTTTATATGCCCACTGCCACGAATAATCAAAGTAAGCGGTAAAGCCAAGGTCTTTGCAGCGTTTTTCATAAACAGCTTTCCATTCGGGGTCTGTTGTGTCCTCCGGTTCATAGTTTGCCGTATCAATGTAGTCTGTTTTGGTTTCAAGGCAGGCGTCCATAATCGTTAAATCCTGATACGGAAGTGCGAGGTTTAATACCGCATCGGGCTTGTATGAATTAATAAGAGCCACAAGCTCGTCCTTACTGTCGGCATTTACCTGTGCGGTTGTAATAACCGTTTTTGTAGTGTTTTCAAGTTTTGCTTTTATAGCGTCACACTTTGATTTCGTCCTGCTTGCAATGCAAATTTCTGTAAAAACATCGCTGTTCTGACAACACTTGTGAATTGCAACACCTGCAACACCGCCACAACCGATAATTAAAAGTCTGCTCATTCTGTTTTCCTCCAATATATAAAATTATTTTTCTTCTTCTGCAAGTAAATCTTCAACATATTTCGGCAGCATAAATGCACCTCGATGAAGATTGGTCGTATAATACCAAGTTTTTATGCCACGCTTGTTCCATCTTTTAGCGTCAAGGTCTTTGAGCGGATGATACTTTTTAGATGCAAAGCCAAACAGCCAATAACCTGCAGCACAGGTAGGAATATGTGCCTGATACACACGGCTTATCGGAAATGAGTTGTACACTCTCTTGTGCATAGCCTTACAAGCACCCTCGTCCTCATCATAGAACGGACTGCCGTGCTGATATACCATAATTCCGTCATCCTTAAGTGCCTTGTAGCAGCTGCCGTAAAACTCTTTTGTAAAAAGTCCCTCAGTGTGTCCGAACGGGTCTGTAGCGTCATTTATAATTAAATCATATTCGTTATGACTTGTTCTTAAAAACCTTAAACCGTCCTGATAATATATATTTACTCTTTTATCTTCAAGACCCTTTGAGTTGTCGGGGAAATATTCCTTGCACACCTCAACAAACATCTCGTCAGGTTCAACAACATCTATAACTTCAATCTCTTCATAATGTGAAAGCTCTCTGGCAACACCGCCGTCGCCGCCGCCGATTACAAGCACCTTTTTTACATTCGGATGAACCGCCATAGGCACATGAACAATCATCTCGTCGTAGGTGAACTCGTCTTTCTCACTGAAAATCACATTACCGTCTGAAGTAAGAAATCTGCCAAACTCCACAGAATCAAAAACATCAATTCGCTGAAAATCACTCTGACCGCTGAATAGCTGTTTTTCAACTCTTATAGAAAGCTCAACATTATCGGTATGTCTTTCAGAAAACCAAAATTCCATATAAACACTCCTTTGGTTTGTTTTTTACAAAACGCATTATTAGTAACCTTAAAAAACTTTATTTCAATACATTAAGTTTTTCAATATACGGGTCTTCTGTTCCCTGCATTGAACAGCCCTTTGCTTTTGCATAATTAATATACTCTATAATTTCATCTGTAATCATTTCGCCCGGGGAAAGAATCGGTATTCCGGGCGGATAGCACATAACAAATTCACTGCAAATTCTCCCTGCCGTCTGTTCAATCGGCAGCATTTCTTTGTCTGCATAAAACGCATCTCTCGGTGTTGCCGATACAATAGGCGGAATGTACTCCATACTAAGCATTTTTGCATTGTCTTTTGAATAAAGCCTTTTAATATCGGCAAGCGCACCTACAAGTCTTTCAATGTCCTGTATTCTGTCGCCGATTGAAATATAGGCAAGTATGTTGCCTATATCGCCGAATTCTATCTGAATATCGTATTCGTCACGCAGTAAGTCGTAAACTTCAATTCCGGCAAGCCCTATATCTCTTGTGTAAACTGAAAGTTTGGTTACATCGTAATCAAACACGCTGCTGCCATTGTTAAGCTCTCTGCCGTAAGCGTAGTAACCGCCGATTTCGTTTATCTCATTTCGGGCATATTCAGCCATTTTCATAACTTTACCGAACGACTCTTTTCCTCTCAAGGCAAGGTTTCTTCTTGAAATATCAAGACTTGACATAAGCAGATAGCTTGCACTTGTGGTTTGAGTAAGATTTATAATTTGAGCCACATACTCCCAGCGTACATTTTTGTTTGTAAGCAGCAATGAGCTTTGCGTAAGACTTCCGCCGGATTTATGCATAGACACCGCCGCAATATCTGCACCTGCCGCCATGGCCGATACAGGCAAATCCTCACCGAAATAGAAATGTGTGCCGTGAGCCTCGTCTGCAAGCACTTTCATACCGTGAGCATGCGCAAGTTTTACAATTGCTTTTAAATCGGACGCAATACCGTAGTAGGTCGGATTATTTACAAGAATAGCAACGGCATCGGGATTTTCTTTGATTGCGTTTTCAACTTGAGAAAGTTCCATACCGAGCGCTATTCCGATTTTTTTGTCAACATCGGGATTTACATATGCAGGCACCGCACCGCAGAGCACAAGAGCATTAATAACACTTTTGTGCACATTTCTCGGCAAAATAATTTTATCGCCTGCTTTGCATACAGACCAAATCATACTCTGCACTGCGGAAGTTGTACCTCCGACCATAAAAAATGCATGACCTGCGCCGAATGCATCCGCCGCAAGCTGTTCCGCCTCCAAAATTACCGATACGGGGTGACAGAGATTATCAAGCGGCTTCATTGAATTTACATCAAGACCTACGCATTTTTCGCCGAGAAGTTCAACGAGTTCGTGATTTCCTCTTCCTCTTTTATGTCCCGGCACATCAAAGGGCACTACCCTTTGTTTGCGAAATTTTTGCAGAGCCTCATACAAGGGGGCTTTCTTTTGTGTGTTTATATCCATTTACATTACCCTTTCGGCTTATCAAAAATAATGCAACAAAAAACAGGCGGCACAATGCACCACCTGTTTGATTAACGGATATATGATTTATTTTCTGTAGCTTATGCTGACAGTTAATAGAAGAATTCCGTTTTCAGAGCTAATGTAGCAAATATACCGTTCTGCTCTTATTGACCGTTTCACAAGTGATGTGCTGTTGCACTGATGATAAGTAATCGACTTATAAAATTTGAGCTTTTAACTCAATCAATAATGTGGCTTGCACCACGCTCGGCAGCTGACCCGCCTGTCCGTATGGGCTTAACTTACATATGCAAGTGGTCATATATTTGCATGAAAACAGAAATCTTTTTCACGCTAAATTAAGTAAGATATACTCTTACAACAAATTTATAATAAACCAAAACTAATATTTTGTCAAGAAATTTATAGGGTTTTACAAAAATTTTATCTTAGAGTTCCTCTATAATTCTCTTGAGCAAATATGTTCGGTTAAACGGGAAAGAAAAATAATAACCGTCCGCAAAATCTCTTGTAGCCGCAATCATTTCTTTTGCAAGTTCAACACCTACATTTTCGCCGTCTTCACGGTCGCCATTTTCGGGATAACGCTCAATAACTTCATCCGTAACATTAACTCCCGAAATTTCGTTTTTCATAAACAGAGCATTTTTTCGGCTGACCAACGGCATAATTCCGCACAAAATTCTTGCACCCGTTTCTTCTTTTACTCTGCGCAAACGCTCGGCATCTTCTGCTGTAAATACAGGTTGAGTAAGGAAAAATTCTGCGCCTGCCTCCATTTTCTTTTGCACACGCTTAATTTCCGATTCTATTCTTCGTCTGCTCTGATTTATAGCGCCGCCGTAAGTGAGCGGACTGTCTTTTAATGCCTCGCTGTTCATTTCATCGGCAATGCACATAAGACCCACGGAGTCGAAATTAAACACAGACTTTACTACTTGTCTTGCCATAACGGGGATAGGGTCACCTGTTATGATAAGAAAATTATTAATGTCGTTTATACTTGCGCCAAGAAAAGTTGAGCGCATGGCAATGGCGTTTTTGTCACGGCAACAGATGTGCGGCATAACTTCAAAACCCGTTACATTCTTGACTTTCTGCGCCATAAGCACAGAGTCGATTCTTGTTCTGCCCGAAGGAGAATCGGGAAATGTAAGTACATCTACTCCAAGACCTTTGAGCATATGTGCTGCCTCAAGCAGTTTTTTATCATCTGCGCCGAAAGGCGGAGCAAGTTCTACCGCAATAAGTTTTTTATCTTTAATTGTACCGTCGGCATTTCTGAAAAAGCTCTTTTTTATAACAGGCTTTTCGTTTTCGTTGTTTGCGGAAGTTTCATCCGATTTTACGGTAGGTGTAAGGTCAACGGTTTTTGCAACTTCTCTTATGTAATCAGGTGTTGTACCACAGCAACCGCCGATAATATCCGCTCCGAGCAAAGCCATATCATTTACCTTAGATGCAAAATATATCGGATTATCAGCATATTTTACACGGTTGCGCACAAGTAAAGGATAACCGGCATTTGGCATAGCCGTGACAAAACAATTGTTGTTAAGATTAATTCTTGACAATATCTGCTGCATATGGGCAGGACCTACACCGCAGTTAAGACCTACGGCGTCAACGCATTTTGAAAATGCAGTTTCACTAACAAGTCTTTCCGCACTTTCGCCCGCCTCACTGTAACCGTACTGATTCACGCAGAACTGCACAATTATAAACGGATTACATTCCTCTTTAATTCTCTTTATTGCAGGCATAATATGTTCGGACTGTGTAAAGGTTTCAAAACATAAAATATCTGCGCCCTCATCTATAAAAGTTTTCGCAATCTGATAGTATTCTTCTTCCACAGCCTCAAAATCAGGCTGAAAAACTGCGGGAACAGGACCGATATTGCCTGCGATAAATATTTCTTTTCCGCTCTGCTCAACCGCTTCTTTTGCAATTTTGTAAGCCGCTTTTATATTTTCCTTAACCTGTTCGATTGAGCAGTCAAGAGAGTATGTATTGCTCGCAAAAGTGTTGGTTCTGATAAGTTTTGCACCGCTGTTTATATACTCGGTATGAATTTCCGATATTCTCTGCGGAGCGGTAATATTTGCATATTCGGGAATATCGACCGTTTTATATTTTTGGGAATAGTATGTGCCGAAAGAGCCGTCTGCAATCAGCTTGCTCTTTTTAAGGTATTCTCTGATATTCATAATTTCTCCTATATTTTTATTATGCCTGCTTTGCGCAAGCCTTGCAATTCGGGTTTTGTTTCGGGAGTTTTATTTTGCGGAAAGTCGCATTTAAAGCATTGTAAATAAGCATATAACCGCATAAAAGTTCACCCTTTGAGAGTAAAAACTTTATTGCCTCCATTGCCTGCAAACTGCCTGTTACTCCGCAAGCCGCACTTATAACTCCTACCTCCTTTGGAAGAGGTACATCGCCCGCTTTCGGTTCTTCTTCAAAAACACATCGGTAGCACGGGGATTTGTGCGGAATATATGTCATAAGCTGACCTTCAAAACCGACAACGCCTGCATGACAAAACGGCTTTTCCGCCTTTACACAGTAATCGTTAATCAAAAACTTACTGCCGAAATTATCGGTGCAATCAAGCACAAAATCATAATCAGAGATAAGCTCGGCTATATTTTCACTGTTCACATATGTTTTGTAGGTTTTGACATTAACATCGGGATTCAACTTATTTATTTTTTCCTTAGCCGATTCAACTTTTGCTTTGCCTATATCGGCACAGTTATGTATAACCTGTCTTTGCAGATTAGACACATCAACTTCGTCGGCGTCTGCAATGCCAATTGTGCCTACTCCTGCGCTTGCAAGATACATAAGCGCAGGTGAGCCAAGACCGCCCGCACCGATTACAAGTACGCTTGAAGAAAGCAACTTTTTCTGTCCGCTCTCTCCTATCTCTTTCATTACAAGCTGTCTTGAATAGCGTTTATTTTGTTCGTAGGTTAAATTCATAAAAACTCCTAAAATAAAAATCAGGGCAGAAAAACTCTGCCCTAATATTTTAATACTATTTGATTGCAATTGTCAACTTAAATCAGATAAAATCTTTAATATCCTCGCAAATCTGCTCTTTGGTGAGATGATTTTCGGCAAGAACTTCATTATAGTCATATCTGTCGAGAAACTCTTTCTTTAAGCCGTAGTTAAATACTTTGACATCCGATTTACCGTAAAATCTTGCTATTTTTTCGCCGAAACCGCCGTTAAGAATACCGTCCTCAAGTGTAATTACAACATCGTGAGTTTTTGCAAGTTCTGCAAGCAAGTCTTCGTCCGTACCTGTAATGTAAACAGGATTTACAACGGTAGCGTCAATATCGTACTGCTTTTTAATTTCATCGGCAACACTTTCACCGAGCTGATAGAATGTGCCGAGTCCGAGAATTGCAACCTTGCCGCCTTCTTTTGTGACGCTGTATTTGTTAAGGTTGTCAAAGTCAATCGGTTTGTAATTCGGATTTGAAATAACTCCGTTGCCCGGTACTCTGATTGCAACAGGGTACTTTCTCTGCGACATACTCCATTCAACCATAGCAAGATATTCTTCCTTGCAAGTAGGTGCAAGATATACAAGGTTAGGAATATTTGAAAGCATTGCAATATCGTAGATACCGAGGTGAGTTACATCGTTCATACCGAATACTGTCGCAGCAAAAACAATAATTGTAACAGGGTTTGAATTAATACATAAATCCTGTGAAATCTGGTCATATGTTCTCTGTATAAATGAACTGTAAACACCGTAAACAGGTTTAGCGCCGTTTTTTGCCATACCCGAAGCAAGAGCAACTGCGTGCTCCTCGGCAATGCCTACATCAATAAACTGCTTGCCGGCAATATCACGCTTATCCTTTGTAAAGCCTGCAACTGTAGGTGTGCCCGAAGTAATAACGGCAACACTCTTATCGTTCTTCATCTTTTCAAGAAGATAATTTACCGTAATATCGTCATAGCTTTCGCCGTCAAATTCAAATTTAGATCTGCCTGTTTCAATGTCAAACGGCATACACCAGTGCCAATTCTCTTTGTCCTTTTCTGCAGGAGCATAACCCTTACCCTTTTGTGTGCAAATATGAACGACTACAGGGTGGTCAATGTCTTTTACGCTTTCAAAAGCTGAAATAAGCTGTTCAATATCGTTGCCGTCCTTGACAAATACATAGTCAAGTCCCATTGCCTTAAAGAGGTTACATTCGGCTTTACCGTCCGTATCTCTTAAAAGTTTGAGATTTTTATAAAGTCCGCCGTGATTTTCGGCGATAGACATATCGTTATCGTTTACAACAATAATAAAGTTGCCGTCAAACTCGCCTGCATAGTCAAGACCCTCAAGAGCCTCACCGCCGCTTAACGAACCGTCGCCGATTACGGCAATTACATTTTCCTTGCCTCCGTTTAAATCTCTTGCCTTTGCAAGACCCGATGCAAGGCTGACAGATGTTGAGGTGTGACCGATATTAAAAAAATCGTGCTCGCTTTCGTCAGGATTTGCATAGCCTGAAACATCGTCATACTTATCTTCAAAAATGAATGCGTCTTTTCTGCCTGTAAGAATTTTGTGGCAGTAACTCTGATGCGATACATCAAAGACAAACTTGTCAACAGGTGAATTAAACACATAATGCAATGCTATAATAGCCTCCGCCATACCGAGGTTAGGGCCGAAGTGTCCGCCGTGGATACTTAACTTTTTTATGAGGACTGTACGCATTTCCTGTGCAAGCTGTTTCATTTCTTCCGTATTGAGTGCTTTTACATCTTGAGGTGAATTAATTTTTTCAATATACATAATAACATCTCCTGTAAATTTTATAAAGATATTATAACTGTTAAAGCTGACTTTAAGTCAATAGTTTTTTTAAAATTTTTTGCAAAAAATTTGCAGATGCCGTTTAAATCGACATCTGCAAATAAAATTATGAAATTGAAATTACATTGTATCCCTGGTCTTCGACAGTTTTCTTGAGTACATCGTTTGAAACTTCTGCTGTAAGTGTTACAACAGCAGTGCCTTTTTCGTGGCTTACTTCTGCCTGACTTACCTGTGCAAGTCCCTCAAGACTTTGTTTTACTCTGCCCTCGCAGTGTGAACACATCATACCGTCAATTTTCATTGTCTTTGTCATAGCATTATCATCCTTTTTTGATTTATATTTTATTTTTCTGTCTTTCTTTGGATTTGTAATGTCAAAGAAATTCAGCCTTAGAGCATTGGTTACAACGCAGAAACTCGACAGGCTCATTGCCGCTGCACCGAACATCGGATTAAGCTGCCAGCCGAGCAACGGAATCCAAACGCCTGCCGCAAGCGGAATACCGATAACATTATAGATAAATGCCCAGAAAAGATTTTCGTGGATATTTCTTAATGTTTTGCGGCTAAGTCTTACCGCTGCGGGAACATCCGTAAGTTTGCTCTTCATAAAAACAACATCGGCGGCATCAATTGCAATGTCCGTACCCGAACCAATTGCCATACCTATATCCGCTCTTGTAAGCGCAGGTGCGTCATTTATACCGTCGCCGACCATAAGAACCTTGCCCTGCTTTTTGAGTTCGGCAACAACTTTTTCTTTACCGTCAGGCAGTACGCCTGCAATAACTTCGTCAACACCTGCAAGTTTTCCTACAGCCTTAGCTGTTCTCTCATTGTCGCCCGTGAGCATTACAACCTTAATGCCCATATTTTGTAATTGTTTAATAGCCTGCGGACTTTCCTCTTTTATTACATCGGCAACGGCTATTATTCCCAAAAGCTTGTTATCGAGCATAAAGAACAGCGGTGTTTTGCCCTCTTCGGAAAGTTTGTCGGCTTTGCTTAATATATCGTTTGAAATACCGATAATTGAAGAAATATATTTCTTACTGCCGCCGATAATCCTTTTACCGTTGTATTCGGCAGACAATCCGCTACCCGATTCAGCCTTAAAATCTGTAACTTCATACGGATTTAAAGAAAGTTCCTCCGCTTTTACGATTATCGCTTTTGCAAGCGGATGTTCGCTTTTGACTTCAATTGAATATGCATATTTTAAAAGTTCATTTTCTGTGATTTCAAACGGAATAATATCTGTAACCTTTGGTTCGCCCTTAGTGATAGTACCCGTCTTGTCAAGTACGGCAATTTGAGTTTTGCCTGCCTCTTCAAGAGATGCTGCGGTTTTAAAGAGAATACCTTTTCTTGCGCCCATTCCGTTGCCGACCATAATAGCAACAGGTGTGGCAAGTCCGAGTGCGCACGGGCAACTGATTACAAGAACCGATATACCTCTTGCAAGCGCATAACCTACAGTCTGACCGCACAAAAGCCAAACCGCAATGGTAATAAGGGCTATCACGATTACTGCAGGAACGAATACACCCGAAACCTTATCGGCAATTTTAGCTACGGGAGCTTTGGTTGCCGCAGCGTCGCTTACCATTTTAATAATTTGAGAAAGCGCAGTGTCTTCTCCTACAGCCGTTGCACTGCATTTAATAAAGCCTGATTTATTGATAGTACCTGCCGACACGCTGTCACCTAATGTTTTATCAACGGGAATACTCTCGCCTGTAAGAGCCGACTCGTCAACAGCTGTACTGCCATCTGTGATTTCAGCGTCAACGGGAATACTCTCACCCGGACGAACAACGAATACATCGCCTTTTTTCACCTTATCAACAGTTACTTCGGTTTCTTTGCCGTCAATCAACAAGGTTGCTTTTTTAGGTGCAAGGTTCAAAAGTGCCTTGAGCGCATTTGTCGTCTTACCTTTTGAGTGAGCCTCAAGCATTTTGCCCACCGTAATCAGCGTAAGAATCATTGCCGCCGATTCAAAATAGAACTCGTGCATATAACTCATAACAAGTTCAGCATTGCCTTTTACCTGAGCGTCTGTCATAGCAAAAAGTGCATATACGCTATATACAAACGATGCACCCGAACCAAGCGCAACAAGCGTATCCATATTCGGCGAACGATGAATTAATCCTTTAAAGCCGTTTATAAAGAATTTTTGGTTAATCACCATTATTATAACGCATAGCAACAGCTGAACAAGTCCCATAGCGATGTGGTTGTCTGTAAAAAAGTTTGGCAAAGGCCAACCCAACATCATATGTCCCATAGATATATACATCAGCACTGCAAGAAAACCGACAGATGCAATAAGTCTGTGCATAAGAACAGGAGTGTCTTTATCTTTCAATTGATCGGTTTCGGCAGACTGTTTTTTCTCTGCGCCTGCCACACTCGCACCGTAACCCGCCTTTTCAACGGCTGCGATTATGCTCTCTTCACTTGCACTGCCCTCTACTCCCATAGAATTTGTAAGCAGGCTTACCGAGCAGGACTGTACGCCCTCAACCTTTGAAACCGCTTTTTCAACACGGGAACTGCAAGCAGCACAACTCATTCCCGTAACATTAAATTTTTTCATCAAAAGCACCTACCTCATAAGCTTTTGCAAGGTTGCGACAAGGTCGTCAATTGTTTCGTCTTTACCGTTGCGAATATCCTCCGCCACACAGGTTTTGATATGATTTGCAAGCAGCTCTTTATTAAATGAATTGAGCGCCGCATTAACGGCAGAAACCTGAACCATAATATCGGTGCAATAGGCATTTTTCTCAAGCATACCTTTAATACCCCTTATCTGCCCCTCTATGCGGTTAAGACGATTGATGAGAGCCTTGTACTCTTTCTCGCTTCTTTGCTTTGTTTTATTACTGTGACAATTTTCACATGCCATAAAATCAGTCCTTTATACTTTCATACCCCATAAGGGTATATTTATTATATACCCCCGTATGGTATATTGTCAATACTAAGATATTGATTTCAAAAATTTTATAGATATACTTATAGCAAAAAGCATTATATTCACCTTAAAACCTGTCACATACTTTTTCGTACGAAATTCGTGCAAAATGAAATTTAAAATTCTCTTGATTTTTAAAAACAAATCTGTTATAATAATCTCATTGCGGATTAAGCGATTAGCTCCGCCTCGGTTTGCTATGCCGTGTAAAAATTAAGAACACCTATGCGGGTGTGGTGGAATTGGCAGACACGCAAGATTTAGGTTCTTGTGCTTACCGGTGTGCAGGTTCAAGTCCTGTCACCCGCACCAAACAACAAAGGGTATCAATACAAAACAGTATTGATACCCTTTGTTCTTATATTCAGCAAATGAACATCTTGTATTTAATTATGTATAGTTTTGCAATTAATAGCAAAACAGTCAGTCAAAGCAAAAACTTTAACTGACTGTTTGTGTTAAAACTACTTAAAAAGATAGAATACAAAATATGATAAAATAAATACAGCTAATGCAATTATTTTTTTATTTCTATCATTTCTAAACATTGCTATTTGTTCGTTCCCATTTAAGAAATTTGCCTTTTTAAGTTTGCATATTCTTTTTACTGATTGTAGTATAGAGCCAACACCTAAATAAATTCCCAAAACATAAGCTAAATTTTTAAAAAAATAATTCGCAAATTGCAATAGCAAGTTGCGATTAATTAAAAACTATAGTTTGATTATTTATTTCTAAAGAATAATTCTTTGTGTAACTATTTATAGTACCATAAATTAAATATGATTTATATACCTTAGAAGACTGCTTAGAATTAATAACTCCAATAGGAATAAATTTAATATCTGAGTCCGAAGTATCTTTTATAGTTTGAATATCTTCACCGAAATAATATGTGCCACATAAATAATAGTCAGAGGAGTTATTAATATGAGTTATGCTTAAGTTAACATATCTATCATCATATTGGCTTTCTGTTGAATAATCAAATACAGTAGTAATTTTATATGAATTATTGTCTGTCCCCAAATATATGTTGGTATAATTGTTCTTGCTTTTTTCTAAAATAACCATACAAGATTTTTCATCATAAACAACATCAGCTATTCTTTCGCTTGATGGATATAAATAGTTAATAACCTGTTGAGGAGATCGAAAATCTATAAATAGGTTTTCAATCGGAAAGAATTCCAATACTGTGCAAAAGCATAATGCTGAAACAATGATTAGGAAATACATTCTTTTCTTTTTGGGCTTGCAAATCCTTGCTATGAAAATGAAAACTATTATAGTGATTATTATTCTAATTATACTATACATATAATATACCTTTCTGATATTTTTATGTTGCAGGAACAGTTTGAGTTGAGTATGATGAATCGTAACCGTATAAAATCGCTGCAATTAATAAAGCATTAACACTAAAAATAGTAATATGTTACTGCGTCGGTTGAAAAATTTGCCTTGTAGCTTACTGCATAAAGCTGACCGTTTGCATCATAACAATAGTCAAATACTTTTTCTCCCCTTGTTTCGTGCATAAGCTGACCATTGAGGTATTCGTATGTGTATTCAACTCCGTTTACGGTTTTGCTTTATCATCTATTATAATACATTCTTTTAAAATGTTCTCAATATTGTATATTGCATCACTAAAATTCATTTTTGCAAAAAAGAAAAATAATACATTAACAAGCAAGAAAAATGTAAAAGGCAATATAAAAATAAGCGGAATTAAATTAGAATTTTCTAACGAAGAAGAGTATATTATTGCACCAAAAAAAACACAAAGAACAAAAAACATTCCAATAAAAATATAGTCGGAAGACGGTAGTTTCATGTTAATTGACAATACAGTTTTATTACTTTTGCTTGAAAATTTTCCGATAATTAAAGGGTTAAATAAAGATCTTCTGCTACTTGCCGGGACAGATTTTATTTCAAAATTTTCTTCAAAAATTTTTCCGTAAAAAGTATAGTCTTTATAATGCTTATAATAATTAAACAATCCCTGAAATGTCGAATTTCTTAATTTTCCAATTAGACATTCTTTAGTTGTTTTTAATTCATAATCATAATTTTTGTTATATAATTTAATCATAGAGCCTCCTAAGCAAAAAATAAATTCAATATTACTATTACATATTCTTTATAAAACTAATATTAAAAAGTATTAATAAAACTATATTATTCTTTTGAATTTTCCTTTAAAATCTTTATTTAAAATTTTTTCAATCTCAAATTTCATATCAGAATATTTCATATTTACAATAATACAAATAAACGCTAAAAAAACAATGCAAATAATTAATGGATATATTATTGATATATAATTTAGATTTTTAAGAAAAGCATTTATAATATTAAATATTATAACGCCAAAAAGAATAAAAGCTATTATAAAGATAAAAAGCCAACATTCTAAATTTAATTTTAATTTTATATTCAAGGTTACGCTATCCCCATTTTTATTTACATTACCGCAAAATATCGGATTAATGCCGTTTTGTATAAAAATACTATTTTGAGATAATAACTGCATTTTAAACGAATTGTTTAAAAACTCACCATAAAAGCAGGAGCTTTCCATAATGCTGTTAATTATATCGTTATCTGAGCAATTTATCTCATAGCAAATAGGTTTTAAACACTTTAACATAAAAGCACCCCTACTATTTTTTAATAATACACCGGAGATGGACAGATATAGTCAGGTCTTCCGCAAGCTCTGCAACATCTTACTTTGTGGGAATTTTGATTAACTGTATTTGATTTATTGTTAGTATTACTTTTGATATTATTTTTTGAGTTACTTGTTGGATTATCATTAGATTTAAAAATGGTTTGATTAGTTGTAGTATACCCATGAACCCAATCTATCCCTGCACCGATTCCAAATGAAAATGAGAGACCGCTCAAAGTTTCATATTCTTCAAGTAAGATAGCATCCGCTCCAATAGAAAAGACTTCAAAATGCCCCCGCATAATGTTCAGCAAAAAACAGATCGTTTACGCTGTCAAGATAGCCTGTGGTTGAATTGTAATTATATGTATTGGATTGTCCGTCCTGATCATACAGTTTATCCAAAAATCTTCCATTTTTAGTATAAAACAAATTTGATTTTAGTGCAAGCTTTTTATCCGAACTATTTGCTGTAAGTTCCGTTGACTGTCCTTTTTGTTTTCATACTATAACAAAACAGTTAGTCAAAGCAAAAACTTTAACTGACTGTTTGTGTAAAAAACACTTAAAAAGATAGAATACAAAATATGATAAAATAAATACCGTATTTGTATATTTTACTCCGCTATTTCTTCTGATTCATCTCGGTAATTTCCAAATTTAAAAACAATGCTGATTTCGGAACAATTTGTATTAAAGCTTACCAAACATTCGGCATCAATATCATTGTCAAACGAATAATCTAAAAACAGTTCGTTAAAGTCAACATTATCGTAAAAATCAGCATTTATATTTTTTGCGTCAAAATACTTTCCGAGCCCTTTAGCAAAACTGTCGCTGATATTGTCGTTTTTATTAAACAACGCTTTTGAATTTACAGAGCTTATATTTAAATTAAATATCATATGCGACTCATCGTCCATAACAAAACTGATCATCCAATCATCGCTTTCCAAATTAACATCCCAAAATATAGCGTAATATGACGGGTCATCATAATATGAAAGAATGTTCGGATTGCAGTTTTTGTATATAATGTCATTTTTATTTACATTGAAAGTCAAACCTACATCTTCACTGATTTTATTTAATTCTTCAAAGAATTCCTGCACAACGGTATCACCGTCCAAAAGTGCGCTTTCTCTGCTGATTGATGTTGTGGTAACTTTGGAAGTATCATTAGTAGAATCGATATAAAGTTTAAGTTTTTGAGAAACGGTAAGCATCTTTTTTGAAATATTTAGGGGTGAAATCTTATTTACTTCTTCATATTTTAAGGCATTATCCGTCTGAATTTGCGATACGGTAAACTGAGATACAAGACAAGCAAAAATAATAAGACAGGCAAAACAAATTACAATAATATATCTTCGTTTCATTCGTTTTCCCCCTTTATCAAAAATTCCACTCTTGTACCTTCGTTGAGTTTACTTTTAATTGTCAGTTTTCCGCCGTGCATTTCTACTATTTTTGAGCATAAGGCAAGTCCCATTCCGGCACCGCCCTGTTTTCTTGCTCTTGATTTATCAACCATATAAAATTCTTCTGCCACCCTCGGCAAATCTTCTTCACTAATACCTACACCATAATCTTTTACGGCAAACATATATCCGTTATATACGGAATTTCCTGTCAATTCAACGGAACTGCCGCTTTGGCTCGCCTTTCTTGCGTTGTCTATAAGGTTAATGAGTACGGTTTTAATTAAATCAAAATCAATATTTATTATGCACTCGTCTACATTAACATAAAGAGTTATACCGCTGTCGTCAAGCAAAAGTTTTACGGAATCTTCTACGCTTTCGGCAAGATATGTTGCGCTGACGGGCTTTAAATCGAGCTTATCAAGTTTTAAAACCATTATTTCCATAAGTTTTTTAGAGAGAGCCTCAAGTCGCTTGCCCTCCTTAAAAATATAATCCGCATAAATAAATTGCTCGTCCGTGCTGAGTTTTTTGGAGCGCAGCATATCGGAGTAACCGATAATTGAAGTCAAAGGAGTTTTCAGTTCGTGTGCAAAATTTCCCGTAAAATCTTCCTGCCGCTTTACTGCGTCTTTTAATTCTTTTATATTGTCCTCAATCTTGTCTGCCATAAAATTGAAGTTTTCCGACAACTTGCTTACCTCGTCATTGCCCTTGATTTCAACTCGCTTAGAAAAATCACCTTGAGCAAATTCCATTTCCGTTGACGAAAGTTTCTTGATTGGGTCGGTAATCAATTTTGAAAAAATAAAAATCATACCTCCGATTACCAATGTCATACTCGGCAACAGTATTTGCAAAACCGAGTAAAGCCTGTCTTTTTGTTCAAATACATTTGTAATTTTAGCATAATTTTCTAAAAAAAGTTTCTTGCCGTCAATGGTTGTTTTTACAATCGTAACGGAATAATAATTATCACTGTCGCAATACACAGTAGTCAATTGTGATTCATTTTCAAGGCTCATAACTCTGTCTTCGTCAAGCATTACAACATTATCACTGCAGCCAATCAGCTCATAATTTTCATCACGCAAAGCAAATTGCAAATCGCCGTACGAAGTTGAAACCTTAATGTTTGAAGTTACTTTCTTTAAATCGGAAAGCGAGATATTTCCGTTGTGCGGTTGATTATATACTGCAGTAGCAAGCGCACTTCTCAACGATAAATTTTCGGTTTTTGATTTTTCAAATTCATTGTTAAGGTTGCTGTGAAATTCCGAGTCAATAATTATATGACCGCAAACAGAGAATGAAAGCACAGTTACGGTTACAACGCTTAAAAATATTTTAAAAAATACTGACATCAGTCGCCCTCCAATCGGTAACCGATTTTATAAACCGCAACTATTTTCTTTTCCCAGCCGAGTTTTTTTCGCAGGCGCTGAATATGTAAATCTATGGTTCGGCTGTCGCCTATATATGTTTCGTCCCATACACGCTCAAATATTTTTTCTCTGAACAATGCTATGTTTTTGTTTTGAACAAGCATTAAAAGCAAATCAAATTCTTTTACCGTAAGAGGAATTGCAGTTCCGTTCTTTTTTACGATATGAGAATTAATATCTATTATAACATCGCCCTCTGTAATTATTGATGAATTTTTATTGTATCTTCTAAGTACGGTTTCAACTCTTGCGAGCAATTCTATGATTTCAAAGGGTTTGGTTAAATAATCATCGGCACCGAGTTTCAATCCCATAACTTTGTCATAAGTTTCTGATTTTGCGGAAATAAAAATTACGGGTATTTCAAGCGGTTTTATGTATTCCATAAGTTCATAACCGTTTATTTTCGGCAGCATTATATCAAGCAAAATCAAGTCAAAGCGTTCGTTTTCAATTAAATCTGCCGCCTCCATACCGTCAAATGCGCAAATGCAGCTGTAACCTGCGTCTGTAAGATTTATTCGTATGAGGTCTGAAATACTTTTCTCGTCCTCTACAATTAAAATTCTTATCAAAAAATCCCCTCCGTTCTGTTTGCTTTTATTATACATCAGCATTGTATCTTAATTGTATATAAAAATCAACAGCAGTCATCAAAAAAGATAACTGCCGTAATTATTACTGATATTTATTTTCGTTCTTTTCAGGAGTTGGAGAAATTATTGTTTAGCAAATTGATTTGCCAATCAATTATAAAAGTTTGGTCAACCTTTTCAAAGGTCGTGGGTGTGGGCAAAGCCCACAAATACTTTCCGTTTATGCAATCTAACGATAGTCAAACAGCGTGGCTGTTTGTGCCTTATAAATTTTATATTGGAAGATTTTATGGGCGCTGCCCAAACCTGCAATTTTTGAAAAAATTGAGTAAACTTTTTTGTTTTTGGGAGAATAATTTAGCGTTAGCTGAATTTCAATTCCCGACCGACACTCCGCTAAGCCATAATTTAATATTTTTTAAAATTTATTTCTTACCTACAAGCAAGGTTGAACCGCAAAGTTGTAAATATTTTGCCTCTTTTTTTGTCATAAACATACCGTTTGCAGTATCAATCAATTCTACTTTTTCATATCCCATATCAAGCAGTTTTTGCTTGAATTTTTCCATATCACCGTATCTTGCCTTTGACATTAAGTCGTGAATTGCAAATGTGCCGCCTTTCTTAAGCACTCGCAATGTTTCAAGCAACAATTCCTGTTTATCTGAGCCGGTAATATTGTGATAAACATAATTACTTGTAACCACATCAAAAGTTTCATCGGAAAAATCAAGTTTGCAGGCATCGCCTTTTACAAATTTCACATTGCTTACACCCTCTGCTTTTGCGTTTTTACAGCACAACATATTGCTGAAATTAGAATACTCCTTTCCCCATCGGTCAAGACCGACAATTTCGGCTTTCGGATTTCTTTTTGCGCACGCAATTGTCAACGCACCGCTGCCGCAGCCGACATCAAGGCATTTACCGCCGTTTGGTATATTTATGTAATTTGCAGTTCCCTCAATAATCTGCTTTGAAAGTTGGCGGGTTCCGTCATACGAAAATGCTTTGTAAGCCATAACACTCCATTTTAAGAACATACCTATGCCAATCAAGGCAATCAGCAGCGCAGCGAATATTATCCACCTTAACACTCCGCTAAGTCCTAACCCGATTACACCGAAAATTACAAATAAAACCGCAAAAACAATTGTGCCTGCAATAAGTCCGTTTACCATATATTTCGGTACCCAATTTTTATAATCAGCTTTCATCTGTATTTTGTCCTTTCCATATAGTTAGCTTTAACTAACTTTTTTTATTTTTATTATAACATATAATTTATAAAACGCAATACCAAAAGTACAAGCCTATGATTATAAATACAATAATTAAATAGACAATAAGCTTTATATTTTATAAATATACCATAAATTTAAACGGCATAATATATTTTATATGTAAAAATTGCAATAATATAAATTAAATGCTATAATATCAAAAGTAATCATAAAGGAGGAGAATATGAAAAAATCATTCAAATGTATATCATTAATGCTTTCTTCATTGTTCATTCTCGGCTGCGGTTCTACTGCGTTTTCTGCCGCCACTGTTGAAGATAACGAATCCGTTAAAGCTATTTACGAAAAGATTGAGGAAGGCAGAACCGTTTTATACGACGAAAACAACAACGAAATTCCTGTTGAAAAACTTAATAACGATACTGAAAATATAAGCAAAAAACTTCCGCAAAAATATGACTTGCGAGATTACGGCAGAGTATCGAAGGTTAAAAATCAGGGTTCCGAGGGATATTGCTGGGCATTTGCATCTGTAGCATCAATGGAATCGAGTATTCTCTCGCAAAATGACCTAAAAAGCAAGCTCGGAGAAAATCCGCAAGACACTATTGACTTATCAGAGGCAGGACAAACCTGGTACATACATTCAGGCATAGTTGACAAGTCATCTCCTTTTTACGGCGATTACATAGACGATTCGTCAAAAGGCAGTAACGGAGGCACTTCCGATACTCTTGCCATCTCGCTCAACTCGGGGTTTGGTACATATCCGCAAAGTCTTTGCCCTTACAATGAAGTGAAGAAAGGCTTTTCAGAAACCCTTAGATATTATTCAGACTACAGACTCAAGGACTACAGTGAAATAAGCAATAACAAAGATACTTTAAAATCAAAGATTGTGTCAAACGGTGCCGTTACCGTTTACTATCCAAGCATTACCGACTGCTATTCTTCCGACTACGCTAACTATTACAGCGATAATACCTGCATCGGAATTGGAGATTCGCATTTAATAGTCGTTGTCGGCTGGGACGATAATTACAGCAAAGATAATTTTACCGGTAAAGTCAAGCCTTCAAATGACGGTGCATGGCTGTGCAAAAACAGTTGGGGCGAGCATTACGGCAATGATGGTTACATTTGGATTTCTTACGATACAACCAATCTTGCTTTTTCTCAATATATAATGCAAGACAACAATGCTTATGACAACGAATATCAGAACTGCTTTGTCACTCAAGGGTACGGTTACAATTATGAAGGTGCAGCAAATGTATTTACCGCCCAATCCGACGAACAGTTAAAACAAATCAGTTTCAAAACCTTGGGTGCTTATGATTATACCGCCTCTGTTTATGCACTTAATGCTGATTTTGATAACCCAAAAGACGGCAGACTTCTCACTGCTTTCAGCGGGAAAATTGAGAATAACGGCGTACATTACATAGATGTAAAAGATGAAGTTTACCTTACATCGGGTGAAAAATTTTCGGTTGTAATTGAGTCAAACAACGATTCAAGCTATATGTCTTTTTCGAGTTCTTTACTTACAAATCAGAATTGCAAAGAAAATAATTCCTATATACTTAGCCATAACCAATGGAGTGATGCATATAATCAGCCTGATATTTCAAGGGCATATGCCTCTATAAAAGCTTTTACTTCCGATTTAGATAACAGTGAAGTTACAGAAAATCTAAAAAAGGCCGTTTCAGATGCCGAAAACATAGATAAAAGCAAAATCTCCTCCGAGAAATACGCAAATCTTCTGAATAATCAGATTGAAGCGTCAAAATCCCTTTTAAGCAATTCATCTTGCTCTGTTCAAGATATGAACAATTCTGTTATCCTTTTAAAATACTATGAAGAAAAAGCCGTTGACGCTCCTTATGAAATAAGCAGTATTGACGATTACTTTACGCTTATTGAAATTTGCAATAATTACGGCTATATTCCGGAAAAAATAAATCTAAATACCGACCTTGATTTCGCCGATTATGATAAAGAAGTACCACCGCTATGCAACAGCGACGGTTATTTCAGTTCTGTATTTTACGGAAATAATCATACAATCAAAAACATTAAAATCGGTTCAACCAAAAATGAATTGAACAATATCAGCGGATTCTTCGGTTCTTTGCAAGGTGCAAAAATATATGATTTAACAATAGAAAGCGCAAATGTCGCACCTGCAAATGTTAGCGGTGTGCTCAGTGCTTACGCTAAATATGCCGCTATTTTAAACTGCACTGTAAAAAACAGCACTGTAAATTACAACTACTTTTCCGATACTCAATCATCGGGAGCAATATGCGGTGAAGCGTGGTACTCAAGCGTTTCATACTGCAATGTTGAGGGCAATACAATATACGGCAAATACGCAAGTGAATTTGCTTTTTCCGTACAATCAATTTACGGTTACTGCACTCAAAAAAGCAACAAAGTTTATGCAACAAAATCATTGTCTGTATTTGATGAGGCAAACTCAAAGATGAGTAACCTCTCCTTTATTCCTGCTCCGGCAAACAGTGATATTTTTATTGAAATGCGGGACAATTATGTACGAGTTTCGTCATTACTGCATAGCGTAACAAGCTGCAGTTCAGATACGGTCAGCGTAGAAAAATCAGGTGATTATTATTACATTGATAAAAGCACTCTCAACGATGACGATTTTGTACTTGTGAACATCGATTATAAAGACAGTAACAATGATTACAATTATACGGTTGACCTAAGTGACAAGTCATTGATTCTTATTTCAATTAATTATACAGTGTCAGAAACTCTTGAAATCCCTTCCACCTATCTTGGACGACAGGTGAAAAATTTATCCTCATCTATATTTGTAACAACAGATACAAGCAATGTTAAAACCCTTATTTTACCCGATAGCCTTACAACTCTCGATAATACAAATATTAAACCGATTTACACTCTTGAAAATCTTGTGATCGGAAACGGAATTACAGAAATCCCCGACAGTTTTGCTAACTATATGAATAATCTTGAAAATGTAAAACTCGGTAACAATGTAACCAAAATCGGCAAAGATGCATTCTGCGGATGCGCAAGACTGACAGAGATAAAAGTTCCCGACAGTGTAAAATACATAGACGATTATGCATTCATCGGTTGTTCTTTTAATAAAGTATTAATCGGCAAAAATGTTGAGTACATAGGTGATGAAGCGTTTGGATATTTCGATTATATTTTATCAAACAAAGGAAATTCAAATATATTGAACCCATATTATGTAATCAACGGTTATTCCTCTACCGCAGCCGAAAAATACGCAAAAGAAAACGAAATTAAGTTTATAGACCTTAATAATCAACCCGCTGATACAGAACAGACTTATACATATATAAACGACCTTGTTGCAGGGGACATCAATCTTGACAATAAGATTGATGTAAACGATGTTACTCTTTTGCAAAACTATTCAGCCGGCAATGTTGAATTTAACGATTTTCAGTACAAAAATTCAGCTGTTACCCACTACATCACATCAATTACAATTAATAATGTAACCGAAATTCAGCGTTACCTTTCAGGATATATTGATACTCTTGAAATTTACAGCGTAGGTTAATTAAAAAATATATGCACCTGTAAGCCGCATGATTTACAGGTGCATTTTTTTACAATTAAGCAATACAATAAATTTCCGTAAAACACAAAACAGACCGCTGGCAAACGGTCTGTTCTGTATTGTGTGTTTTATGAAAATGAAGCCCGTTCGTAACAGGCACATTTCAACAATGTTACAGTAACTATATATAGTTACTACTCTAATATTATACCGAAAATCGCCATAAAATCAAGTGTTATTTGCTGTATTTGTAGAAATCGTAAGCCAAAAAGGCAAATTGCACATAATTTGCGAGTAAAGTTTGTTTATTAATTTTCGAGGTTTTTTTAAAGTTTGACCAAAACAAACAAATATTCTTTGATTTATGTCAGAGTTTTTAGATTTTTAAAAACTGTACTTACAAAAGCAAAATAAAAAGCACCGTATAAAAACGGTGCTTAAAATACTGATTATAGATTAGTCAGCTGTGTATGGGAGCAAAGCAAGGTGTCTTGCACGCTTAATTGCAACTGTAATTTCACGCTGATGTCTTGCACAAGTACCTGTTACACGGCGAGGAAGGATCTTACCTCTCTCTGACATATAACGACGAAGACGAGCGATGTCCTTATAATCAATGTGTTCAACCTTATCAACGCAGAAACCGCAAACCTTCTTGCGAGCTTTTCTACCACGGTTAATTGGTCTGTCAGCCATTGTGAGAACTCCTTTCAATGAATTATATTATAATTCAGTTAAATTTAAAATGGTAAATCATCATCAAGCGGCATATCCTGAAAATCTGAATTTGAACCGCTCTGATATGACTCAGCAGGAGCCTGTGCCTGCTGGTATGGAGCCGAGCCGTAAGACTGGTTAGAGCCATAAGACTGTGCGCCATATGATTGATTGTTGCCGTAAGACTGATTATTGTATCCGTTAGCATTACTGTCACGGCGTTCGCCTGTGAAGCTAACATTGTCTGCAACAATCTCTACTACATAACGGTTAGAACCGTCTTTTGCCTGGAACGAACGGCTCTGAAGCTGTCCGTCAACAGCAATCATAGAACCCTTGCTGAAATATCTGCAAACAAATTCAGCAGTCTGACGCCAGCAAACAATATTGAAAAAATCCGCCTTGCGTTCTTCGCCGCTCTTTACATATGAACGGTCAACCGCAATACTGAAAGATGTTACGCTGACACCGTTAGGGGTTGTCTTAAGTTCCGGATCGGCAGTTAATCTGCCCATTAAAACCACTCTGTTAAGCATTTTTAAGTTCCTTTCGTGTTTGAGGAATAACCCCTACAAAGGTTCATTCGTAAATTATTCTTCTTCTTTTTTGATGATGATTGAACGCATTACACCGTCTGTAATCTTGTAGATACGGTCGAGCTCTGCAGGGAACTCTGCTGTGCTTTCAAAATCAAAGAGAACATAGTAGCCTTCGCTCTCCTTGTTGATAAGGTAAGCAAGCTTTCTCTTGCCCCATTCGTCAACATTCTTTAAAGTGGCATTGTTTTCGATGAGAGCCTTGAATTTCTCTACTACCTTCTGAACGTTCTCTTCGCCGTTCTTAAGAGAAACTACCATTACTGTCTCGTAATTAGCTGTTACTGCCATTATATTGCACCTCCTTCTGGACATTATGGCGGCTTTCGCCGCAAGGATGTTATACTCTTTATATTGCATAACAAAATTATTATACCATTATTTTTGCTTTTGTCAATATTTGAAATCAAAAAATTCTGAAAAAATCCGCAATTTTTCTTTGATTATTGACATTTTACCTCATTATGGTAACATATTATTAAAGTACAGGAGGCAAGTATGACAAAAGTAAAAATTTGCGGACTTAAAAATCAGACCGATATAAAATGTATTAATACACTCTCCCCCGATTTTGCAGGGTTTGTTATGTTTTTTGAGAAAAGCCATAGGAATATCTCGCCCGAAAAGGCGCAAAAGCTACTCTCTGCTCTCGACCCAAATATAAAGAGCGTTGCCGTTACCGTATCACCGACCGAAGAACAGCTTGAACAGATACACACCCTCGGCTTTGACTATGTGCAAATTCATGGCAAAATCAGCGAAAAGCTTTTGAGCGAGTGCAAAACCCCCGTTATTCGGGCAATTAATGTGAACGGAATTGAAAGCATTGGCGATATTGAAAATCTTGACAATGTAAAAGGAATTTTATTTGATTCGGCAGTACCCGGCAGCGGCAAGAGTTTTGACTGGTCTATGCTTGAAAAACTCCCGAAAAACCAAAAAATGCTTTTCCTTGCAGGCGGACTTACAGCCGACAATGTAGCCAAAGCCGTTGCTCAGCTGCGCCCCTTTGCGGTAGATGTCAGCTCAGGCGTTGAGCTTGCCGACAAATCGGGCAAGGATTTTGAGCTTGTCAGAACATTTATTGAAAATGCAAGAAATTCTAAATAATCACAAATAATCAAACATTATTCAAATCCACTTAAATATAATTACAAACAGGTGACTGAAATGAAAGAACACAATTATAAAATGAACATATCGCAGGCAGAATTTTTTAATATTCTCGGCAATCACACCCTAAAAGATATGCCGCTTTCAAACCTAAACAGAAACACCGCAAGCGATACAACACTTTACGGCTCTGTAAACGGTAAATCCGCAAAACTCTGTCCTCACCCTGCCGACAAATACAAGCCTTTTAATCCGATAAATGAAATTACAGCCGAAGAGCGTGGAACTCAGCTTGATGTATGCGTTAAATCTTACACAAACAAAAAAGATATAATATTTTGGATCGGTTTTCTTGTATTGGTTACGGTTTCAACCTGCCTTGTCCTTTTCCTAAGCTATCCCGAAATCTATACAGAACTGCCGTTTATATGGTTTTTGCCCGTATTCGATATAATTGCTGTTTCACTGTTATTCGGCTTTATGATAAAAAGCAACAAAAATGTTTTCTTTAAACGCTTTGAAAAGATTTTCAAGGACTACATAGTGCAATAAAAAGTAGGTTCTATGGTAAATTTTATAAAATCAAAATTTAGTTCAACCCTTTTTAAAAGGTGCTGTTTTGAGCAGAGCCAACAAAAGGCAAGTGTAAGTTTAAAAAGGAAATAATTAAATAACTTATTTTGCCAAGTACAAATTTTATTAGAAAAATATAAGTTAGAGGTTCCAAGGTCACTGACCTTGGTCGTCTAAGGAAATGGGATACTTAAGGGGAAAGGGACTCGAAATCCCTTTCCCCTTAAGCGTGCTTTCTTTTAGAGCTTTTCTTTTCACGCAAAAGAAAAGCGGAATGGTAGGCATTTTATTATAATGTATAAGTAGTTTACAGGCAACAAACTTATAAAATAATCTTTCTGACTTATTCCTACTTACGCAATTAAAAGGCTCTCGCCATTGTATTCAAGCCGCAAACGGCAAGCCATTTGGCTGTCAGACATTGTATAAAAGAAAACTATTTGCGGGCGTTGCCCACACCCACAACCTTTGAAAAGGTTGACCAAACTTTTAACTTCGGGCAGAAAATTTTTCTTTCTCTTAACTTTGTTGTCCGACCGAAAGTCGGCTAAACCATATTCACCCCAACTTTTGAAAAAGCATCTTATTTTAATTAAAATAAAATCTGATAAATTTTATATTATAGAAATCGCAGGTTGTAAGGTCGTTTGTGTCAAGCTCGTTTATAAGAATATAGTTTGCCGCAACGCCGAGCAAATATCCTGATTTTGTGACAATTGTATTTGAACCCACAAGAAAATCAATGGATACTCTTCTTCCGATTTGAGTGCGTATAAAACCGTTTAGATATTGCACACTTTCGGCTGTTACCTCATACGGATTTTTTATGTCGGTCAAAAGGCTTGCCGTCGACATTGCAGTCTGATTGTTTTGCATATTTTGCATATTCTGTTCGTTTATCATTGCGGGGGTCGGCAATGTTTCGGGATTGTACGGCTGGGTTGAATCTATGTTCTGAATTTCACGAACCGCCAAATCATTTGCAACTTCGTTATTTTGACTTTCGGCAGGGATTGTCTGTGTAAGTTGATTTATCGACTGCCCCGACGCAGGATTTCTTCTATTCAGTGCCTGTTGATCAGGACTGAAACTTTGATAATTCGGACTTGTGGGGCTAACCAATGTAGCCAGGTCAAGTATGGATGGAATTTCGTAACCGTATTGCTGTATGGTATTTGGAATCTGGTTGTTTATACAATTATAATTATTGCAGGCTGAGGGATTGGTGTCGAGATTATACAGAGTATTTGGGTTGAGCTGCTGCGCTTTTTTATTGTTGATGTAATTTACCAAAACAAATCACTCCTATGTGTTTTTGTAAGCCTGTGTCGGGGAATAAAAACAATGTTTACCGATACGATTGTAAATCACGCCGATATTGGTAGGAAAATAGTTTGGACAGGTTGAGGAATAAGGATTAAAATAGAATAAAGAATTGCCGACCGAGCTGTCGGTATTGCCTGCAAGTGCCCAATCTGCAATTTCGTAGTGTATATCTTCAGGGACAATGTTATACACATTTTGCGAATTGTACTGACCCCCTACGGAAGTCTTTAAGCAGGTAAACTGATTTGGCTGTGTAATGATTGCCCGCACATCTCCACCGTTGCTTATCCGTGCAAATTCCCCGTAAGGAACAGTTGACCTGTTGATAATCACAGAGGCAACCGCACGCATACCTTCAATCCCCTCTCCTCCGCTTTCGCATTTTAACAACCGAGCAAACAATTCTCTTGTGTCAAAAGCCATAAAATCACCCGCCTTACGAAAAATAATTCGGTATTGCTTATTCATTTCATTTTATGATAAAATAATAATTTAGTTACAGGTATTGACAATTTTTAATTGAGCCGTTATAATAATTGAGTACGATAATTTAATATGGAGATGTACCCAAGTGGCTGAAGGGTCTGGCTTCGAACACCAGTAGGTCGGTAACTCCGACGCGAGAGTTCAAATCTCTCCATCTCCGCCAAAAGCACTCGAGCAATCGGGTGCTTATTTTTTGTGATAAACACTGAAAAATCGGCTTATTTGCTATGTTTTTCAATCACTCAGCCTTTGCTTTTTGAGTGAATTTCGGTATCAAACAATATCAGCTAAAATCAATAAAGTTACACAGTAAATTATGCCATAGAGAAATTTTTGTACTATCCGAACAAGTCAGTTTACTTAAATAATACTCATCCGGTTCATATTTTGAAACTGTATCAAGAACATAATCAGCAGAAGCAATCATAAAATGAATTAATTTATCATCGTCCATAAAACCACCTGCTTGTTCTTTAATCCATTTTATATATGGTGAATCAATAACTTTAAAAAAAGACTGATTTGGAAATTCTTTTCAGACTTGTTGCCATTCACCTGCAATAAATTTAAAACGCATTTCTTCCGTTGAACGGCAATAACTTTCCACATCCGCCCATCTGATTGAAAACAATTCCATTTCATTATTTTCAAGAATAACTGTTAAACCGTCAAAATCATCACTTACAGATTTTATATTTAAACCGTAACTGTTTATATTTTTTTAAATATCCCATTTTTCGATTTTAGTTTCTAAAATTATCACCCGCATTTCTCTGTTAATTTTATAGTAATAAACTTTATAATTACTTAGCTTAAAAAATATGCCGGACCATAATTTAAGTACCCGTACTAAACAAATGTATTTACTTCTGTTCGCCTGCATTGCGGACAACGGGCATTTTATCAAAATCATAGTATGAGAGTTCGTCTATTCCGTTTAAAAATGCGTGACAGCCGTTTACTATCATAAGATTGGTCTGCTCAATATTATAGCAGCACACTATTACTTTTTTGCCTGACGCATAGGCATATCCGCACTCCCACGCAGTTCCGCTGTCGGAGTACATTCCGCCGTAAAGCAACACAACCGCATCGCAATCGTCAATTCCGACTTTGTCAATTTTAAAAATTTCCTCTGCCCATTCTGCATTGGTAAGGCTTTCCCTGTTCTCAACATCGTGCTCCATAGGTACAAAAACTTCGTGACCTTTTGCTTTAAGAATTTCAGCCGCACGGTGAATATTTGCAATTTCGTTATCGTTAAAAAACGGCGATGCAAGGTAAATCTTCATATTAAAATCTCCTAAAAAATATTAAAAACATTATCGGTATGGTAATCGCCGCCATTGCCTGCGACACAAGAGCAAGGCTTGCGCCTGTTTGCGGACTTTCTCCGTATGCCGATGAAATTATAACGGTGTTAAGTCCTAACGGCATTGCATTTGCACAGAGTGCGGCAAAAACTATTTCATTATCCGTATTCAAAAGCCTTAACGCAGTCACAAAAATTGTCGGAAAAACTATCAGCCTAAGCACCGCAACAATATAAGTCTGCTTTACCTTGAGCAGGCTTTTTATTTCATATCCCGCTATTACAAACCCTGTCAAAATCATTGCAACAGGTGCCATACAGGCGGCACAATCTGTAAGAATTGTACTTACAAGCCGCACCCTCGGTATTTGCAAAAATCCGAGAATTGCGCCGATAAACAGCGACACAAATATCGGATTCAGCAATGACTTCAAAGAAAATCCGCCCTTGTCCGACGGCACAAGCCACGCAATTCCGATTGAGTAAGTAAACATATTCAGCGGCAGAGTAAATATTAAATAATCGAAAAGCTCAATGCTGTCAGCGCCGTATATGCCCTGAACAAGCGCAGTTCCGACAAATCCGAAATTTGATACCGAAAGCGAATATCTGTACACTTTACGCAAATACTCGTCTTTGGTAAGAAATTTTGAGATAATAAAAGCAAGCGTGACCGCAGCAATCAAAAGCGCAGTGCTGTAAACAAGGAAAATCCATTTTCGGCTTATATTTTCCACCGTACAATTATTCCAAAATGTATTGATTACGACCGCAGGCATAAATATTCCGTTTTCAAGGCGTGACAAAGTCCTGCCGCTGCTGTCAGACAAAATATTTTTCTTTTTAAGAACAAAGCCGATAAGAATAAAAGAAAAAAGGACGGCTATGTGATTAAACGTAGATGAAAGTATTTCCATACGATATTTCCTTTATATTATAATACAAATTTCAGCATAAAACAATAACCGCAGGTCGAGCTGACCTGCGGCTGACAATATTATTATTAATTTTTTGTAAAATTGTATTCATTTGTTTTCTTCATCTTGTGAGCATTTATCGTCACACTCTGCCTGTTCTTCCTTTTTTTCAAGGTTCATAACCGCTGAAAGTCCTGCCGAAACCGAAGAAACCAAAAGTCCACAGACTGCGCTTTTCCACATTTCTGCATTTGCAAAATCCGTTCCCGTCAGAAACAACGCAAGATTAGCGAGAATATATCCGAGTGCCGTCTGTAGGAATGTACGCAATGCTCTTTTAAGGCAGTTTTTAGTAAAACACATCTTCATATTACATAATATTCCGATGCCTTAAAAATGTACTTATTTATTATCGGATATTTCGGGCAATCCCGCAATACTTGTAAGCAACGAAAGAATACCCGAAAGCACGCTTGCGGAAGCAACCGCCACCCAATTCACATCACTTAGCACCGCAGACACGCCGATAACCGAAATCGCTGTTTGAGCCACGGTTTTTGCCGCACGGATACCCGCAGCTTTCGCCCATATTTTAAAACCGTTTTTCATAATTTCACCCCCTGTAATACATTTTAATTTAAAAGTTCAATATAAATTTCTGCCTATAAAAGCGATATTAGCTTATTTCTTTTCACTATTTATATGCTCAAGGTCAGCAATTCTATGATTTACAACTCTTATTTCTTCGTCCGTAACGGCTGACATTCGCTCAAGTTTGAAAACACGCTCTTGCAGATGATTATATTTATCCTGCTTATGTTCAAGCTGATCTAACCGATACACAATCAATGATTTAGTCTTTTCGTTTTCGCTTTCCTGTCGCTTACGGTTTGACGCATTTATCAGCAATTGACAAATAATACTTCCGCCCGCAACAATCAGCGCAGTCACAATTTCCGTACTCATATCACACCCCCTTTACCTATGCGTAAAATATTATTAAAAATTGCAGTAATTAGGCTAATTTTATTAAAAAAGAATTAAAAAGGCACAAAAAAGCACCCTGCCGAGTGAACCGGCCTACAAAAAGTTAGATTCTTAGTCTAACTTTTTTGGGTTGGCTCACCGAGCAAGGTGCATAATCTAATATTTATTAACAAAAGCAAGAATTTTTCTTGCTGTATCAAGACTTACTTTTGAAACATCACCGTACTTCAGAAAAGCATTTGCATTACCCGGATTAAGGTTTAATTCCTTATAAATACGGTAGTTGCTCATATTTTTAGATTTTCTTGTAAAACATATTTTCTGATACATCATTTGTTTTAATTTATTTTCCAAAACTTTTTTATCTTTTTCGTAAATATAATTTTGGTATATCGTACGATAATGGCTTAATCTTTCCGAATTTAAAAAATCATTTATATTATTTTCTTCAAGACCGGAAAGTTGATTGCAAGCTGTTTTTAAATAAGAATATTTTTTTATAAGTCTGTTTTTTAAATCTTCTTTTGTATAAAGAACAAGGTACATAGTAAGAGCATCTTGCAATCTTGCATTAGAAGAAGCAAGATTTGAAAATATATAGAGTGAGGTTGTATTATATCCCGACAATTCTTTAAGCTGAAAAAGCAAGTAACCCTTAAAAGTCAACTCTCTCACTTAAATCTCTCCTTATAATGATTATAATTTATAACCAATGCATTTCTGTCAAAATCAGACAGCATACCGTAACAGACATCATCAATTAACTTATCCAATAAATTCCAATCCAAAGATTTATAAACCAATTCGTTTTCTATATCTTCAACATCCTTATCACGCATTGAACATAATTTTGAAACCACCAAATCTTCAAGCGATACAGTATAAAATTTAACTTTTTTAGTCGGAATATCTATCGGTATAATTCGGTTTAAATAATCATCAGGAAAATTTATTCTGTATGCGCTTACATTCATATTTATATTATAAATTTCTAAAAGTTGTTTTATTTAATCACTTGCATTTATTGAATCTATATCATGAGTTGAACGATATATTTTTTCAAGCAAAACAAGTGCACTTCCACCTACGATTATACAAGAATAAGTATCTGCCGTAGTATCAAGCAAAGACATATCATTATCAACACTCATCAGCCTTTTTATAATTTCAGCTTTATTCATTTCCATATTATCACCGCATATCGTATATATTACATTTTGAATAATAGTATTATTTAATTTATATTATAGATTATTTTATCATATTTGTCAACAAAAAAGCACCCTGCCAAGTGTGGTGACCCCCAAAAGTTAGATTTGAAAGCGTAGTGGCTTTTAGCTGCTACGC
>ERZ825324.46-NODE-46-length-166104-cov-7.231576_pt1 | contig 166104 bp, 128 predicted proteins | sample MGYA00519859_ERZ825324 | MGnify/ENA primary metagenome ERZ825324 (study PRJEB31778, sample SAMEA3449198) | human gut metagenome | biome: human gut; feature: human-associated habitat; material: faeces | place: United Kingdom | collected 2010/2012 ...
CAGTAGCGGTCAGTAGCGGTCAGTAGCGGTCAGTAGCGGTCAGTAGCGGTCAGTATATTCTTCGGAGCCGTTTCTCTGGGCTTCGGCGGACTTGCCAACTCGCGCTTGGGCACTACTCAGTAGATTACTCAGCAGTGCCCAGTAGATTACTCAGTAGTGCCCAGCAGGGGGAGGGCAGCAAACGCAATGGGCCTGTTTCCCGGCTAGGACCTGCAGCCTCAAACTTCGCTTGGCATCCTGTAGAACTGGTGCGGGTCTTTCGGGCTTTTCCCTACCCATTCCAACAGGCCTCGACCGGCAAGGTCTTTCAGAGTCTTCGAGGCCGTTTTCCTACCGACATTGGACTCCCGCGCGAGGTCGGAGGTCGTGATTTTCCCCTGAGCGGCGGCAATTGCCATCGCTGCTCGTTCGCGCTCGCTGAGGAGCGGTCGGTTGTCGGCCGCGGTTCTCCTGAAGGCCGCTTTCTGCAACCCAGGACGCTCGAAGACGACGACGGTGCTGTTGACGGTCTGCTCGAAGCGGAACCTCACGCCGGCTGCCTCGCAGGCCTCCTTGATGCGCGGTATGCCCGTGCCGTACTGCTCGATGACGCCGGCGCGGAACAGGGTGCGCGCGATCGCGGGGTTTCGGAGGCCGAACTCGCTCGCGGTACCGTCTAGGTGCTCTTGCGGCGAGTCGCCCTCGGGGAACAGGCCCGGGCTCACGATCTGGACGGTGTCCATGAACACGTTGACCTCGACGGCGGTGCCGGTGGTGTAGTCGCGGTGGCACAGCGCGTTGGCAACCGCCTCGCGGATGGCCTCGGCCGGGATCTCGGGGATCTCCTTGCGGTACATGCCCGTCTCGCCGATGACGAACTCGCGCCTGATGTTCGACGTCACGAAGTACTCGGCGAAGTCGAGCAGCTTGAGCATGGTGCCGCTCTCGCGGCGCAGGTCGAGGATCTTGGCCTTGGTGTTGCCGCCCAGAAGCCCCAGCTTCATCCTGGGGTAGGTGTCGGATCCCTCGCAGAACAGCTCCACCGCGGCGTTTCTTAGGCTGCCGTCGGGCGCGACGAGGTCGAGCCTTGCCAAGGTGTCCTCCACGCCGGCGAACCCGCCGCCCACGCGTCCGGCCCTGCCGCCGCGCGCGACGAAGTCACGCACCGCCTGCTCGTCGGCGTCGGAGACGGGCCTGCCGGACGGCAGCGAGTCCCACGGGCTACGGGCGCGCTCACGCTTGACGACCATGGCGCTCAGCTCCGAGGCCGACAGCGCTTTGTTCGAAGTCCCCACGCGGGTGAAGTAGCGTCCGTCGGCGGAGTAGGGGGCGTCGGCACCTGAGAAGGCAATTTTGATGTATCGCAGCCCATCATCGGCGTCGAGGCACTCGACCGTCGGGAACACCGCGGGCTCGATCTTGTCGGACACCCACGACGTCACCTGGCGCAGCGTTGCGTCGCTGACATCCTGGCCGATGACATCGCCGTTGTCCTTCACGCCGAAGTAGAGCTCGCCGCGGCCGTGCTTGTTCAGCATGGCGCTGATGGCTTGCAGTGCTTCTTTATGCTCGCCAGTGGACTTCTTGAACTCGACGGTCTCGCTCTCGCTGCCCAGGTTCATCCGCGCTGCCTTTCCCGTTCGTTGCTTGTCTCGTTGGATTATACCGTGGTCACCATGGGCGAAAACGTGGAAGCGCGCTTGCTTGCCTCTACCATGTTCTCATGCGCCTTAATGCCCTTTGTGAAGAATCATCCCATTGGGAAACGGGTCCCTATGGAACGATTTTGGTATCAGGCATAGGGGGGCGCTATCGTGGATGTCGTCACCATTGCCTGCGCCCTCGATCCAGAGATGTAATTACAGAAGTGCGGGGAAAAATCGAAAACCTTCGAGCACAACGCGGTTTTTTTGTATCAAAACCGCAGGTCGCGGAAGCCTAAAACGGGGGTCTGGTCAGCATTCCTTTGGTTTTCCCCGCACTTCCGAATTTGGCCTCTCGCCACATCCCGATTACGTCTTAAAGTGGCGCAAAAAGCCGTGTGCTCTGCTTGATTTTGCTCAGGAATTATGCCTGAGGGGTAGTGGATTCGCCTTTCTCCGCCGTGCAGCGGCACGTGTAGGGCTCTCTGGCTCAGGCGCGAGTCGCTTCCCGTCTGAAAAAGTTCTTAAAACAGCTTTAAAGTTGCCTTTGGCCTACATTGACAGCGTACAATATGCATGTTTACCATGGCAAAAGCTAAATTTGGGGAGGGGGAGCGCACGGTGGAAGTGCTGGTTGTTGGCAATACCGTGTATGTCGATGACGACTTTTGTGCCAAGGCGTTTCCCGGTGACCATGTTCAGGTCGTGGCGGCCAACGAGGCGCGCCGCGACGGGTCGTCGCTCCATGCGTCTTGGAAAGAGCTGCTGCAGCACCTGGACCAGGCTTACGAATTCGACCGTGTGGTCTACCTCTCTACCTATCTCACGCCGCATACCGAGGCCGTTGGCGACATCGAGCTGCTGCGCTCCGTCTTTCGAGCTTGCATGGGTCGCCAGATTCAGCTGCTGTTTGTGACTGGTCCCATGGGAGCGGACGGTGCGGTGGACGCTGCGGGGCAAAACGGCAAGGGCATCATTGCCCGTGCGGCCAACGACCTGTGCCGCTACTATGCGGTCCGCGACGGCATTCAGGCCAAGATCTTGCGCGTGCCGTATCTGTACACCGCCTCGCCCACGCTGGAAGACCCGATTTTGACCCCGCTGTTCGAGGCGTGCTCGCAAGGCTCTGCTGTCATGAGGGCTGGGGCGGACTCACCGCTCGGTGCCCTCTGCGCCGAGGAGCTGGCCGTTCTGGTGCGTCGCATCTTCGACAGCTGGGATGCCACATTCGAGGAACTCGAGGTTCCGGATAGCTTTGCCCACACCGTGGGAGACCTGGGCGAGGCGCTCAAGGGCTTGTTCCCGGGGCTCGACATTACCTACGACGGGGACGCCGTCGTCTCCATTGCTCCGAGCGATACCGTCCGCACGCGCTACGGGTGGTTCCAGCGCTATGACGTGCTGCGCGATCTTTCGACCATACACGCCCGCTGGGAGCAGACCCTCGCGGACAAGCGCCATCCGCTGCGTGCCGCCATCGACCGCATGCGCGGGCGGACACTGCCCATCAAATGCCTGGAGACCGCGCTGGCCTGGGTGCTCTTTGAGGGCCTGGAGCTGGTGTTTTCGCAGTCTGCTCAGCTTAACGTGCTCGACTACCGCCTGCTGTACGTGGTACTGATCGGCACGCTGTATGGGCTCGATTTTGGCCTGGTTGCGGCGCTGCTGGCGTCGGTGGGTTTGGCAGCCAGCTATTTTACTCAGTACGGCTATACCTTCCAGGGTCTGTTCTATGAGCCGTCTAACTGGCTGCCGTTTATTGCGTACTTTGTTGTGGGTGCCGTGTGCGGCTATGTGCAGCTGCGCAACAGCGAAGCCATTAGGGCGGAGCGCGATCAAAACGAGCTCGTGCGCAACCGCAATACGTTCCTTACGCAGCTCTACCACGACGCGATCGAGGATAAGCGCGCGTACAGGCGCCAGATCGTGGGTCGCCACGACAGCTTTGGCAAGATCTTTGCGGTGACGCAGGAGCTCGACATGCTCAACCCACGCGACATCTATCGCAAGTGCTGCGAGCTTTTGGGCGAGATCCTCGAGAACGATTCCGTGGCGATCTACCATGTTTCGGGCGGGGCATTTGCACGCCTGGTGGCAGCAAGTCCCGCGATTGCCGAAGATGCCGCACGCTCGCTCACGCTTGAGCAGCTTGCACCTCTTTTGGGCGACGGGGGTCGTTCGAACCTGTGGGTGAACCGCGAGCTGACGCCGGGGCTTCCCATGTTTGGATACGCGATCGAGCGCGACGGGGCACCCGCCGTGTTGATCTTTGTGCGTAGTGCGGCCGAAAACCAAATGACCCTCTATTATCAAAACCTGTTCCGCATCTTGTGCGGGCTGGTCGAAAGCGCGCTGGGCCGTGCCTTTGACTATGAGGCGGTGGCGCAGGATAAACGCTGCGTTGACGGTACTTGCGTGCTCAAGCAGGCTGCCTTTGGCCAAGAGCTCGCGGCGGAGCAGGCGCTGGCAGATAGCAAGATGGGGAGTTTTTTGCTCCTGCGCGTGGTACCGGGCGTGGAGCCTGTCGGCGAGCTGGTGGGCGCAATTGGGTCGGCAATCCGCGAGAGCGACGCGGCGGGCTTGGTCGACGGCGACGTACTCTACCTGCTTATGCGTCAGGCAAAGGCGTGCGATCTGCCCATTATCCGCGAGCGCCTGAGCGCAAAGCATATTGCGGTGGAACCCGTCGACGGCGAGGACATCGTGGCGTTGTTGCAGCACATCTCTTACACCGGTGACGGTGAGGGGGGTGCCGCTTGATCTCGCTTGTCGTTGCTGCCGTCTTGCTGCTGATTCATGCGTTGGTTTGCCTGATGCTGTGGACGCTCATGAAGCTGGGCCTGCTGCCGGTGCGCGGGCACATGCTGGCTGTGATAGTGCTGGTGCCGCTGTGGGGTCCGTTGCTGGTGGTTCTGCTATCGGTCTGCAGCGCGATGTTTGGCGAGGGGCTGAAAGAGTCTGCGCTGGAGTCGCTGCGCTTCAACGACGACCTGCATCGTAGCATGTCGGTACCGAGTGCTGAGGACGATGCGGGCGTAGTGCCGCTCGAGGAGGCGCTCATCGTCAATGACCCGGCATACCGGCGCCGCCTAATGCTCTCCATGCTCACCGAGGAGCCCGACGCTTACCTGGCGCAGCTGCAGGCGGCTAAGCTTAACGACGACGTTGAGGTGGCGCACTATGCCGCGACGGCGGTGGCGCAGATCTCCAAGGAGTCCGACCTTAAACTGCAGCAGCTGGAGCGTGCCTTTAAGACGGACCCGAGCGCGCAAAACCTCAACGAATACTGCGATTTTCTTGGTGAATACTTGGGCTCGGGCTTGGCCGAGGGGCGCGTGGCTCAGATTCAGCGCCAACAGTACGCGCGCCTGCTTGCGCGTCGCTGCGAGCGCGAGGATACCCTTGAGCTGCGCATTCGATACGCGACGGCTCTGGCCGATGTCGGACAGATCGACGAGGCGCAGGCCGTGACCGACCAGCTGGTGCTCGACGTGCCCGACGAGCAGGAGGTTTGGATGCTTTGCCTGCGCCTGGCCGTGATGCGCCGCGACGGTGACGAAGTCCACCGTGTGATCGATGCGATTGACAAGCAACATGTGTATTTAAGCGCCGACAACCGCGAAAAGTTGGCGTTTTGGCGCGACGGGGAGGAGGCCAGATGAGCGTGGTGCAACATATCCGCGACCGAGCAGGCCGCTTTCGTTGGATGGGACTCCTCGTGGTGTGGGCTGTTTTTATCGTCATGGCCGCCGTGCTGCTGGTGGAGCGTGCCGGCGTGCAGTACAGTGCGGGCCAGCATAAGCTGGGGATGCTTGCCGCCAACGATGCGGTGCCGGCCTCCTCGGCAATCTTTGGCCAAAAGCCCACGTGCCTGGTCATTACCGATTCCGATCAAGCTGGCGTCGAGGACGTAAAGGAACAGTTCGACCAGATCCTGCTCGAAATGAAGATCGCGCACCGCGACGTGGACCTTGCCCTGGATGGTGCGGATGCCATTCCCTCGCTGACCTCCTTCGATCGCGTGATTTTGCTCATGCCGTCGCTCGATGGGCTCGGTAAGCATCTGACCGACATTATGAGTTGGGTGAGTGCCGGCGGTTCGCTTATGCTCGCCATGCCGCCGGATAACTCGAGCTATCTGCAAGTGATTGCCTCCAAGCTTGGCATTGAATCGGCCGGATATGACTATGTAAAAGCCGAAAGCATTGTGCCGAGCGAGGACTTTATGCTGGGCGGGGGAGAGCGCTACGAGTTCTCGGATCCCTTCTATTCTTCGCTCTCGGTTTCATTGCGCGAGACGGCGCACGTGTGGGCTAAGACCGGCGATGCGGGCGCCCCACTCATTTGGTCGAATGACTGCGGTAGCGGGCGCACCGTGGTTTGCAATATCGGTATCTATGACAAGGTCATGCGCGGCTTTTACGCCGCGGCGACCAGCCTCCTGGGCGATGCCACGGCCTATCCGGTCATTAACAGCGCTGTGTTCTTTTTGGACGACTTTCCTAGTCCCGTGCCCTCGGGCGATGGTACTTATATCAAGCGTGACTACGGCCTTTCCATTGCCGATTTTTACACCTAGGTCTGGTGGCCCGATCTGCAAAAGCTCGCGCAAAAATATGGCATTCGCTATACCGGCGTGATGATCGAAAACTACGAGGACGCGGTCAACCAGACCGAGCCCGCGCGACAGGCCGATACCACGCAGTTCCGCTATTTTGGCGGCATGCTGCTTCAGATGGGCGGCGAGCTGGGCTTTCACGGCTACAACCATCAGCAGCTTGCGCTCTGGGACACCGACTACGGCACGTTGTACGACTACAAGACGTGGAAGAACAAGGAAACGCTTGTCGCATCGCTCAACGAGCTTATCGCTTTCCAGGACGAGGTGCTGCCCAACGCGCACGGCTCGGTCTACGTGCCGCCGTCGAATATCCTTTCGGCCCGAGCGCGCAAGCTTATCGGCACCGACGTTCCGCGCATTAAGACCATCGCCAGTACGTATTTTGAGGATGGCACCGACCTGCCGTACGTGCAGGAGTTTGGCGTGGCGAGCGATGGCATTGTGGAGCAGCCGCGCATTGTCTCGGGCGGTATGGTCGGCGATTCCTATATGCGCCTGGCTGCCGTATCCGAGCTCAACATGCACTACGTAAGCACGCACTTTATGCACCCGGACGACCTTTTGGACCCCGATCGCGGCGCTACGGAGGGCTGGGAGGTCTACAAGGGCGGCCTGACCGACTACCTGGACTGGCTTACCAAGTTTGCGCCCGGCCTGCGTCGCCAGACCGGCTCGGAATGCTCGGGCGCCATCCAGCGCTTTTCGTCGGTGACGGTGGGCATGGATACCAGCGCGGATGCCTGGACGCTCAGTCTGGGCAATTTTCACGACGAGGCGTGGCTCATGTTCCGCGCCAATAATGGCGAGCCAGGTGCGGTGACGGGTGGCGAACTAACGCACCTTACGGGCAGTCTGTATCTGCTCAAGGCAAATGATAAGACCCTGACGATCGAGCGCAAGGAGGGTGGCGACAGATGAGAATCTGCTTGGTACTCGAGGGTTGCTACCCCTATGTGCACGGCGGCGTATCTACCTGGATGCATGGCTATATCCAGGCCATGCCCGAGCACGAGTTCGTGCTGTGGGTGATTGGCGCGCATGCTGCCGACCGCGGCAAATTTGTCTACGAGCTGCCCAGCAACGTGGTCGAGGTGCACGAGGTGTTCCTGGACGATGCCCTGCGGCTTTCGGGCGAGCAGCACGAAGCCAGTTTTAACGACCGTGAGCGCGAGGCGCTACGCCGTCTGGTGTCGCTCTCCAATCCGGACTGGGACGTGTTATTCGATATCTTCCACCGCCGTCGCGTGCATCCGCTCTCGTTTTTGCAGAGCCGCACGTTTATGGATATCTTTCGCGATGTGTGCCTGGCCGAGTATCCCTACACGCCCTTTGCCGATGCATTCCACACCATGCGCTCCATGTTGCTGCCCGTGCTCTACCTGTTGGGCAGCGAGGTGCCGGTGGCCGATGTGTACCATGCCATCTCGACCGGCTACGGTGGCCTGCTCGCCTGCCTGGGCTCAAGCGTTCACCATGCGCCGGTGCTGCTGACCGAGCATGGCATCTATACCCGCGAGCGCGAGGAAGAGATCATTCGCGCCGATTGGGTGGTGCCGTCGTTTAAGGACCGCTGGATTCGCTTTTTCTACCTGCTTTCGGAGGAGATCTACCGTCGCGCCTTTCGCGTGACGAGCCTGTTTCACAACGCCCGCAAGACGCAGATTGATATGGGCTGCGATGCGGACAAATGCCTGGTCATCCCCAACGGCATCCAGTTCGATCGCTTTAAGGATATTCCCTTAAAGCCCGATGACGGCTGGGTGGACATTGGCGCGGTGGTGCGCCTGGCGCCCATCAAGGATGTCAAGACCATGATTTATGCCTTCTTTGAGCTGCACGAGCGCCTGCCCAAGGTGCGCCTGCACATCATGGGTGGCGTGGACGACGAGGAGTACGGCGCCGAGTGCCACGCGCTGGTCGAAACCCTGGGCGTGCGCGACCTGATCTTTACCGGCCGCGTCAACGTGGTCGAGTACATGGAAAAGCTCGACTTTACCATTTTGACGAGCATCTCCGAGGGCCAGCCGCTCAGCGTGCTGGAGTCGCTTGCAGCGCGCCGTCCCTGCGTGACGACTGAGGTGGGCTGCTGTCGCGAGCTTCTCGAAGGCGCCCCGGGCGACGACTTTGGCGTGGCGGGTTTTGTGACGCCGCCAATGTATCGCAAGGGCTTGGCCGATGCCATGGAACGCATGTGCACAAGCCGCGCTCGTCGCATTGAGATGGGGGAGCGCGGCCAGCGTCGCGTTGCCACGTACTTCTTGCACGAGCAGATGCTCGCCAACTATCGCGCGCTGTACGACGAGACGGCGCGTGCGTTTAACCTGCCCAGAGAGGGGGAGTAGCCGGTGGCCGGAATCGGTTTTGAGCTCAAGCGCCTGTTTAGGCGTAAGGGTCTGTTTGCCACGATGCGCGCTTACGGCTACGCCGGCATTGTGTGCACGGGCCCCATGCTGTTGGGCGTGCTGCTCCAGGTGGGTATCTTGGTGCTGTGCGGTCTGTGGGGCGTGGGCCGAGCCAACCAGGACTTGCTGGTGTGCATGGTGACCTATACGCTGCTGGCGTCGCTCACGCTCACGAGTTTTTTCTCTATGCCGGTCACGCGCTTTTTGGCCGACATGCTTTTTGCCGAGCGCGAGGATGAGATACTGCCTTCGTTTTGGGGCTCCAACGCCATCATGCTCGTTGCGGGCACCGTGCTCTACGGCGTCTTTTTGCTGTTCTCGGGCGCCACGCTGCTGCAGGGACTGCTGTGCCTGTGGCTGTTTAACATTATGATCGTCAACTGGAACGGCATGAGTTACCTCACGGCCATCAAGGATTACCGCGGCATCCTTTGCAGCTTTGCGGCCGCCATTGGCGTGGCGTGCCTGTGCGCCCTGGCCGCGCTGGCGCTGGGACTGCCGCCGGTCGAGGGCCTGTTGGCGTCAATTGCTCTGGGCTACGGCGTCATGCTCGCCTGGGACGTGGTACTGCTGTACCGGTATTTTCCTCAGAGCGACCGCAGCCCCTGGCCCTTTTTGCAGTGGCTCGATCAGTTTATGCCGCTGGCGCTCACGGGTCTGTTAACCAATCTGGGACTCTTTGCGCACCTGGTGATTATTTGGGCCGGTCCCATTGGCGTGCAGGTCAAGGGCTTGTTTTATGGCGCGCCCTACTACGATGTGCCGGCGCTCATCGCGTTTTTGACGATCCTGGTCACGACCGTCAACTTTGTGGTCTCGGTCGAGGTCAATTTCTATCCGCGCTATCGCGACTACTACAGCCTGTTCAACGACGGCGGCGTGGTGGGCGACATTGTGGTGGCAGAGGAGGGGATGCTCTCCACGCTCAACAGCGAACTGCGCTTTTGCGCGCTCAAACAGTTGTTTGTGACCGCGGCGGTCATCTCGCTCGAGACCACGGTGCTCTCGGCCCTGCCGCTGGGCTTTAACAACCTGATGCATGGGTATTTTCGCACGCTGTGCGTGGGCTATGGCCTGTATGCCGTGGGCAATACGGTGATGCTCATCTTGCTTTACTTTACCGACTACAAGGGGGCCGTGTTGGCCTCGGGGTTGTTTGCCGGTGTGGCCGGGCTGGCGACTGCCGTGTCGTTGCTTTTGCCGCAGCAGTTTTACGGCTTTGGCTTTTTGTTGGGTGCGGCGGTGTTTTTTATCGTGGCGCTGCTGCGGCTCGATACCTATACCGCCAACTTGCCGTATCGTATCCTGAGCCAGCAGCCCATTGTGGCGACCGACAAGACGGGCTGGTTTACCGAACTTGGCCGGGTGCTCGACCGTGTTGAGCAATGCTACGAGGACAAGCGCGCGGGCGGTGAGCCGCGCAGTGCGTTTGAACGTATGGTGGTTCGCCTGTATCAAAAACATTGGGGAGGTTCTGATGATCGATAAGTTGATGTCTCGCCGCTGCCTGATCGAGGCGGCTGCCGGCGCGCTGTTGCTTTCGGGCTGTTCGTCTCAGGACGAATCCTCGACTAAAAAGGTCAAAAAGCAGGACAAGATTAAAAAGGCTGAGGCCTCGAATAAGGCCAAACACCTGCGCGACAAGGACGAGCTCTACGGGGTCTACGACGACTCGGGCATTGTGACCATGTACCTGACGGTCTCGCGCGGCAACAGCTCCGAGAACACCGACCACAGCTGGGCCGAGATCAACACGTACTCGGTGTATGACTATGCCGACATGGGCGTGACGCGCTATCAGGTTATGGGCCTGTTGCAGCCGGGCGACGAAGAGGGCCCGGAGGCCGGCGAGGTTGGCTATGGCGAGGAAGCGCCCAATGCTACCGTGCAGGTGCGCGGCCAGACGTCGAGCATGAACTCGCAAAAGAATTACAAGGTGGAGCTCAAAAAGGGCAAGGGCAGCTGGCGCCAACAGCGCGCGATTGCGCTCAACAAGCACATGGGCGAGGGTATGCGTTTTCGCAACAAGATGGCCTACGACCTTATCCGCGGGATTCCCCAGATGATGGGCCTGCGCACGCAGTTTGTGCATCTGTGGGTGTGCGATCAGACCGAAAAGTCCAACGACACCTTTGAGGACTACGGCCTGTTTACGCAGGTGGAGCAGCTCAACAAAACGGCACTTAAGGCACATGGCTTGGATAAGAACGGACACCTGTACAAGGTGAACAACTTCGATTTCCATCGCTACGAGGACACCATTAAGCTTGCCGATGATCCCGACTACAATCAGGCAAACTTTGAGGGCATGCTCGAGATTAAGGGCGATACGGACCACACCAAGCTCATCGAGATGCTCGATGCGCTCAACGACGAATCGCAAAAGATCGATAACGTGCTCGACACCTACTTTGATACCGAGAATTTGGTCTATTGGCTTGCGTTTCAGATTCTGACCGGCAACTGCGATACGCAGAACCGTAACTGCTATCTGTACAGCCCGCTCAACTCAAATACCTGGTTCTTTTTAGATTGGGACAACGATGGCATGCTGCGTAAGCTGGAGCTTTCTCTTACCGGGTTTTCGGACTACGCGAGCTGGGAGCGCGGCGCAAGCAACTACTGGGGCAACGCACTGTTCAATCGTGCGCTGCGTAGCAAGTCGTTCCGCAGCGAACTCGACCGTGCCGTCAAGGACTTGCGCTCGTATTTGACCGAGGAACGTCTGGCCAAGATGATCAAGCACTACCGCGAGGTGACTGAATCCCTGGTCTTTGCTTCGCCCGATATCGACAATCTGCCTGTCACCAAGGACCAATACGAGCAGATCGTCGCGGCGATTCCCTCCGAGATCGAGGAGAACTACAAGAGCTTTCGCGAGAGTTTTAAAAAGCCCATGCCGTTCTACATCGGCGTGCCGCAGATCGATAACGGTAAACTGCGCATTAACTGGGATGCGTCCTACGACTTTGAGGCGCGCGACATTCGCTACACCGTAGAGCTTGCGCGCGACTATGCCATAAGCGACGTGGTCTTTAAGGCCGAGGACGTGCTGCTTCCCGAGGTGACCTGCGATGCACCCGATGCCGGTCAGTATTTTGCACGCGTGCGCGCCACCAACTCCGACGGCTATACGCAAGATGCGTTTGACTATTACGTTACCGACGATGGTAAACAGTACGGCATGAAGTGTTTTTACGTACAAGACGACGGTAAGGTCGTGGAGGACACGTATGAGGAGGGCTAGCGCGCTGCTTGAGCGCTTGGCGGCTCCGCCTGTGCGTGCCACGCAGGAGCGTTACCGCCATGAGCTCAAATATCTCATTAACGAGGGCGAGCACGCCGCGCTTGCCTGTCGCATGGCGCCGGTTTTTAAACTGGACAAGCATGCGCGGGCGGGCGGTTACACCATTCGCAGCCTGTATTTTGACGACTACTGCAACTCGGCCTACGAGGAAAAAGACGCCGGCATTCTCATGCGCAAAAAGTATCGCGTGCGCATCTATAACGGCAGCGACAAGGTGATTAAGCTTGAGCGCAAAAAGAAGTACGGCAGCTGGATCTACAAGGAGGACGCGCCGCTTACGCGCGGCGAGTTTGAGCAGATTTTGGCTGGCGACTACGGCTTTTTGCTGAGGAGCACCTATCCGTTCTGTCGCGAGTTCTACATCGAGTGCATCTGCAACATGATGCGCCCGCGGACCATCGTGGACTACGAGCGCGAGCCGTGGGTGATGGATGAGGGCACCGTGCGCATTACGTTTGACATGAACGTGCGTGCCGCGGTGGGAAGCTTCGATATCTTTGACGCGACGCTGCCCGCGTTGCCGGTCCTGGAGCCCGGCAAGCTGGTGATGGAGGTCAAGTTTACGGAGTTTTGCCCGCAGCTGGTGCGCGATATGGTGCCGCCGCGCGCGGCCGAACTCACGGCGGTCTCTAAGTACTGCCTGTGTTATGACAAGACCGCCTACCTGCGCGGATTTAATTACTGGGAATCGGATTTTGGGAACCGAGGGGATATTTAGACCATGAGCACCAGGGACTTTTTTAAGAACTCCGTACTGGAGGCGTTTGGTCAGGTCGACCCTGCCAAGATCGGACTGTCGCTGCTCGTGGCGCTGGTCATGGGCATTTTGATCTACCACGTGTACAAGCGTTTCTTTACGGGCGTGGTGTACTCGCGCAGCTTTGCCGTGACGCTCGTGGGCATGTGCGTGCTTACCTGCATGGTGACGCTCGCTATCTCGACCAACGTGGTCATCTCGCTCGGTATGGTGGGCGCTTTGTCGATCGTGCGTTACCGTACGGCGGTCAAGGACCCGCTCGACCTGTTGTATCTGTTCTGGGCCATTACCACGGGCATTACAGCGGGCGCCGGCATGTACGCGCTCGTGGGGCTGACGGCGGTGGTCATCGTGGCGATGATCGCCGGCTTTGCGAGCCACCAGGACAAGTCGCGCGTGTACATGATGGTCATTCACTACACGGGCCAGACCACCGGCGACGATATCGTGCGTGCATTTGGGCGCACCAAGTTCACCGTTAAGTCCAAGACTATGCGCGGCGACAAAGTCGAGATGGCCGTGGAGGTATTCTCGGACGGCGTGGACATGCCCTATGCCGACGCGATTCGCACGCTCGATGGCGTTGAGGACCTGACCCTCATCCAGTACAACGGCGAGTATCATGGATAACTATGTTCCGGCGTTCTAACGAACGCCGGACCGCTCGACGCTGCGCGGGCATCTGCCGGGCGATCTGCCGCTCAAACCGTCGCTCGCGTACATGAAGTACGCTTCGCTCCTCTTTCGCGGCACCTCGCCACGGCAGCTGCCCGCTCGCTGACGTTTGCTCGACCTGGGTGATATTGATTTATCCGAAGCGCCGTCACGGGTATCATGGTGAAAGCGATTTCAATGACAGGGGTGCTCGTGGTAAAGATGAAAGATGTGGCCGAGTTGGCTGGCGTTTCGAGCGCCGCGGTCTCGCGCTACCTCAACGGTGGATATATCTCGGCGGACAAGGCCGAGCGCATTAAGCAGGCGATTGAGCTGACCGGATACGTGCGATCTAGTCAGGCTCGCGCGCTGCGCACCGGTTCCACCAAGCTCATCGGCGTCATCGTGCCTAAGATTAACTCGGAATCCGTGAGCCGCATTACCGCCGGTATTGGCCAGGTGCTCGGTCGCCGTGGCTACCAGATGCTGCTCGCGAATACTGATAACGTGGCCGAGCGTGAGCTCGAGTATCTCGACCTGTTCCAGAACCACCCGGTCGATGGCATCGTGCTCGTGGCGACCATGATCACCGACGAACATCGTGCGGCCATTGCGTCTTGCCGTGTGCCCATTGTGCTGATCGGTCAAAACGTCGAGGGCGCGGCTTGCGTCTACCATGACGATTACGAGGCCGCCTTTGAGCTGGGCCAGGCGCTCGCGAAGCATGTTGAGGGCAAGATTGCCTATATCGGTGTTACCGAGGAAGACCGTGCCGCCGGTTACGACCGTCGTCGTGGTTTTGAAGCGGGCTTACGCGCCGCGGGTGTTGCGCTCGATCCCGAGCTGATTCGCCGCGGGTCCTTTACCCTCGATTCCGGCTATCGTGCGTCGCGCGAGCTGCTGGGCGAAGTGCCCGATGTTTCGTTTATCGCCTGCGCGACCGACACCATGGCGGCGGGCGCCTTGCGCGCGCTTGACGAGGTGCGCGGTATGGGCGAGGGCGTGCACCGCGTGAGCGGTTTTGGCGACAACGCATTTTTGAGCGCGCTGACGGGCGGCATTCCCACCGTGCATTACGGCTACCTGACCAGCGGCGTCGAGGCGACCAATATGCTGCTCGACGCACTCGATGGCGAGGAGGGGGAGAGCGGTCTCAAGACGCTCAAACTTGGGCATCAGCTCATGAATGTCTAGGCCTTGGACGCGTCTGCCTGCCTTTGAGCCCCTGTTTTTTGTCCTAAAACTACCTTTTGCCGGCTTTTTCCTACCGTTCACCCTACTGTGAAAACGATTGCAGACATATGAAACTGAAAACGATTACAGTATAAGTGTCAAAGATGGCCGGGTGCAGATGCGCCCGTTGGAGGAAAGGGAAGTCATGGACTACCGCAAATCAGCCCAAGAGGTGCTCGACAACATCGGTGGCGCCGGCAACGTTGTTTCGGCCGCACACTGCGCCACGCGTCTGCGCCTTGTGATTGCCGATAACGCCAAGGTCGACAAGGAGGCCCTCGAGAATATCGACGGCGCCAAGGGCGTCTTTGAGGCCTAGGGCCAGCTCCAGATTATTTTTGGCACTGGCACCGTCAACAAGGTCTACGACGAGTTCATTGCGCTCAGTGGCGTCGAGGCTGCCACCAAGGCCGAGGTCAAGGAGGCCGCGGCGCAGCAGCAGAACATCTTTATGCGTGCCATTAAGGTGCTCGGCGACGTCTTTGTCCCCATCATCCCAGCCATCGTGGCTTCGGGCCTGCTGCTGGGCATTATGAGCGCCCTCAACTTTATGGCCTCCAACGGCTTTATCGCGCTCGACACCAATAACTTTATTTATAAGATTGCCGACCTGGTCTCGGGCACGTCTTTTGGCATTCTGCAGATCCTGATCGGTTACTCCGCCGCTAAGGCCTTTGGCGCCAACCCGTACCTGGGTGCCGTCGTCGGCGGTGCGTTTATCAACTCCTCGCTGCAGAGCGCCTACACGGTTGCCTCCGAGGGCGTGCAGACCATGGTCACCGTCATCCCCGGCGTGTACAGCTTTGAGTGGGTCGGCTATCAGGGTCATGTGATCCCCATCGTCATCGCTTGTGCCATTCTCGCCTTCCTCGAGAAGCGCCTGCACAAGATCGTTCCCGAGATGTTCGATCTCTTTGTGACTCCGCTCGTCTCGGTGTTCGTGACCGTGCTCGTGACCCTCGTTGCCGTCGGCCCCATCTTCGTCTGGGCTGAGAACGCCATCCTCGGTCTGATCCAGGCCCTGCTGACCCTGCCCTTCGGCATCGGTTCCTTTATCGTCGGCTTGTTCTATGCCCCCACGGTCGTTACCGGTATCCACCAGATGTACACCGCCATCGATCTGGGCCAGCTTGCCCAGTACGGCGTGACCTATTGGCTGCCCATCGCCAGTGCCGCCAACATCGCCCAGGGCGGTGCCGCGCTCGCCGTTGCCTTTAAGACCCGCGATGCCAAGATCAAGGGTCTGGCGCTTCCTTCGGCCCTGTCCGCCTTCATGGGTATTACCGAGCCCGCCATCTTTGGTGTTAACCTGCGCTTCTTTAAGCCCTTCATCGCCGGCTGCATCGGCGGCGGTTGCGGTGCCCTGGTCTGCGCGCTCACTTCGCTGGCTGCCTCCGGCACGGGCGTTACCGGTATCTTCGGTATCCTGCTGTGCCTGGCCCAGCCCGTGCAGTACGCGATCATGTTTGCGGTCGCCGCGCTGGTTTCCTTTGCTATCTCATTTGTCCTGTACAAGGACGAGCCCAAGGCTTCCGAGCAGGCCTAAGAGCTTTTGATTGAGGGGATGCCCGCGGGTTGTATGCTCGCGGGCGTTTCCCGTATCTGGTGCCGATCTCTTGTGCCTTGTAACTTTCGATCCGTTAGGACTTTGATATGTCTAATGCACTTGGTCGCGACCTTGCAAAGCTGGTCGCCGCTGTTGACGCCGCCGCCTCTGAGTGCGGTCATGGCGCGTATGGCCAACGCTTCCATATTATGCCGCCGGCGGGTTGGCTCAACGACCCCAACGGTCTTTGCCAGGCGGGTGGCGTGTTCCATGCCTATTTTCAGTATGCGCCGTTTGATGTCGAGGGCGGCGTTAAGGCCTGGGGCCATGCGACGAGTCGCGATCTTATGACGTGGGACTACGTTGGCGCCCCGCTGCTGCCCGACGAGCCGTTCGATTGCCACGGCGTGTATTCGGGCTCCGCGCTTGCCGAGGACGGTCGCATTCGCGTACTTTATACGGGCAACGTTAAGCTTTCCGATTCGGACGGGACGTACGACTACGTCAATACCGGCCGCCGCGCCGATACTGTTTATGTCGAGAGCGTTGATGGCCTTGCCGGTCGGGAGTTCAGCCAAAAGTGCGTGGTGCTGGCGTCCGATGATTATCCCGAGGATTTGACCTGCCACGTGCGCGACCCCAAGGTGTGGCGTGATGCGGACGGGCGTTATCACATGGTGCTGGGCGCGCGTCGTCGCGTTGACGGTCCTCATGTCGAGAGCCGTTTTTGTGCCATGCACGGCGAGGGTGCCGGGCGCGATGTGGGCGAGATCCTGGTGTATGGCTCGGCCGATATGCTGAGTTGGGAGCTCGAGAGCCGCGTGTCTACGCCCGAGCGTTTTGGCTTTATGTGGGAGTGTCCGGGATACCTTGAGCTCGAGGCGAATGGCGGTGTACCGGCGAAGTGGCTGTCCTTCTCGCCCCAGGGTCTTGAGGGCGGTCGTTGGGACCGCGGCAATGTGTATGCCGCTGGCTACATGCCTGTAACGGGCGACATTACGGGTGGCAATGACGCTTATGAGCTGGGCGAGTTCCGCCTGTGGGACGCCGGTTTTGACTTCTATGCTCCGCAGGAGTTTACGTCCGAGGATGGTCGCCACATTCTGATCGGCTGGATGGGCATGCCCGATGAGCCGACCTATGGCAACGCACCCACCGAGGCGTGTGGCTGGCAACACTGTATGACGGTGCCGCGTGAGCTTACAGCCGGTGCTGGTGGCGTGGTGCTGCAGCAGCCGGCGCGCGAGATCGAGCGCCATTATGCCTCGGTGCGTGTGGGGGCGGGCTCGTTGGAGGTTGCCGGCGATACCTGCTTTGACGTTGTTGTCGACGGTGTCAACGGCGCGTTTGCCGCGACCGTTGATGGCGAGCTGAAACTGGCGTTTGTGCCCGCTGGGGATGAACTGCCCTCTCGCTTTGAGATTCGATTTACCGATGAGGGTCGCGTTTCTGCCGGCTGCGGTCGTACCGTGCGCTGGGAGCCCGTCGACGAGGTTCGTAACGTGCGCATTGTCGGCGATGTCTCGTCGGTCGAGGTGTTTGTGAACGATGGCGCGCTCGTGTTTTCGACGCGCATCTATCCCGAGGCCTATGGCGTGACCGTTGACGCTCCGGGTGCGAGCGTGAACTATCACACGCTCATCATCTAGGCGATTCGTCGCATATCGGCGCTATACTGCAGCCGTTGCCCACGATGCGGGGAACACCCGCATCGTGGGTTTTTGCTTATGAAGGGATGGTGCCGTGTGGGCGTACAGCAGCTAGAAGAGGCTTGGGCTTTGAGGACCGGCGCGCGTGAGGCGCGGTTGCTTGCGGCCCCGCATGTGCCGGCAGGGCTGTCGCAGCTGGGGATTGTGCGTCCTGGTGACCGCCTGGTGGCCTTTGCGGACGACTTTGTCGATGCGTTTGCGAGCGGCTTTGATTGCTGCGATGTCGCGCTGGTGGGCTCGCCGTCCGCCGAGGCGTTTGCCGCCGCGTCCGAGGGCTTTAATACTTCGTTTGATGCCGAGGGCCCGCACCTGTGGTGGTTCGTCAACTCCATCGGCGGGTTTGGTCTTCGCGTGCCCGATCTCCGCGCTCTGGGTCGCGCGGCTCGCGAGGCACGTACGCTGCTCGTGGTGGATAACACCGTGGCTTCCATCTTTGGCTGCGATCCGCTGCGTTTGGGTGCTGTGCTGTCCCTCGAAGCGCTCGACCGCGTGTGCGCCGGTGAGGCTCCGCGCAAGTTGGTTGCCGTATCGGTCGCGCGCTCGCAGCTCAAGCGCCATCGCGTGGATGCCGCGGCTGAGTGCGCGCATGCCCTGCTTGAGGGCCGTGGCTTGGCCAAGCTTGATTTGACTGCTGACGAGGCCGCTGCGCTGGAGCGGGGACTGGACTCGCTCGATGTCCGCATGCGGGCACATTTCGACCGCGCGCGTGCGCTGGCCGAGTATCTGGCCGCCAACGAGATGGTGCGCAACGTACGCTATCCCGGACTGAGCTCGCATCCCGACCATGCTGTTGCAACGGGAATCCTCGAGCACGGCTTTGGCCCGGCAGTTGAATTTGACCTTATCGAGCGTAGCGCGGGCAAGCTGTTCGGTGCTTTGCCCGGGGAGTTTCGCACATCGCCCGCCGGCGGCGCAACGACGCGCCTTTCGGCCTCACGCGGCAAGCAGGGCAGCACCGTCCGCCTCTTCGCCGGTACCGACGACCCCCTGGTCGTAGCGTCCGCCCTAGACAACGCCCTTCGCAACTAGCTAAATCATCCTCGACTCCATAAGTTGCGGTGAAATAGGGATTGATTTACGGCTTTAACCGCATAAACAGTCCCTATTTCACCGCAACTTAGAGAGGGGGTTGCGTAGCTAAAAAGCCCCGTCCCAAATTGGCTATTCTTTGATGCTGGCGATGAGGTCGTTTGCTTTGGTGGCAATGACGTTGTTGATGTCGGCCTGCAGCTCCTCGTAGACCGCTATGGCTCGCTCGCCGGCGGGGGTCAGGGTGGACCCGCGGGCGCCGTCGCGCTCGATGAGCTTGCAGCCCAGCTGTCCTTCTGCCTCGTTCACAATGCGCCAGGCCTTGGAATACGCCATGCCCATGCTCTTGGCGGCGCGGTTGAGCGAGTGCTCGCGGGCGATACCCTGCAGCAGCAAGACGCAGCCGTGGCCGAACACGCCCGGCAGATCTTTGTCGCACGACTGAATGACCAGTTTTGCCGTCGTCTTGTACTCCATGCGCTCCACGTCTCTCCGCTAAAGTGTTTGCTGGGTAAACGCAAAGACTGCGTCAAACCCTCGTGTGCTCTTCTTAAATCATGCATTGTAGCAGTCAAAGTGCGTTAAGATACTTCCCCAGTATTGGGCGCCCAAGGTTGGGCTGGGTCCTACGAGGCCTGCAGCCGACCGGTCGCATGGAAAAAGGAGAAACATGGCTACGTTCTTTCCCGGTGAGTCCCACACGTTTTCGGAGTATCTGCTGGTCCCTGGTTACTCGTCCTCGCAGTGCATCCCCAACAACGTCTCTCTTAAGACGCCGCTAACCCGCTTTAAGCGCGGTGAGAAGCCGGCAATCACCCTGAACATCCCCATGGTTTCCGCCATCATGCAGTCCGTCTCGGGCGTCGATATGGGTGTCGCGCTCGCTACCGAGGGTGGCCTGTCCTTCATTTACGGTTCCCAGAGCGCCGAGTCCGAGGCCGCTATGGTCAAGGCCGTCAAGGATCACAAGGCCGGTTTCGTTCAGTCCGATTCCACGCTGACCCCCGACATGACCATGGAGCAGGTCATCGAGCTCAAGGAGAAGACCGGTCACTCCACCATGCCGGTTACCGACGACGGCACTCCCAAGGGTAAGCTCCTGGGCATCGTCACCAGCCGTGACTATCGCCCCAGTCGCGATGACCACCAGACGAAGGTCTCCGAGTTCATGACCCCGCGTGAGCAGCTCATCGTGGGCGACAAGAACATCAGCCTCAAGGTTGCCAACGACGTCATCTGGGACAACAAGCTCAACGCCCTGCCCATTGTCGACGACAACGATCACCTCATGGGCATCGTCTTCCGCAAGGACTACGACAGCCACAAGACCAACCCCAACGAGCTGCTCGATAACGACAAGCGCTACATGGTCGGCGCCGGTATCAACACCCGCGACTATGCCGAGCGTGTGCCTCTGCTCATCGAGGCCGGTGCCGACGTTCTGTGCATCGACTCCTCCGAGGGCTTCAGCGAGTGGCAGAAGCGCACCATCGAGTGGATCCGCGCCAACTATGGCGAGGACGTCAAGGTTGGTGCCGGTAACGTCGTCGACGCCGAGGGCTTCCGCTTCCTGGCAGACTGCGGTGCCGACTTCATCAAGGTCGGTATCGGCGGTGGCTCCATCTGCATTACCCGCGAGACCAAGGGTATCGGCCGTGGCCAGGCTACCGCGCTGATCGACGTCTGCCGCGCTCGCGACGAGTACTACGAGGAGACCGGTGTCTACGTGCCCGTGTGCTCCGATGGCGGTATCGTCTACGACTATCACATGACGCTTGCCCTTGCCATGGGTGCAGACTTTATGATGCTGGGCCGTTACTTCGCCCGCTTCGACGAGAGCCCGACCGAGCGCGTCAACGTCAATGGCCAGTACATGAAGGAGTACTGGGGCGAGGGTTCTGCGCGTGCCCGCAACTGGCAGCGTTACGACCTGGGCGGTGCCGCGAAGCTCAGCTTCGTCGAGGGCGTCGACTCCTACGTTCCCTACGCCGGTTCCCTCAAGGACGGCGTGGGCGGCACGCTCTACAAGGTCAAGTCCACGATGTGCAACTGCGGTGCCCTCTCGATCCCCGAGCTCCAGGAAAAGGCACGCCTGACCCTGGTAAGCTCCACCTCCATCGTCGAAGGCGGCGCCCACGACGTAGTCGTGAAAGACTCCCAGCAAAGCGTCAGCTACCGCTAAGCGGCTTTCCCAAGCACCGCATCTTGCCGTTCAAACCGTCGCTCGCGTACCAAAGTACGCGTCGCTCCTCTTTCACGGCAATCTGCGGCACTTGGAAAACCCGACCATGCTTGGGCGGGTAACAATTAGCGGTTGATTCACAACCACGTTATTTAGATAAAGCGAGATGCCTGCAAGTCGCAGGCATCTCGCTTGTTGTATTTGCTATCATCAGTCAAGTTAACCTTAGGGTCGGGCGGCTTGGCTTTGTTCGCTACAAGTTCCGCACGCAAAGAAGAGCACTTAATGTGCTCTTCGTCTTGCGCAGGACTGTCCGCAGTAGCGAATAAAGCCAAGCCGCCCGACCCCAGCTAAGATTAAAGGAGCTGATATGTGCGATTGCACAGATCATAAGGACGAGATCCCTGCCTACGACGCGCAGGCCATTGAGTCCCGGTGGATGAAGGCCTGGGAGGACTCCAACCTCTTTGCCGTCGACACCGACGACAGCAAGCCCAAAAAGTATGTGCTCGAGATGTTCCCGTATCCGTCGGGCGACCTGCACATGGGCCACGCGCGCAACTATACTATCGGCGATGCCATGGCCCGTCAGGCCCGCATGCGCGGCTTTGACGTGCTGCATCCCATCGGCTTTGACGCCTTTGGCCTGCCCGCCGAGAACGCCGCCATCAAGCACAATACGCAGGCTGCCGCCTGGACGTATAAGAACATGGATCAGGCGCTCGCCACGATGAAGCGTATGGGCTTCTCCTACGATCTGGATCGCATGGTCAAGACCTGCAGCCCCGACTACTACCGCTGGGGTCAGTTGATCTTTGAGAAGATGTGGGAAAAGGGCCTGGTCTACCGCAAGAAGAACCCGGTCAACTGGTGTCCCACCTGCAAGACCGTTCTGGCCAACGAGCAGGTGACCGAGGGTAAGTGCTGGCGCTGCGGCACCGAGCCCGAGAAGCGCGACCTTGAGCAGTGGTACTACAAGATCACCGAGTACTCTCAGGAGCTGCTCGACGATCTGGAGAAGCTCCCCGGCTGGCCCGAGCGCGTCAAGCAGATGCAGGCTAACTGGATCGGTCGCTCCGAGGGCGCCGAGGTCGACTTTACCCTTTGCGACCAGGATGGCGAGCGCATCGAGGGCGACGAGGGCAAGATCACCGTCTTCACCACGCGTGCCGATACGCTCTTTGGTGTTTCCTTCTTTGTTCTGGCTCCCGAGTACGCCGGCCTGCACGAGCTCGTCGAGGGCACGGAGTACGAGGAGGCCGTCACCAAGATCGTCGAGGACTCCAAGCATATCTCTGCCGTCGAGCGTGCCCAGGGCACCCTCGAGAAGCACGGTGCCTTCACGGGCCGCTATGTGGTAAACCCCGTCAACGGCGAGAAGGTCCCCGTGTGGGTTGCCGATTATGTCGTTGCCGACTACGGCACCGGCGCCGTCATGGCCGTTCCTTGCGGCGACCAGCGCGACTTTGAGTTTGCCCGCAAGTACGACCTGCCGATCGTGCCGATCATCCTCGACGATGACGATCGCGCTGCCGTCGAGGCCAGCGGCGAGACCATCGATACCTTCCATGCCGAGACCGTCGACTGGGATTGCGCCCACGCTGCCGAGGGCACGCTCGTCCAGTCCGGCAAGTACACCGGCATGCGCGGCGGTAAGCACTCCGAGGGCGAGGCTGCGATCGTGGCCGACCTCGAGGCCATGGGCTGCGGTCGTCGTAAGGTCGAGTTCCGTCTGCGCGACTGGCTCATTTCCCGTCAGCGCTATTGGGGCAACCCCATCCCGGCCATCCACTGCGAGCACTGCGGCATCGTGCCCGTGCCCGAGGATCAGCTGCCGGTGACGCTGCCCGAGAACCTGGACCTGGGCGCCGGCGAAACCCTTGCCGAGTGCAAGGACTTCTACGAGACCACCTGCCCGGTCTGCGGCCGCCCGGCCAAGCGCGAGACCGATACCATGGACACCTTCACCTGCTCCAGCTGGTATTACCTGCGCTATACCGATCCGCACAACACCGAGCTGCCCTTCTCCCGCGAGGCCGCCGACCGTTGGATGCCCGTCGATAACTACATCGGCGGCATCGAGCACGCCATTCTGCACCTGCTCTACAGCCGCTTCTTTACCAAGGCACTGCGCGACCTGGGCCTGCTGAGCGTGGACGAGCCCTTCACTAACCTGCTGTGCCAGGGCATGGTCAAGGACGAGAACGGCGACACCATGTCCAAGTCCAAGGGTAACGTCGTGCCCCCGAGCTCGGTCATCGAACCTTACGGCGCCGACACCATGCGTTTGGCGATCCTGTTTATCGCCCCGCCCGAGAAGGACTTCGACTGGGATCCCAAGGCCGTCGAGGGCGCCAACCGCTTTATCAAGCGCGCCTGGCGTATCGTTTGGCAGCTCGTCCAGTCCGGCGATGCCAACGTGGCCTTCGACAAGTCCGCGCTCGATGAGGTTGCGATGAAGCTCTATCGCGAGCGTCACCGCACCATCGCCAAGTGCACCGAGGACTTCGATCGCGGCCAGTTCAACACCGCCATCTCGGCCGTCATGGAGCTCGTCAACGCGGCGAGCGCCTACCTCAACGCCACCGAGGGTACCGCCCGCGACAAGGCGCTGTGCTACGGCGTGGCCAAGGACATCGTGAGCGTCCTTGCCCCCATCTGCCCGTTCTGGGCCGACGAGCTGTGGCACGAGGCGCTCGGCTGCGAGGGCAACGCCTATACCGCCGCCTGGCCCGAGTTCGATCTGGCCGAGTCCGTTGAGGACACGGTGCAGATCGTGGTCCAGGTGCTCGGCAAGGTCCGCGGCCGCGTCGACGTTGCCCGCGATGCCTCTAATGAGGATATGCAGGCTGCCGCCGAGGCCGCCGTCGCCAAGTGGCTCGAGGGCAAGACGGTCGTCAAGGCCATCTGCGTGCCCGGTAAGCTGGTCAACCTGGTGGTCAAGTAAGCACTGCGCGCTTAGCTGACGTGCTATAGGCGAGGGGCGATCCGGCTAGGTCGCCCCTCGTTTTTCATGTACCTGTCCTGGTGCCTGCGGTCAATTGTTCTATTCTTGTGGAGAACCTGTGCTCCCGCTGACCTGCAGGTTCGTACTGTGCTTGCACGTTTCCGCAGCTATTGGTATAGTTTGCTTGCAAATGAAGTTGTAATTGAAAGAAGTGGGGTTTCGGCCCCGCTTCTTTTTTGTATGGATGGAGGTGCCGCAATGGTCAAGACCAAGACCGAGCAGGCGATCATCGACGCGCTCGAGGCCGTCGCTCCCCAGCACGATATCGATATCGTCGACGTCGAGCTCGTGGGTGCCACCAAGGCCCCCTGCGTGCGTGTGCGTATCGAGGGTGCCGAGGGTCAGAGCCTGTCGCTCAACGACGTCACGGCCAACACAAAGTGGGTCGGCGATGTGATTGAGGAGCTCGATCCCATCTCTTTGAGCTATACGCTCGAGGTGTCGAGCCCGGGCATGGCGCGCCCGCTGCGCCGCCCGTGCGACTTTGCCCGCTTTGTGGGCGAGAATTGTGAGCTCACCTCCACCGCCACCGAGGGCCGTCGCAAGTACGCCGGCAAGATTGCCGCCGCCACCGAGACGAACGTGACCCTCGAGCTCGAGGACGGCGAGTCCGTTACCCTCGATTTCTCTGATGTTAAAAAGTGCAAGTTGAAGCCCACCTACGACTTCAAGCCCGCGAAGGAAGGAAAGTAAGATGGCAGCATCCGACATGATGTCCGCCCTGATGGAGCTTTGCCAGGAGAAGCACATCGACCAGCTCTACCTGATCGACCGCCTGGAGCAGTCGCTTGCCAAGAGCTATGCCGAGATCCTGCATCTTGAGTGGGGCGCCAAGGTGACCATCGACCGCACCACCGGCAAGATCTACGTCTACCGCCTGGAGCCGATCGACGATTCCATGGACGAGGAGGGCAACTTCACCGAGTTCGAGGAGATCGACGTCACCCCCAAGAACACGAGCCGCATCGCTGCCCAGCACGCCAAGGCCGAGATCAACGCCATCGTTCGTAACTCCGCCCGCGAGCAGATCTACGAGGAGTTCTCCGGCCGCATCGGTGACCTCATCAGCGGTACCGTGCTGCAGTCCACGCCCGACTTCACGATCGTCAAGATCCGCGAGGGCGTCGAGGCCGAGCTGCCGCACTTCGATCAGCGCCGTTACGAGAACGAGCGCAACGAGCGTCCGATGGGCGAGCGCTACCTGCACAACCAGCACATCAAGGCCGTGATCATCGACGTTCGCGACCCCAACTCCAACCTGCAGCCGGTTCGTGGCGAGCACAGCCGTCCGCCGATCGTCATCTCCCGTACCCACCCCGAGCTCATGCGTCGTCTGTTTGAGCAGGAGGTGCCCGAGATCTATGAGGGCACCGTCCAGATCAAGTCGATCGCCCGCGAGCCCGGCCAGCGCTCCAAGGTCGCCGTCCACTCGCTCGACGACCGTCTGGATCCCGTGGGCGCCTGCGTCGGCCCCAAGGGCAGCCGTGTTCGCGCTGTCGTGGGCGAGCTCCGTGGCGAGCGTGTCGACGTCATCCTGTGGGATGCCGATCCTGCCGTCTACGTCGCCAACGCCCTGTCGCCCGCCAAGGTCACCCGCGTCCTCATCGACGAGGAGAAGGCCTACGCCGGCGTCATCGTGCCCGACGACCAGCTGTCCCTCGCCATCGGCAAGGAGGGCCAGAACGCCCGCCTCGCCGCGCGCCTGACCGGCTGGCACATCGACATTAAGTCCGAGACCCTTGCCGCCGACATCCTCAAGAACGTACCCGTTCACGAGGAGCCCGCCGCCGACCTGATCGGTGACGAGGAGGACGAGGACGTCCGCCGCTGCGAGTACGTGTCCGAGGACGGCATCCAGTGCCGCAACCAGGCTCGTCCCGGCTCCCGTTTCTGCGGTGTCCACGACACCGACGCCTTCGATGATGCGGAGGACCTGATCTAGCGCACGGTCGCGCCGGGCGGGTCCCGGCGCGTCTCCCACGCTCGTTCAGTCTCTAGGCACCCAAGGTGCCAGAAAGGGTAGGTGAAGTCATATGGCAAAAGTCCGTGTGTCCACCCTGGCCAAAGAGTTCGGCATGACCTCCAAGGAACTGATGGGTCATCTCGCCGAAATGAAGATTCCCGCTAAGTCCGCTTCCTCCACCTTGGAGGACGCTTATGTCGCTATGGTCCGCAAGCAGCTCGCCTCGGTGATCGAGGCCCGCGCCCAGGAAGTCGAGGCCGCCAAGCAGGCCGAGGAGCAGGCGGCTGCCGCCGAGGAGGCCGCACGCGCCGCCGAGGCCGAGCGCGAGCGCATCGCCGCCGAGAAGGCCCGCGAGGAGGAGCGTCGCCAGTTTGCCGCAGCCCAGGCTGCCGAGGAGGCTGCCCGCGCCGAGGCTGAGGCCAAGAAGAAGTCCGAACAGGAGCGCCTTGCCCGCGAGAAGGAGGAGGCTGCCCGCGAGGCCCAGCGCCGCGCCGTTCCCGCTTCCGACTCCGGTTCGCGCTTCCGCTCGCTGCTCGACCAGATCGCCGCACAGGAGACCGTGCTCAAGGAGAAGAAGGACGCCGAGGACAAGGCCAAGGCCGAGCGCGCCGCAGAGCGCGGTAACCGTCGTGGCGGCAACAACGACCGCCGCGGTGGCCGTCGTAACGATCGCAATGCCTCCGACAACAACTCCGAGCGCAACGCCTCCGAGAGCCGTCCGCACAGCCATCGCACCAACGCCAGCAACAACGTCGCTGCCGGCATGGACTTCCCCAACCCCGACAAGCAGGGCAAGGGCAAGAAGCGCAAGGGCGGTCACAACAACGAAGAGGACCACTACAGCCGCATGGCTCGCGAGGCCGAGGAGTACAGCCGCGAGAAGGTGCTCGAGGAGGCTCGTGCCGCCGTCGAGGAGGCCTCTCGCGAGTCCACCGGTCGCCGCAAGAAGCGCAAGGAGAAGCGCGAGCGCGAGGCTGCCAAGGCTCAGGAGGAGCGCAAGATAGAGGAGGCACTGGCCCAGGGCGTGAACCCCGAGGACCTCGATGCCATCAAGGTCTCCCAGGGCGTTACCGTCCAGGAGCTTGCCGAGGCGCTCGACGTTCCGGCCAACGACATCATCAAGCGCCTGTTCCTGCTGGGTACGCCGCTCACCATGACGCAGTCCATGTCCGACGACCTCGTCGAGCTCGTTGCCGACGACCTGGGCCGTCAGATCAAGATCATCACCCCCGAGGAGGAGAACACCTTCTCGTTCTACGACGATCCCGCCGACCTCAAGCCGCGCGCCCCGGTCGTCACCGTCATGGGCCATGTCGACCACGGTAAGACGTCGCTGCTCGACGCCATCCGTCACACCGGCGTTGCTGCCGGCGAGGCGGGCGGCATTACGCAGGCCATCGGCGCTTCGCAGGTCATGATCAACGACCGCAAGATCACCTTTATCGATACCCCGGGTCACGCCACCTTTACGGCTATGCGTGCCCGTGGCGCCAAGGTGACCGACATCGTCATCCTGATCGTCGCCGCCGACGACGGCGTCATGCCCCAGACGGTCGAGTCGATCAACCACGCCAAGGCCGCCGGCGTACCCATCGTCGTCGCCGTCAACAAGATCGATAAGCCCGGCGCCAACCCCGACCGTGTGCGTCAGGAACTCACCGAGTACGGCGTCATCCCCGAGGAGTGGGGCGGACAGAACATGTTCGTCAACATCTCGGCCAAGCAGAAGATCGGTATCGACGACCTTCTGGAGACCGTGCTGCTCCAGGCAGACGTGCTCGAGCTCAAGGCCAACCCGGACACCTTTGCCTCCGGCAACGTTCTCGAGGCCAAGCTCGACAAGGGCCGCGGCTCGGTCGCTACCGTGCTCGTGACCCGCGGTACCCTGCACGTGGGCGATACGCTGGTCGCCGGCCTTACCTACGGCCGCGTCCGCGCCATGCTCGACCCCAAGGGTCGCGCCGTCACCGAGGCCGGTCCCTCCGACGCCGTCGAGATCCTGGGCCTGCAGTCCGTGCCCAACGCCGGTGACGAGTTCCGCGTGTTCGAGGACGAGCGCGAGGCTCGCGCCCTTGCCGACGAGCGTTCGCTCAAGGCCCGTATCGAGGAGCAGAGCCGCGTCAAGCACGTCACGCTCGAGAACCTCTTCGAGACCATTGCCGACGCCGAGGTCAAGGAGCTCAACCTGATCATCAAGGCCGACGTCCAGGGCTCCATCGAGGCCCTTCAGGACTCGCTCGACAAGATGGATCAGTCCGAGGTTCGCATCAACACGATCCACTCTGCCGTTGGCGCCATCAACGAGACCGACGTCGTCCTGGCCGACGCCTCCAACGCCATCATCATCGGCTTTGGCGTCCGTCCCGACGGTAAGGCCCGCTCCGCCGCCGAGCGCGAGGGCGTCGAGATCCGTTGCTACGACGTCATCTACAAGTGCCTCGAGGAGCTCGACGCCGCCCGTATCGGCATGCTCAAGCCCACCGAGGTCGAGGTCTCCACGGGTACCGCGACCGTCCTGGACACCTTCAAGGTGCCCAAAGTCGGTATCGCCGCCGGCGTCCGCGTCGAAGAGGGCGAGATCGCCGCGACCGATTCCGTGCGTCTGGTGCGCGACGGCATCGTGGTCTTCAACGGTAAGATCGCCTCGATGCGCCACTACAAGGACGAGGCCAAGAGCCTCAAGAGCGGTTCCGAGGGCGGCATTGGCCTGGAGAACTTCCAGGACATCAAGCCCGGCGACCAGATCGAGGGTTACCGTATCGACCAGGTTGCCCGTACCGAGTAAGGGGTAGCGCTATGAAGCAAACGCAGGCAACCCGCCGTCTGGGCGAGCAGCTTCGCGAGAAGCTCGGTTATATCCTGCTCTTTGAGGTTTCCGATCCGCGTCTCGACCTGGTTACTTTGACTGCGGTCGAGGTCGCGGTGGACCGTTCGTTCGCGCGCGTGTACGTGTCGTGCGATGCGAGCCGCTACGACGAGGTCATGGAGGCGCTCGCAAGCGCCAAGGGCCGTATTCGCAGCCTGTTGGCTCGCTCGATCGATTGGCGTGTCACGCCCGAGCTCGATTTTCGCATCGATCGCTCGACCGATGAGGCCGAGCGCATCACGCGTGCGCTGGAAAACGTTCCCGCCACGCTTGCGATCGAAAAGGACGAGGACGGCTATCCGATAGCGGATGCCGCCCAGGAGGCAGCTTTAGATGACTAATTCCGCCGACCTCGCCTCGTGCGAGTCTGCAGATATTAAACGACGCACCCTCGAGCTCATCGAGGGTGCGTCCTCCATTGCGATCTCGGGTCACACCTCTCCCGACGGCGATGCCCTGGGCTCCGTGTTGGGCCTGGGCCTCTCGCTTATGAAGGTGTTCCCCGACAAGGACATCGCCCTGCTGCTGGCAGACGACGATCCCGTTCCGCGCATCTACCGTTTTATGGAGGGCGCCGATCTGCTGGTGCCGGCATCTGCCTACACCGGCAACCCGGACCTGTTCATTTCGGTAGACGTGCCGGTCGTCGAACGCCTCAATAATTCCGCCGAGGTGCTTCGCCGTTCGGCCCACGTGGCGTGCTTTGACCATCACCCGGCACGCGAGGAGTTTGCCGAGGTCAGTCTTAGGTGTGTCAATGCCGCTGCTTGCGCCATGATTATCGACCGCTTTTTGGCCGATTGCGGCATTACCGCAAGCGATAGCATCGCCACCTGCCTGCTGTGCGGCCTGGTCACCGATACCGGTCGTTTTCAGTATCAGAACGCCGACGCTGCCGCGTTTCATGCCGCCTCGCGTCTGGTGGCGCACGGTGCCGATCCGGCGCGCGTCGCGCTCGAGGTCTACCAGAGCATGCGTGTCGAGTTCTTGCACCTCAAGTCCATCGTCATGGGTCGCATCAAGACGGTCGCGCACGGGCGCGTGGCGTATAGCTACGCGTACGAGAGTGACCTTAAGGAATGTGGCGTCACCTCGGATGAGTGCGACGGCCTGGTCGATGTGGTGCGCTCGGTGATGGGCGTCGAGGTCTGCCTGTTCCTTAAGGGCATCGAGGGCGATACTAAGGTGCGCGGCAACCTTCGCTCCAAGGGCGATCTTGATGTTTCCGAGATTGCGGCCAACTTTGGCGGAGGTGGGCACCACGCTGCCGCCGGCTTTACCAACGCCGGAACGATTTCCGAGACGCTCACCGCGGCACTTCCCATGCTGGCCGAGCTGGTAGGGGAGGACCCCGCTTCGGTGACCGTCGAGCTCTAACTTTTTGGATGGTACATGGCTCGTCGTACACCTTCTCAACTTAATATGTTGCTCGCCGTCGATAAGCCGGTGGGCTGCACGTCCCACGACGTGGTTTCGCAATGCCGACGCGCCCTCCATGAGCGGCGCGTCGGTCATGCCGGAACGCTCGACCCCATGGCATCGGGTGTCATGGTGGTGGGCGTGGGCCAGGCAACGCGTCTGCTGGGCATGCTCACGCTCGATACCAAAAGCTACGTCGCCGACATTTCGTTTGGCGTCGAGACCAATACCGATGATGCGGAGGGCGAGGCCGTCCGCACAGTGCCCATTGCCGCTGACCTGCGCGATCCGTCCTATGCCCGCGAGCGCCTGTGCGCCATGCTGGGCCCGCAGATGCAGGTACCGCCGGCGTTTTCGGCCATTTCGGTCAACGGCGTGCGCGCCTACAAGTCTGCTCGCGAGGGCAATGCGGTGGACCTACCTCCGCGCCCCGTCGAGGTCTATGCCGCCGACCTGATCTCCGTGGGCGGCGAAGGTGATACATGCGTGTGGACCGTGGCGTTCTCGGTGAGCAAGGGCACTTACATTCGCGCGCTCGCTCGCGACCTGGGCCGCGCCTGCGAGAGCGCCGCGCACATTTCTGCGCTTCGCCGCACCGCATCCGGTGTTGTTTCTATTGGCGCCTGTCATGCGGTGGAGGAGCTTTCTCCCGAGTCCGCCGCTGGCTTTGCCCTGGATCCCATTGCGGCCCTGGGCGCCACGCGTGTTGACTTGCCGGGCGATCTTGCCGACGATCTGCTCTGCGGCCGACGCATTCCCGTTGAGCGTGCGCTTGCCGATTTCGATTCCTTGAAGGCGCCGTTTGCGTTGGTGCTCGATGGGGGACTCAAGGCGCTCGCCCGCATTGAGGGCGGCCGCTTTGTCATGGAGCACGTGTTTCCGCAGGCAATCGGCGGTGTTCGATGATGTTGTCCGCTCGCGAGCTCGCGCGTGTCTTTTTCGCGGGCGAGTCGGACGAGGCTCGCATCGTTGCTGCCGATACGTTTGATGAGTGTGAGCACTTGGGTGCCGCTTCAATCGCCATTGGCGTGTTCGACGGCGTTCACCGTGGACACCAGGAACTCATCGAAGCGCTTGTCCGTGATGCCCGTGCCCATGGCTGTAAGGCGGTCGTGGTTACCTTCGATCCCGACCCGGACGTTGTGGTGAGCCCTTCGCCCGCTCAAAAATTGATGACGACGGCCGACCGTCTGCATGCCTTGGCTCAAACCGGGGTCGATGCGGTGGTGGCCGTTCCCTTTACGCCTGAGGTTGCGGCACTCGACCATGTCGGTTTTCTCGCACTGCTGTCACGCGTAGTCGACATTCGCTCGATTCGCGTTGGAAGTGACTTTAGGCTGGGTCGTGGCGGTGCTTCTGGTGTTGCCGAGATGCGCGCCTGGGGTTCCGAGCGCGGCGTTGACGTGTATGGTCACGACCTGCTTTGCGAGGGCGGTGAGGCCATTTGCGCCACCCGCATTCGTCATGAGCTGGGACAGGGCCATGTGGAGCTTGCTGCTGGGTTACTCGGCCGTCCGTATATGGTGCGTGGCGGTGTTATTCGCGGCCGTCACGAGGGTTCTGGCATGGGCTTTCCCACGGCAAACTTGCAGGTTCCCGACGGCATTCAGGTGCCAGCCGATGGCGTGTATGAGGGTCTGGTGCTGGTCGATGACACCGTGTGGCCCGCTGCTGTGAACGTCGGCCTGCCGCCAACGTATGCTGACGATGCGGCATCTGCGCATCTCGAGGCTAATTTAATTGGTTATACGGGCGACTTGTACGGCGCGTCCGTCTCGCTGGCGTTTACGCGCTGGCTGCGTCCGTCGCGCGTGTTCGATTCGCTGTACGAGTTGATCGCGACCGTCGAGGGTAATATTGACGATATTCGCCATAACTTGGGCGAACAGGGGGTGAGCATCCGTGATTAGCGATGAGGAGAAAGACCAAGTGCGCGCCGCGTCTGACCTGGTTGCCATCGTGCAGGAAACGGTCGAGCTCAAGCCTCGCGGCCATGAGTTTTGGGGATGCTGCCCCTTCCATGGCGAGAAGACGCCGTCCTTCCACATTATCCCCGCCACGCAGGTGTGGCATTGCTTTGGTTGCGGCGAGGGTGGCGACGTTTTCACGTATATCATGAAGCGCGAGAACCTGAGCTTTCCCGAGTCAATCCGTTACTTGGCCGATCGCGCGGGTATTGAGCTGCATGACACCGGAGATCGCCGCGAGCGCGGCACCAAGCGTGCCCGCATCTACGATCTGTGCGCCGAGACCGCCCAGTTCTACCACACCATGCTCATGCGCGGTAAGGACGGCCGTCCGCGCGAGTACTTTGCCAGCCGCGGCATGGGCGGCGACGTCTGCCGCCGCTACTGCCTGGGCTTTGCACCGGGCCGTAACGCGCTGGTGTCGCACCTGTCCCAGGCGGGTTTTACCCCGCAGGAGATGATCGACGCCAACGTTGCCGTGAGTCGCGGGCGCGGGCAGCTTGCCGACCGCTTTTACGACCGCGTGATGTTCCCCATCTTTGACGAGCAGGGTCACAACATTGCCTTTGGCGGTCGCATTATGGGCGACGGCCAGCCTAAGTATCTCAACACCGCCGAGACGAGCGTGTTTCATAAAAAGCGAAACCTCTACGGCTTTAATTGGGCCAAGGAGTTTATCGTCGCGCAGGATACCGCCATCGTGGTAGAGGGCTATACCGATTGCATCGCCTGCTGGGAGGCGGGGATTAAAAACGTTGTCGCCACGCTGGGCACCGCCCTCACGGAGCACCACGTCAAGACGCTCACTCGCTTTGCCAAGCGCATCGTGTATATGTTCGACGGCGATGCAGCGGGCCAGAAGGCCGCCCGTCGCGCGATTCAGTTTATCGAGCAGGATTCCATGGACCTGCGCTGCGTGGTGCTCCCCGACGGCAACGACCCCATGGAGTTCATCACCGCACATGGTGGCGAGGCACTGCAGACGCGCATCGACGCTGCCGAGCCGCTTATGGACTTTGTCTACCGTTCGCTGCAGGAGTCGAGTGACATCACCACGCCGGGCGGTCGCGCTAAGGCGCTGGAAGATGCGCTGACGCTTATCTATCCGTTGCGCAACAGCTATATGATCGACACGTACTTTATCCAGATTGCCGATCTGCTGGGTTTGGATCTGGAGACGGTGCGCGCGAGCTCGGGTCGTGTGTTTCGCGATGTCGCCAAGCGCGAGGATGCGGAACGACGTCGTGAGCAGAACTATGAGCGCCAACGGGCACAGACTGAGCGGTCCGGTAGCGCGGGCGGTCGGGCATCGGGTTCTCGCGATGCCGGTCGCGGTGCTTGGGCATCGGGCGCCACGCCGGCAGTGGCGGCGCCGGTCGAGGAAGAGCCGTACGACTACGTCCCGCTCGATGCCTACGGTGCCGCGCCCGCGGAGGTCGTCGACGACCTTCCGCCGATCGATGTGCCTGATGGTATGGGCGCTGTGCCTGTGACTGACGGTTCGGGCGCACCGGCTGCGGCTGTGCCGATGGTTCTTACCGATCTTGAGCGCAAGTCCTTGGCAGGGGAGCGCGAGCTGCTGACCATGCTCACAAGCTACCCCGACCTGTTCCGCACGTATGCCGACCGCATCTGCTCCATCGAGTGGGTTGACCCACGTCACGAGTCCATCGCATGGGCTGTTCTGGCAACGCCGCCGGGAACCGATCCTGCAGCCTGCATGGATGCGGCGCGCTCGGTGTGTCCCGATGCGGCAACGCTTGTGAGTGCCGGGCGCATCTCGGCGACGAGCAAGCACCCCACCGAGACGAACATCGTGTTCATGCTCGATACGCTCGAGCTCTACACCATCAAGCGCCGCATGCGTGCTGCACAGGCCAGGCTGCGCCAGGACCGTTCACTCGATGATGAGGCCCGTCGCGCGCTGACCGTTCAGGCCGCGCAAGATTCGCAGCGTCAACGCGAACTGCAAAAGTCGATCGGCGGCGTGGCGGACCCGTTCCGTTTGATCGGCCTGGAGGCCGCAGGCACCGAACAAGCCTAGATGTTGTGGTCAACCAGCGTATTCTCGCCTATATCCAGTCCTCTTTTTGGGTATAGACGTCAATGTGTGTGCTAAAGTATTGAGTCCTGTGGACTATGAAGGGAGAATCTGTGCCAAAAAAGACTGAGAGCACGGGTACTGGGCTGGAATCCTACGTTGCAAAGCTTATGGGCAACGGCTCAAACAGGACTTCGGTAACCGAGGACGAGATTCAGGTCGCCCTGAAGGATATCGATGTTTCTGACGAGCAGCTCACCGCGGTGTATTCCGCGCTGCGCAACAGCGGCATCCAGATTATCTCCGCGAGCGGTAACGACGACGCCCCTATGGACGTCGACGATGACGATAACGATACCGATACCGACGATTTCGATGACGACGAGCACGATTCCGGCTCGCTCGACGATCACGAGCTCAAGATGGCCCGTCAGGCCGACGCCGAGATGGGTTCTTCCAAGAGCAAGAAAAAGCGCACCGTGCGCACGTCCCGTTCACGCTCCCGCGTGCGCGGCATCGATGCCTCCACGGTGATGCTGACCGGCGACCCTGTCCGTATGTACCTCAAGGAGATCGGCAAGGTCGACCTGTTGACCGCCTCCGAAGAGGTCGATTTGGCCATGAAGATCGAGGCCGGTCTTGAGGCCACCGAGAAGCTCGAGGCTGCCGATGCTGGTGAGCTCGAACTCACGCGTGCCGAGATGCGCCGTCTTACGCGCATTGAGAACGTGGGCCTCGAAGCCAAGCAGGCGCTCATCAGCGCAAACCTGCGTCTGGTCGTCTCCATCGCCAAGCGCTATGTCGGTCGCGGCATGCTGTTCCTGGACCTGATCCAGGAGGGCAATCTCGGTCTGATCCGCGCCGTCGAGAAGTTCGACTACCAGAAGGGCTTTAAGTTCTCCACGTACGCCACGTGGTGGATCCGTCAGGCCATCACGCGCGCTATCGCCGACCAGGCCCGTACCATCCGTATTCCCGTGCATATGGTCGAGACCATCAACAAACTCGTCCGCGTGCAGCGCCAGCTCCTTCAGGACCTTGGTCGCGACCCGACCCCCGAGGAGATCGGTGCCGAGATGGACATGAGCGCCGACCGCGTCCGCGAGATCCAGAAGATCTCGCAGGAGCCCGTGTCGCTCGAGACCCCCATCGGCGAGGAAGAGGATTCCCAGCTGGGCGACTTCATCGAGGACTCCCAGGCCATCGTTCCGCCCGATGCCGCCAGCTTCTCCATGCTGCAGGAGCAGCTCACCCAGGTGCTCGATTCGCTTGCCGATCGTGAGCGCAAGGTTATTGAGCTGCGCTTTGGCCTTGTCGACGGACATCCCCGTACGCTCGAGGAAGTCGGTCGTGAGTTTGGCGTCACGCGCGAGCGCATCCGCCAGATCGAGTCCAAGACTCTGGCCAAGCTTCGCCACCCCAGTCGCTCCAGCAAGCTGAAGGACTATATCGAGAGCTAGTCAAGCAAGAAGCGCCCTCAAGCACATCCGCTTGGGGGCGCTTTCATGTAGTCGTTGGGGACGTTCTTGAATGACTGGTCGTTTAAGAACGTTCCCAATGATTAGGTCGGAAAATTTCTTAAAAAAGTTCTTGCCCTTAGCGGATTCGTCCGTATAATAAACTTCGTTGCTTGAGAGCACGCACCTATTCCTCGGTAGCTCAATGGTAGAGCACGCGGCTGTTAACCGCGCTGTTGTAGGTTCGAGTCCTACCCGGGGAGCCAGGTTGTAAAACCCGTCGCTTATGCGGCGGGTTTTTTCATGCCGCGATCGCCGTTCGCAAACGTTACCGTATCAACATTTCGTGTCGAGGATGTAATCCCGAGGCCCGCCACCTCAACATGGCGCGGTCGTTGTAGAATATTGCAATGATTGCTCCCACGACATGGTGCCGCGAGCACCAAGAAAAGGAGATTCTTGTGTCTGAGACCATTAACGGCAGCCTGAGCGTCTCGAACGACGTTATTGCCGATATTGCCGGTTATGCCGCGATGACGTGCTATGGCGTTGTCGGTATGGCTGAGCAGCTCCAGGGCGCCGAGAGCGTGCGCCTGCTTGCCGGTCAGCGCCTCCGCAAGGGCGTGCTTGTTTCCGCCGACGAGAACGGCCTTACGGTCGATCTTCACGTCGTGCTCGAGAACGGCGTCAACATGAAGTCCGTCTGCCACAATCTTTCGAGTTCCGTTGCCTTCACTCTGCAGGAGATCGCCCAGATCGATCCCGCCAGCCTTAAGATCGGCATCCATATCGACGCGCTCAAGAGCCGTCTGAACTAGCATCCGAAAACGGAGATTCAAATACCCATGATTGCAAAGACCATTCGCACCTGTTTTCCGATCGCTGCGGCTGCCGTTTCCGACAAGGCCGAGGAGATCAACAAGCTCAACGTCTTCCCCGTACCCGACGGCGACACCGGCACCAACATGTCGCTCACGCTCGCCTCGGTGACCAAGGAGCTTTCTGCTCTTCCTGCCTACGCTGACATGGAAGCCATCGCCGGCGCCATCACCCACGGCTCCCTGATGGGCGCCCGCGGTAACTCCGGCGTCATCACGTCGCAGATTCTGCGCGGCGTGGCCGAGGGCCTTGTCTCTGCCGATGAGCCCATTACGTCCGCCAACATCGCCTTCGCCTTCCGTCGCGCCGTCAAGGTCGCCTTCCAGGCCGTCCGCAAGCCCATCGAGGGCACGATCCTCACAGTCCTGCGCGATGTCTCGACCAAGGCCGACGAGTGCGAAAAGAAGAAGTTCTCGGCCGAGGACGCGCTCGATGCCATCGTCGTCGAGGCCTACCAGTCCGTCGCCCGCACGCCCGACCTGCTGCCCGTTCTGAAGGAGAACGGCGTCGTCGACTCCGGCGCCTTTGGCTTTGCCATCTTCCTGGAGAACTTTGTTGCCGCCGCGCTTGGCCGCAGCACCGTTGTCGAGGATTTCTCCGCCACGTTTGATTCTGCCGGCTCTGCCCGCGACGCTGCCCTCGGTCGCGTTGAGATCGAGGCCAACGACGATTGGGAGGGTTCGGAGTTCCGCTACTGCAACGAGTTCCTCTTTAAGGCCGACGCCCCGTTTGACGAGGACGAGTGCCTTAAGTTCCTGGGCTCCATGGGCGACTGCGAGCTGCTCGTGGGTGCCTACCCCGATTACAAGATCCATGTGCACTCCAACACCCCCAACCTGGTGCTTGAGCACATGCTGCAGCTTGGTCAGATCTACGAGGTCTTTATCCACAACATGGAGATGGAGGCCCACGACCGCACCGCCAAGATTCACGAGGACCAGGAAAAGGCCGCCGAGCCCGCCAAGGCGCTGGGCTTTGTCGCCGTTGCCGCCGGTTCGGGCGAGGCCGACATCCTCAAGTCCCTCGGCGTTGACGTGATCGTCTCGGGCGGTCAGACCATGAACCCCTCGACTGCAGACCTGCTGGGCGCCGTTGACCAGGTCAACGCGACCTCGGTCATCATTTTGCCCAACAACGGCAACATCCGTATGGCCGCTGAGGCCGCTGCCTCAGCCTGCACCGACAAGAAGGTCGCCGTCGTTCCCACCAAGACCGTTCCGCAGGCCTTCTCCGCGCTGTTCGCGGTCCTGCCCGATTCCGAGCTCGAGGACGCCGTCGCCGCCATGGTCGACGCCATCAGCGAGGTTCGCGATGGCGAGGTCACCCGCGCCGTGCGCGATTCCAGCGCCTCTGACGGCTCTCCGATTCACTCTGGTGATGTCATGGGTATCATCGCCGGCTCCATCGACGTGGTCGGCTCCGACGTGAAACAGGTCACGCTCGACTGCATCAACCGCATGCAGGAGGAAGAGGAGGGCGACGCGCTGACGATTCTGGCCGGCGAGGAGCTGTCCGATGAGGCCTTCCGGGAGATCGTCGACGCCATCGAGGAGGCTCAGCCCGATCTGGAGATTGACGCCCATCGTGGCGAGCAGCCGCTCTATCCCGTGATCTTCTCGATCGAGTAGGCAACTGCCCATGTCCGAGCTGTGCTCCGTGCCGCGCGTCTCGGTGCGCTTTGCCCAGAGCAATGCGCTCGACGAGGATATCGCGCGACTCAAATATGTTTCGGGTAAACGTGAGGAGGCCCTTCGCCGTCTGGGAATTCGGACGGTGGGGGACCTCCTTCTCCATATCCCTCATCGATACCTCGACTTTACCCGTTCTTGGTCTATCGAGATGGCGCCCATCGGTACCGTGTGCACGATTGTTGCCACGGTCGATCGTATCGTCCAAAAACCGCCCCGCCCGCGTATGCAGGTGACCGAGGTCTCGCTGGTGGATGAGACGGGTGTGCTGCAGGTCGCCTTTTTCCGCCAGCCCTGGATTGCCCAGCAGCTTAAGCAGGGCGACCGCCTGGCCGTGATGGGCAAGGTCGAGTTTGCCTACGGTTTTAAGCAGATGGCCTCGCCGCACTTTGAAAAGCTCGAGGAAGGGCGTGCCGCAGGCACCATCCTGCCGGTCCATTACGTGAGTGATGGCGTGAGCCAGGCGTGGATGCGCCGCATTGTAAGCGGCGCGCTCGAGGTCGTCGGCAATCCCTTCGACCCGATTCCCGCACGCTTGCGCGTCAAGCGCCGCTTGATGAGCAATGCCCGCGCGCTTCGATCGATCCACTTTCCATCGAGTATGGCCGAGCGCGATATCGCGCGCGCACGGCTTGCCTACGAGGAGTGCCTCTACCTGCAGCTAGCGCTGCGCCTGCGCAACGACGGCGGCCTGGTCGATGTGGTGCCCTATGCCCACACCGCGGGCGAGCACCTGGCCGTGCTCAAGCAAGCCCTGCCGTTTTCGCTGAGCGACGAGCAGGAGGCCGCGTTCCAAGATATCCTGCACGATATGTGCGATGGCGGGCGCGTGATGAACCGTCTGCTGCTGGGCGATGTCGGTACCGGTAAGACCGCCGTTGCCGCCTGCGCGCTGGCTGTGGCTGCCGATAGCGGCACGCAGGCCTGCGTTATGGCGCCCACGGGCGTGCTGGCGCGCCAATATGCCGATAAGACCGGCCCTCTGCTCTCGCAGACCGGCATGTCCTGGGCGCTTCTGACGGGTGCCACTCCGGCGGCCGAGCGTGAGCGGATCCATGAGCAGCTGCAGTCCGGCGAGCTCGATGTCCTCTTTGGCACCCATGCTGTTCTTTCCGAAGACGTGAACTTTAAGCACTTGTCGCTTGTTGTCATCGACGAACAGCACCGCTTTGGCGTAGGCCAACGCAACGCACTACGCGCGAAGGGCCCCGGTGCCGATCTGCTCGTTATGACGGCAACGCCCATCCCGCGTACGCTGGCGCTTTCGGTCTACGGCGATCTGGACACGAGTATCATCCGCCATCGGCCAGTCCCTGGCGCTGGCGTGACGACATGCGTGCTCACCGAGTCGAGTCGAGACCTCGCCTATGGAGCCATCCGCGAGGCGCATGAAAAGGGTCAGCAGGCCTACGTGATTTGCCCGCTCGTGGAGCCGAGTGACTCGGCCGATGAGCTGGAAGACGTGCCCGGTATTGCCCGCGACGATGAGGGCCGCGTAACCGTCCCCGTGCCGCTGCACGATACGGCAACCGAGCTCGACCGACTGCGTCTGGCGTTGCCGGGGCTTACCATCGAGCGCCTTCACGGCCGCATGCCGGCGGGGGAGAAGGATCGTGTGATCGACGCCTTCAAGCGTGGCGAGGTCGACGTGCTCGTCTCCACTACGGTGGTCGAGGTGGGCGTCGACGTGCCTAACGCCACCGTCATGGTCATCGAGAACGGCGAGCGCTTTGGGTTGGCTGCCCTGCACCAGCTGCGCGGTCGCGTGGGCCGTGGCAGCGTGTCGGGCACGTGCCTGGTCATGACGCACTCCAAGGGCAACGGCGGCGCGTCGGCGGCGCAAGATCGTCTGCAATCGCTCGAAAAAACCTCGGATGGCTTTACGCTCGCCCAGATGGACCTGCGTCTGCGCCACGAGGGCGAAATCCTTGGGTACCGCCAGCATGGCGGCGTGACCTTGCGCTTTGTGGACCTGGACGCCGATGAGGACCTTATCGAATGGGCCCATTTGGACGCGGTCGAGCTTTTGCGGTATGCTTGCAACCTTGACTCTGTGGCGACGCGTCCCTTGCGCGACGCGGTCGCCATGCGTTATCGACATATCTTTAAGGAGGTCAGCGGAGGATGAGAATCATCGGCGGCGAATGGCGCGGTCGTAAGATCGAGGAGCCCCGTGGTCGCGATGTCACCCGCCCCACGACTGATCGCGTGCGCGAGGCGTGCGCATCTATGGTCATGTCGGCATTCGATTTCGATTTGGACGAGGTTCGTGTTCTGGACGCCTTTGGCGGCTCCGGTGCCTTAGGGTTAGAGATGCTCTCTCGTGGGGCCCGCTCGCTCACGACGTTTGAGATCGATCGCAACGCCGCGCGGCTCATTACCAAGAATATCGAGTCGCTCTGCCGTGACCGCGCGCGTTGGCGCGTGGTCACGGGCGACATGCTGGTGAGTGCCTCGCGCGGTCGCGTACCGGGCGGTCCCTTTGATCTGGTCCTGCTCGACCCGCCCTATGCTTTTGGTGCCGAGCCAGTCGAGGTGCTGCTGCAGAACCTGGCTCAGCAGGGTCTGCTTGCACCAGGCGCTTACGTCCTGTTTGAGCATGCCGCCGCCGATGCGGGCGCGCATCCGGCAGGCTTTGAGACTGTACGTGAGAAGCGCTACGGCATTACCTCGGTCGACCTGCTTCGCTGGGTCGACGATAGCAAGGACGGCGGCACTGATGCTAACGAAAATGACGAGGCAGTATCCCCGGAGGACGCCCATGAGTGACACTATTAATCGCGTGATCGTCCCGGGCACCTTCGATCCCATCACGTTTGGCCATATCGATGTGATCCGCCGCGCCCGCCGCATCTTTCCCAGCGTGATCGTCGCTGTTGCCGAGTCGCAGGGTAAAAACGGTGTGGGCACCACGTTTATGCTCGATGAGCGCGTGGCGCTGGCCCGCGAGGCGCTCGGTGATATCGACGGCGTCGAGGTCCTGCCCTTTACCGGCCTCTTGGTCGACTTCGCTCGTGAGCAGGGGGCGGGGGCCGTGGTCAAGGGTCTGCGCGCCATGACCGACTTTGAGTATGAGCTGCAGCAGGCCGACCTTAACTATCGCCTGGATAGCGAGCTGGAGTCCATCTTTGTCATGAGTGCGCCGCAGTACGGCTATATCTCGAGCTCGGTCGTTCGCCAGATCGCCTCGCTCGGCAGTGACGTATCGACGTTTGTCCCGTCCAACGTGGTCGAAGCGCTCAAACATCGCTTTTCGTGACGTTTCTTATTGCCTGGTGGCATGTGGTAAACTAGCACGATGATATGTTACCTATGAAAGGAGACCGGATGCCGGGCGAGAATTTTCCTGGCGATAGGATCGTCAGCTTGGTCGATGAGCTCGAAGGGCTGATCGAGGAAGCCAAGCCGCCTTTCGGCAAGAACGCTCAGTTCAAGGTCATCGACGCCGACGTGTTCTTCAACATCCTCGACGAGATCCGCATGAGCTATCCCGAGGAGTGGCAGAAGTCCCGCCGTATCCTTAAGGAGCGCGAGGAGCTTATGGCTTCCGCCGCCGCTCAGGCCGATTCCATCATCGCCGACGCTCAGCAGCAGGCCCTCACTATTGCCGGTGAGCAGGAGATCGTCCGCCTTGCGCAGCAGCAGGCCGACGACATCCGCGATCGTGCCCAGCAGTACGAGCGCGAGACGCGTTATGCTGCCGAGGACTACGCAGAGCAGGTCTTTACGCACCTGGAGGAGAACCTCAAGAGCCTGACCGGCACCGTTACCCGTTGCCGTCAGCAGCTCAACGAGGGTGCCGCCCAACAGAATGGTCAGTGGTAATGGCTGAGTTCCCGAGCGTTACCGTCGATCTTTCCGAGCAGCTCGAGTTTCCTGGAGATTCGTATCCGCTGACCGGTAAGGTCGATGTCGCAACCTACACGGTGGGCGAGAAGGAGTACCAGCTTCAGGACGGCATCGACTACGACGTCGTCTTTACCAATGCCGGTACCGGTGTCTTGCTCACGGGCATGGTCCGCGCGCACGCCACCGGCGAGTGCGACCGTTGCCTGGAGCCCGCCTCGTTTGATATCGCTGGCGAGATTGAGGAGTTCTACCTCTTTGAGGAGCCCGAGGATCCCGAGGCCTACGAGGACGGCTACGAGCTCCTGGGTGAGGACCGCATCGTCGATCTGGGTGAGCCCATCAACGACGCCGTCGTCATGGACACGCCGTTCGTGGTGCTCTGCAAGCCCGATTGCCGCGGTCTGTGCCCCACATGCGGTTGCAATCTCAACGTCGAGCAATGCGATTGTGCTGCCCAAGCCGAGGCCGAATGGGCCGAGGCCACGGAAAATCCATTTGCAGCATTGAAGAATCTCAAGCTTGACGAGTAAAACTGTGGTAGTATCGCTACTTGCGCGTAATCGCCACACTGGATAGTTCATAAGGAAGGTCACTATGCCCGTACCTAAACAAAAGCAGGGTCGTATCCGCACTCACACCCGTCGTTCCGCCAACATGAAGATCTCGGCTGCGGCTCAGTCCACGTGCCCCCGTTGCGGCGCTGTCAAGCTTCCGCACCACGTGTGCCCCAGCTGCGGTTTCTACAAGGACCGCGAGGTTATCGTTACCGAGTAACGGTATACTCTGGATGCGATGCCGTTCCAAATGGAACCACAATGGCCGGCTCAATGAGTCGGCCATTTTTGTATAAGGAGCATGTATATGAGTAACGTTCGCGTTTGTGTAGACGTTGTGGGCGGAGACGAGAAACCTCAGGTTGTTCTCGATGGTATCGAGGCTGCGCTTGCCGCCGATCCCGATATCGAGGTCTTGGCGGCTGGCCCGGCCGAAATCGTCAATCCCTTTGCAGCTTCCCATGCACGTGTTGAGGCCCTTGAGGCACCTGACGTTATCGCCATGGATGACGATCCCATTCGCGCCGTGATGACCAAGCGTAAGTCGTCGATCGTGCTTTCTTGCCGCGCCATTAAGAAGGGCAACGCGGATGCGTTCTTCTCCGCCGGCTCCACTGGCGCCATGACCGCCGCTGCCACCGCCTACGTGACGCCGTTTAGGTATCAGGCCGAAGGCAAAAAGCAGCCGGTGCGCCCCTGTCTGACCAATGCGCTGCCCAATCGCGCTGGCGGTCTGACGGTGCTGTGCGATATGGGCGCCAACCCCGATGTCGAGGTCGATGACATGGTGCGTTTTGCTCAGATGGGTAGCGCCTATGCCCGCGTCGTCCTGGGCATCGAGCATCCCCGCGTGGGCCTGCTTGCCAACGGCACCGAGGACGAGAAGGGCTCCAACTTTACCAAGGCCTGCTTCCCGGCCATGAAAGCCGCCGTTCCCGGCTTTGTTGGTAACTGCGAGGGCACCGATCTTACGTCGGGCAATTTTGACGTCGTGGTCGCCGACGGCATGTCGGGCAACATCGCGCTCAAGGCCACCGAGGGCGCTGCCAAGTTTTTGCTGCAGGAGCTCAAGGGTGTCTTTATGTCATCGCTCGGCACCAAGATTGCCGCGCTGCTCATCAAAAAGCAGATGCGCGAGATTAAGGCCAAGCTCTCTGGCGACGCCAAGGGCGGCGCGATTCTATTGGGCCTGCGCGGCGTGGTCCTGATCGGCCATGGCGCTACCTCGGTCGAGGCTGTTAAAAACGGTACGCTCGCGGCGGCCGAAGCCGTGCGCGCCGGGCTGGTCGAGAATGTCGACAACTCTATGGACGGTATCGTTTTATAAGAGCGAGTTAGAGCGCTGTTATGTGCTTCGCGGCGCACGTCGTGGGGTAGAATCAGAACCGTGTCTTGGTACCGCCCGGGCGGTACCATTCTTTTGGTATTCATGCACTATGAGAGGAAGCGCTATGGACCGCTCCGAAATCTTCGACAAGATCGCCGAGGTCGCTGCTGACGTTCTGGGCGTCGATGTTGCCGAAATTAGCGATGAGACCACCTTTGACGACCTCGATGCCAACTCGCTCGAGCGCCTGCAGCTGGTTACGGCTATCGAGGACGAGTTCGACCTCGAGATCGATGATGAGACCCTGCTCTCGCTCAACTCTGTCGCCGACGCCGTCGACGCTATCGAAGCTGCCAAGGAGGCCTAAGTCTTGGCTTTATCCGAACGACTTACGCGCGCCCAGGAAATCCTGGGCCACGAGTTCAACAATAAGGTGCTGCTGCGCGCGGCGCTTACGCATCCCTCGGCAGTCGAGGGCCAGCCGGTTTCTGCCAGCTATGAGCGCCTTGAGTTCTTGGGCGATTCCATTTTAGGCGCTGTGGTCGCACGTTCCCTGTTTGAGTCCTATCCGGAGTTTGACGAGGGCAAGCTCACGCGCCTGAAGGTGTCGCTTGTCTCGGGCGCTACGCTGTCCGAGGTTTCTCACGAGCTGGGCATTGACGACATCATCATCTTTGGTGCCTCCGAGACCGGTACCGGTGCGCGAGGCCTGCATTCGGCGCTCGAGAACGTCTATGAGTCGCTCGTGGGCGCGCTGTACCTGGATGCCGGCTGGGATGCGGCGGCGGAGTTCATTCACCGTACGCTTAAGCCGCATTTGGCTTCCGAGCGTGCCGAGCATCCTGCGAACCCCAAATCGTTTTTGCAGGAGTGCGTGCAAGCCGACGGTCACGAGCCCCCGGCGTATAAGCTCGTTGGCTCCGAGGGCCCGGCGCATGCGCCCACCTTTACCGCCGTGGTGTTGATCGATGGTATTCGTCAGGGTCGCGGCTCCGGCTCCTCAAAGAAGGAAGCCGAGGGAGCCGCCGCGCTCGAAGCGCTCGACCGCATGGGTTACACCACCAACGGCGTGATTCTGAATAAGAAGCACGTGTAAGCGAGGAACCGTGTATCTCAAGTCCCTCACGCTCAAAGGGTTCAAGTCGTTTGCCGACCGCGCCCATATGTCATTTGAGCCGGGCCTGACCGTCATCGTCGGTCCCAACGGCTCGGGAAAATCGAACATCTCCGACTCGATTCTGTGGGTCCTGGGCGAGCAGAGCGCCAAGCAGCTGCGCGGCCAGGCCATGGAAGACGTCATCTTCTCGGGCTCGTCGGCGCGCAAGCCTGTGGGTGTGGCCGAGGTCACGCTGGTGCTCGATAACTCGGACCATATGCTGCCTGTCGATTTTGACGAGGTCGCCATTACCCGTCGCATGTATCGCTCGGGCGAAAGCGAGTACCTCATCAACTCGAGTCCGTGCCGCCTGATGGACATTCAGGACATCCTGCACGATTCGGGCTTGGGCAAGGATACGCATTCCATTATTAGCCAGGGCAAGCTCGACGCCATTTTGCAGAGCCGCCCCGAGGAGCGCCGTGCCCTCATCGAGGAAGCCGCCGGTATCTCCAAGCACAAGCGGCGCAAGGAGCGTGCGCTCAAAAAGATTAAGTCGATGGACGAGCACCTGACGCGTGCCCGCGACATCAATAAGGAAATCGCCCGTCAGCTGCGGCCGTTGGAGCGTCAGGTCGATCGCGCGCGCAAGTACAAAGAGCTGTCCTCGCGTGCGAACGAGCTTACGCAGATGCTGGCTGTCGACGAGCTGCGTTCGCTGCAGTCGCAGTGGAACGACCTGGAGAGCCGCTCCAAGGAAGGTGCCGCCGAGCTGGAGCTTGCGCAGTACCGCATGGGCGAAAAGGAGCGCGAGCTCGAGAAGCTTCAGGTCATGCTCGAGGAAAAGGGCCTGTTTGTGGGCGACCTAGGCGAGCAGCGCCGTCATATGCAAGATGTGGTCGGCCGCATTAACTCCGACATGCGCCTGCTCGAGGAAAAGGGCCACAACATGGTGTCGCGCCTGTCTGACATGCGCGGACAGATTTCGAGTTCCGAGCATCAGCGTCGTCGCGTGGTCGAGGAGCTCGAGGACGCGCGTGCGCAGCTTGAGGAAGTGACCGGTGCGCATATGCAGGCCCAGGAGGACGTTGACGCCGCTGGTCCTGCCGCCGCTGAGCTCCACGAGCGTCGCGTTGCGCTCGACAATCAGATTTCGCAGTTCACGCGTGAGCAGCGCGATGTGCAGCGTGTGGCCGATAACGCCGCGCTCGAGCTCGCCAAGGTGAAGGACTCGCTGAGCAATGCCGAGGTCGAGGACAACATGTATGCCTCGCGCCTGGAGCAGATCGACGAGCAGCTTGAGGAGGTCATGGCCTCGCTTGAGAGCCGTCGCGACCGCGCCGAGGAGCTTGAGGGCGCTCTTGAGGAAGCGCGCCAGGCTCAGGTTGATGCGCGTGAGGCCACCGAGACGGCACGCGCGGCCCTGAAGGACCTGCGTGCCCGCGAGAGCGAGGCGCGCAACAAGTTGTCCGAGGTGCGCTCGGAGCTTTCCAGCCAAAAGAAACTCGATGCCCGCATGGCCGACAGCTCGCCGCTCGTGAGCCGTCTGGTGGGTGCGCTGGGCGACGATGTCTTGGGTCGTCTGGGCGACGTGCTGGAGGCCCCGCGCGAGCTTGAGGGCCTGGTTGAGCAATTGCTCGCCGGCGATATCGATGCGCTGCTGTTTGATGACGCCGCCACGCTTGAGCGTGCCGGTCGTGCGGCTCTGGACCAAAAGAAGGCCTCGGGCGAAGCACTGCTGGTGACGCGCGGCGTGAGCGGCTCTACCGCCGCTGAGGGCGCTGCCGGTACCCGCCTGGTTGATCGTCTGTCCGTGCGTGCAGGCTACGGACCCGTCGTCGAGGCGCTGCTCGGCGGCTATTACGTGGTCGATGACTTGGCTGCCGCGCTGGCTGCGCCTGTCGTTGACGGTGTGACCTATGTGACTCCCGATGGCGCCCGCGTAAGCTGTGGCGGCCTGGTGCGTGTGGGCCTCGATGCCGGCGAGGCGTCGGGTGCTCTGGAGCGTAAGCGTCGCATTCGCGAGCTGGATGGGCTTGAGCCCGATTTGGCCGCTGTGTTTGAGCATGTGTCGGATCAGGTCGTCGAGGCCAATGCGGCCGTTGAGGAAGCGCGTGCCGCTGAGGGCGATGCCGCTGGCGAGATCGCCCGTCTTGAGGGCGAGCGCCGCTCGCTGCTCTCCGAGATCGGCCGCTTGGAGCAAAGCGCCAACAATGCCGAGGTCGAGCGCGTGCGCATCTCCACGCGTCGCGAGCAGGCCTCCGAAGCCGTTCGCGCTGCACGCCCGCGAGTTGATGAGCTCACCCGTTCGCGTGACGAGGCCCGCGCGCAGGCATGCGATCTGGGCTTGCAGATTGCTGAGGCCAACGACGAACTCGACCGCGTTCGCCGTGACGATTCCGAGGCTGCCGGCAAGCTCGCCGACGCCAAGGTCCGCCTAGCCCAGACGAGTGAACGCCTGCGTTCGCTGAAGGGCCGTGTGCCTGACCTGGAGCATCGCCTGGAGGGCATCGACCGCCGTATCCGCGGAACACGCCAGGCCTCGCGCTCGCTCGAGTTGCTGCGCCTGCGCGTCGATCCCATGCACGAGCGCTATTCGGCCCTGCTGGAGCGCGCGTCGGATTGGGCCGCGCGCTTGCGTGACCAGGCTTCGCTCGAGGAGGCGGACTCGGCCTCGCTCAAGAAGACTATCGAGGATGCCAAGGCAGAGGTTGCCCGCGCTAAGGAGCGAGTCGATACCGCCTCTGCCACGCAAAACGAGTTCAAGGTCGCGCGTGGCAAGCTCGAGGTGCAGGTAGAGGCCGCCATTAAGGCCATTACCGCCGATGGCACGACGGTGCTCGAGACAGCGCTCATGCTTCCGGCGCCCACGGACCGCGATGCCGCCGAGCGCGAACTCAACCAGCTTGTGCGCCAGATCAACAACCTTGGTCCCGTTAACCAAGTTGCCATGGAGGAGTACGAGCAGCTCAAGCGCCGTGCCGACTACATCGAGGAGCAGCTGGCCGATCTGGAGAGCGCGCGCAAGGCGCTCACCAAGATCACGGTGGCCATTGATCGCAAGATGCGGAAGGCCTTCCTGGTGACGTTTGAGAAGGTCGACGCGAACTTCCGCGAGATCTTCGCTATGCTCTTCCCGGGCGGCCAGGCTCATCTGGAGATGACCGATCCCGAGCATCCTGCCGAGACGGGTATCGAGGTCGTGGCGCAGCCGCGCGGCAAGCGCATCACCAAGATGATGCTCATGTCGGGCGGCGAGAAGAGCCTGACGGCGCTCGCCCTGCTCTTTGCTGTGTATCGCACGCGCACGGTGCCGTTCTATGTGCTGGACGAGGTCGAGGCGGCGCTCGATGACGCCAACCTGTCCAAGCTCATCGGCGCACTCGATGTGTTGCGTTCCGATACGCAGCTCTTGGTTATCTCGCATCAGCGCCGTACTATGGAGGACGCTGACGTCCTCTATGGCGTCTCGATGCAAGCCGACGGCGTCAGTCGCGTCGTCTCGCAAAAACTCGATCGCGAAACCGGAAAGGTCGTGAATGCATAATGGGATTCTTCGATGCTCTCTCGCGCGGACTTGAGCGCAGCCGCGAGGCCCTCAACGAGGTCTTCTACTTTGGCGGCGAGGTCGACGAGGATTTTTGGGAGGACCTGGAGGACACCCTCGTAATGGGTGACATGGGCGCCGAGGTCGCTATCAAGGTCTCCGATGACCTGCGCGATGCCGCGGCCAAGAAGAACCTCAAGACCGCTCCGCAGCTTCGCCGCGCTCTGGCCGAGCAGCTTGAGCAGCACTTTGTGCCCATCGAGCGCGATCCGTTCTCCGATACGCCGAGCTGCGTGCTGTTTGTGGGCATCAACGGTGCCGGCAAGACCACGACGGTCGGTAAGATCGCGAGCGCCATGGCTGCCCGCGGCAAGAACGTGGTGATCGGTTCGGCCGACACCTTCCGCGCCGCCGCCATCGAGCAGCTTGATGTGTGGGGCCAGCGCGCCGGCGTTCCCGTCATCAAGCGCGATCGCGGCTCCGACCCGGCAAGTGTTTGCTACGACGTGCTCGACGAGGCCGATAGGCGCGGCAGCGACCTGGTGCTCATCGATACCGCCGGCCGTCTGCACACGAGCCCCGAACTCATGCGCGAGCTCGCCAAGGTGGTCAATGTGACCCGTAAGCGCGCCGCCAATATGGCCGCCGGTCCCATGCCGGTCTCGGTCGTGCTTGTGATCGATGCCGCGACGGGCCAAAACGGTCTGAACCAGGCGCTCGAGTTTAACGAGGCGCTTGGCCTGGACGGTATTATCATGACAAAGCTCGACGGCACGGCAAAGGGCGGTATCGCCATGGCCGTGGCCGAGAAGCTCAAGCTCCCGATCCTGCGCATCGGCGTGGGCGAGCAGGTCGATGACCTGCAGGAGTTTAATGCCAAAGATTTCTGCCGCGCCCTGGTGGGCGAGTCCAATTAAGGAGTGACTAGTGTTTGATTCCCTGAGCGATCGCCTCAACGACACATTTGACCGCCTGCGCGGCAAGGGTAAACTGACCGAGGCCGATATCACCTCGGCCATGCGCGACATTCGCATGGCGCTGCTCGAGGCCGACGTCAACTTTAAGGTCGTCAAGGAGTTTGTCGCCAAGACCAAGGAGCGCTGCATGACCGCCGAGGTCATGGAGTCGCTGTCGCCGGCGCAAAACGTCGTCAAGATCGTGCTCGACGAGCTCACCGAGATGCTCGGCTCCACCGAGAGCAAGCTCGTCTTTAGCAACCGCATCCCCAACGTCATCATGCTCGTGGGCCTGCAGGGCTCTGGTAAGACCACGGCGGCCGTAAAGCTTGCCTACCTGCTCAAGAAGCAGGGCCGCTCGCCGCTGCTCGCCGCTTGCGACGTCTACCGTCCCGCCGCTGCCGACCAGCTGGCCACGCTCGGCGGAGAGATCGGTGTCCCGGTCTTCCGAGGCGACGGTGCGCACCCGGTCGACATCGCCAAGGGCGCCATTCAGGAGGCCGTCGACCACCTGCGCGATGTGGTCATCGTCGATACCGCCGGACGTCTTCAGATCGATGAGCAGATGATGCAGGAGGCCGTGGACATCAAGAAGGCCGTCAAGCCCGATCAGGTGCTGATGGTCGTCGATGCCATGACCGGTCAGGATATCGTCAACGTCGTCTCGACCTTCGCCGAGCGCACCGACTTTGACGGCGTGATCATCTCTAAGCTCGACGGCGACGCCCGTGGCGGCGGCGCGCTTTCCGTGCGCCAGGTGACCGGCAAGCCCATCAAGTTTGTGAGCATGGGCGAGAAGCCCGATTCGCTGGAGCCGTTCTACCCCGATCGTATGGCCAAGCGCATTCTGGGTATGGGCGACGTTGTCGGCATTATCGAGAAGGCCCAGGAGGCGGCCGACGCCGAGCAGCTCGAGGCCGCCGAGCGCATGCTGCGCGAGGGCTTTACCATGAACGACATGCTCGACCAGATGAAGGCCGTCAAGAAGATGGGCGGCATGAAGGGCATTCTGGGCATGCTCCCCGGTGGCCAGCGTGCGCTTAACCAGATGGGTGGTAACCTGGACGAAGGTATCTTCGATAAGAACGAGGCCATCATCATGTCGATGACCAAGGAGGAGCGCCTTCGCCCCTCCATCATCAACGGCCAGCGCCGTGCCCGCATTGCCAAGGGCGCCGGCGTGACCCCCACCGAGGTCAATAGCCTTATGAAGCAGTGGGGCGAGATGAATAAGATGATGGGCCGCATGCGCACGATGGCCAATCAGGCGCGGGCCGGCGGCAAGAAGGGCAAGAAGGGTAAGAAGGGAAAAAAGATGCGCATGCCCAATATTCCCGGTCTGGATGCCATGGGGCTGGGCGGCATGGGCGGCCTGGGAACGGGCGGCCCCAAGTCCGATATGGACCTGCTGCGCCAGATGGAAGCGCAGATGCGCAACAAGAAGTAACGACTAGTTGAGTCGTGTATGGCGAAGGCCGCCTGGATGGTATTCCAGGCGGCCTTCGCCGTTTGTTCGCCGTTTGTTCGCCGTTTGTTCGCCGTTTGTTCGCTGGTTGTCGCACGCGTGGAAGCGCGTTCTCGACGAGGTGCTTGCCGCTAGTGGCATCCGCAGCCTTCGTGCCCGTCATGGTCGTGGTGACCGTGGCAGCCGCTGGACTCGCCATGCTCGTGGATGTGCTCGTGATCATGTTCATGGCAGTCGCAGGTGGCCTCGCCGTTCTGTGCGAGCGTGCCGGCAATGAGGGCCTCGACGCAGGCATCGCAGCTGCCCTGGGCGCCCGCATAGACCGTGATGCCGGCTTGGGCAAGCGCGTTGATAGCGCCGCCGCCGATACCGCCGCAAATGAGCGTGTCAACGCCACCGTTGGCAAGCAGGCCCGCCAAGGCGCCGTGGCCGGTGCCGCCGGTGCCTACGACCTGCTCGTTGAGCACCTTGCCATCGTGGATGTCGTAGATCTTGAACTGCTCGCTGCGGCCAAAGTGCATAAAGATGTTGCCGTTGTCGTACGTCGTTGCCACCCTCATGGTGCCGACCTCCTTTGCTGGCCATGCGGCCGTCGTCGTGGCGATGGGGGAGTACGCGATATTGCCGCCCTCGATGACGAGCGCTCGTCCGTTGACCAGCGCGTTTGCCACCTTGCGATGCGCGCGACTGCTGATTGCCGCCACCGTGGCGCGGGCGATGCCCATGTGCAGGGCGACGGCCTCCTGATTGAGGCCCTCCAGATCGCACAGGCGCAGTACTTCGAGCTCATCGACCGTCATATCGATAGCGTCTCCGCTGGCAAGGCCATCGGGGGTAAAGCCGCGATATTCGGGGATGATCCCAACGCGGCGCAGTTTTTCGCGTCTTCCAGCCATACACTCTCCAAATCTGACATATGTCAACAATAGAATAGCGAACGTGCGGATTTGCGCAAGGAATTTCTGGCATATGCCAGAAAATGTGGGCTTATGTTTGGGCTGTGGGGCCGCGTGCGCCTGGGCTACAATGAATCTCGCTTGTAGGCGACTGACAGGAGGGTCAATGAGCAAAGCTGATCAACAGTTTGTAACCATGTGCCGCGATATTTTGGACCATGGCACTACCACCGAGGGCCAAAAGGTCCGCCCGGTGTGGGAGGACGGCACCCCTGCCTATACCATTAAAAACTTTGGTGTCACGGCGCGCTATGATCTGCGCGAGGAGTTCCCCGCGCTCACCCTGCGCCGTACGGCGCTTAAGTCTGCCATGGACGAGATTCTGTGGATCTATCAAAAGAAGTCCAATAACGTGCATGACCTCAACAGCCATATCTGGGATGAGTGGGCCGATGAGACCGGTTCCATCGGTAAAGCCTACGGCTATCAGATTGGTCAGAAGAGCCATTACGCCGAGGGCGACTTCGACCAGATGGACCGTGTACTGTACGACCTTAAGCACACGCCGTATAGTCGCCGCATTATGACCAATACGTACGTGTTTAGCGATCTGTCCGAGATGCACCTTTATCCATGCGCCTATAGCGTGACCTATAACGTGACGCAGCGTCCTCAGGACGACAAGCCGACGCTCAACATGATTCTCAACCAGCGCAGCCAGGACATTTTGGCCGCGAACAACTGGAACGTGTGCCAGTACGCCATTTTGCTGATGATGGTCGCGCAGTCGGTCGATATGATTCCCGGTGAGCTGCTGCACGTGATCGCCGACGCCCATATCTATGATCGTCATGTCGATATCGTCCGCGAGCTTATCGAGCGTCCGCAGTTTGCGGCACCCAAGGTAACGCTCAACCCCGATGTGCATGACTTCTATGCGTTTACGACCGATGACCTGATCGTCGAGGGCTATGAGCACGGCCCTCAGGTCAAGAACATCCCCATTGCGGTGTAGGTGACGCGCATGACGTGTAAGCTTTCTGCCATCGTCGCCGTGTGTGACGACTGGGGTATTGGCTGCGAGGGCGATATGGTGGTGTCCAATCGCGCCGATATGCGCCATTTTGTGGCCTGCACCAAGGGCTGCCCGGTTATCATGGGACGCAAGACGCTGCTGAGTTTTCCCGGCGGGCGTCCGCTCAAGAACCGCCGCAATATCGTACTCACGCGCGACGAGGATTTTGCGCCCGAGGGCGTCGACGTGGTGCATAGCATTGACGAAGCGCTCGCCGCGGTTGCCGATGAGCCTGTTGCATGGGTGATCGGTGGCGGCGATGTGTATCGGCAGTTTTTGCCGTATTGCGTCGAGGCCGAGGTCACGCATAACCACTGCGTGCATGTCGTGGACACGTACTTTCCCGACTTGGACGCCGATCCCGCGTGGGAGATTGCGCAGCGTAGCGGGGTCGCGACGATTGCCGCCGGTGAGGGTGACGAGGGCGTCAATTATGAGTTCGTGACGTATCGTCGCATCGAGGCGTAAATCGTCTGGCGTGAACGGTATCATCGGGTTGATTGAATGCATGGGGCGGCGCTTAGCGTCGCCTCGTTTGGTATAGATGTGCTGTAAAGAAGGGTGCGGGCTGGCTGCTATGACTGATGCCGTTGAGGTTCTGCGAATTGATTCGCTCGAGGACGAGCGGCTCGATGCCTACGTGCGACTGACCGAGCGTGAGCTTCGCTGCGTGCTGGAGCCGCAAATGGGCATCTTTATTGCGGAGAGCGCCAAGGTCATCGAGCGTGCCGTGCGCGCCGGATATGAGCCGGTGAGCTTTCTTCTGGGCGAGCGCTGGCTCGACCAGATGATGCCGCTGTTTGACCAGCTTGTCGTGCGCGAGGGAGCGGATCCGGTTCCCGTGTTCGTGGCCTCCATGGAGCTCATGGAGCAGTTGACGGGCTTTAACGTGACGCGCGGCGCGCTGGCGGCGTTCCGTCGCCCGCGTCAGATTCCGGTTGATGAGTTCTTGGGCGGCGTCGTCGAGGCGGCGGGGGATCGTCCGGTGCGCGTGTGCGTGCTTGAGGGTATTGTTGATCACACCAATGTTGGCGCGATTTTCCGCTCGGCTGCCGCATTGAACGTTGACGGTATTTTGGTCAGCCCGACGTGCTGCGACCCGCTGTACCGTCGCTCGGCCCGCGTGAGCATGGGCACCGTGTTTCAGGTGCCGTGGACGCGCATTGGCAGCGAGGCTCGTGTGTGGCCGCATGATGGTCTGAGCGCGTTGCACGACGCCGGTTTTTCGTGTGCCGCTATGGCGTTGACGGACGATTCCGTATCGCTGGACGATCCCGTGCTGCAGGAGATTGACCGCCTGGCAATCTTTATGGGTACCGAGGGTGCCGGCTTGGGCGCCAAGACCATTGCCGGCTGTGACCACGCGGTGCGCATTCCGATGGCGCACGGGGTCGATTCGCTCAACGTGGCCGCGGCGAGTGCCGTCGCCTTTTGGCAGCTGTGCCCGCATGTGAGCAATGAGTATCACTACCAGCCGGGTTTGTATCACTAGGCAGATATTTCGCACCTGGCTCTGATTCGGGTTGTTTCGGTCGACGCCAGTCGGTGCTAAGCTGATATTGGCTTTGGTCTTAAATTGCCGTTTTGTTGTTTAACATACGTTGGCGGGGAGGACGTGTGGCTAAGAAATCTACGGCTATCGATGTAACGCAGGGTGTCATTTGGCAACAGCTGCTGTCGCTGTGCGTCCCCATCTTCTTTAGTTCGTTTTTTCAGCAGGCCTACACGCTTATCGGTACGTATATCGTTGGCCAGTTTGGCGGCAAGCTCGCGCTGGGCGGCATTCAGGCCACGATGGTCCTCACCGAGCTTTGCATTGGCTTTTGCGTTGGCGTTGGCGCCGGCTGCGCGGTCATTACCGGTCAGTATTTTGGCCAGCACGATGATGAGCGACTGAGTCGTTCGGTCCATACAGCCATGACGCTCGCGCTGGTGGGCGGTATCGCTTTCTCGATTCTTGGCATAGTGTTCGTTGAGCCCATGCTGGTGCTTATGAACACGCCGCATGAACTATTGGCCGAGGGTGTGGCCTATGCTCGCTGTTATTTTGCCGCGATGGTTGCGGCACTGCTGCTGAATATGGGAACCGCACTGCTGCGTGCCGTGGGCGACACGCGCGGGCCCGCCGTGATCATTGCCTCTGGCTGCCTTGTTAACGTGGTGCTGGATATCATCTTTGTCGCTGTGTTGCATATGGAGGCGCTGGGCTGCGGCATCGCAGTGGCGCTGACCATTTGCTCCAATGCAACGATGATCGTGTTGCGCATGATGCGCGCTCCGGGTGCATGGCGTCTTTCGCTGTCTAAGCTCGGTATCGATCGCGGTATTTGCAAGAGTATGATCTCGTGTGGTCTGCCGCTTGGCTTTCAGTCTGCTGCGTATTCGATTTCCAACGTTTTGATTCAGGTGTCGGTCAACTCGTTTGGCGCCGATGTCACCACGGCGTGGGGACTTTCGGGCCGCTTAGATGGCATTGTCTGGATGGTTACCGAGGCGCTTGGCGTGTCGATCACCACGTTCTCGGCGCAGAACTTTGGCGCGCGCAACTACGAGCGCATGCGCAAGGGCTACCATACGTCGCTCGTGCTGTCGTTTATGCTCATTGGTGGCCTGTCAGCCGTGCTGTTGGTGTTCTCAGGTCCGTTGTCGCGTCTGTTTGTCGACGATGCTTCGATTTCGGCGTACACCACGACGATCCTTCATTTTATCGCGCCGTTCTACGCGATTTTCTCGATTATCGAGAACGCATCGGGCTCCATTCGCGGCGCCGGCGTGAGTTTGCAGCCTATGATGCTCACCATCTTTGGCACCGTTGTCTTGAGGGTGATCTGGGTGTTTGCGATCATGCCCTTCGATCCGTCGCTTGAGCATCTACTGCTGGTCTACCCCGTAACCTGGCTCATCACCGCAACCATGTTCACCATCTACCACCACAGCGGCAACTGGCTAGGCCGCGCCACCGCCTAGCTCATCCGTCGGGTTCCCCTGATAAGTTGCGGTGAAATAGTTCCTGAAAAGCCCTTGCGGACCGTCAAACAAGTTCTATTCCACCGCAACTTCCTTATGAGCTGTAGGTGTTGGCGGAAAACGAATCAATTAGTATTCGATGCCTTGACGGGCTAGGAGGCCTTCGTCGAAGTAGTGTTTGACGGGGCGCATTTCGGTTACTAGGTCGGCAAGGTCGGCGAGGGGTAGCAAGCCGCGGCCGGGGAGCACGAGCTCCGTGGTGGCGGGCTTTATCGCAATCAGTTCCTCGACATCCTCTCGCGCCCCAAAGCAGCCGTCGTCTTGCCCTTGCCGTCGCCTGTATAGATTTGAACCTTGCCGACTTACAGTGATGCCATCTCTGTCCTTTCGTGCCCGGCGTCGGTTTATCGTCGCTCGGGTTGGGTATTCTAGAAACCATTATCAACCCCAGTAGATGGAGTTCAAGCAGATGGAGATGGATGACAACAAGCGTAGACGGAATATGATCCTCTACGTGCTCATCGCCTTCGTCGTCTACCTCGTGCTCTCGACCGTTCTGTTCCCCAACATCGGTCACACGCAGCAGATTACGAAGACCGATTACTCGACGTTTGTCAAGGCGCTCGATAAGAAGAGTGTCGACAAGGTCGAGTACAACACGGACGATTACTCGATTTATTACACCAAGAAGGGCGAGGACGAGAACATCGCCTATAAGACGACCGGTGTGCCGAACGATGCGGGCTTTACCGATCGCGTGCTTGAGTCTGGCGCTTCGCTGGAGTCGGTCGTTCCCGATAAAAACTCGGGTTTGATGACCTACTACCTGCTCACACTCATTCTTCCCATGGCGATTTTCTTCCTCATCGGTTGGTGGCTCAACCGCCGCATGAAGAAGGCTATGGGCGAGGACGGCCCGTCGATGAACTTTGGCGGCGGCGGTTTTGGCGGCGGCGGACTGGGTAAGTCCGGCGCGCGCGTGATCGCCTCCAAGGACGTGGGCGTGACCTTTAAGGACGTCGCCGGCCAGGAAGAGGCCAAGGAGTCTCTCAAGGAGGTCGTCGACTTTCTGGAGAAGCCGCAGCGCTACGAGGAGATCGGCGCCAAGCTGCCGCGCGGTGCTCTCCTTGTTGGCCCTCCGGGTACCGGTAAGACCCTGCTTGCCAAGGCTGTTGCCGGCGAGGCCGGTGTTCCGTTCTTTAGCATTTCGGGCTCTGAGTTCGTTGAGATGTTTGTTGGTCGCGGCGCTGCTAAGGTTCGTGACCTGTTTAAGCAGGCCAAGGAAAAGGCCCCGTGCATCGTTTTTATCGATGAGATCGATACCATCGGCAAAAAGCGTGATGGCGGCGGCTTTAGCGGCAACGACGAGCGCGAGCAGACGCTCAATCAGTTGCTGACCGAGATGGACGGCTTCGATAACCACAAGGGCATCGTCGTCCTTGCTGCCACCAACCGCCCCGACAGCCTTGACCCGGCTCTGTTGCGTCCCGGTCGCTTTGACCGCCGCATTCCCGTCGAGCTGCCCGATTTGACCGGTCGCAAGAATATCCTTGAGCTGCACGCCAAGAGCGTGAAGACCCAGCCGCCGATCGATCTGACCGCGATTGCCCGCGCCACGCCTGGTGCCTCGGGCGCCGATTTGGCCAATATCATTAACGAGGGCGCCCTGCGCGCCGTTCGCGAAGGTCGCAAGCGTGCAACCCAGGACGACTTCGAGGAGTCGGTGGAGGTCGTCATTGCCGGCCAACAGCGTAAGTCCACGGTGCTTTCCGACCACGAGAAGCAGGTCGTTTCCTACCATGAGATCGGCCATGCCATTGTTGCCGCTCGCCAGAAGGGCTCTGCGCCGGTCACGAAGATCACCATTGTTCCGCGCACGAGCGGTGCCCTGGGCTACACCATGCAGGTCGAGGAGGACGAGCGCTTCCTGACCACGCGCCAGGAGGTCCTGGATAAGCTCGCCGTCTACTGCGGTGGTCGCGCGGCCGAGGAGCTCATCTTTGGCGAGATGACGACCGGTGCCGCCAACGATATCGAGCAGGCCACCAAGCTCGCCCGCAACATGGTGACGCGCTTTGGTATGTCCGACGAGTTTGGCATGATGGCGCTCGGTACCGTCCAGAATGCGTACCTCAACCAGGATACGTCGCTCACCTGCGCCCCCGGTACGGCCGAGCGTGTGGACGCAATTGTCGCCAAGTTGATTGAGGATGCGCACGACCGCGCCCTGCAGATCCTCAAGGAAAACAAGTTCAAGCTCCACGAGCTGGCTCGTTATCTGTACAAGAAGGAGACGATCACGGGCGAGGAGTTCATGAATCTCCTCACGCGTGAGAACCCGCTGATGCCCAAGCAGCAGTAACGCCGCGGCCGAGCCAGTAAACGCCGACGCCCTATTTGAGCAGCTTTCTCAAATGGGGCGTTTTGCTTGAGAGGGATGGAAATGAAGATCGTGGTGAGCGCCTGCTTGATGGGCGAGAGCTGCAAGTATAACGGGCTCGATAACTACCACCGCGCGTTGGTCGAGGCTTGCGAGCGCACGGGGACCGAGGTCCTCCTCGTGTGCCCCGAGGTCTTTGGCGGCCTGCCCACGCCGCGCAAGCCGTCCGAGATTGTGAACGGCGAGGTTCGTACCTGCGAGGGCATCTCGGTTGATCGCGAATTTCGCCTGGGTGCCCAACGTGCGCTCGATATGTGCGAGCAGGCGGGCGGGCCGGAAGAGATCGCCGCGTGCATCCTGCAGGACCGTAGTCCCTCGTGCGGCGCGGGTCGCATCTACGACGGTACCTTTAGCGGTACGCTCACCGCGGGCAACGGCGTCTTCGTTGATCTGTTGCTGCGTCACGGCTATCGCGTTATACCAGCTTGCGAGTTCGACCCCAGCATGCTGGAGCAATAAAAAACCACCACAAGGGCACTGCTCCCTTGTGGTGGTTTTGGGCTAGGCCTAGAGCGTGTGGCCGTAGGCGTTGGCAGCCTTGATGGCGGCGGCGAACTTTTCGTCGGTGAAGGGCTCCGGGTTGCCTTGCTTCCACTCGTTGGTGGCGTGTGCGTATTCGCACAGGGCAGGGATGTCGGCCTCGGAAAGTCCGACCTGCTCAAGCGTTACGGGCAGGCCCATCTGCTTGTTAAAGGCGGCGTAGCGTTCAAGGCTCTCGGTATCGCCCGTATAGGCAAACAGCACGAGCACGCCCAGGCTCACGACCTCACCGTGCAGATAGGTTCCCTCGCGCGGAATGCTGCACGTCGCATTGTAGAACGCGTGCGCCACGCTCGAGTTGTAGTAGTAATCGTTTTGGTTGGTCAGGTTCGAGACATAGCCCGTGTTGACCACGATGTCGAGCGCGATCTGCTTGACGGCCTCGCTCGACAGATTCCGGCGCACGTCCTCAAGACCCTGGACGCCATAAGTAAACAGCGGCTCGGAGCAGGTGTGGGCGAGTGCCAGGCCAAGACCGGCGGTATGCTCCAAATTACCGGCGCTCGTGGCGTATTCGACCTCGGGCTGCTTGGACAGGGCATCGCCCACGCCGGCCCAGAAGTACTCCGCCGGAGCTTCGGCGATAATCTTGGGGTTGATGAAGATATGCGCAGGTCGGTTGGGGTACGAATATCCCTCGAGCGAGCCGTCGTCGTTGTACACGACGGCAATGGCGGTCGCGGCCGAGCAGTTGGAACAGATCGTCGGGACGGTGAAGACGATCTTCTTGAGCTCGATGGCTGCGGTCTTCACGGTGTCGAGTGCCTTGCCGCCGCCACAGGCGATAAGCACGTCTGCCTGCTGGCAAGCGGGGGAGTTCACGACCTTGGCGATATTGGCGCGCGTGCTGTTGGTGCCGTAGACGCGCGTCTCCAGAATCTCGACGTCGGTGCCTGCCAGCGCAGCCTCGATGCCCGGCAGCGCCGCAGCCAGGGCTCGCTTGCCGCCGATGATGGCGACCTTGGTCGCTCCGTACTCTGCCAGCGCGGCGGGCAACTCGGTAAAACAATCCTCGCCAACGGTGTAGTCGCTCATTCCAATCGTGCGCATAGCAACCTTCTTTCGTTCGATAAAGTGCTTTCAGGTATTTTGCTCCAAGAGAAGGTCCACAGCCGCGAGAAATTTCGAACGTATAAAACCAGTGTTGAGGGTTTTTCGCCGGCGCTGAACGTGCTAGCATACTCCGCATAAGCGTTGATGGGGACGAGTAGTCGGCCGTCCGCATGCTACAGAGAGCGGGGAGCGCTGAGAACCCGTGCATGCGACCGATGAAAATCACCCCGGAGCTGCGGTCCCAACGGACGTGCCGCGCAGGTTCGTCTTAGTAGACATCGCCGAGATGGTCGTCGATACAGACCAGCCGAGTAACGGATGCGAGCGCGCGGCGACGCGAGCGAGGGCATCTAAGCTGGGTGGTTAAGCGAAGAGCTTTTACGGACAGACTGTCCGTTTTGTGGCGCTTCGTCCCAGCTTGTAGGGACGGGCGCTTTTTTGGTGCCCAGAGGGCGTGCGCGCCCATGACAAGAAAGGGGTACCGTGGCAAACGAGTACAAGCAGACGATGAATCTGCCCAAAACCGGATTTCCCATGCGTGCCGGTCTTTCCAAGTCCGAGCCAAAGCGACTCAAGGACTGGCAGGACAACAAGGTCTACGAGCAAGTTCTAAAGAAGAACGAGGGTCACAAGAAGTTCGTGCTGCACGACGGCCCTCCGTACGCCAACGGCCCGATCCACATCGGCCACGCCATGAACAAGATCTCCAAGGACATGATCAACCGTTACTGGATGATGCAGGGCTATGAGGTTCCCTATGTTCCCGGTTGGGACTGCCACGGTCAGCCGATCGAACATAAGGTCGAGGAGAAGCTCGGCACCGAGAAGTTCAACCAGACCTCCACGGCTAAGATCCGCGAGCTTTGCAACAAGTTCGCTGTCGAGAACATCGAGCTGCAGAAGGCCGGTTTCCGTCGCCTGGGCGTGCTCGGCGACTGGGACAACCCCTATCTGACGCTCTATCACCAGCATGATGCCGCCGACATCGAGGTCTTCAAGGCCATGTTCGATAAGGGCATGATCTATCGCGGTCACAAGCCGGTTCACTGGTGCAAGCACTGCCACACCGCACTCGCCGAGGCCGAGATCGAGTACTCCGACGAGACGAGCCCCTCCATCTTCGTTCGCTTTGAGATGACTTCCAAGCCCGCCGGCCTCGAGAACTTCGACGGCCCGGTCGACTTTATCATCTGGACGACCACGCCGTGGACCATCCCCTCCGACCAGGCCGTTTCCCTCAAGCCTGGCGCCGCCTACGTCGCCGTTGAACACGACGGCCGCGCCGAGGTTATGCTCGAGGACTTGGCTCCCAAGTGCTGTGAGGAGTTTGGCTGGGAGTACACCCCGGTTATGGTCGACGGCAAGCCCTACGTGGTTCCCGCCGAGACCTTCCACCACATCCACTACAAGCAGCCGATTTTTGACGGTGTTGAGGGCGTTGCGCTGCTGGCCGATTACGTTGGTGTCGATGACGGTACCGGTATCGTCCACAACTCGCCCGGCCACGGCGTCGACGATTACTTTGCCTGCCTCAAGGAGGGCATCACCGACATCTGCATGCCGGTCGATGACGACGGCAAGTTCTACACCGGCGAGGAGTTTGGCACCGGCGGCCCCTTCAGCGGCATGGATACCGACGAGGCCAACCCGCACATCATCGAGTTCCTGCGCGAGCGCGGCACCCTGGTCCTCGAGAAGAAGATCACGCACAGCTATCCGCACTGCTGGCGCTGCAAGCACCCGGTGCTCTTCCGTGCTACCGACCAGTGGTTCGTCTCGATGGACAAGACCGGTCTGCGCGAGCAGGCTGGCAAAGAGGTCCGCGAGAACGTCAAGTGGTATCCGGCTCACGCCGCCAACCGCATCGGCGCCATGGTCGAGCAGCGTCCCGACTGGTGCATCAGCCGTCAGCGCAACTGGGGCGTGCCTATCCCCAGCTACACTTGCGCCGACTGCGGCGAGAAGGTCATGAACGACGCCACGCTCGACGCCGTCATCAAGCTCTTCCACGAGAAGGGCTCCGACGCCTGGTTCACCGACGCTCCCGAGAGCTACCTGGGCGAGGCTTGCGTTTGCCCCAAGTGTGGCGGCCATCACCTCAAGGCTGATAAGGACATTCTCGACGTGTGGTGGGACTCCGGCGTGTCCTGGAAGGCCGTCTGCGAGTATCGACCCGAGCTTGAGTACCCGGCTGACGTGTATCTCGAGGGCTCCGACCAGCATCGCGGTTGGTTCCAGAGCTCGTTGCTCACCTCGGTGGGTGCCAACGGCCATGCTCCGTACAAGGCGGTCGTCTCGCAGGGCTTCACGCTCGATGGCCAGGGCCGCAAGATGTCCAAGTCGCTCGGCAACGTCATCGACCCCAACAAGGTCTGCGACGAGATGGGCGCTGACATCATCCGTCTCTGGGTTGCCTCCGTCGACACCAGCTCCGACGTCTCCATCGACCATGAGATTCTCGCTCGTACGTCCGATGCCTATCGTCGTTTCCGCAACACGCTGCGCTTCTTGCTCTCTGAGCTCGAGGGTCAGTTTGAGCCCGAGACCGACGGCGTCGCCTTTGCCGACCTGCTGCCGCTCGACAAGCTCATGGTTGCCCGTCTGACCCAGGTCCAGGCCGAGGTCGACGACGCCTACGCCAGCTATGAGTTCCCGCGCGCCTACCGTGCGCTCTATGACTTCGTGGTTACCGAGCTTTCCAACGTGTATCTCGACGCCCTGAAGGATCGTCTGTACTGCGACAAGCCCGGCTCGCTCGAGCGCCGCAGTGCCCAGACCGTGCTGGCCGAGCTCTTCTCGATGCTCATGCGCGACCTGCAGCCGATCCTGTCCTATACCGTCGACGAGGCCATGGCATATGCGCCCGCCGGCTGCGTCGATCACCAGAAGTACGCCGCGCTGCTCGATTGGTACAAGTCGCCCATCACGGTCGACGAGGCCAATGAGTTTGAGGGCGTGCTCGAGGCTTCGCTCGAGCTCCGTAGCGCCGTGACCAAGGCCCTTGAGGATGCCCGTTCTGCCGGCACCTTCACTAAGAGCCAGCAGGTCCGCGTCAAGGCGGTCGTTCCTGCCGAGATGTACGCGCTGCTGACCGGTGATAAGGCCGTCGACCTGGCCGAGTTCTACATCGTCTCCGATGTTGAGCTGACCCAGGGCGAGGAACTCTCCGTTGCCATTGAAGCTGCCGAGGGCGAGTGCTGCGACCGTTGCTGGAACTACCGCACCACCGTTGGCGAGTACAACGGCCACGCACATATCTGTAAGCGCTGCGCTGACGCGCTGTAGGTTACGGCGTTCGTAGAACGCCGTAACCTACCGACGCTGCAAACGTCCCTAAGCGAGCAATCTGACGTTCAATCGTCGGTCGCGTACCAAAGTACGCTTCCCTCCTCTTTCACGTCACCTTGCTCGCTTAGGGACGTTTTCGCTGTTGGTGACGGCAACGCGGCTTTTCCATTGTTGGAACTAGAGCCTTCTCTTTCGACCTGTGCTCTTAGTCGAAAGCTATTTAGCGACATTCCGTTATTCGGAATGCCGCTTTCCTTTTTAGCTGGTTATTTCGCTTGCGTTGGTGGATATGTCGTGCGTTCTTCGTATGGCAATATAAGATAGTCCTTTGCATTAAACGTAATTCGATGATCTTGAGGGTAGGGGATTGATTTGGGTCGTGCTGGGGATATGACGCCGCCTTTGCGTTGGCGGTTGGGTGTTGCTGGTGGGGTGGCGCTCGTTGTGCTGCTTGTTGACCAGTTGACCAAGCTTGCGGTTCGTGCCGTGGGCGATGCACTGCATGTGACCGTCATCCCCGGCGTGATCGACTTCCTGTTTGTCCGCAATATCGGCGCTGCCTTTAGCATGGGCGAGGGGCATGGCATCGCGTTTGCCGTGCTGGCGCTGGCGGTCATTGTCGCTATTGCCGTGTACCTCATTCGTGCACCCCAGCTCGCCCATCTTGAGGTTGTGGGCATGGCGATGGTTGCGGGCGGTGCTATCGGCAACGCTATCGATCGTTTGGCCTTTGGCTTCGTGACCGATTTTATTGCCACCACCTTCATCGACTTCCCCGTCTTCAATGTGGCCGATATCGGCATTACCTTGGGCGTCGTGCTCGCCCTCTTCGGATACATGTTCTTGAGCCCCGCGGCCCGCGAGGTTGATGCGACTGCCGAGCTCAATGCCCGTGATGAGGCCCGCGCTAAGCGCAAGGCCAAGCAGCGTGGGGAGCGTGCCCGCAAGATTCGCGAAAGGAATGAGCGTTAATGGCCGACATCCATATTCTTGTTGCCGACGATTCCGCTGGTCAGCGTCTTGACGCCTATTTGGGCGCCAACGATGGCTGTCCCACGCGCTCTGCCTGCGCGCATCTGATCGAGGGAGGCGCCGTTGCCGTCAACGGTGAGACTTGTCTCTCTAAAAAGTGCGCCGTACGCGCCGGCGATCGCATCTCGGTTGACTTGCCCGAGCCGCACGACCCGACCGACGTGATTCCCGAGGCCATTCCCCTCGATATCCGCTACGAGGACGACTACCTTATCGTGCTCTCCAAGCAGCGGGGCCTGGTGTGCCATCCCGCCCGTGGCCACGAGAGCGGCACCCTTGCGAACGCTCTGGTCTACCACTGCGGCATCGACCATCTTGGTACCGTACAGGGTGAGGACCGCCCCGGGATCGTGCATCGTTTGGATCGCGATACCTCGGGTCTCATGCTTGCGGCAAAGGACGACGACACGCAGCGCGCGCTTCAAAATCTCATTCGCACGCGCACGCTCGATCGTCGCTATATCACGCTCGTTCACGGGCACATCGCCATGGACGAGGGCACCATCAATACCGGTATCGCCCGTTCTACGCGCGACCGCGTCAAGATGGCGGTTTCGGACGACCCCTTTGCCCGTCAGGCCATTACGACCTTTAAAGTCCTCGAGCGCTTCGATTCCACGCGTTTCGACGACGGCTATACGCTCGTCGAGTGCCACCTGTTTACGGGCCGCACACATCAGATTCGCGTGCATATGCGCCATATCAACCACGCCTGCGTGGGCGATCCGCTCTACGGTAAGTGCGATGCGCGTGCCGATCAGGGTCTGACCAGGCAATTCCTTCATTCCTGGCGCGTCGCATTCGACCATCCCGTGACGGGTGAGCGCATCGAATGCCGCGACGAGCTGCCTTGGGATCTTGCTGCGGTTCTTGACGACCTGGCCCCGCGCTCGCTTGGCCGCACCGCCGCCGGCGACGACATCGTCCCGCAGCTTGGCCTTCTCGAAGCCTAGCCGGTATTAGGTGGTTTCTTGAACTCGGTAAGCCTGCGGTATGATATACGGTTGTTTACGTAACGCGTTCTCGGGAGCCTGCATGCTCGCCTTTTTACAAACTAACACGCCCATCGTGATCTTTAACCAGATTGTGGTTACGCTGCTCACGGTCTGCTTTCTGTACCAGGTGGTCTTCTTTGTCATTGGCGCTCTTCGTGGCGAGGTCGCGCCTCCCAAGGCCAAAAAACTTCACCGCTATGCCTTCTTTATCGCGGCGCATAACGAGGAGGCCGTGATCGCCAACCTCGTTCGCTCCATCAAGGATCAGGATTATCCGTCCGAGCTTATCGAGGTCTTCGTGGTCGCCGATGCCTGCACCGACAACACGGCGCAGCTCGCGCGCGAGGCGGGCGCCATCGTTTATGAGCGCAACGACCTGGCCCGCAAGGGTAAGAGCTGGGTCATGGACTTTGGTTTTGATCGCATCCTTAACGAGTATCCCGACACGTTTGAGGGCTACTTTATCTTCGATGCCGATAACGTCATCTCCCGCGATTACGTGTCCAAGATGAACGATGCCTTTGACCAGGGATTCCACGTGGTCACGAGCTATCGTAACTCCAAGAACTTCGGCAGCTCGTGGATCTCGGCAGCTAATGCCACTTGGTACCTGCGTGAGGCGCGCTTTCTCAACAACGCGCGCAATATCTGCAAGACTTCTTGCGCTGTCTCGGGTTCGGGCTACCTCATCTCCGCCAGCGTTATCGAGGGCATGCACGGTTGGCAGTTCCACACGCTGACCGAGGACATTCAGTTCACTACGTTCTGCGCTATTCACGGTATTCGCATTGGCTATGCGCCGGCGGAGTTCTTTGACGAGCAACCCGTGACGTTCAAGGCATCCTGGAAGCAGCGTATGCGCTGGACCAAGGGCTTTTACCAGGTGTTCTTTACCTACGGTAAGCATCTGGTCAAGTCGACGTTCCGCTATCATCGCTTTGCCGCCTACGACATGTTCATGACGATCGCCCCGGGTATGCTGCTATCGCTGATCTCGATGCTCGCTAATGCGACGTTCTTGATTGTGGGTGGCCTTTCGCATGGTTTCTTGGCTACCGAAGTCGAGATGCAGGCGTGCGCCGCTTCGCTCATTATGACCTTCGCCATGATGTATCAGACCTTCTTTATCCTGGCGCTGCTCACGACTATCTTTGAGTACAAGCACATTCACTGCGCGCAAAAGTGGCGTCTGGTGACTAACCTGTTTACCTTCCCGATCTTTATGTTCAGCTATATCCCCATCACGGTGGCCGCGCTGTTCCTGAAGGTCGACTGGGTGCCGACGCAGCACGCCGTCAACGTTACCCTTGACGAGGTCATGCAAGGCGCCAAATAACCACCACCAAAACCACCGCAAAGGGGACAGGCACCTTTGTGGTGGTTTTTGCTTTTGCGATGCAGCTCGAGGAGGAGTCCGATGGTCTATATCCCGTTTTGGATTTGCATCTTTGCCGGCGTGGCAATTGATGCCCGAGAGCGACGGTTTCCCAATGGGCTTGCCGGCGCATGTGCCGTGACGGCGTTGGCGGGCGTTTGGCTCGACCTCGGTTTGAACACAGCGCTTGACCACGCCGGTCTTGCGGTCATCGTCTACCTTGGCCTTGTGCTTACCGAGTCGCTCTGGCGTAGAGTTCGCCACGCTCCTGGCATTGGCATGGGGGACGTCAAGGCACTCTTTGCCCTTTGTACCTTCGATCCCCTGGGCGGCGTTGTCGCGTTTGCGGTTGCGCTCCTGACCCTTGCCGTCGCTTGCCTCATCGCAAAATCGCGCTCCCTGCCATTGCTCCCGTTTTTAGTGCCGATTTTTGCCATAATCGAGGTCGTGGGCTGCACTTTGTAACCGATTGCGCATCCTTTTTAAGGAGCATGCCATGGAATCTAATCAAGAAACGGCCGTCATTAAGGCGCGCATGGACCGTATTCCCTCGGCGTTGTCGCCCGAGCTTGTCGAGCGCATTGCCGTCGATCGTGCTTCGGGCTATGTCAACCCGTATCGTTGCAACGATGATCAGGTCATTCGTCGTATTGATCGCGCCGCCGACAAAGGCACGCTTATGCGTCCGGCGTTTATGCGCGATACCGAAAAGATACTTCATCTTCCGGCGTACACCCGTTATGCAGGCAAAACGCAGGTCTTTAGCTTCCGTAGCAATGACGATCTGTCACGCCGCGGTTTGCACGTGCAGCTCGTCTCCCGCATTGCGCGCGATATCGGTCGCGCCCTGGGGCTCAATTGCGATCTGATCGAGGCGATTGGCCTGGGTCACGACTTGGGACACACGCCTTTCGGCCATGCCGGCGAGCGCTTCCTCAACGATATCTATCATGAGCGTACGGGGCGTTATTTTTTCCATAACGTGCAGTCGGTCCGCGTGCTCGACGCACTGTACGGCCGCAACGTGTCGCTCCAGACGCTCGACGGCGTGCTATGCCATAACGGCGAGTACGAGCAACGTGTGTTTGAGCTCTCGGACATGAGCTCCTTTGACCAGTTTGACCAGACGGTTGAGGATTGCATTGCCACGGGCTATAGCGCAATTGGGCATCTGCGTCCCATGACGCTCGAGGGCTGCGTCGTTCGCATCTCGGATATTCTTGCCTACGTCGGTCGTGACCGTCAGGATGCGATCGCGGCGGGCCTGCTGTCACCCGACGCTTTTGATGATGGCCGGGGCGGTGCCTACAACAGCTGGATCCTTACGCACGCTTCCATCGATATCGTTGAGCACAGCTATGGTAAGCCGCGCATCGAGATGAGCGAGGACCTGTTTGAGGAAATTCGCCGAGCCAAGCGCGAGAACTACGAGAAGATCTATAGCAAGGGCGGTATCGAAGGCGATTCCGAGGCGGAGCTGCGCGAGGCGTTCGTAAAGCTCTACGACCGTTGCCTGCGGGATCTAAACAGTGGCGACGAGTCCTCTTACATCTTTAAGCACCATATTTCGCGCATTGAGCAGCAGCTTTCCTACTATGATCGCACCTATGCCTGGCAGGACGACAAGGATCAAGCCGTGGTGGATTATATCGCGAGCATGACGGACGGTTATTTCTGCGAGCTGACGAGCAAGCTGTTCCCTGGTCTGGAGTTTCCGCACCGTACCTATATTAACGAACGGTAGTTCGTATTAATTCGGTATACTGTTAGTGGAAAACGTTTTTGATTGATGCACGGGATGGCTATGGACGACCTTTTTTCTGCCTCGACGCGCGAGCGTTCCTTTCAGAATGCGCCGCTTGCGGTGCGCATGCGCCCCAATTCGCTCGACGAGTACGTGGGCCAGCAAAAGGCCGTCGGTAAGGGCTCATGGTTGCGTGCCGCGATCGAGCACGACGTGCTTTCGAGCGTGATTCTGTACGGGCCTGCCGGTACGGGCAAGACGACGCTGGCCCACATTATCGCCAACCATACCAAGAGCGAGTTTGTCGAGGTCAGCGCCGTCACGGGTACCGTGAAGGACCTGCGTCGCGTGATTGATGAGGCCAAGACGCGCCTGAATACGTACGACCGCCGCACCATTCTATTCATCGATGAGATTCACCGCTTCTCTAAGTCGCAGCAGGATGCCCTGCTGCATGCAGTTGAGAACCGTACCGTCATTATGATTGGCGCTACGACGGAGAACCCGTACTTCGAGGTCAACTCGGCACTGCTCTCACGTGGTCGCGTCGTGGAGCTTGAGCATCTGAAGGATGAGGATATCGCCACGCTTATTGAACGTGCGCTTGAGGCGCCGCAGGGCTTGAACGGTAAGTTCTCGGCCGATGAGGATACGGTCAAGACCATCTGCACGCTGGCAGCGGGTGACGCTCGCTCGGCGCTCACGACGCTCGAGCTTGCGAGCGAGATTGCCGTCACGCGTCCCGATACCGAGGGAACGCCAGCGCCCGCGGCGGGGGAGCGCTATCCCATCACCGTGGATGACGTAAAGATCGCCAACCCGCGTCGCGGCTTTACGTATGACAAAAACGGCGACATGCACTACGACATCATCAGTGCGTTCATCAAGTCCATGCGCGGTAGCGACCCCGATGCCACGATCTATTGGCTCGCGCGCATGATCGATGCTGGGGAGGATCCTAAGTTTATCGCTCGCCGCATTATGATTCACGCTTCTGAGGATGTTGGCAACGCCGACCCGCAGGCGCTTTTGGTGGCACATGCCGCGTTTAAGTCTGCCGAGGTCATTGGCTATCCCGAGTGCCGTATTAACCTCGCGCAGGCTGCGCTCTATGTTTGTTTGGCGCCTAAGTCCAATGCCTGTGAGGCGTCCATTGATGCGGCACTGGCCGATATCCATTCTAGTGGCCTTCGTGAGGTGCCGAGTTATCTGCGCGATCGCCATCGCCCAGGCAGCGACGACTACGGTGTGTATAAATACCCGCACGATTATCCCGAAGGCTGGGTCGATCAGCGCTATTTGCCCGAGGGGCTGGAGCGCGGTGCGTTCTGGCAGCCTGCCGGGCGCGGCTGGGAAGAGTGGCGCGTGGAGCAAAGCGAACGCGACCGCAGCGGGAATGCACCGAAGTAGCTGCTGATAATTTTGTCCCACGTTGCTGCTCTTGGCATGTTCGGTCCCCTTTGGGGTACCATGAAAAGCGTCTGTATTTCGATTCTTCCGGGAGGCTTGTATGAGTCCCATTCAAATCGCCCTGCTGTTGCTCGCCGTTGCCGGCGTGTGGGCCATCGCTGAGCTCGCGCTTACCCTGCGCAAGACCCGCAATGTTGTCGACTCGCTCGATAAGACCGTGAACGACCTCAACAACACCATCGCCGAGGCTCAGCCTGTGGTGGCAAAGCTCGATGGCGCTGTCGATGAGCTTACGCCGGCGCTTGCCCAGATGGAGCCGCTGCTTAAGTCGAGCAAGACCGCGGTCGATGCCCTTACCTCCAATCTCGTAGAGGTCGAAGCCGTGGTTCGCGACATTTCCGAGGTTACGGGCAGCATGGCCGAGGCCAGCAATGCTGTGTCGAGCGTGACCGACTCTGCCGCCGGTGCTGTGCAGAAGCTCTTCAATAAGGTGAAGGCTCCTGCAGCCGACGCAGATCGCAAGCTCGCCGCTGCCGCTGCGGAGGCCGAGCAGCCTACCGAGCGCGTCCTAATTGGCGAGGACGAGGCCGCCGCGGGCGACGATGATGGTCAGAAGTCTGTATCCAAGCCGGCTCAGTATTACACCTATACGCCCGCCGAGACCTCTGAGGAGTCCTGCGATGAGTAGCGAAGCAACCTGCCCTATCACGCTGACCGTTGCCGGTGACCCGCGTCTCGCTCGCCTTGTGCGCATGACGGCAGCCAACGTTGGTGCCCTGTGCTCTATGTCTGTCGATCGCATCGAGGACATCCGCATGGCTGCTGAGGAGGCTTTCATCTTTGGTTGCACCGCGGTCGACTGCGATGACATCACCATCAAATTCGATGTCGATGAGACCCACGTTGGCATGACTATTACCTTTGGCGACCAGGCTACGGTCGATGAAGATGACCAGGCTGCGGTGTATGCCGAGCTCATCCTCGCGAGCGTGTGCGACTCCTACGAAAAGACTACGGCGCCCCTGACGCTTTCCCTCGACCTCAAGGCGGATATCTAATATGACCGAACGTTCCCGGAGCGGCAAGACCGCTTGGGACAAGGAGAAAACCCGCGAGCTGTTTCGTCGTTACAAGGAGACCGGTGATCCGGACGCCCGTGAGCAGCTCGTCATGTCCCATATGAACCTGGTAAGGTTTCTTGCCAACAAATTTAAGAATCGCGGCGAGCCGCTCGACGACCTCATGCAGGTCGGCTATCTGGGCTTGCTCAAGGCTATCGACCGTTTTGATCCCGAGCGCGGACTCGAGTTCACGACGTTTGCGACACCCACTATCCTGGGCGAGATCAAACGCCATTTTCGCGACAAGGGCTGGAGTGTGCGCGTACCGCGTCGTCTGCAGGAGCTCTCGGCCAAGGTCAACCAGGCTACTGACAAACTTACCAACGAGCTGCAGCGTTCGCCTAAGGTTGAGGAGATCGCTGAGTATCTAGATGTGACTGTCGATGAGGTGCTGGAGGCCATGGAATCGTCTTCGGCCTATACCTCGGTGCCCATCGAGGCTCCTGGTGCGTCCGATTCCGACGATGCCCCCTCGATTCTTGACCGTTACGCCGACGACGACAATGAGCTCGACTTTACCGATGACCGCTTGGTGATCGAGGAAGCCATCCGTGATTTCTCGCCGCGCGAGCGCGAGGTTATCGAGCTGCGCTTTGTAAAGGGCATGACCCAGATCGAGATCGCCAAGAAGCTGGGTATTTCTCAGGTGCAGGTTTCGCGCCTGCTGCGCCGCACGCTTAAGAAGATTCAGGACAAGATCGACCCCGACGGAGTGATGATTCGTTCATGAGTGAGCGCCCCCAACAAACCGATCGCGTGCTGCGCGACACCCGCATTCTGACGCTTCGCATTTGGGCTGTTGTCGGCTGCATTGTCATCGCCGCTGTCATCTTTAACCTTATGGGCATCCTGGCGCCGGTTATCGAGTTTCTCGCCGTTGGTTCCATCATTGCCTTTGTGATGTCCCCGATTACCAATTGGCTCGAGCATCATGGCGTGAATCGCGGCATCGGTTCGCTTATCGCGCTAATTGTTGTTGTTGCCGTGCTCGTCGGTGTCGTTTGCATCTTGTCGCCGATTCTCTTTGGTCAGATCATGGAAGTCCTGAGCCGCCTGCCCGAGCAGCTTCGTGTTGCGGGTGGCGACCTCAACGAGATGATCTCGAATGCCAAGACGCTTAACAACACGCCGCTCAAGGAGTATTTGGACGATAATCTTTCGTCGCTGGTCACCGTGGCATCGAAGTATGTGTCTCAGATCGCTGCCGAGCTTGGCCGCGGTGTGTTCCCGCTCATCACCAATACGGCCTCGCAGTTGTTCGTGATCTTTCTTGGTCTGGTGCTTGCGTACTGGATGGCCTGCGACTACCCTCGCATGCACCACGAGATTTGCACCATCATCGGTCAGGAGAAGGAGACCTCGTACCGCTTTATGGTCGCCATCCTTTCTCGCTCTGTCGGCGGCTACATGCGCGGTATGGTCGTGACGTCCATCTGCGGTGGTTTCCTCGCCTTTATCGGTTTTATGATCATCGGCCATCCGTATGCGGCGCTCATGGCTATCTTTACCGGCATCATGCATTTGGTTCCGGTCGTCGGTCCCTGGGTGAGCGCAGCAATTGCCACAGTGCTCGGTTTCATGTTCAGCCCTATGTTGGCGTTATGGACGCTCATCGTGACGATGGTCGCGCAAAACGTCACCGATAACGTGATTTCGCCTAAGGTCATGCAGAGCTCGGTGCAGGTGCATCCCATCATGAGCCTCACGGCGCTCGTTATTGGCTCAGCACTCATGGGCCCCATCGGCATGATTATTGCCATTCCGCTTTGTGCGGCCCTCAAGGGTATCTTCGTGTACTACTTCGAGAATGAGACCGGCCGACAGCTTGTGGCCTATGACGGCGCCGTGTTTAAGGGCACGCCGTACCGCGATGCCGATGGCAACCCGGTCGCCGCCTACGACGCGCTCGGCGACGACACCTTCATCTACGAGTCCGAGCTCATCGGCAACGAGACTGCGCCCGAGGCCAAGGCCATGCCCAAGCCCGAGCTCGATAATCCCTGGATCAAGCTCTCGGGCCTGCAGCCCGATGCCACGGGCTTCTTCAAGAACCCCTTTGCCAAGGACGATGACTCCAACTCGGACGACGATACCAAAACCGGCATCGACGGCTCCATGGATGATGACGACAACTAGTGGGGCAATTCGGGTTAACATTCATACGCGCTAACATGCAATTTCGCTGAAGGGCCGGCATTGTGCCGGCCCTCTTTTTTGCATGGGCGCGGCGGGATGGTAATATCGTTACGTTTGAACTGTTTCGATGTGAAACCGAGGAGATTCCCTCTATGAGTGCTGACTACCCGTCAATGACTACGGCCGAGATCCGCTCCAAGTTCCTCAACTTCTTTGAGGAGCGCGGTCTTAAGCTCTATCCTTCTTCGTCCCTCGTTCCCGACGATCCTTCGCTGCTGCTTGCCAACGCCGGCATGAATCAGTTTAAGGAGTACTACCAGGGCAAGAAGACCATGAAGGAGATCGGCGCGATTTCCTGCCAGAAGTGCGTCCGCACCAACGACATCGATTGCATCGGCGAGGACGGCCGTCACCTGTCCTTCTTCGAGATGCTCGGCGACTTCTCTTTTGGCGGCGTCTCCAAGGAGCAGGCTTGCGCCTGGGCCTTTGAGCTCATCACCAAGGAGTTCAAGCTGCCGCTCGATCGCCTGTACTTCACCGTCTTTACCGAGGACGACGAGACCCACGACGTGTGGCGTTCTCTGGGCGTTGCCGAGGACCACATCTCCCGCCTGGGTGAGGACGACAACTTCTGGGCCGCTGGCCCCACCGGTCCCTGCGGTCCGTGCTCCGAGATCTATTTTGACATGGGCGAGGAGGTCGGCTGCGGCAGCCCCGACTGCAAGCCTGGCTGCGACTGCGACCGCTTCCTTGAGTTCTGGAACCTCGTGTTTACCCAGTACGACCGTCAGGAGGACGGCTCCATGCCGGAGCTGCCGCACCGCAACCTCGATACGGGCATGGGCCTGGAGCGCATGGCTGCCATCATGCAGCACAAGACCGCCAATTACGACGGCGATCTGATGCAGCACCTCATCAAGCTGGGCGAGGAGATCAGCGGCAAGACCTATGACGCCGACGATTACTCCGGCGCCAGCCGTTCTCTTCGCATCATCGCCGACCACTCCCGTGCCGTCGACTTCATGATCTCTGACGGCATCCTGCCCGGTAACGAGGGTCGCGAGTACGTCCTTCGCCGCCTGCTCCGCCGCGCCGTGTTCCACGGTCGCCTACTGGGCATCGAGGGCGCCTTCCTGACCAAGTTCATCGACGAGGTCAACGCTCAGATGCGCGAGGCCTACCCCGAGCTGCTCAAGAACGTCGCGCTCGTTAAGGGTATCGTCGCCTCCGAGGAGGAGCGCTTCTCCACGACGCTCGACAACGGTCGCGTCTACCTGGATGAGGCCCTGGCAGCGCTTGCCGAGGGTGCTGCGCTTCCGGGCGATGTTGCCTTTAAGCTGCACGACACCTTTGGTTTCCCCATCGACCTGACCGTCGAGATCGCCGGCACCGCTGGTCACGACGTCGACATGGACGGCTTCACTGCCTGCATGGAGGACCAGAAGGCCCGCGCTCGTGCCAACGCCAAGGGCGATGCCTGGGGCAGCTTCAACGACGTGTGGGTCGAGCTTTCCGACAAGGTCGCTGCGACCGATTTCGATGGCTATGACAACGACGTCATCGAGGGCGCCAAGGTTGTCGCCATCGTGCGCAACGGCGAGTCCGTCGAGTCCGCTGCCGCCGGCGAGAACGTCGAGGTCGTGCTCGACCGCACCCCGTTCTACGCCGAGATGGGCGGCCAGCAGGGTGACGCCGGCGAGCTTTCCGCCGAGGGCGTTTCGCTGACCGTTTCCGATACCAAGAACCACAACGGCCTGTATGCTCACGTCGCCCACGTTGCCGAGGGCACGCTGACCGTCGGTGCTACCGTGACCGCCGCGCTCGACGCCGAGCGCCGTGGTTTCCTGCGCCGCAACCACACCGCCACCCACCTGCTCGACGCCGCCCTTAAGCAGGTCCTGGGCGAGCATGTCTCCCAGGCCGGTTCGCTGGTGACGCCCGAGCACCTGCGCTTTGACTTCACGCACTTCGAGGCCCTGTCCTCCGAGCAGCTCAAGGCTGTCGAGGACCTGGTCAACCAGCAGATCTTCGCTTCCAAGCCGGTTGTGACCCGTGTCATGGGCATTGACGAGGCTAAGGCTGCCGGCGCTGTCGCTCTGTTTGGAGAGAAGTACGGCGATGTTGTCCGCGTCGTCTCCGTGGGCGCCGAGGACCAGCCGTTCTCCCGCGAGCTCTGTGGTGGCACTCATGCCGCCAATACCGCCGAGATTGGCCTGTTCAAGATCATTTCCGAGTCCTCCACGGGCTCCAATGTCCGCCGTATCGAGGCCGTGACCTCTAAGGGTGCCCTCGACTACATGGCCGACCGCCTGGCGCTCGTTGACGCCGCCGCCGCTGCGCTCAAGTGCCGCGTCGACGAGGTTCCCGCCCGCGTGGAGAACCTGCAGGCCGAGCTGCGCGAGACGTCCAACAAGCTCAAGAAGGCGCTCACTGGTGGCTCCTCCGATGCGATCTCCAGCGCCATCGAGGGTGCTGTCGAGCTGAATGGCTACAAGCTTGTTGTTGCTGAGCTTCAGGGTCTCGAGGCCGCTGACCTGCGCAACGTTTGGGATACCGTGCACCAGAAGGTCGCCGGCCCTGTCGCTTGTGTCGTCGCCAGCGTGACTGAGAAGGGCACTCCGGCCCTGCTCGCTGCCGGCTCCGATGACGCCGTCAAGGCCGGTTTCCACGCCGGTAACGTGATCAAGCAGATCGCGGGTCTGGTCGACGGTCGCGGTGGCGGTCGTCCCAACATGGCCCAGGCCGGTGGCAAGAATGCTGCCGGCATCGCCGATGCCCTCGCGGCCGCCAAGACCGCGCTCGGCGCCTAAGAATCTAAGAAGTCGCTGTGGTTGCGCTCGCGCTGGACATAGGGGAGACCAGGATTGGCATCGCCGTCTCGAGCCGTGATGGCAAGATGGCGATGCCTGTCAAGGTGCTTCCGGCTGCCGAGGTCACCGGTATGGCCAAGACGTTCCGCTACCTGGTTGAGGACTATGAGCCCGACATCCTGGTAAGCGGACGTCCCCTGACCATGGCCGGTGAGCCCGGCCCTCAGGCCGTGCGCGTTGCCGCTGTGGCGCAAAAGATTGCCGACGAGCTCGATCTTCCGTTGGAGTTTGAGGACGAGCGTCTGTCCTCGCAAGAGGCCAAGCGTATCCTGCGCGAGCAGGGACTCAACGAAAAGCAGATGAGGGGCAAGATCGACATGATTGCCGCCAGCCTGTTTTTGCAGACGTGGCTCGATCGTAAAAACGAGGAGGTTTCGCATGCCTAGTGCTTCCGATCCGCGCCAGCCGAATCGTACACAGCAGCCGGCGTCGCGCCCTGCCCAGCCTGGCCAGCGTCCGGCACAGCCGACGCAGCGCGCAGCTCAGCCTGCCGCGCGCCCGGCGCAGTCCTTCTCTCGTTCGGCCCAACCTGTTCAACGGACGGGTCAGCAGCCTTCTGCTCGTTCGGTTCAGCATTCGGCTTCTCACGCGGTTCAGCAGCCCACTGCTCGTACGGCCCAGCCTGCAGGCGGCACCCGCTTTAAGCAACAGGCACCTACCCAGCGAACGCAGGCCCCCCAATTGCATTCGCATCACGCTCGTGGTTCGCATGGCGTTGCTCCGGCGACCCGCTCGAGCTACAACACGCATGCTCGTCGCGGTGCTCAAAAGAAAAGCTCCCCGGTGCCTATGATTATCGGTGGCGTTGTTGCCGTGCTTGCGCTTGTCGCGATCGTTTTCTTTGTCGTGCCAGCCGTCAAGGGCTTCTTTGGCGGTGAGGGTGCGAAAGTCGTTGCAGGCCAGCAGGTTACTATCACGATTCCCGATGGTGCCTCGGGTGACAGCATCGCTTCGATTCTCTCCGAGAACCATATCGTAGAAAATCCCAAGGATTACTATGCGGCGGTGAAAAAGCTCAACGCCGATATGTCGCTCAAGCCTGGTGATTATTCGTTCACCACACTCATGGATGCGACCAAGGTTGTTCAGCAGCTCATGGAAGGCCCCAACGCGGGCTCCAATACGCTGACTATCCCTGAGGGCCTGACGGTCGATCAAGTCGCCGACCGTGTGGCCCAGGCCTACGACAGCATCTCTAAGGAAGACTTCCTCAACCAGGCCAAGGCCTCCAACTACGTGGACGACTATAGCTTCCTTAAGGGCGCCGCCAACGATTCGCTCGAGGGTTTCTTGTTCCCCAAGACCTATTCGCTGGGCGATTCGCCGACGGCCGATGACGTGATTCGCGCTATGCTCGATCAGTTTAAGACCGAGTACAAGTCGCTTGACTTTGCGAGCTGCGAAGCCAAGATCAAGGAACGCTACGGTGTGGAGATGTCCGACTACGACATCGTCAACTTGGCCTCTATCGTTGAGCGCGAGGGCCTCAACGCCGATCAACGTGCGCATGTGGCCTCGGTTTTCTACAACCGCCTTGCCGGCAAGCTCGACGGTCTGCGCTATCTCAATAGCGATGCGACTATGATGTATGTCACCGGTGGCGAGGTTACCGCCGACGACCTGCAGAGCGATAGTCCGTATAACACCTATAAGCATGAGGGTCTGCCACCCACGCCCATCTGCTCTCCGTCGCTCGAGGCACTCAAGGCCACGCTTGAGCCGACCGACTCCGATGACCTGTATTTCTACATTACGCAGGACGAGGAGTACTTCTCGCAAACCTACGAAGAGCATCAACAGTCTTGGAATTAGCATGAGGATTTTTAGCCCCAAACGTTACGTTGCCTCGGTCGATCGCATCGACCTTAATACCCTGTGGGCCGACGGCAAACGCGCCATTCTGCTCGATCGCGATAACACCCTGGTGCCGCGCGACACCGAGCAGGTTCCCGCCGCGGTTTCCGCTTGGCTCGATACCGCCCGCGCCAAAGGCTTTAAGCTGTGCATGGTGTCCAACAACTGGCATCGCGACCAGGTCATGGCATCAGCACGCGAGCTGGGACTCGAGGCCATCAGCCACGCCATGAAGCCGGCACCGTTTGCCCTCAAGGCGGGTCTTAAGCGCCTCGGCGCCACGGCCGACGAGGCGGTGCTGATCGGTGATCAGCTCTACACGGACGTGTGGAGCGGCAACTTCGCCGGCGTCGATACCATCCTGGTAAAGCCGCAGGCCACGCAGGACCTGTGGTATACGCAGATCTTCCGTATCTTTGAGCGCCGGGCCCTGCGCGACCTTCCCTGCGAGGAATAGGTCTCGTCATGTCCCAGCACACCAAACACGGCTGCGACCATATCTTCTTTATCGGCTTTTTGGGCGCGGGCAAATCGACGCTCGCGCGCAACGTCGGCACTATGTTCAAGCGGCGTTTTATCGATACCGACCGCCTAGTCGTCCGCCGTTGCGGCAAGTCGGTAACCGAGATTTTTGAGACCGAGGGTGAGGATCGTTTTCGCGAGCTCGAGACCTCGGCGCTCCGTTCGCTCCAAAGCGAGCGCAGTCTGTTGGTTTCGTGCGGTGGCGGTATCGTCGAGACGCCGGTGAATATTGAGCTGATGCACGAAATGGGTACGTGCGTGTACCTCGAGGGCGACTTTGAGGATTCGATTCGCCAGATTCGTCGGTCCGACACGCGCCCCGATTTCCGCTCGCCCGAGCATGCCGCGCGCTTGTTTGAGCATCGCCGTCCGCTGTATCGCCAGGCCGCCGATATTACCCTTGATATTCGCAACAAGTCCTTCGAGGACGTTTCCTACCTTTGTGCCGAGATGCTTTTGGAGCGTGGACTGCTATGATTCGCCGCCAACTGATCAATTTCCAAAACCGCAGCGTCGATGTCCGTGTCGGATTGGACGCGTTCGATGAGCTGTCGCGTATGTTTGCCTCGGCTGTGGGCAAGCCTAAGCGCGCGATGGTGGTTTGGAACTCCGCCTCGTCAGAACGTTTTGATGAGGTCGTCGAGCATGCGCTGGTCGACGCCGGTTTTGCCGTGTCGCAGTTCTCCCTTGAGGTTTCGCCTGCTGGTGCCACGCTGGCCGATGCCGATGCTATCTTTGGCGCCTTGTCTGCCAACGGCATTACCTGCGACGATCTGGTTGTCGCCGTTGGCGATGCCGCAACCTGCTCGGTTGTTAGCTGGTGCGCCAACCAGTGGTGTGGCCGAACCGAGTGCGCGCTGCTGCCGACGACCTTCGACGCCATGCTCACGGTCGCGACGACCATGAAGCCGCTCATTGCCTCGTCGGCCAATGCGCTTCCCGCTATCGCGTTCCGTCCCGAACCGGGCTTGGTCGTGTGTGACCTCGACCTTGTTCGCGAGGCGGACCCCGAGGACCTCAAGCTCGGCTATGTGGTACTTGTTGGCACCATGCTTTCGAGCAGTAAGTCCCGTTGGAATCAGTTTACTGAGACCGTCCCCGAGATTCTCGCGGGCGAGGAGGTCGCGCTCGTCAATGCCGTTCAATGGTCTCAGACTGCCCGCAAGGACGTACTGATGGCCACGAACCCGAGCGCCCGCCATGCGCTCGATTTTGGCAAGACGGGGGAGCGTACCCTGCGCGCCTGCTTGGGCGATGCCGCTTCGCAGGCCCCTGCCTACCAGCTGTTGTCCGAGGGCATTCGCTTTGAGGCACGCCTAGCACATGATGCCTGCGATTTCGATATCGATTACGTCTTTGAGGTCGATGACTGCTTGGAGGACTTTGGTATCGAGGAACTTGCCTTCGATCTGGAGCCTGCCGCATATATCGAGGAGTTCCGCAAGCAGCAGTATGCACGCTCGAACCGCAGCATGTTGCCGCTGCCCGCGGCACTCGGCGCCATTCGCTTAACGAACGTTGAGGATGAGGTTCTTGAGCGCCATGCTCACGCCTACTTGGCTTCTCGTAAAGAACTTCTCTAAGATTTATTGACTTCCATCGTCTTTCGTATCATGTTGAGGGGCGGGTTTCCAATCGGTTGCGGATCGCATGCGATTCCGTCGTTCGGTTGAGACCCGTCCCGTCTATATAGAGACAACAAGAAAGGAATCTGCATGTCTGAGTTTGCTGCCGGTCCTGCCGGTCGTATCGAGCGTGTCCGTGCCCTTATGGTCGAGCGTGGCTACGACGCCATCGTGGTGCGCGACGAGGCCAACCTTCGTTGGCTTACGGGCGTTAAGGGCGTCTTCGACTACACCTTCGAGTTCCCGCACGCTGCGTTTATTACGGCCGACCAGTGCCTGTTCCACACCGACTCGCGCTACCTCAACAGCTTTGAGGAGAACACGCCCGCCGGCAGCCCCTGGGTCTTCGACATGGACGAGGGCACCATCCCCGGCTGGGTCGCCGGCAAGATTGCGGCTAACAAGTGCCGTGTCTGTGCTGTCGAGGACGATATGCAGATTAACTTCTACCAGGGTATTCAGCGCGGCCTGGAGGATCGCTCCGTTGCCTGCATGCTGCCGCTGATGCACGACGACATTCGCAAGATGCGCGCCATCAAGGATGCCGAGGAGATCGAGCTTATGCGCCACGCACAGTCGATCACCGACGCCGCCTTCCAGCACATGCTCGGCTTTATTAAGCCTGGCATGACCGAGAAGCAGGTTCGTAACGAGCTCGAGAACTTTATGTTCGCCAACGGCGCAGACAGCCTTGCCTTCGGCTCCATCGTGGCGAGCGGTCCCAACACCGCCAACCCGCATGCCGTGCCGAGCGACCGCGTGATCGAGAAGGGCGATTTCGTTCTCATGGATTATGGCGCGGGCTATTGCGATTACCGCTCCGACATGACGCGCACTGTCGTGATGGGCGAGCCCACCCAGGAGCAGCTCGACCTGTACGCACTCGTGCGCCGCACGCACGAGGAGTGCGTCGCCGCCATCCATCCGGGCGTTGAGGGTAACGACATCTTCAAGCTTTCCAAGAAGATCATCGGCGATGCCGGCTATGGCGATTACTACAATCATGGCCTGGGCCACGGCGTCGGTATTGACATCCACGAGCTGCCCAACTTCAACCGCAGCAAGAACACCATCGAGATCGGCTCGGTTGTCACCATGGAGCCCGGCGTTTACCTGCCCGGCGTGGGCGGCGTGCGCCTGGAGGATTACGGCGTGGTCACCGAGAACGGCTACGAGCCTTTCACCAAGACCCCGCACGACCTGCACGTCATCGATTGCTAGCCCATTTCGATAGATTTTTGGGGCGGGGCGTCCGGATCGATTCGGACGCCCCGCGTTCTCTTTTTATGCGCTCGCCGCAGGCGCCGTCTGCAAGTGTATAATTTCTGTCGTATGTAATTTGGACGCTTGTGCGTTCTGCCCATAACAAGAAAGGTCGCTATGCCTACCATTTCTACCGCCGACTTCAAGAACGGCCTCGGTCTCCGTATCAAGGACAAGGTCTACACCATCGTCGAGTTCCAGCATGTCAAGCCGGGCAAGGGCGGCGCGTTTGTGCGCTACAAGACCCGCGACATCAAGAGCGGCCGAGTCGTCGAGAACACCTGCAACGCCGGCACCAAGTTCGAGAGCGTCATGCTCACCACCCGTGAGTTCCAGTACCTCTACAACGATGGCACCGACTACATCTTCATGGACAACGAGTCCTATGAGCAGGTTCCCGTTCCCGAGGACATGGTGGGCGAGAACTCCAAGTGGCTGCGCGAGAACGACATCTGCCAGCTGCTCTTCGCCGACGATGAGCTCATGGGCGTGACCCCGCCGATGTTCATCGAGACCACCATCGTCCAGACCGACCCGGGCTTTAAGGGCGACACCGTCCAGGGTTCCACCAAGCCGGCCACGATCGACACCGGCGCTGTCATCCAGGTCCCCATGTACCTCAACGAGCGCGAGGTCATCAAGGTTGACACCCGCGACGGCAAGTTCGTCTCCCGCGTCTAGCAACCAACTCTTCTAGGAGGACTCATGCCCCAGGAAATCAAGATTGACGGCATCGGCATTTCGCCCGATGTTCTGACCGCCATCGTCTCGCGCGCCGTGTCGGATGTCGAGGGCATCGCCTCCGTTGGCGTCAAGGACCTTGCCACCAACCTTGTCTCCATGATGCTCTCGTCCAAGGCCCCGGCTTCTGAGCCGGCGGTCGAGGCCGAGGTCGTCGGCGACAAGCTCGCACTCACCGTGCGCGTCGTGGTGTTCTTTGGCTATCCGTTCAAGAAACTCGCCGAGGCCGTTCGCGCCGCCGTGGTCGCCGCCATCGATGCCCAAGTGGGCGTTGAGGTTGAGTGTGTTGACGTTTGCATCGACGGCCTCGTTTTCCCCAAGGAGTAACCTTTGAGCCTTAAGGTTTATCGCGGGCGTACGCTTGCCCGCAGTCAGGCGCTGCAGCTGCTGTTCCAGGCCGAGGCCACGGACAGTCCGCTCGAGCGCGTCCTCGAGGGCGATTTCCTGATCTCGAAGGGTCCCCTCGACCCCTATGCGCTGGAGCTTTGCCGCGGTGCCTACGAGCATATCGACCGCATCGACTGCGCTCTGCGCTCCGTTGCCAAGAACTGGGATCTTATGCGCATGCCCGGCGCCGACCGCAATCTGCTGCGTATCGCCGTTTACGAGATGCGTTTCCTCACCGACGAGGAGGTCTCGGACGCCATCGTGATCAACGAGGCTGTCGAGCTTGCCAAGGCCTATGGCACCGACCAGTCCGCGTCGTTCGTCAACGGCGTGCTGGGCAAGATCGCTCGCAGCGAGGAACTGCCGGGCGAGGACCTGTACCAGGAGCTGCTAGCCGAAGATCGCGCCCGCGAGGAGGCCCAGGCTGCCGAGGCTGCCGCAAAGGTTGCGGTTGCTCAGGCTGAGGCTGGCGTGCTGGCCGAGGATGCGGATGCCGCCGGGGCTGACATCGACTCCGTCGAGGAGTAGTCATGCCAGAGGGTTCTGTCCGTAACTTCGACGAGATCTCGGACCGCTTGGACCAGATTATCGCTACCGTTCGCTCCAAGGATACCTCCTTGGAGCGTTCGCTCGATTTGTTTGACGAGGCGATTGAGCTGGGCTCCCGCGCGGTCGATATGGTCGACAAGTTTGAGTTGACGCCGCGTGAGGCCGACAAGCTCGAGCAGGAATACGATGAGGATGCGGCAAACGAATCCCAGGATAGCTAGGCCGCATTTCCGGATACGAATGGTTGATGGCATTCATGAAACGCGTGCGTCTTGATGACGAACTGATTTCACAGGGCATCTGCGCCGATCGCGCGGATGCCCTTCGCACTCTTATGGCCGGCTTGGTCTCGAGTGGCGGCGAGCGCTTGACTTCGCCGGGCCTTAAGGTGATCCCAGGCCTGCCGCTGCACGTGAAGGGGCGCATTCCCTATGTTGGCCGCGGCGGACTTAAGCTCGAAGGTGCGCTTGATGCTTTTGGCATCAATCCGACGGGCCTTGCCTGTCTGGATGTGGGCTGCTCTACCGGCGGCTTTACCGATTGTCTGCTCAAGCGCGGAGCTGCGACCGTTGTCTCGGTGGACGTGGGTCGCGCCCAGTTCGATTGGTCGTTGCGTCAGGACGATCGCGTGATGCTGCATGAGCGCACAAACGTGACGCAGCTGCCTGAGCTTGGCTATGCCGGCGCCATCGACCTGGCTGTGTGTGATGTCTCGTTTACCAGCATCGCGAACATTATCGATGCGGTGCTGGCGTGCCTGGCGCCTACGGGTGCATTCTGCACGCTCGTAAAGCCGCAGTTTGAGGCTCCGGCGGCGCTGGTGGGCGAGGGCGGCATTGTGACCGATCCCGCCGTGCGCCGCGATACACTCGTGGCGGCGGTTGAACTCTTTGCTGCCAAGGGCCTCTTCCCGGTCGATGTGTGCGTGTCACCCATTCATGGTGCCAAGGGCAACGTTGAGTTTTTCCTGTACGGCACGAGATTTGACCCCGGCGACCGCTCGCAAGACGAGCTGCAATTCCAGGTATCGGTTATGAGCGAGAAAGCTGCAATGCTATGAAGGTCTTTCTGGTTCCCAATTATTACAAGCAAGAGGCGGTCGAGAGCGGCTTGATGCTCGAGCTTTGGCTGACGCGCCAGGGCTATGAAGTCGCATGGGCTGCCGACCAGCGATCGAAGATTCAAAGCACGCCTGATATTGATGGCTCCGATCTGGTCATTACGCTCGGCGGGGACGGTACGTTGCTGCGCGCTGCCCGCATCCTCAACCATCGCGAGATTCCTATCCTCGGTCTTTCCTATGGTCACCTGGGCTTTTTAACTGCTGCGAGTCCCGAGGAGCGCGACATTCTGCAGGTCGTAAGCGACGCCCTGTCCGGCGAGCTGCATGTGAGCCGTCGCGCCACCATCGCTGCGGATATCGTGTCCGTGCGCGAAGACGGTACGAAGGATGTCGTGCGCACGTTCGCCCTCAACGACATGGCGCTCACGCGCGGCCCCCTGTCCGATATGGTCGAGTTTGACATCACGGTGTCCGGCCACCATATCGATCGCCTGCGTGGCGACGGCGTGGTCGTGTCCACGGCGACCGGCTCCACTGGCTATGCACTATCCGCAGGCGGCCCCATCGTGAGCCCCGACTATACGGGCATGGTCTGCGTACCCATTGCGCCGCACACCATTCAGGCTCGTGCCTTTTTGACTTCGCCGAGTGATGTCGTCGAGATCTTTATGTCTGATGACCGTCCGAGTGTTCCGGCGATTGCTATCGATGGACAGTTTATTACCTGCGACGGCACCGTTGAGAGCGTGGCTGTGCGCCGCGGGCCCGGAGATGTGCTGCTCCTCGATTACGGCCCCGAGAGCTTCTATAACTCGGTGAGCCGCGTTTTCTACGGAGTCCGTCATGATCGATGAGCTGCAGGTTTCTAACATTGCACTCATTCGCGAGGCGACGCTGGTTCCGAGCGCGGGCCTAACGGTTCTGACCGGAGAAACCGGCGCCGGCAAGACCGCGCTGCTCTCGGCCCTCAAGCTTATTTTGGGCGAGCGCGCGGATTCTTCGACGGTGCGCGAGGGCGAGGCGCTTGCTAGCGTTGAGGCGCGGCTGTTCGACGGTCCACACGACACGGAGGGTTTCACGGTCCAGCGTAGCCTTTCTGCCGAGGGCCGCAGCCGCGTGAAGATTGACGGCCGCATCGCCAGTGTGCGCGAGCTTTCGGAGCGCGTTGGCGTGATGATGGATCTGTGCGGCCAGCACGAGCACCAGCGCTTGCTCGATCCGGCGCATCACGTTGCGATGGTCGATGCCTGGGCGGGGCGCTCTGCGCTTGAGGTGCTGGATGTGTACCGCGCCTGCTTTAAAGCCTCGCGCGCGGCTGCCAAGGAAGTCCGTCGCGTCGAGGAGGCCTCGCGTGCGCAGGGGAGTCGCGCCGAGGAAGCGCGTTTTGCCCTCGAGCGCATCGGCGAGGTCGACCCCAAGCCAGGCGAGTATGAGGAACTCGAGGAACTGCTGCCGCGCTCCGAACATGCCGAGGTACTGGTTGCCACAGCTAATGATGCCCATGCATCGCTTGCCTCTGAAGGGGGAGCGCTCGATGCCGTGAACAGTGCCGTGGCGGAGCTTTCCCGAATGGCTACCGTCGATCGCAAACTGGGCGACATTGCCGATGCGCTTTCGGATGCCTGCATCTCTCTTGAGGATTGCGCGAACGAGCTTCGTTCCTATCGCGATGGGGTCGCCTTCGATCCTCGCGAGCTCGCTCGCATGCGCGAGCGGTATTCCGACCTCAAGGGCCTGCTGCGTCAGTGGGGTCCGACCATGGACGATGTCTTTGCCATGCGCGACCGCTCACAAGAGCTGCTGTCGCTGGTCGATGATGGCGATGAACAGATCAAAAAGGCGCGTGAGGCACTCGGGAGCGCCGAGCGCGAGCTGTTCGCTGCTGCCAGGGCACTTAAGCGCGCTCGCAATACGGCGGCCCCGCGCTTCTGCCACGAGGTCGGCCGCCAGATGGCTCGCTTGGAGATGGGCGGTGCCGAGCTCGTCTGGGAGTCGCGCGATCTTCCCCGTGCTGAGTGGACGCCCGTTGGTCCTTCGAGCTACGAGCTGCTATACCGCAGCGGTGCCGGCTTGACGCCACGTCCCCTGCGCCGCATTGCGTCGGGCGGCGAGCTCAGCCGCGTCATGCTGGCAAGCAAGGTCGTCCTCGGTAACGCGGACGGTGTTGATACGCTGGTGTTTGACGAGGTCGATGCTGGTGTCGGTGGCTCCACGGCGCGTGCGCTCGCGGGCGTGCTGGCAGATCTCGCCGCTACGCATCAGGTGATTGTCGTAACCCACTTGGCGCAGGTCGCCGTCATGGCTGACAAGCATTATGTCGTCAGCAAGGAACCGGGCGATGTTCCCCAGACGCATTTGGACGAGGTAACCGGCGAAACGCGTACCGCCGAGATCGCCCGCATGTTGAGCGGCGATCAGTCCGAGGCAAGCCTGGCGCACGCCAAGCAGATGCTTGAAGAAGCTCGAGGTTAGGTCGTATCAGCGGTGTTGGTGGGACAAAATAGACTGAATTTTTTGTCCCACTTCGCGTTTTACTCCACGACCTTATCCGGTTGGATGAGTTCCTCATAGTAGCTGATGTGCTCTCGGGCGTCCTCGATTTCGGGCAGCAGGAAGTTGTAGATGACCTCTATGATCATCGTGGCGCTCATCTTGGAGAATGCGAAGTCACCCGTTGTCAGCAGCGCTTCGTGATTGACGGTATTAAAGGTGTAGTCGGCGAGGCGTGCAAGTGGAGACTTGCTATCGCTGCTGATGACGACTACGGTTGCGCCGCAGTTGCGAGCCGCTTTTGCCATGCGATTCAGTCGGCGCGATTTGCCAGAGTTTGAGATTAGCACGATGACGTCACCCGGGCGTAACGTGAGCGCAAAGCCGATTGATGTCTCGCTAATGGTGCTCGCCATGCAGCGCAGGCCCAGCTGCGAAAACTTAAACGTCGCATCGAGCGCGACCGCGTTCGTATTGCCCACAGCCGCAAACTCAATAACCCCTGCATGCTTAAGGGCATGCACAACAGCCGCCAACGTGTCGTGATCTATGCCGTCGATGGTCGCATTAAGCTCACTCACCTTGGCGGCGAGGATATTTTTTAGGCTCTGCTCCATATTATCGAGCGAGACCTCGTCGGTCAGGCCCTCGTTGCGCTGGCTTTCCAAATCCCTCGCCAACGAAAACTGAAAGCTGCGGAAGCTGCCAAAGCCCAGCTTTCGGCAGAAGCGCGAAACGGTCGCCTCGGACGTGGCGGCAGCGCGCGAGAGCTGAGCGGCCGTGAGGCGTGGCGCTTCGGACTGGTGCTCCAATATATAGTCGACAATGCGCTGCTCGGACTCGCTGTATCCCTGATGGGTACTAATGAGGGAAAGTGCGCTCTTGCTACTATCGGTCATGGATGGCTCCTGGTTGGCATGAAAATCTAGCTTGATTTGCAATGCCATAGTATACGGATATTTTCAATTACAAGATACACCTTGCCGTTTCAAGTGTTGATGGTAAACTTTCACTTGCCGTTTACGGTTATGAAAGAACCTTTCACCGGAGAATTGCGCCTTGTCTCTTCTCACGCGGACGGTAGGTTGGTATCTTTCAAGTGTGGAAAAACGCGTATCGAAGCGCGTGTAGGGGAGCGCCCGCGGGCGCTGTACTCAAGAAGGAGGGACACATGGCTAAGTTTGACATCATCGCCGCGACCGGTTGCCCGACCGGCATTGCGCACACCTTCATGGCGAAGGAGGCGCTGGAGAAGGCTGCTGCCGAGCGAGGTCTGACCATTAAGGTCGAGACTCATGGCCAGGTCGGCGTCGAGAACGAGCTCACCAAGAGCGAGATCGCCGGTGCCAAGGCCGTCGTCGTCGCAGCCGATAAGGATGTCCAGGCTGAGCGTTTCGCCGGTAAGCCCATGGTTTCCGTTGGTGTTTCCAAGGCCCTGTCTGTCGAGGCTGCTGGTAAGCTGATCGACCGCGCGCTCGCCGCCAAGGGCGACGACACGGTTGCCGCTGCCGCCGATGTCGAGGACGAGGTCGAGGAGAAGGAGTCCATCGGTCACGTCATCTACAAGCACCTCATGAACGGCGTCAGCCACATGCTGGTCTTCGTCGTTGCCGGTGGTGTTCTGACCGCCATTTCGTTCCTGTGGGGCATCACGTCCTTTGATTCGACGGCTGCCGACTACAACAGCTTTGCCGCGATGCTCAAGATTATCGGCGGTATCGCCATGAACCTCATGGTTCCGGTGCTCTCCGCTTACATCGCCGAGTCCATCGGCAAGCGCCCGGCGCTCGTCCCCGGTTTCGTCGCCGGTATGATTGCCATCCAGGGCTTGCCTGTTAACGCCGATACCGGCATGATCGACGCCGGTGGCGCAGGTGTGGGCTTTGGCTTCCTAGGCGGCATCGTCGGCGGCTTCCTCGCTGGCTATGTCATCCTGCTGCTCGAGAAGGTTTTCTCTAAAATTCCTACGAGCCTTAATGGCCTGAAGGCAATCTTCCTGTATCCGCTGTGCTCTACCGCCATCGTCGGTCTGGTCATGCTCGGTATTTCCGGCCCCATGGCTGCCATTAACCAGGGCATGATGGATTTCCTGCAGAGCCTCGGTAACTCCGGTCCGGTGATCCTTGGCCTGGCCATCGGCTGCATGTGCGCCTTTGATATGGGCGGCCCGGTCAACAAGGCTGCTTACGCTACTGGCACCTTCCTGCTCGGTACCGCTCTCGAAGCTGGCGTCGGCACCGAGACCTACAACTTCGGCACCAACTTCATGGCTGCCGTCTCCGCCGCTTGCATCGTTCCGCCGCTGATCACCACCTTCGCCGTCGTTGTCGGCAAGAAGTACTTCAGCCAGGAGGATCATGACGCCGGTATCGTCAACCTCATCCTTGGTTGCACCCACATCACCGAGGGCGCCATTCCGTTCATGACCAAGAACATCTGGCCCGTTATGCCCATCATGATGCTCGGTTCTTCCATCGCTTCCATCTTGACCATCTTCTTCAACGTTCACGATCCGGCGCCTCACGGCGGCTTCCTGGTCCTGCCCGTTGTCGAGAACGGTCCGCTGTGGGTCCTCGCGATCCTCATCGGCGCTGTGGTCGGTGGCATCCTGTTCGTGGCCTTCAAGAAGTACGACTTCGAGAAGAACCAGAAGCCCGCTCCTGCAACCAAGCCGGTTGAGGCCCCCAAGGCCGCTGCCGTCGAGGCCCCCAAGGCCGAGGCTGCTGACTTCGTGAAGGTCGAGAACGTCTTTGTCGCCGAGGACTTCGCTTCTCGTGACGAGGCTCTGAGCTTCGTTTCCAACCAGGCTGTCAAGGCCGGTATCGCCAGCGACGCCGACGCCGTGATGAACGCCTTCCTGGCCCGCGAGGCCGAGGGCACCACGGGCATGATGGAGGGCTTCGCCATCCCGCATGCCAAGTCCGACGCCATTACCGAGGCTGCCGTCATCGTCGTCAAGGACGAGTCCGGCGTGACCGGTTGGGACACCATGGACGGCGCTCCCGTCAACGTGGCTATCGCCCTGCTCATCCCCGGTGCCCAGGCCGGCACTACGCACCTCAAGATCCTGTCCAAGGTCGCCGAGGCGCTCATGGACGAGGACTTCCGTGCCACCGTCAAGGGTTCCACCGACGCCGCCGAGATCGCCAAGACGATCAACGCCCGCCTGGTCTAATCCCCCAGCTCGCGAATAACATCGCCCCCTGTATATAAGGCGGAGTCCCTCTCCAGGGCCTCCGCCTTTTTCATCCCCAAATAAGTTGCGGTGAAATAGGGACTGTTTAAACGATTCAACCCCAAATTCAGTCCCTATTTCACCGCAACTTACAAAAGGGCATAGAGGGGGCTACCTATCGAGTCTTTGTCGCGAACAGATCATCAGCCAGATTTCCGTTTGCACGATATTGCTCTGGACCGACCGAGTTTCCGCAGCCTGCTCGCCCACAGGGGCCCGTGCGCGGCCTGTGAGATTTATCGCGAGTTCCGCACGAGCCGAAGAGCACTTAATGTGCTCTTCGTGCGAGCAGGACTGTAGAGCAGGAAATCTCACAGGCCGCGCACGGGCCCCTGTGGGCGAGCAAGCGGACGACAAACACATCTGTCCAATAATTCGTCTGAAACATAATGAAAAACCGTTTGATGTGAGTTAATATAAACAACGTCGTGAATCTGACTCCTGTCACATACATGACAGGGGTTAAACACAAAAAAGGAGTCAACTATGGTTTCTGAGAAGGCTACCCTCGTTAATCCTCAGGGTCTGCACATGCGTCCGGCTGGTCTGTTCGCCTCCACCATGGGCAAGTACGCCTGTGACGTGACGGTCGTCACCCCCGAGAAGGAGGTCAACGGCAAGTCCCCGATGGCCCTCATGGCTGCTGGTATCCCCTGCGGTACTGAGGTCGAGGTCAAGTGCGACGGCGCCGACGAGGCCGAGGCTCTGGCTGCTGCCATCGAGCTCATCAAGAGCGGTCTTGGCGAGTAGAACTCAAACGGGTCGCATGTTGAACAACTAAGTTCATATTTGGGGGCGCAGTGACCTGTTGTAAGGTAACTGCGCTCTTTTGTCATGGATATGGCAAAACGCTTTATCACATGACACGGAGAGAGGAATGGGAATGTATCAGGGAGTCAACGCTTCCGAGGGCATCGGTATCGGCACCGTCATGGTCGCCGTCGATCCCGACTTGACGTTTGAGCCGCACGAGGTTGCTGATTCGGCAGCAGAGAAGGAGCGCTATCAGTCCGCTCTTTCGGTCTTCTGCGAGAAGACCCAGGCTCAGGCCGACCACATGAAGGAGACGGTGGGCGAGGCCGAGGCCGAGATCATGAGCGGACACATTGTTCTGGCTCAGGATCCGGGTATGACCGACGCCATCAACGCCGCCATTGACGGCGGTACCTGCGCCGAGCAGGCGCTCATGGACACCTCGACCATGTTCGAGAACATGTTCCTGTCCATGGACGACGAGATGTTCCGTCTTCGCGCGGCTGACATCGCCGACATCCGCACCGGTATTCTGGCCGAGCTGCTGGGCAAGGAGGTCGTCGACCTCTCCGTCCTGCCCGAGAACACTGTCGTTGTCGTGCACGACCTCACGCCGTCCATGACCGCCACGATCGATAAGGCCCACGTTGCCGGTATCGTCACCGAGACCGGTGGCCGCACGTCGCACTCCGCGATCATTGCGCGCGCCCTCGAGATCCCGGCTGTCCTTTCGGTCTCCAACAGCTGCACCGCACTGCGCAACGGCATGACCGTTGTCGTCGACGGCGGCAAGGGTATCGTCGAGGCCGATCCCGACGAGGAGACGCTCGCTGCCTACACCGCCAAGGCCGAGGCCTTCGCTGCCGAGAAGGCAGCCCTCGAGGCCTTCCGTGGCAAGCCGTCCGTGACTGCTGATGGCATCAAGAAGATCATCGCCTGCAACATCGGTAACCCCGATGACGTGCCCAACGCGCTCGATCACGACGCCGAGGCTATCGGTCTGTTCCGCTCCGAGTTCCTGTTCATGGACTCTGCTGAGCTTCCTTCCGAGGAGGAGCAGTTCAACGCCTACCGTAAGGTCGCCAGCGCGCTCAAGGGTGCTCCGGTCATCATCCGCACGCTCGATGTGGGTGGCGACAAGGAGATTCCGTATCTGCATATGGTCAAGGAAGACAACCCCTTCATGGGCTTCCGCGCCGTGCGTTACTGCTTGGCCAATCCCGACCAGTACAAGGTCCAGCTCCGCGCTCTGCTGCGCGCTAGCGCCTTCGGTGACGTCAAGATCATGATCCCGCTCGTCACCTGCGTCGAGGAGGTCTTGGCTGTCAAGGAGCTCGTCGAGCAGTGCAAGGCCGAGCTGACCGAAGAGGGGCGCAAGTTCAACGAGAACATCGAGGTCGGCATCATGGTCGAGACGCCTGCCGCTTCGCTGCTCGCAGACCGTCTTGCCGAGGTCGCCGACTTCTTCTCCATCGGCACCAACGACCTGATCGGCTACACCATGTGCGCCGACCGTGGCAACGACACCATCTCCAACCTGTACCAGGTTTACTATCCCGCCGTGCTCCGCTCGCTCAAGAACATCATCGAGAGCGGCGTGAAGGCCGGCATCATGGTCGGTATGTGCGGCGAGGCCGCTGCCGATCCGCTGCTCGAGCCGCTGCTGATCAGCTGGGGCCTGGAGGAGTTCTCGATGAGTGCTCCGTCGATCCTGCGCGCCCGTAAGACCATCAGCCAGTGGACCAAGGCCGAGTGCGACGAGCTCGCCGAGAAGGCGCTCGCCTGCAACACCGCCGCCGAGGTCAAGGCACTGCTCGAGTCCGCAGCTCGCTAATTTGGTATCAGAGGTAACCGCGTGGTTGGAATGGGCCGGCCACGCGGCGCTCACATATACAGGGGGTACTGTAAATGTTCTACACGCTAACCGCTAACCCGGCTGTCGACATGACGGTTTCGAGCTCTCCGCTCGAGCCCGACGAGAACGTCCGCACCGGTTCGGCCAGCTACACGGCTAACGGCAAGGGCCTCGACGTGTCCTTCGCCTTTAAGAAGATGGGCGTCGACACCGTCGCGCTCGGCTTCTTCGCTGGCTTCACGGGCAAGTTCATCGTCGAGGAGGTCATGAACCTGGGTTGCCTCTGCCGCCCGGTCTGGACCGACGGTATCACGCGCATTAACACCTACGTCAACGATGGCCAGCACGAGTACGGCATCCTGAACCCCGGCGCCCCGATCACGCCGCAGCACCAGGAGGAGCTCTACAACATCCTGGACACCGCGGGCGATCTCGAGTGCCTGATCGTCTCCGGCTCCGTGCCTCCCAAAGCTACGCCCGACTTCCTGGCTCAGGTCATGGAGCACGCTCAGGCTCGTGGCGCTGACGTCGTCCTGGACCTGTCCTCCGACAAGCTCAAGGAGCTCGCTCACAAGAAGCCGCTGCTCATCAAGCCGAACCATCACGAGATGAAGGCCATCTTCGGCGTGCCGGTCGACACCGACGACGAGGTTCGTGTCGCCATGAAGATGGCTCACGACGCTGGCGTTCAGAACGTGCTGCTCACCCGTGGTAGCCGCGGCGACGCTTACTTCTCCAACGGCGAGGACATCTGGTACGCCAAGCGTGAGTTCAACATCAAGCTGGTCTCTTCCGTCTGCGCCGGCGACTGCACCCTCGCTGCGTTCCTGCACAAGTGGTACAGGGATCGCGACAACGTCGAGGAGGCCATGAAGCTCGCTATGGCCACCGGCGCCAACGTTGCCGAGTCCGTCGGCATTGGTGACTTCGGTCACGTCGACGAGTACAGCAAGCGCGTTGCTGTCCGCAAGCTCGATCGTCAGTAATCGAAACGCGACATATTCGTGCGCATGCGGCGCCCCGGTTTCGGCCGGGGCGCCTTTTTTGTTCCGCCATGGGGGAGAGGTGTCCTGCCGTACTTCATCGCTTCCACACCGTTCACCGAGTTGTCCTAGCCTTTTACCGATGCGTGGAATATACTTTCATTAACACGTTGCTTCGTGAAAGGAACATTCATGATTTACACGCTCACTGCTAATCCCGCCATTGATTACAACATCGCCTGCGACGGCCTTGCTGCCAACACCGTCACGCGTACCCGCAACGCCGTCTACACGCCCAACGGCAAGGGCCTCAACGTCTCGTTTACGCTTGACCACTATGGTGTCGACACCACGATCCTGGGTTTCTTCGCCGGCTTCTCGGGTGAGTTTATCGTTAAGGGCGCCGAGGCCCTGGGCGTGCCCGTCAAGCCCGTGTGGACTGACGGCATCACGCGCGTCAACGTGTTCCTCAATGCCGGCCCCGACACCGAGTACAACATGGTCAACGCCGGTGCCGCCATCAACGAGGCCAACGAGCAGGAGATGTTTGAGCTTATCGATTCGCTCGATGACATGACCTGCCTGGTCATCAGTGGCTCGCTGCCTCCCAACACTTCCGAGGGCTTCTTGGCCGAGGTCCTGCGTCGTGTCAAGGCCAAGGGGGCCGAGTTCGTCCTCGACATCTCGAGCCATCAGCTGGCAGACCTCATTGCTCTGGAGCCGCTGCTGATTAAGCCCAATGATGACGAGCTGCTCGACATCTTTGGCATTAAGGTGAGCGGTGGCGACGATGAGTCCGTCAAGGGCGCTATGGCCGAGCTGCACGCCAAGGGCGCCAAGAACGTGCTGCTGACCCTTGGTGGCGCCGGTGCGTACTTCTCCAACGGCGAGCATATCTGGTTTGCCAACCGCACCTTCGACGTCAAGCTGCTGTCGACGGTGTGCGCCGGCGATTCCTCGCTCGCTGCCTTCCTGTCCGTGTGGCACGACGCCCCCGAGCGCGTCGAGGACGCCCTGCGCCTTTCGATGGCCACTGGCGCCAACGTGGTCGAGTGCCCCGGTCTGGGTGATTTTGCCAAGGTGGACGAATATAAGAAGCACATCGAGGTTCGCCAGGTCTGCTAGTTCCGGCACCTTGTCTGAATAGTTTGATTATTTCGCATCCGTCTTAGACTAGGACGGATGCGTTTTTGTTTATCGGACTTGCGTGTGCAGTGGAGGCTGTTTCTTGCTAGACTTCTTGCAGACGCAATCGATAGCCAATTTGATAGTCGCAGGAGGCCATAGGCATGTCCAATGTTTCGCTCAACGGTACTCAACCGTCCGATGCGTCCCTGCGCGTCCTGCGCGCGCTTGAGGCGGCTGGTCTTGAGGCTTGGTACGTGGGCGGTTGGGTGCGCGACGCCCTGATGGGGTACCCCAGCCACGATGTTGATATGTGCTGTAGCGGCCTGTGGCAGGAGTCCAAAGCGGCGCTCGAGGCCGCCGGCATCGCGGTTGTGGAGTCGGGCATTAAATTTGGCGGAATCACGGCTATTTCCGATGGCGAGCGTATCGAGGTCACCACGTACCGTCTGGATGGCTTTTACACCGATGGTCGCCATCCCCAGAGTGTGGAGCGTGCCGCCTCGCTCGAGGACGATCTGGCGCGCCGCGACTTTACCGTCAATGCCATGGCCTGGCATCCCGAGCGCGGGCTTGTCGACCGCTACGACGGCCAGGGTGACTTGGAGCGCAAGCTGATTCGCGCTGTCGGCGATCCCAAGCGTCGCTTTAACGAGGACGCCCTGCGCATGCTGCGTGCGGTGCGCTTTGCCTGCCGTCTGGACTTTATGATTGAGCCCGAGACCAAGCGTGCGCTTGCCGAGTGCGCGCCGCTGCTCGAAGCCGTGGCGCGTGAGCGTGTGGGTATTGAGCTCGAGGGCATTCTTTCGACCGGTCATGGGGGAGACGCGATGCTCCGCTATCCCGAGCTCATCTGCGCCGCCGTGCCCGAGTTGGCAGCGGGTCGCGGGTTTGATCAGCGCAGTGTCTATCATGCGTTTAACGTCTACGTGCATATCGCCCGTGTGCTGACGGTGGCGGGGGAGCTCGCGCTGTGTGACGGCGTCGCGCCCTCGTCGAGCCTTATGTGGGCGGCGTTTTTGCACGATGTGTCCAAGCCCGAGTGCTTCACGGTCGATCACGCCGGCAGCGGACACTTCTACGGTCATCCCGAGCTCGGCGCCAAGAAGGCGCGCGTCATTATGGATCGCCTGGCCCTCTCGCACGACTTGGTGCGCGACGTGTGCCTGCTCATCAAATACCATGACAAGCCGCTGCGCCCCGAGCGCTCCTGCCTGCTCAATATGATGCGCGCGCTTTCGGGTGAGGGCGTCGACACGGCCCGCCTGATTGACGAGCTCATGGACCTTAAGCGTGCCGACACACTTGGCAAGGCCCCGTCGTGCTTCTATTATGTTGAGACGATTGAGGAGATGCGCGCGCTGGCGCACGAGCTGCTGAAGGCAGGGGAGCCCTATACGCTCAAGATGCTCGCCATCAACGGCGGCGACCTGATCCGTGCCGGAGTCAAGCCCGGGCCGGAACTGGGTCAGCTTCTCAACTCCGCCCTCGACGCCGTGATCGAAGACGATATTCCCAACGAGCGCGAAGCTCTTTTGGTTCATCTCAACTTGAATTAGCTACCAAGTTTACCTGCGTATTCCATAACCTGCCGACAATTTTTCGGCAATTTGGAATTTCTTCTTGCGCTGACGTTTTTTGTCCCGTAAAATATTTCCTTGCAGCACGGAAGTGCAGATGTCATGTGGCCCGTTCGTCTAGCGGTTTAGGACGCCGCCCTCTCAAGGCGGAGATCACCAGTTCGAATCTGGTACGGGCTACCACGCATCTGATACCCGGACTTCCTATGGAAGGCCGGGTTTTTTATTTTCAAACAACCGTCTGCAATTCCCGTTTGAACCAGAGCTTTGCGTTCTGCCTATGGCCCTTACGGGTACAATATCCAAGATATTTTGACTGTTAGAAGGAGTCTCATGACGGAGTCCTCTCAGCATACGTCTAAGCCCCAGGTCGAGGTTGAGGCCTCGGGCGGAGATGACAATAAGAGCGCACGCCGCGGCGCCATCTTTATCGGCGTCGTGCTGGTAGGTTATATCGTCTATCTGGTGGTAACCGGGCAGATGGGGCAGTTCTGGGCCGCTATGTCGAGCGTCCAGGCGTCTTGGCTCGTTGTCGCGTGTCTTTGCATGTTCATGTACCTGTTCTTTGGCATTGTGGCCTATGCGATCGCCGTCTGGCTCGATCCCAATTCGCCCGTCGGCATCCGCGACCTGATCTCGGTCGAGGCGAGTGGCATCTTCTTTGGCAACCTGACGCCCATGATGATGGGCTCCACCCCGGCTCAGATCTATCGCCTGACCAAGGCCGGCCAAAACGTGGGCGAGGCTGGCGCCACGCAGTTCACGCGCTTTATCGTGTACCAGTTTGGCCTCGTTGCCTGGGGCGCTATCCTACTGCTTGCTCGCATGCCCTTTTTTGCCGAGCGCTATGGCGACATGACGTTGCTGTGCGTCTTTAGCTTTGGTGGGCACTGCTGCATCTTGCTGGGCATCTTCGCCGTCGCGCTCATGCCTAAGACCGTCACGCGCGTCGCCCATTGCATCATCAATTGGCTTGAGCGCATTGGTGTCTCGGCCACTAAGATCGAGAGTTGGCGCACGTTTGTCGATGGCGAGATCTACTCCTTCTCCGAGAAGTTCAAGCTTTCAGCCGGACATTTTTCTTCCATGCTGCTCACCGTGTTTATCACCATGCTGCAGCTCGCGTTTTTCTATCTGGTTCCGTATTTCCTGATGCTTGCCTTTGGCCACCACGAGGTCGACTTTTTCTCGGTCATGGCCGCGAGCGCCTTTGTCCAGCTGTTAAGCTCTGCGGTTCCCTTGCCCGGTGGAACTGGTGGCGCTGAGGGCGGCTTTGCATTGTTCTTGGGTCATTTCTTCGGTTCGGCTTCGACCGCCGGCTATCTGCTGTGGCGTCTCATTACGTTTATTGCGCCTACCATTTTGGCTGCGCCCCTGCTGGGACTTAAGAGCGCCCACAACGAGAGCATCCATGCGCGCTGGGATCGCGTGATGCGCAAGCTCGGCCGCACGCCTCAGACGCCCTCTGCGCCCACTAAGCCGCACCCCACGAATGCTGTAACCGTTGATGCCAAGAAGCACGCTCAGAAGGCTTCTGGGACCGCAAAGCCGGCTCATAAGGCCTATGTGCGTCAGACAGGAAACGGTATTCGCGTATCTCCGTCGGCACTCAATAAGAAGAAGCACCCTAAGTCGCAGTAGGGCAGTCGTGCGTTCTTCATGATGCGAGGCATATTTGTGCTGTATGGGGGATAATCCTCTTACGTAGATTATCTCTCATCTGTTGATGAATGCTCGCATATCGAAGGGACACGCCCATGGCAACCAGCAAACCGCGTCTTGATCGTCGCATCGTTCGCAGCCGTAATGCCATCCTTTCGGCTTTCGAGCGCCTGCTCATGGAAAAGCCGCTGGCAGACATTACGGTGAGTGCCATCGCGCGCGAGGCCAATGTCGACCGCAAGACCTTTTACGTACACTTTGGTACGGTTGACGGCCTGCTCGATGCCATTGCCGTCGATGTGGTGGAGATGATTGTCGACTCGGTCGAGGAAACGCTTGCTTCTATGGACGGTGACACCAACGAGCGCGCTCTTGGCGCGGCGGCGACCTTCTTTAAAACCGTTAACGAGGCACTGTGCAACAACTTAGTGCTCAATCGTCAGCTGATCGAGAATATTCCGCTCGATGATTTCATGGCTCGTCTTCGTGCGCCGCTCGAACATGAGATTGCCGAGCGCGATCTGCTGCCCCAAGGTCTCAAGGACGAGATGTTCGACTATTATCTGGCGTTTTTGCTGTCGGGTATTATCGGTATCTATCGCACGTGGGCACTGTCTGACGGCTCGGTTCCTATCGAGCGTGTCTCTGAGGTCGCCAACGACCTAACTCTCAATGGTCTGTCGAGTCTGGAATCTCGCTTGGATTAGGCCTAGTTGGGCTCGTCGGCGTGGAAATACCTGTTCACGAGGTTCTCCGGCGCCTTGTAGACCTCGTCGGCGTAGGAACTGTAGCCTGAGGATCCTTAAAAGAAAGTCCAGTTTATCCTTCCCACTCCAATTTGGAATCCTCCAATGCGCCTTCGCACGCTCGCATGACCTCGATACCATGTGAGCGTGCGAACTCGACGAGCTCTGCGTTGCGGGCGTTTATGGTGCCGAAGGCGGCGGGGCACACGATAAGGCGCGCACAGTGGACGAGGAGCTCTTTGGCGTGGGCTATGGTTTTATCCCCGATAGGCTCGAAGGCGCGCTCGGCCACGCATTCCGCCGCCAGGTCGCGCGCGAGCTCACAGTCGATGTCCCCTTCGTGCAGAACGCCCGCGTAGAACGCCTTGCCCTGCCGGATGAGCTGGCGAAACACAGCCGACCCCGTACCCGCGCCGGCGATGACGAACGTGTGCGCATCGCCGTGCGGGCGCCCAATTTCCACGCTGCCGAAGCGCTCGTTGAAGGTGCCATGTTGAAGGCCGTAGAGCTCGCCAATCGTCTCGCGCGTGAATATGTCCTCGGGTGCGCCGGCGCGGAAGACCCGGCCGTCCTTCACGCAAATCACCTTGTCGGCGCTTTTCTGCGCGAGCTCGAGTTCGTGGATGGACATGATGACAGCCACATTCTGCGATTTCGCAAGGTGGCGAAGTATTCGCAGCAGGTCGATCTGGTAGCGGATATCGAGATACGATGTGGGCTCGTCGAGCACGAGCACACGCGGATCCTGCGCGATGGCGCGTGCGAGCATGACGCGCTGGCGTTGCCCGTCGCTTATCTGCATGAAGTCGCGCTCGGCGAGCTTTTCCACATGTGCGGTTTTCATGGCCTCGTCGACCCGACTATGGTCGTCAGGCGAGAGTGTTCCCATTCGCCCGGTGTAGGGATGCCTTCCCGCCTCCACGATATCGCGGCAGGTGAGGAGTTCGGTCCGGGGGCGATCTGTCAGCATAACGGCAAGGTTCCTTGCGAACTCCGCCGTCTTCCATCGGGAAATCTCCCGCCCGTCGAGCACGACCGCGCCGGCAAGCGGTGCCAGATGGCGTGTGATGGTTTTCAAGATGGTCGACTTGCCCGAGCCGTTCGGCCCGATGAGCGCCACGACGTCGCCTGCGCGAACCTCCAGATCGACGCCTTCGACTACGACCTTCTTGTCGTAGCCCGCCGACAGGTCGCTTATGCGGAAAAGCGGCGCTCCGTCAGCCTGCGTTTCGACCGGGGTTTCGAGGTTCGACTCCGCTCGAAGGAGGCGTTCCGCGCGCAGTTCCGCACGAGCCGAAAGTGCCTTCTGGCGCTTTCGTGCGAGCTCAGGACTGGCCAAGCATGGAATGTTCCCTCCGAGCGTTTTGGTCCGCGGCACGAATTCCCCCATCTACCTCACCCGCTTCTTCAACATGAGTGCGATAACCACCGGCGCGCCGAAGATGGCGGTGACGGCGCTGATGGAAAGCTCGACGGGGGAGAACAGCGTGCGCGCGATCAAATCGCAGCCCGCGCAGAAGATGGCGCCTCCCAAGAAGCACGCAGGAATCACGCGGATGGGCTTCGACGACTTCAGCGCCGACTTAACGAGATGCGGAACCGCGATGCCTACGAACGACACCGGACCAGCGAACGCGGTCACGCAGGCGGAGAGCATGCTCGCTAGAAGGACGAGCACCATGCGGAAGCGTGCGACGTTCACGCCGACGCTTTTCGCGTAGGCTTCTCCCAGCTGGAAGGCGGAAAGGGGCTTCGATATCGCGAATACGCATGCGCTCACGGTGATCACCACGACCGCGATGACCGCGACGTCGTCCCAGCTCGAACCCGAGAAGCTACCCAAAGACCAGTTGTGCAGGTTCACGATGGACTGGTCGTCGGCGAAGGCGATGAGGAAGTTCGTCGCCGCCGAGCAGATGTATCCCACCATGACGCCCGCCACGATGAGCATGGCCATGGAACTTATGCGCCGTGCGATGAGGAGCACGAAGCCGATGGTGATAAGCGAGCCCAGAAACGCTGCGACCACCATGGCCGGCGAGGACATGGCCTGGTTCGCGCCCAGAAGTACGATCATCGTAAGCGCGACGACGAACTTTGCGCCCGAGGAGACGCCCAAGATGAACGGGTCGGCGATGGGGTTGTTGAAAAACGTCTGCAGCAGGAACCCGGAGAGGGAAAGCGCCCCGCCGAGAAGCACGGCTGAAAGCACACGCGGCAGGCGAATCTCCCAGATGACTTGGCTTTCCATGGAATTGGCCGCGCCGCCCGAAAGGATACCGGGGATGTGGTCTGCGGGCACGAGCACGCTCCCGATGCACAGGTTGGCCCCGACGAGCACGATGAGGGCAACAGCGAGCAGCGCCGTCACGACACGACACCGCGCGGCGCGCCCCGATTCGTCGTATGTCATGGAAAGCCGGCTTCTCATGACGCTAGCCAAGCTTCCTCAGATAATGGAAGTCGCTCGCGTCATCGCCGGTGAACGCCCCGTGCAGCTCGTCGATAATGTCGGCGGTAGAAGTCATCTGCTGGTACATGTCGGCGCTTGTGACCCAGACGTTGCCATTCTTCACGGCTTTGAACTGCGACAATAGCGCGTTTTTGCCTACAAAGTCGTTCAAGGTGGCAACCGATTTGTCGATGGCGCCGTTGTAGATGATGATGTCGGCATCCTTCGCCGTCGCGTAGAAGCGCTCCATTTCGAGCGTTACTGACGAACCTGACGTCGACGCCGTCTGCGCGTCATCGAGCGCGTAGTTGCCGCCTGCAAGCTCGATCATCTGCGCCACGTAGTCGCCCGCCCGCCGCGTGACGGCGGCCCCGTTCGAGTTAATGTAGAAATACGCCACGGTTTTACCTGACGACGCGAGCCCCGACGTTTGCTCGACGCGGGCCTTCTGCTCGTTGAACAGGTGCGCGGCCTCGTCTTCCTTGTCGAACAGGACGCCGAAAAGCTTAATCCACTCGACGCGCCCGAGTGCTTCGGGCTCGCTCGACGACTGTTCGGTGAGCACGACGAGCCCGAGCTTCTGCAGCTTTTCCTTCACATCGGGCGTGTGGTTGATCATGGTGTTCTCGATGGCGAGCGTGCAGCCCGAGGCCGATATTCGCTCGTAGTCGGGCGCGCTGTACTTGCCGCCGTAGGCGATCGCCCCACTTTCGAGTGCGCTTTTGAAGCCCGCAACCGAGCAATCGTCGGCCTTCGTGCCCGACATGAGGATGTTGTCGTTCGCATCGAGCGCGTCGACCAGGCACATCGTCGCCGACGACACGAGGTACACCTTGTTGGCGGGACGCCTTATGACCGCGATGTCGGAGCTCAACCCGTCAGGTACCTTCGCATCTTGCGGTACCACGAGGAAGCGCTCCCCGTTCGAAATGCAGATAAGCCGCAGGCCGCCTTCGTACTCGTCGACAGTGAAGTGCTCGGCGTATTCAAGCTGAAGCGCCCCCGTCGGCTCCCAGCCGCAGCCCAAATCGGCGTTGTGGAAGTCGGCCGCGGCGCTTGAAGCCGTTCCCGCAGGGGAGCCGCCGCTTGCATCGTCGCCCGATTTCTCCTTCATGGTGGATGAGTCGAAGTGGAGCGTGTAGTCGATGGTGTGCGGCGTCGACATGGCGACGGTCTCGGCCGACACGGCGATGTCCTCGTCGAGCGTGACGGGTATCTCGAACGTGGAGTTGCCGCCGTCGTTTATGGGCGCGTAGTCCACGCCGTCGATGGTCATCTTGTCGTAGTTCGAACTCGACCAGGTGACCGTCGCGGTGTAGGTGTCGCCATCCTTCACAATTGTGGTGGGTGAGGCGATGCTTGCGCGCCCTGACCCGCCGGAAAGCGAGACGCTCACAGTGTATTCCTGAGAGCCCGTCGTGGCACCGGTCGCGTTCGGGCTCGCACTGCACCCCGCGAAGGGAAGCGCGAGCAGGGCGACGAGAACGCAGGCGATCGCGCGCGCCGCGATGCTGTGGCGCTTCCTGTTTTCCCCCTTGGGAAGAATCGACCGCATGGCGTTACTTCAGTGCGTCGGCGCGCAGATCGACGCCGGCGGATTCGAACACGAGCGTGCGGTCGTACCACTGCTCTTTTCTAATACTCCACGCGGCGCAGGCGGTGTCCTCGTCGAGCGCTTCAACGGGCACGTCGTAGGTGTACTTGCCTTCCGCGTTTTCCACATAGGGGATGAAGTCGGCCTCGCTCGCGGCGGCAGCCTCGTCACCCGTGCCCATGAAGAGCTTGCCGTAGCCCGTGCCGGAAAGTGTCATCACGCAGTGCATGGAGCCGTTTTCCACGATGAGCTGGGCGTCCACAATCCTGAACATGTTCGAGCTGGAATCTACGGTGATCGGATAGGTGCCGTCGGCCACCTTGTCGGCGGTGATGGGGGCAGCGCTTGCGCCCTCGGGCGCATCGGCCGCCTGTTCGGTCTTTTCCTGGGAATCGGCATCGCTTGCCTTTGCGCTGTCGATTGAATTTCCGCCGCAGCCGGCGAGCGAGAACGCGAAAAGCGCCGCTGACAGGGCGAAGGCGAGGGTTTTCTTCAACATGGAGGGGGTTCCTTTCAATCGCTTCGACCGCCCGCGCCGTGCGGTGGGCGGGCGGGATGCGAATGCAACGGGCATGCGCCGTCGGTCGGGGAAGGCGCATGCCCGTTGCACGGGGACGCGACCGGCGCCCCCGTGCGCGGCGAGTTTACAGCTTGGCGATGGCGTCGTCCACGTGCGCGACGTAGATGTCGTCGACCGCGACGTTCTGTCCCAGACCCTGGAGCAGGCACGTCACTTCGAAGCCGGCGGCCACGAACTTCGCAGCCCAGCTGTCGGGGTCGGTCTCGTCTGCCATGTCGTTGTTCGCGTGGTCGCCCGCGACCACCATGAACGGCGCGAGCACGGCCTTCTTGTAGCCTGCGGCGCTCGCGGCGGCGATAACATCCTCGCAGGTCGGTTCAGCCTCGACGGTGCCGACGAAGAACTGCGTCAAGCCCTCGTTCTTGAACACTTCCTGCATCTTGGCATAGTCGGCGTTGGAATCGGCTTCGGTGCCGTGACCCATGAGGCACAGCGCCGTCTTGCCGTCGTCGAAGGACGCCATGTTCTCCTTAATGGCTGCTGCCACCTTCTTGTAGTCGTCGTCGGAGGTGAGCAGCGGGTCGCCGAGCGAGATCTTGTCGAACTTGTCGGCGTACTTGTCGAGCTCGTCTTTCACGTCGGTGTATTCCAGGCCACCCATGAGATGCGTCGGCTGCACGACGATTTCCTTCACGCCGTCTTCCACGCAGCGGTCGAGCGCCTCGGTCATGTTGTCGATCGTGATGCCGTCGCGCTTCTTCAGCTTGTCGATGATGATCTGCGCGGTGAAGGCGCGGCGGATGTCGTAGTCCTGCCAGTACTTCTCGCGGATAGCGTCTTCGATGGCGCCGATGGTGATGTGGCGCGAGTCGTTGTAGCTCGTGCCGAAGCTCGTGACGAGGATGACCGGCTTCACGGCCTTCTCCTTTTCGCTCGATTTCTCGGAACTCGCGGAGGTGTTGGAGCAGCCCGCGAGCGCGACTCCGGCGAGCGCGACGGCTCCGGTTGCTGCGGCGCCCATGAAGCCGCGGCGTGACATCTGGTCGGACATGGTTTTTCCTTTCCTCGGTTTGCCGGTCCCCCGGCGACAGTTGCTTGTCGGCACAAGCGAAAGAAAAGCGCACCCCTCGGGGTTCACAAGGAGCTAACGCCACGGCGATGCCGTGAGGAAAAGGCGAAGCAGTCTGGCTTGGGGCGCGAGGCGGTTCGCCCGCGCGTCCTATACAGTAATGTCCCTTGCCCAGGATTCCCACCTGGTTCCCTCCGCAAGCCAGCGCGGGCTGTGCGGGCGCCGCGCCGGTCATTTCCTTTTATCCGATTGTCATATGCTCGTTGCCGAATCATTTACTATGATAGTGGGCACTTGTGAACGTGTCAAAGCCAGGGCGGGCGGCATTGCGCCTCCTGCCTGCGTATTTGCGCCGATTGCCGCCGCAGGCGTCGTGTTTTGCCCACTGCGCGAATGGCGGCGTAAACGGTTGCGATGAGAAACGGGAAGGGAAGGCTCGTATGATTCATATCGTTGGCGCAGGTTCGGGCGCCGCCGACCTTATCACGCTGCGCGGGGCGCGCCTTCTGCGCGCGGCCGACGTGGTCGTTTGGGCGGGAAGCCTTGTGAACCCCGAGCTGCTCGCTGAGTGCAAGGAATCCTGCGTCGTCTACGACAGCGCGCACATGACCTTGGAGGAAGTGCTCGACGTGATGTGCGCGGCGGATGCGCGGGGCGAGGAAGTGGTGCGCCTGCACACGGGCGACCCGTGCCTGTACGGAGCCATTCAGGAGCAGATGGACGCGCTCGACGCGCGCGGCGTGGACTACGAGGTGGTGCCCGGCGTGTCGAGCTTTTGCGGTGCCGCGGCGGCGCTTCGCCAGGAATACACGCTGCCGGGAATCAGCCAGTCGGTCGTGATCACGCGGCTTTCCGGGCGCACCCCCATGCCCGCGGGCGAGGGCATGCGCACCATGGCGGAAAGCGGCTCGACTATGGTCATCTTCCTGAGCTCGGGTATGCTCGCCGAGCTTTCCGCCGAGCTTTTGGCCGCGGGCCGCAGCTCCGATGAGCCGGCGGCGCTCGTGTACAAGGCGACCTGGCCTGAGGAGCGCGTGGTGCGCTGCACAGTGGGCACGCTCGCCGATGCGGGCGCGCGAGAGGGCATCGACCGCACGGCGCTCGTGGTGGTGGGCCGCGTGCTCGGAGCTCGCGGCGGGCTTGCGCACAACGGTGCGCAAGCGGGGTCGTACGAGCGCAGCAAGCTTTACGACCCTTCGTTTGCCACGGGGTATCGGAAGGCGAGTAGCTAGCGTGGCCTTCGAGCACTACATATATACCGGGACGACCCGCCTGCGCTGCGGCTTCACCACGGGGAGCTGCGCCGCGCTCGCGGCGAAGGCGGCCTGCGAGATGCTCTTGTCACGAAAGCCCGTCGGCCTCGTGTCGATCGTCACCCCCGGCGGGCTGCCCGTCGAGGCGAACGTGGTCGACGCATGCATCGGCGAGGGGTGCGCCCAGTGCGCCGTTCGAAAGGACGCAGGCGACGATGCCGATGTGACCGATGGCGTGCTCGTGTACGCGCGCGTGGAACATGCGGGGTCGGGCACGGGTGCTGTGGGCAGCAAGAGCGTGCCCGCGCACGAATCGGAAGTTTCCGTCGATGGCGGCGTGGGCGTGGGGCGCGTGACGTTGCCCGGGCTCGAGCAGCCGGTGGGGGCGGCCGCCATCAACGCGACGCCGCGCGCGATGATCACTTCGGCGGTGCGCGAGGTGTGCGCCGCGCACGGCTTTTCTGGAAATATTGCTGTGACGATTTCGGTGCCCGAGGGTGTTGCCCTTGCCGAAAAGACCTTCAACCCGCACCTGGGGATTAAGGACGGCATCTCCATCCTGGGCACGACGGGCATCGTCGAGCCGCGCAGCCTCGCTGCCTTGCGCGACAGCATCGAGCTCGAGATCCGGCAGCATGCGGCTATGGGGCGGCGCGGAGTCGTGCTCACGCCCGGCAACTACGGCGCGCAGTTCATCTCGGGGCATTTTCATCTAAACGGTGCGCCGGTGGTCTTCATCTCCAACTTTGTGGGCGATGCGATTGATTGCTGCGTTCGCGAGGGATTTACCAATGTCCTTCTTGTGGGACACATCGGCAAGTTGGTGAAGGTCGCGGGCGGCATTATGGACACCCATTCGCGTACCGCCGACTGCCGCGCGGAGATTCTGGCCGCCCACGCGGCCATGGCCGGCGCGGGCGCGAAGACCGTGCGTGAGATCATGTCGTCCGTCACGACCACGGCGGCGCTCGAGGTAATCGAGGCCGCCGGCGCGGGGGACGCTGCGCGCGCCTCGCTCGCTGCGGCAATCGAGGACAGGTTGCGCCGCCGCGCGGCGGGCGCATGCGACATCGCCGCGGTCGTGTTCGACGCCGAGCGCCGCGAGCTTTTCCGCACGTCGGGCGCCGATGCAGTTATCGGGGAATTGGGGGCGACGTATGAGTAAAGGCGTTCTGTACGGGGTGGGCCGCGCAATCGGCTGGCCGGGGACGAAGGTGGTCATGCAGGTGCGCCGCTCGCTTGCGGACACGAAGCGCATCCTTCGCGAGGAGGGCGCCTTCGACGGTGCCGAGCTCGTAGAGGACTGTGGGCTTCCAGGCGAGCGCGTGTACCGCTCGCTCGACGATGTGCCCGATCGGGGCAGCTACTTCTCGACGATGGTGGTGCGCTAGATGAGGGTCTCCTGCATAGCGTTCACTGAGAGGGGGTATGCGTTGGCGGAGCGCACCGCACGCGCGCTTTCCGATTGCGCGCAGACAGGTGAAGACGACCCTGGCTGGGACGTTTCCGTTTTGCGCGGGTTCGGCGAGGGGAAGGCCGACCTGCGCGCATGGACGGCGCTCGCGTGGGAAGCGTCGGACGCGCTTCTGTTCGTGGGCGCGGCGGGCATCGCCGTGCGGGCGATCGCGCCGCATGTCGCCTCGAAGGCAAACGATCCCGCGGTTGTGGCGATCGACGAGGCGGGGCGCTTTGCCGTCCCGCTTTTGTCGGGGCATTTGGGCGGTGCGAACGAGCTTGCGCAAACTGTGGCACGCGCGGCAGGGGCCATCCCCGTCATCACCACGGCGACCGACGTCCGCGGCGTGTGGGCGGTGGATACGTGGGCGCGCTGTGCGGGGCTCGTCGTTTCGAATCCCGAGGCTATCAAGCGAGTGTCGGCGCGGCTGCTTTCGGGTGGGCGCGTGGCGCTCTATTCCGACATGCCGATTTCGGGACAGCCGCCTGAGGGGGTTGACATTGCGTCCCACCGCGCTCGGGCCGATATCGTCGTGTCGCCGTTCGCTGGCGCGAATGGAGGTGCGTCCTTTCGCGCGGCGGAGACAACGGGCGAGGTCGTGCCCGCCGGTGAGACGGGGAAGCCGGCGGGCGTGCGGGCGCAGGCGCCTGCGCCCGAGCCGCTTCGCCTTGTCGTGCCTTGCATCGTTGCGGGCATAGGGTGCCGTCGCGGTGCGTGCGCCGAAGCGATCGGGGAGGCGTTTCTTCTCGCGTGCGGGCAGGCGGGCATCTCGCCTTCGGCCGTGCGCGAGGCGGCGACGATCGACGTGAAGGCGCACGAGGAGGGTCTGCTCGCCTTCTGCCGCGCGCGCAATATCCCGCTTGCGACGTATTCCGCAGAGGAGTTGTCGCAGGTCGAAGGCAGCGTTTCGTCATCTGATTTCGTGCGCGCGACGGTGGGGGTCGACAACGTGTGCGAGCGCGCGGCGCTCGCGGACGGGGGCAAACTTATCTTCCCGAAGCTCACTCACGGCGGCGTGACCGTCGCGTTTTCCAAGGTAACTATCGAACTTTCGTTTAAGGAGCGGTGATGGGAAAGCTCTTCGTGGTGGGGATCGGCCCGGGCGGCCCCGACGGCATGACGATTGCGGCTCGGCGCGCGCTCGAGGCGGCCGACATCGTTGTGGGGTACACGAAATACGTGGAGCTCGCGCTCGCCGCCGTGCCCGACGCGGCGCATCTTGCGACGCCGATGATGCACGAGGTCGAACGGTGCCGCCTGGCGCTTTCGCGCGCGCAGAGCGGAGAAACCGTGGCACTCGTGTGCAGCGGTGACGCGGGCGTGTACGGCATGGCGAGCCCCGTGCTGGAGCTTGCGGAGGACTACCCCGATGTAGACGTGGAAGTTATCGCCGGGGCCACCGCGGCTCAGAGTGGGTCGGCGGTGCTCGGCGCCCCGCTTGCCCACGACTTCGCGGTCGTGTCGCTCTCCGACCTGCTCACGCCGTGGGAGGTCATCGAGCGCAGGCTCGCCGCCGTGGCGAGCGCCGACTTCTGCATCTGTTTGTACAACCCGCGCAGCAGAAAGCGCGCCGACAGGCTCTCGCGCGCGGCGAAGATTATGCTCGAATGGAAGGCCCCCGACACGCTCTGCGGCTGGGTACGCAACATCGGGCGCGAGGGGCAGCAGTCGGGCATGTGCAGGCTCTCCGAGCTGGGGGAGATCGACGCCGACATGTTCACCACCGTGTTCGTCGGCAACGCGGACACGAAGCGCGTAGACGGCCGTATGGTCACGCCGCGCGGGTATCGGGAGATTCCATGCGAAAGGTAACGATCATCGGGGCGGGGCCTGGAAACCCCGACTTGCTCTCGCGCTCGGCGCTCGACGCGATCGGCATCGCCGACGTGGTCATCGGCGCTCATCGCGCGCTTGTCGGCATCGACGTGCCGCCCGACGTGGTGAGATGCGAGCTCGTGAAGACGGCGGACATCGTAGCCGCGCTCACCGATGCGGCGTCGTGGCAGCGCGCCGTGGTCGTGATGACGGGCGATGTGGGGCTGTTCAGCGGCGCGCGCCGCCTGGTGGAGGCGCTCTCCGGCGATGCGCAGGTGGACGTGCGCGTCATTCCCGGCATAAGCTCAGCGTCTTATCTCGCCGCGCGTCTCGCGCGTCCATGGCAGGATTGGCGCTTCGCGAGCGCGCACGGCGTGGCGTGCGACATTGTGGCCGAGGCCGAGCGCGCGGGTGAGCTCTTCCTCGCCACGTCGGGCGGGGAAGACCCCTCGCGGCTTTCGGGCGAGCTTGTGCAGGCGGGCTTCGGGGACGCGCGCGTGACGGTGGCCGAGCGCCTGTCGTACCCCAACGAGCGCATCACCTGCGCGACCGCAAGTGAAATCGCAGGTCAGACGTTCGACGACTTGAACGTGATGCTTATCGAGTTCGCAGGCGGCGCCGGGTCGCCTGTGGGCTCTAGCGTAGCCTCCGAGGCGCCGGCCGGCGCGTCTGCGCCCGCGGCGGCTTCTTCCGCGGCGGACTTTGCGGGCGCATCCCGCGCCGCGAGCTCCCGCTGGCCGTATGCTTCCTCGGGCATTCCCGACGAGCTCTTCATCCGCGGCGACGTTCCCATGACCAAGCAGGAGGTACGCGCCGTCGCGCTCGCGAAGCTGCGCCTTACCGCGACCGACACCGTGTGGGACGTCGGCGCTGGCACGGGGAGCGTGTCGATCGAGGCGGCGCTCGTCGCGCGAGCGGGCTCGGTATGGGCGGTCGAGCGCAACGCGGCCGGCGTGCGGCTCATCCGAGAGAACGCGGATGCATTCGGGTGCGGCAACGTGCATGCGGTCCCCGGTGTCGCCCCCGAAGCGCTCGCGAAACTGCCCGTCCCCGACGCCGTGTTCGTCGGCGGGAGCGCGGGCGAGCTTCCCTCCATCGTGGAGGCGGCGCTCGAGAAGAACTCGCAGGTTCGCCTGTGCGTGCCATGCGTCACCGTTGAGACGCTCACCGAGGCGTGCGCGCTCCTCTCGGGTTCGCGCTTTAAGGGGTTCGAGGCGTGCCAGGTGTCGGCCGCCCGTGCCGAGGCTGTAGGCTCGCACCATCTTATGAAGGCGCAAAACCCCGTGTTCCTCGTCAGTGCGCGTGGTGCAGGTGGGGAAGGCGGCGCCCGGTGAGCACGACCATCCCGCGCTTCATGATCGCTGCGCCCTCGAGCGGGAGCGGCAAGACGGTCGTTACGTGCGCGCTCCTGCGCGCGCTCGCGCGCCGCGGCCTCGCATGCGCGGCCTTCAAATGCGGCCCCGACTACATCGACCCGCTCTTTCATCGCCGCGTCGTGGGTGCGCGCTCGGGCAACTTAGACGGCTTCTTCACCGACGCCCCGACGCTGCGCGCCCTGCTCGCACGCGGCGCCGCGGGCGCGGATGTCGCGGTACTCGAGGGGGTTATGGGCTTCTACGACGGCATGGCGCCCGGCGTGGCCGACGCGAGTAGCTACCAGGTTGCGCGCGACACGGAAACGCCGGTCGTTTTAGTGGTGAACGGGCGCGGGGCGTCTTTATCGCTCGCCGCCGTAATCCGCGGCATCGCCGAGTTCCTGCCTTGTGCGAACGTGCGCGGCGTCGTGCTGAACAAGACGAGCGCCGCTGCCTGCGCCTACGCGGCGCCTGCGATCGAGAAGCACACGGGCGTCGCGGTTTTGGGTAATATTCCCGCCGACGAGGCGTTCTCGCTCGAAAGCCGGCATCTGGGGCTTGTGACCGCCGACGAGGTCGAGCAGCTCTCCGCGCGCATCGACAAGATGGCCGAGCTGGTGGAAAAGAGCGTCGACGTCGACCGCTTGCTCGAAATAGCGGCGACGGCACCCGATATCTGCGAGGAACCTTACCGGTTGGAGCCGATCGCGGGAGCGCGGCCCATCGTCGCCGTCGCACGTGACGAGGCGTTCTCGTTCTACTACGAGGAGAACCTGCGCGCGCTCGAGGACCTGGGTTGCGAGCTGGCCTTTTTCAGCCCCTTGTGTGATAGCGATTTGCCCCGGGGGACAAGCGCCCTCTATCTGGGGGGCGGCTACCCGGAGCTCCATGCGCGGCAGCTCTCCGAGAACGCTCCGATGCGCGAGGCGGTGCGGCGCGCAGTGGAATCCGGCATGCCGACGGTCGCCGAATGCGGTGGGTTTCTGTACCTGCATCACGATATCGCCGATAGCGAGGGGCGGCGCTGGCCTGTTGCGGGCGCCCTTGAGGGCGCAAGCGAGAACGGGGGAAGGCTGTCCCATTTCGGGTACGTGGAGCTCACTTCCCAACGCGACGGGCTCTACGGGCCGCGCGGTACACGCATCCGCGCGCACGAGTTCCACTACTGGCAGTCCACCTGCCCGGGCGGCGACTTCTGGGCGCAGAAGCCCCGGCGCGACAAGGGCTGGCCGTGCATGACGACAACCCCGTCCCTGGTTGCGGGCTTCCCGCATGTGTACTATCCTGCGAACCCCGACGTTGCGCGCGCGTTCGCGTCTGCCGCAGCGTCGTTCGCAGAGAGGAGACGGCATGGCTGAAGCAACCGAAACCGCGCTTGCCTGCATCCGCGAGGAAGTTGAGCGCACGTTCTCGTCGGCGCCGGGCGCTGTGCTCGAAGCCGCGCTCTCCCGGATCACGCCCGCAGACGAGTGCGCCCGCGCCGCCGCGTACGCCGCGTGGGACTCCATCGCGCACCCCTTGGGGGGATTGGGCGACTTTGAAGACGCCGTCGCGTGTATCGCCGCAGCTCAGGGGAGCTCCGAGGTGGCCGAGTTTCCCCGTGCGCTCGCGGTATTCTTCTCCGACAACGGGGTCGTTGCCGAAGGCGTGTCGCAAAGCGGGCAAGACGTGACGCGAGCCGTCGCGCGCAACATGTGCGAGGGGGCCACGAGCGCCTGCCGTATGGCGGCGTTCGCGTGTGCCGAGGTCGTGCCCGTCGACGTGGGTATGGCCCGGGGCATAGAAGACGCGCGCATGGTGCGCGCGAACGTGCAGCGGGGGAGCGGTAACATCGCGCTCGGCTCCGCTATGTCTCGCGATGGGGCCGTGCGCGCGATCGAGGTCGGAATCGCCGTCGCGTGCGGGCTTGCCCGCGCCGGCGTGCGCCTTCTCGCCGCGGGCGAGATGGGCATCGGCAACACGACCACCTCAGCGGCGGTGTCCGCAGTGCTCATCCGGGCGGACGCGCGGAGCCTCGTCGGGCGCGGCGCGGGGCTCTCAGACGCCTCGCTCGCGCGCAAGCGCGACGTGGTCGAGCGCGCTATCGACGCGAACTCGCCCGATCCCGCCGACCCGATCGACGTGCTCTCGAAGGTGGGCGGCTTCGACATCGCGGCGATGTGCGGCTTCTACCTGGGGGCCGCGGCCTCGAAGGCGCCGGCGCTCCTCGACGGGGTCATATCCTGCACGGCGGCCCTGTGCGCGGCGCGCCTGTGCCCCAACGCCTTGGGCTACCTTGTGGGCACCCACGCATCAAGCGAACCCGCAAGCCAGGAGCTCCTTCGCGAGCTCGGCATAAAGGCACCCCTCGACGCAGGCATGCACTTGGGCGAGGGCGCGGGCGCCATGGCGTATCTGCCCCTTCTGGATTCGGCGCTGCGCGTGTACCGGGATGGGAAGACGTTCACGGCGACTGGCATGGCTGCTTACGAGCATTTCGAGGCCGGGAAATGACGGTGACGCTCGTTATCGGCGCCGCCGCGAGCGGCAAGAGCGCCTATGCCGAGTCCCTGTGCCTCGGGCACGACGGCCCCCGCGTGTACCTGGCAACGATGGAGCCCTTCGGGGAAGAGGGCACCCGCCGTATCGCGCGCCATCGGGCGATGCGCGAGGGCAAGGGGTTTTCCACCCTCGAGCGCACGCGTGACGTGGGCGCCGCAGTGCCCGGGCTTCCGCGCGGCTGCACGCTTCTTTTGGAGGACGTGGGCAACCTGGTTGCGAACGAGCTCTTCGCGGAAGGCGGCTTGTCCCCACGTGACCCCGACGCTGTGGCGCGCGAGGTGCTCGGAGGCATCGAACGACTCACTCAGGCCGCTGCGTATACGGTGGTGGTCTCCGTCGACGTGTTCGCCGATGGGATGCGCTACGATGAGGGGACCGAGGGATGGAGGCGCGCGCTCGCGCGCGTGAACGCGGGCGTGGCGGCGCTGGCCGACCGCGCAGTCGAAGTGGTATGCGGGATTCCCGTGTGGATGAAAGGCGAAGGACCTACAAGGTGAAGATAGCAGAGGCAATCGGCGCGGCGTTCGGAACGTTCTCGCGCATCCCCGTCCCGAAATCGGCCTGGACCGATTTCGGATCAACCCATGCGCTTGCCGCGTTTCCCCTGGTGGGCGTTGCGGAAGGCTTCCTCATGACGGCGTGGGGGCACATGGCGAACCTGCTCGGCGCGCCCGCGACCATCGTCGCGGCCGTGCTCGTGGCGTTGCCTGTGGCGGTGACGGGAGGCATCCACCTAGACGGGCTCTGCGACACCTCCGATGCGCTTGCAAGTTGGGCCCCGCGCGAGCGAAAGCTCGATATCATGCACGACCCGCGGGCGGGCGCCTTCGGGGTCATTGGTGTTGTCGTGTACCTTATTCTGCAGTTTTCCCTGTTCACCGCGCTGCCGCTTACGGCGGGGTCGTTCCTCGCACTTCTGTGCTCGCTCGTGTTCTCCCGCGCGCTTTCGGGGCTCGCCGTAGAATGCTGGCCTGCCGCGCGGGCGGATGGTATGGCCGCGGGGCTCTCGCCTGCGAAGAAGCGCGCGGCGATCGTCGTGCCGCTTTGCGCTTTCGCTGCGGCGTCGGCTGCAGGGATGGTCGCGTGCGCTCAGGCCGTCGGCGCCCTTATGGCGATGGCGGGGCTTTTGGCGCTCGCGTGGTACCGCCATGTTGCCCTGTCCCGCTTCGGCGGGGTGACGGGGGATTTGGCCGGATGGTTTCTGCAATGGGCCGAGCTCGCGATGCTTGCCATGCTGGTGGCGGGGGGCATGCTCCTATGATTCTCGTGGTAGGTGGCGCGCATTCGGGGAAGAGGACCTTCGTGCGCGAAAAGCTCGGGTTCGCGGCGGACGATTTCGTCGACGCGGCGCAGTTTGCGGAGGGCGGCGTGCCCACGGCTTTTGCCGGCCGCGTCGCGTACCGTGCTGAGGAACTCGTACGCGCGCTCGACGCTGACCGGGCGCTCGAGCGGCTGATCGGCTTCGACGCAGTGATTCTGTCCTTGGTCGGCTCGGGGGTCGTCCCTATGCATGCGGAAGACGCCCAATGGCGCGAGCGCGCGGGGCGCCTGGGATGCGCACTCGCTGCGCGCGCCGACGTCGTCGTGCGCATGACGTGCGGGATTCCCCAGGTCATCAAAGGAAACCTTGCCGATGCGCCTCGAGGGACGCAGGGCGCGGTCGCGCCTTTGGAAGTCGTCTTCGTGCGCCATGGTGCCACGGCGGGCACGGAAGACCATCGCTACAGCGGGGCGGGCACCGACGAGCCCCTGTCGAGCGCGGGTGAGCGCGCTTTGCGCGACCTCGCGTGCGATCGTGACTTGTTCCGTGTTATCACGAGCGGCATGGTCCGCACCGACCAGACGGCGCGCATCCTCTTCCCGAACGCGGAGCTTATGGCGTGCCCCGGTCTGCGCGAGATGGATTTCGGCGACTTCGAGGGGCGAAGCGCCGCCGAGCTTAAAGAGGATGCGCGCTACCGCGCCTGGGTAGACTCCTGGTGCGAGACGCGCTGCCCACATGGCGAGGGCAAGAGTGATTTCACCCGCCGCGTCGTCGCGGCGTTTCAGGAGGCGTGCGAATCGGAGCGTGCCCAGGGGAGTGGGCGCGTCGTCTTCGTCGTTCACGCGGGTACCGTGAAAGCGCTGCTCTCCGAGCTGGCTGTCCCGAAAATGGGATACTTCGACGTGCATACCGAGCCGGGCGGCGCATGGGCTGTCACCTGGGATGGGCGCTGCCTTCGCGACGTTCGCCCCGCTTCGGGGAGCGATGCCCGGTGATGACGATTTTTGCCGTCGCCGCCGGGTTCGCGGCCGACCTTGCCTTCGGCGACCCGCGCTGGCTTCCCCATCCCGTCGTCGCCATGGGGCGCGCGATCACGTGGGCCGAAGGCCGCCTGCGGGGCGCGTTCCCGCAAACGTCCGCGGGCACGCGCGCCGCAGGGCTTGTGCTCGCCTTGGCGCTTCCGCTTGCATGTGGGCTTTTGACCTGGGGAATCCTGCATCTTTGCGGCATGGTTCACCCCGGCTTGCGCTTCGTGGCCGAGGCATGGGCGAGCTATCAGATTCTCGCGGCATGCGAGCTGCGCCGCCAGAGCCTGGCCGTGGCCCGCGCGTTCTCGAAGGGCGGCCTTGTCGCGGCGCGCGAAGCCGTCGGGCTCATCGTGGGACGCGACACGTCTGTTCTCGACGAGCAGGGCGTCGCGCGCGCCGCCGTGGAAACGGTGGCGGAGAACGCGAGCGACGGCGTCATCGCGCCGCTTTTCTACCTTATGATCGGGGGTGCGCCCTTGGGCATGGCGTACAAGGCTGTGAACACGCTCGACAGCATGGTGGGCTACAAAAACGAGCGCTACATCGACTTCGGCTGCGCCTCGGCGCGCCTCGACGATGCGGTGAACTGGATTCCCTCGCGCTTATCGGCCCTGTTCATGATCGCCGTGTGCCCGATCGTCGGGCTCGACGCGCGTGGGGCGGCGCGCATCTGGCGCCGCGACAGGCGTCGCCATGCGAGCCCCAACTCGGCGCAGACCGAGTCAGCGTGCGCGGGCGCGCTCGGGCTGCGTCTGGCAGGACCCGCGGTGTATTTCGGCAAGCTCGTTGAGAAACCGACGATAGGCGACGCGTCCCGTGAAATCGAGTGGGGCGACATCGCCCGGGCGACAAGGCTCATGCTCGCCGCGTCCGTATGCGCGCTCGTCGTCTTCGGCGCCGCGCGCGCGGCGGTCGTGCTCGCCGTGGGGGCGATGGCATGAGGGAAGACCACGCCGCGTCCCGGGCTGCCGGGGGAATCCTGCGCGCCCGTGCGCATGGGGGCAGCTCGCAATCGCTCGGCATCGCTTGCGAAGGGGGCGCCTCCGACCTCATCGACTTCTCGGTGAACGTGAATCCGGCAGGCCCCTCGCCGCGCGCCGTCGCCGCTGCTTGCAAGGCGCTTTCTCGAATCGATGCCTACCCCGATAGGGAAAGCCTCGCCCTCGTTCGCGCCCTAGCGCGCGCCCAGGACATTCCCGAAGATACTATCGTCTGCGGCGCGGGCGCGTCCGACATCATCTGGCGGCTCGCCGCGGCGGTGCGCCCGAAACGCATCGTCGTGTGCGCGCCGACGTTCTCTGAATATGCGGAGGCGGCATCGTACTACGGCGCATGCGTGCAGGAGTTCCCGCTCTCCGAAGCGGACGACTTCGACGTGCCCGCCTCCTTCGCCCGCGCGATCGAGGGGCCGGGAGACGTGGCGTACCTCTGCAATCCGAACAACCCGACGGGGCGCCTCGTCGACCCCCGCGTGATCGATGCCGCGGCTTGCCGCTGCGAGCAGGTGGGCGCGCTGCTCGTCGTGGATGAGTGCTTCCTCGGATTTGCGCCCGACGCCCGCGAAAGGAGCGTGGCCGCACGCGCCGCGTGTTCGCGCCATGTGGCCGTGCTCTCCGCGTTCACCAAGCTCTACGGAATGGCGGGGTTGCGGTTGGGATATCTGGTCAGCGGAAACGCACAACTCATCGAGGGGATTCGCCGGGCGGGGCAGGCGTGGCCCGTCTCCTTAGTCGCCGAGGCCGCGGGCATCGCCGCCCTGGAAGACGTCGAATACGTCTCGCGCACGCGCGATGTATTGGCGGGCGAGCGAGCGTGGCTTTCCCACGAGCTCTCCTCGCTCGGGCTTTCCGTCGTGCCGTCGGATGCGAACTTCCTTTTAGTCCGCACGCCGGCGAAAGACATCCCCGAGCGCCTGTATAAACAGGGGGTTTTGGTCCGCACGTGCGACTCGTTTTCGGTACTGTCCCGTTTCTGGTGCCGCGTCGCGGTGCGTACGCGCAAGGAGAACGCCCGGCTTGCGATGGCGTTCAGCCGCGCGCTTCGGGCGGAAGGCGCTTCGGGCGAAGGCGAACCCGACGAACGGGGCGGCGCTTCTTGCGGCGACGCTATGGCGGGCGCGGATGGCCGAGGCTCGGCGAAGGAGGTCGATACCCGTGGGTAGGGCGAAGCCCATCATGATCCAGGGCACCATGTCGAACGCGGGGAAGAGCCTGCTTGCGGCGGGGCTGTGCCGCGTGCTTTCGCAGGACGGCCTGCGCGTGGCTCCCTTCAAGAGCCAGAACATGGCGCTCAACAGCGGTGTCACGGCCGATGGGCTCGAGATGGGGCGCGCCCAGATCATGCAGGCCGAGGCGTGCGGCATCGCGCCCGACGTGCGCATGAACCCCATCCTGCTCAAGCCCGAAAGCGACCACCGAAGCCAGCTCATCGTGGCCGGCAAGGCGCAGGGAGCCTTCGCTGCGAGGGACTACTTCGCGCGAAAGAAGGCGCTCATGCCGCAGATTTTGGAGGCGTTCGATTCGCTCGCGGAGGAAAACGACGTCATCGTCATCGAGGGCGCCGGCAGCCCCGTCGAAATCAACCTTGCCGAAAACGACATCGTCAACATGGGGTTCGCGCGCGCCGTGTCCTCCCCCGTGCTGCTCGCGGGCGACATCGACCCAGGCGGGGTGTTTGCCCAGCTCTACGGCACGGTCGCGCTCTTTGCGCCCGAGGACCGCGCGCTTTTGCGGGGGCTTGTGGTGAACAAGTTCCGCGGCGATGTGGAAATCCTGCGCCCGGGTTTGGCCCCGCTCGAGAAGATGTGCGGGGTTCCCGTCGTGGGCGTCGTGCCGTATCTTACGCTCGACCTGGACGACGAGGACTCGCTCGCGCCGCGCCTATCTGCCCGCGAGGCGCGCGGCGTCATCGACGTCGCCGTCGTGCGCCTTCCGCATCTGTCGAACTTCACCGACTTCGACCCGCTTTCGCGCGTGCCCGGCGTGGGCGTGCGCTACGTTTCCTCTACGACCGATCTGGGCCGACCCGACCTGGTGGTGCTCCCCGGCTCGAAGACCACGCTCGACGACGCGCGCTGGCTTGCGGCTAGCGGCATCGGAGCCTGTGTACGCGCGCTTTCGGGCGCGGGCACGCCGGTGCTCGGCATATGCGGAGGCTACCAGCTTTTGGGAGACGAGCTTTCCGACCCGCACGGCAGGGAAGGCGCTGGCACCGCGCGCGGGCTCGGGCTCATCCCTGCAAGTACGGTGTTCAAGGAGGAAAAGCGCCTCGCCCAGTCGGAGCTGCGCATCACGGGCGCCCAAGGCGCGTTCTCGGTGTGGAACGGCATGACGGCGCGCGGGTACGAGATTCACGACGGCGAAACGACCGTCTCCTGCGCCCCTGCGGGCACGATTGGCGGCAAACCAGAAGGCGCGGCCTGCGGAAACGTGTTCGGAACCTATCTCCACGGCCTGTTCGACGAACCGGGGGTGGCGCTCGCCCTCGCGCGCTCGCTTGCGCGCTTGCGCGGCCTGCCCGAGAGCGTCGTGGGTGCTGCGGGCGCGGCGTCCGCGGCCGATCACCGTGCGCGCGAGTTCGACCGCCTGGCCGACGTGGTGCGCGGGGCGCTCGACATGGAGTATATCTACCGCATTATCGAGGAGGGCGTATGATCCACGTGTATCATGGCGACGGAAAAGGCAAGACCACGGCGGCGATGGGCCTCGCCCTTCGCATGCTCGCCGCAGGCCGCCGCGTCGTCGTCGTGCAGTTCCTGAAAGACGGCGAAAGCGGGGAGGCGCGCCTGCTCGCCGAGCATTTCGGCGTGCCCGTGTTCGCGGGGAAGGTGTCGGAAAAGTTTACCTGGTCCATGACGTCGGAAGAGCTTGCCGCGACGTGCGAGCTGCACGATGGGAACCTCGCTTCCGCGCTCGCCGAGTTCGAGGGCGCGCAGGAGGGGCTGCTCGTGCTCGACGAGGCGCTCGACGCGCTTTCGAAGGGGCTTGTCGACGAGGCACTCGTGGACCGCGCGCTCGATATGTCCGCGCGCGGCGTCGAAGTAGCGCTCACCGGGCGCGCGCCTTCCCGCAAGATCGTGGAGAAGGCCGACTACATAACCGAGATGCGGTGCGAGAAACACCCCTACGCTCAGGGGATAGGTGCAAGGGAAGGAGTGGAGTACTAGATGGATTCCAAGGAGATGGCGCCCGGCGACATCGAGCGGCGCAGCTTCGAGATCATCACCGAAGAGCTCGGCGGCCGCACGTTCCCGCCGCTTGAAGAGCCCGTCGTGAAGCGCGTCATCCACACCACTGCCGACTTCTCGTACGCCGATTCCCTCGTGTTCACCCATGACGCCGCGCACTGTGCTCTCGACGCACTGCGCGCAGGGGCCACGGTGCTCACCGACACGAACATGGCGCTCGCAGGCATAAGCAAGTCCGCGCTTGCGAAGCTTGGCTGCAAGGCCGTGTGCTACATGGCCGACCCTGATGTCGCCGCGGCTGCGCGCGCCGCGGGCACGACTCGCGCCGTTGCGAGCATGGACAAAGCTTGCGGCATCGAGGGTCCGCTCATCGTGGCCGTCGGTAACGCTCCCACAGCACTTCTGCGACTCGCCGAGCTAATGGACGCGGGGAAGATCGCGCCCGCGCTCGTCGTTGGGGTGCCGGTCGGGTTTGTGAATGTGGTCGAGGCGAAAGAGGAGCTACTTGCGCGACGCGTGCCGGCCATCGTCGCCAGGGGTCGCAAGGGCGGCTCGACCGTGGCGGCCGCCATTATGAACGCGCTGCTCTACCAGATCACGCGCCCAGGCGGCCCGAAGTGACGGCGCCCGCATCCCCGCCGGCGCTGCGCATCTTCGCCGGCACCACCGAGGGCCGCCTTCTGTGCGAATGGGCGAGCGGGGCGGGCATCCCCGCCCGTGCCTACGCGGCAACCGAGTACGGAGGCGAGCTTTTGGGCGAGCTTCCGGGCATCGAGGTGCATGCGGGCAGGCTCGACGAGGCCGACATGGAGCGCGAGCTTTCCGGCGCGTGCATCGTCGTCGATGCCACGCACCCCTTCGCTACGCTCGCAAGCGGCAACATCCGGGCCGCTTCGCTCGCCGTGGGTGCACGATGCCTGCGCCTTGCGCGCCCGGCCGAGGCGCTGCCCAAAGGCGTCGTGCCGGTCGCGTCGATCGCCTGCGCGGCGCGCTTTCTCTCCGAGAACCCGGGTCGCGCGCTTCTCACGACGGGGAGCAAGGAGCTTGCTCCCTACACGCGTGTCGCCGATTTCGCGGAGCGCTTCTTCGTGCGTGTGCTCCCGCTGCCCGGTGCTATAACGAAGTGCATCGACGCGGGGTTTTCGCCGTCGCACGTCATCGGCATGCAGGGGCCCTTCACCCGCGAGCTCAACGAGGCGATGCTTCGGCAGGTGGGAGCCCAGTGGCTTGCGACCAAGGACTCGGGAACCGTAGGCGGCACGGCCGAGAAGCTTGCCGCCGCGCGTGACGTGGGAGCGCGCTGCATCGTGGTCACCCGTCCCGCCGAGGGAGACGGGGCCCTTTCGCTTCGGGAAGTGGAAGACGCGCTCTTACGGGAGTTCGCGCGCTAGGCGCTCGCCGCGCCTGCGTTCCCTCCCGCCCGCGAGGAGGAGCGCCTCGAGCAAGCTCGAACCGTACAAGACCGTCATCCGCCAAAAGTTCGAGGACGACGCCCGGAACTGGCGCAAGTAGCCCTTCAATAAGTTGCGGTGAAATAGTGTCTGTTTTTGCTGCTAGATAGCATATTCAGTCCCTAATTCACCGCAACTTGTTGGCGGTGGCTTACTGGTAGCGTAGGCACTCCACCGGGTCGAGCTTTGCTGCGCGGCGAGCGGGGTAGAATCCAAAGATTACGCCGATGCCGACGGAGACGGCGAAGGCCAGCAGCACCGTGGCGATTGAAAAACTCGGTGTGATTTGCCCACTGGCACCGAGCTCGCCAAGAATCCCGGATCCGGAGGCAAACATCGCGAGGCCCCATGCCAGCAGATAGCCAATCAGGACACCCAATAGTCCGCCGGTGACGCACAGCGCCGAGGACTCGGCCAAAAACTGCGCGGTGATATCGCGACGACTGGCGCCCAGAGCACGGCGGATGCCGATCTCGCGGATGCGCTCCGTTACGTTGGTGAGCATCATATTCATAATGCCGATACCGCCGACAAGCAGCGAGATGCTGGCGACAGCACCCATGATGAGCGAGAATGCGCCCATAAAGGAGTTGAGTGCATCGATAGCGCTTTTCATGGAGGTTGCCGATACACTGTCGTACTCGTCCTCCTCCTCGATGCCCTTCATCGCGCGCACCTTGGACTCGATGGTCTTGCAGAGCTCATCCATGTCCGTGCCCTCGGCGGCAAGTGCCGTCACGCTGGGGAATGAAGGATTCTCGTCGCCAAACAGTCCGGAGATAGTTTCGCGTGGCATATACAGCGTGAGCGAGCCCATGGAGTCGCTGCCGCCATCAATCACGCCTACAATCTGCACCTCGCCGTTGGACACCTTGATGGTTTTCCCCAGCGCATCCTGTTCGTTGCCGTAAAGCTGATCGGCGCCGTTGCGGCTGATGAGCGCCACGCGCGAGCCTGATTGGGACTCGGCCTGGGAATAGGTGCGCCCCGCAACGAGCTTGCTGGCCCCCACGGCGTCGAGCATGTCGCTATCGACACCCTGTGCCATGACGGTATAGCTTTTATCGCCGGTCTTATACTCGGTATACGCGCTGTCGACAATGCCGATCTGCTCTATCTGCGGCACCAGTTTTTGAAGCTTCTCGATGTCCGACTCGGTGAGTTCTTGCGACGAATAGATTTGCACCATGCGTGCCGCATTGAGGCCCAGACTGTTGACCAGGCTGTTTTGGATGCCGCCGATGAGCGAAGTCATGGCGATAACCGAGGCGATGCCGATGACAATGCCCAGAATGGTGAGCAGGCTGCGCCCCTTGTTGGCCTCGAGCGAGTGAAGGGCTTCCTGGATGAGATCGCGGGCGCTCATGCCACCACTCCTTTCGGCGGGTTGGCGGAGGCGGAAATCATGGGCAGGCTATCCACGGCGCTGCGCAGGGTCCGCGGTGCATGTGGAATATACGCGCCATCGTGAATGCGACCGTCGCGGATGGTCACGGCACGGTCGGCCTCGGCGGCGATGCCGGGGTCGTGTGTGATAAGCACGATGGTTTTGCCGCGCTTCTGGAGCTTATGGAAGGTCTCCATCACAAGCGCTCCGGTAGCGGAGTCCAGGTTTCCCGTCGGCTCATCGGCCAGGATGATGGGCGGGTCATTGACGAGGGCGCGCGCGATTGCGACGCGCTGCATCTGGCCGCCCGAGAGCTCGGATATGCGGTGGTCCCAGTGGTCGACGGGCAGCGTGACAGCCTGCAGCGCGTGAACGGCGCGCATTTCGCGCTGGCTACGGGGCACATTGGTGTAGGCCAGCGGCAGCATCACGTTTTCGATAACCGACAGGCGCGGCAGCAGGTTGAAGCTCTGAAAGACAAAGCCAATACTCAGGGCGCGGACTTCGGTGAGCTCGTCATCATCGAGCTCGGCCACGTTGAGCCCTTGCAGGTAATAGTCGCCCGCCGTCGGTTTGTCCAGGCAGCCCAGGATGTTCATGAGCGTTGATTTGCCCGAGCCCGAGGGGCCAGTGATAGCGACGAATTCGCCGGGATTTACCGCCAGGCTCACGTTGTGCAGGATGTGGGCGCAACCTGCCTCGCTCTCAAAGATGCGGTGCACGTTGCGGATGTCGATAACGGGACGCATTACATGTCCTCATCGGCAGACATACTGCCAGAATCTGCGCTGTAGCCGCCGTCAGCCGTTGCGTCCGCTCCGGTGTCCATGACGAGGGTGTCGCCATCGCGCAGCTTGGTAACCGGCACGTTGGGGTTGATCTCGTTGCCCTGGTCGTCGCGCTTGACCTGCGTCTTGCCGACTACGGCTTCGTTGTCGTTTTGCGTCACGACGGTCACCTTCACGCGACGGGATTGCTTGCCCTCGTCGTCGGTTGCCACGTTGACGTAATAGTGTTCGCCGTCTTCGGTCATGAGCGCCATCGTCGGCACCATCACCACGTCGTCGAGCTGCTCGGTCACCACCGATACCTCGGCCGTCATGCCCGGCTTCAGGCGCGCGTCGGGCGCCTCGATGAGAATGTCGACGTTAAAGGTTACGCTGCCGCCGCCACCGTTGGCGGCGTCGGAGTTTGCCACCGACGCGATAGCCGTGACGGTGCCCTGGCTCACGATATCGGGAAACGCGGGATACGTGACGTTGGCGCTCTGTCCAACGGCGATCTTGGCGATGTCCTTTTCGCCCACCTGTACGGTCACCTTCATCTTGGATAGGTCTGCGATCTGCATGCACTGCTTGCCGCCGCTCGTATCGCTTTCGCCCATGATCATGCCGCCTGTTACCGTGGCGCCCACCTTGGCGTTGAGCTCCACGATGCTACCCGAGCTCGGGGCCGTGACCGTACGGCTGGCTGCCTTGGCGTTCGCCTGTTCGAGGTTTGCCTGGGCCGAAGCGAGGCTGCGCTGCGCGGCCGATACGGCGTTCGTGTCCGCTGATGCGTCGGAGACGCCAGCCGCTGCGGAAGCTCCATCGACGTCCGTCGTTGGGGTGGCCTGAGCGGCAGCTGCGGCTTTCTTCGCATTAGCGAGGTCTTCTTGAGCGGCAGCAACTGCACGCTGTGCCTCGGCAACGTTGCGATCGAGCTCGTCGTTTTTAATGGTCATAAGCACGTCGCCCTCGTTGACGGATTGGCCCGCCTGCACGTTGATCGAATCGACCGTGCCGTCGACAGAAGGGGAGACCACTGAGGACGAAATTGGTTTGAGCTGGCCTTTCGCCTCGACCGTTGTGGTAAACGTGCCCTCGGTCACCATGTCGGTCACAGGCCCGCTAGTGCCCTGTGGCTGCGCATTGATAACCAGGGTCACGACAACGGCGATGAGCACAATGGCGGCCACGACGCCGGCCGCAATGCCGCGTCGGATGAGCTTTTTGCGTCGACGTTCGGCACGTTTTGCCTTGAGCTTGGCATATGCCTCTTCATCGGAAATCTCGGTCGCATCGCTCGCGCGTCCGCTCTGCTTATCGGCATGTACGTTTGTAATCAGAGGAATCGTTTCGGTGACATCTTCGAGCGTATGCTCGGTATCATCCGGGCCCGGGGTGGTCGTGGGGACATTCGGCATAGCGTCTCCTTTATAGAAAGTACCTCGATAAGTATATGCGCCCACCGGTTGAGGCGGGCGCATAAAACGGTTTCTTTCGGAACTGTTAGATTGGTCGCAGCGGTTCCACGTTGTATGAATGTGCGCGTTGCACTACGAGTGGACAACCACACACAGGCCGACTTTGATGCAGTCGTGAAGTGCCTTGGCGTCTGCCAGGCGCAGGTTGATGCAGCCGTGGCTGCCGCACCATTTGTACGACTCGGCGTTATCGAAGCTCTTGTCGTTTTGCCAGGTGGCATCGTGGAAGCCGATCATATTGCCCTCGAACGGCATCCAGTAGCTCACCGGGCTCTCGTATTTGGGCTTGCCCGTCTCGGGGTCCTTGGCTCCGATCAGGGTGCTACCGCCGTCGTTGCTGTTGATCTGCCACACGCCCTCGGGGGTGGCGTCTTCGCCCGGTTTGCCTGAAATAAAGTTGGCCTCCCAGACGATATTACCGTTCTCGTCATAGTAGCGCGCGTGCTGCTCGGACAGGTCGACGTCGATATACGCCTTCCAGTCGGGCTCTCCCTTTGCGGTAAAGGTGTCGGCCTTCTGGGAGTACTTGATCTCGATCTCGCCGGTCTGCTTGTTGTTAATGGCGTCCTCGACCTGCTTGGCGAGCGAACTGCTGTCGATGGACCAACCAAAGTCGCCGCCTTCGACGGCGCACTGCTTGCCATCGGCGCGCGTCCACCAGCGAGTGGAGCCCACGGTATTAAAGCCGTTGGCGAGCTCGGCTGCCCAGCTACTGATCTGCGACGTATCGAGCGTGGGATTGGCCGGATCGGCAAAGCTGATCCACTGCAACACGGAGCTGCCGTCGACCTTGCCGGCATCCTCGCCGTTGAGCTTGAGGGTCACGTTGACGCCCAGGAAGTTGTTGGCGGCATCGCATGCGGCCTGAATCTGATCATCGGTCAGCGTTCCATTGAGCGGTTCATAGGCATCGTTGCCGAGCTTGGAAAGATCGACGGTCTCGGCCAGCGAGGCAAGCTCGAGCTCGGCATATTTAATGACATGCTCGCGGTTGAGTTTTTCGTTGGAGCGCGCCTTCTCGACGGTAAACTTGCCGGCCTGCTCGTCATAGGAGCTATTTGCCTCGAACGTGCCCGAACGGCCCTCGTTAAACTCGTCGATGGCGGTGCCCAGATCCTTCTCAAACTTCTTTTGGTCAAAGGTGTCGGAGAGCATGGACAGGTCGACGTCTTGATCAAGATCGACTTCGTTGGAGGTAGCAGTTGTTTTGGTCTTGCCGCTTAAGGATTCCACAAGGCGGACCGGCCATGCAAAGGCTTCGTTGTGGCTGATGATCTCTTTTGCGGCAGCTTCGCCGTCGACGATGGGCTCATCGGACTCGGGCTGATAGGTCCAGCTAAAGTCATCGCCTGTCACGGCGAGCTTATAGTGCTTCCATGCCGAATTGACCTTGGTGGCGGCAGACGAAGCGTTGGAGAACGAGACGTCGACGCCGGCGATGGTGGTGTTGGGGTAGGCTACCTGCGAAAACGCTACGACGCCTACGATATAGACAATGACGATAAGACGCAGGACGACAAAGAGCGTCGTCTTTTTGCCCGACTTATTGTTCTCGGCGGGTTTGCGCGCGGGGCCGCGATCACCTCGAGCGTGCGTGGGGGGCTGCTTGGGCGCATTGCCGTTTGCCCGGCGCTGCTGACGTTGTTGACGCTGCTGTCGCTGTTGGTTCGGGTGTTGGGAAGCGTTTGCTGCACTACGCTGCTGACCGTGGCTCGGCGCGATAGGACGCGGCGACTGAACGCTGCCGGTGTGCCTGCTCGGCTGCTGCGGATCGGGAATCAGTTGAGTTCGATCGTTTTGCGACATCGTATGCATATCCTTCGATTTTCGCCTTGCGGTTCATCGTGTTTTTACTGGGCTTGCATTATAGCGATTGCCCTGCTGTTTGTGGTACGGAAACGGTGGCATTCAAAAGAGGTGGGACATTTGTCCCACCTTTGAGTCGTTCTTTGCCGCTATCCGCACACACCGCATTTTGCACAGGCCGAAAGTGCGGCCGGAGCCTGCGCGATGCCGCCCTTTGCCGTCTCGCGCAGCGTGGCCGGCAACGCGTGACCCACCGAGAGCATGACATGTGCCATCTGGTCAAACGGCACCAGGCTCTTAATGCCTGCGAGGGCGAGTTGTGCCGAGCTAAAGGCCGCTGCCACGCCGATGGCGTTGCGGTTTTGGCAGGGCACCTCCACGAGGCCACCGACGGGGTCACAAACGAGGCCCAGCAGGTTACTTAGCGCGATGGAACTGGCGTCAAGCGCCTGCTCGGGCGTGCCGCCGAGCATCTGCACCAGCGCGGCGGCTGCCATGGCGGCGGCGCTTCCGACCTCGGCTTGGCAGCCGCCCTCGGCGCCGGCAACGCAGGCGCTTGTGGTGAGGTTGAGGCCGATGGCGGCTGCGCAGTAGAGCGCGTCCATGACTTGCTCGTCGTCGAGCTGAAGGTGATCGGCGAGCGCCAGCACGCAGCCGGGCACAACACCCGCGGATCCTGCCGTCGGAGCTGCGACGATTACGCCCATGGTGGCGGAGCGCTCGAGCACGGCCATGGCGCGAGCCACGGCGTCGGTCTGGACAGCACCCATCAGGCTTGTGCTCAAATCGTTGCGGACGGTGGCATCGACGAGTTTGGCCTCGCCGCCGATAAGCCCACCGAGCGAGCGCTGCGGATTGGCGATGGGGGCTGTGGTCTCCTCGCGCATGACGTCGAGCACGCGGCGCATGGCGGCGACGGCGTGCGCCTCACCGGTCAGGCGCGCCTCTCGCACGGCCATAACGGCGCCAATGCTGAGCCCCAGTTCCTCGCACGCATCGAGCAGCTGCTCGCCGTCGTCGAAGATCTCCTTTGCCGAGACGCCGGGGGAGAGCGACGAGGCAGAACCGGGGAGCTCGATAAACGTTGCGTAATCGACATTGTCGAGCTTGCGCAGCATGGGGACGACGGTGTCGTCGGGCGCGCCGTCGGTCTCAAAGACAGAGTAGGCCTGGCCGCCCACTTCGGTGCGGTAGGTGCGGCAGAAGGCGATGTTTACGTGGGCGTAGGCGAGCAGGTTGGTGAGCGCGGCGAGTACACCGGGGACGTCCTTGTGCGCCACGAAGAGCGTGGAGTACATGCCCGAGATGTCGACGCCGACGCCGTTAATGCGGCTGATGCGCATCTTGCCACCGCCCAGGCTCTCGCCGCGGACCTGTGCCGTGGCGCCCGTGTCGTCGACCATGTCGATGTCGACGGTATTGGGGTGGATGGAGGCGTCGTCGCCCTTGATGTCAAAGTGATATTCGAGGCCCTGCTCGCGCGCGAGGTCGAAGGCCTGCTTGATGTTCTCGTCATCGGTGTCGAGGCCCAAGATACCCGCGACGAGCGCACGATCGGTGCCGTGGCCGCGGTAGGTGTGGGCGAAGGAGTTCCACAGGCCAAAGGTGACTTTGGTGATGCGGCCTTCCAGCAGGCTGGCAGCAACTTGGGCGCAGCGCAGGGCGCCGGCGGTGTGCGATGAGCTGGGGCCGACCATGACGGGGCCCAAGATCTCGAATGCCGAGGTCGTAGCTAGTGTTTGCGGCTTGCCTGCCATGGGTGCTCCTTTTCTATCCCGTCGTTCCGAGGGCTTTGGTATTTGGTCGCCTGCTCTACAGTCCTGGCTCGCACGGAGGCCACATTAAGTGGCCTCCGGCTCGTGCGGAACTCGCGACCGACCAAATACCAAAGCCCTCGGAACTAAGGATACATGGTAGAGGCGCGTGTGCTTCAAAATTCACTAGCTGGTGACGCAGCGTAGGCTCATATCGAAGCATCTTCACCACCGTTTAAATAAAAAAGAAGTACCGGTTGGGGCCGGTACTTCTTTTGTTGCGTTGTTATTTGGCTGTGGCTTTTCTCGTAAGCTTACAGGCCGCAGGCTGCTTTGAGTTCGTTGACTCGGTCGGTTTTCTCCCAGGTGAAGTCGGCGTCTTCGCGGCCGAAGTGACCGTAGGCTGCTGTTTTCTCGTAGATGGGGCGACGCAGGTCTAGGTCGCGGATGATGGCGCCCGGGCGCAGGTCGAAGGTCTTCTCTACGGCCTCGACGATCTTGTCCTCGGCAACATGTGCGGTACCGAAGGTGTCGACCATGATTGAGAGGGGCTTGGAAACGCCGATGGCGTAGGCAAGCTCGACTTCGCAGCGGTCGGCAAGGCCGGCGGCGACTACGTTCTTGGCGACCCAGCGAGCGGCGTATGCGGCGGAGCGGTCGACCTTGGTGCAGTCCTTGCCGCTAAAGGCGCCGCCGCCGTGACGGCCGTAGCCGCCATAGGTGTCGACGATGATCTTGCGGCCGGTGAGGCCCGTGTCGCCCATGGGGCCACCCACGACAAAGCGGCCGGTGGGGTTCACATAGATGTCGGCGCTATCCCACGGCATGTTCTCGGCAGCCATGACAGGCGCGATGACATGCTCGATGAGGTCGGCCTTGATCTTGCCCATGTCCTCGATCTCGGCGGCGTGCTGCGTGGAGATGACGATGGTCGTGACCTCGACGGGCTTACCATCTTCGTAGCGCACGGTGACCTGGGTCTTGCCGTCGGGACGCAGATAGGCGAGGGTACCGTCGTGACGCACGGCGGCCAGGCGCTCGGCCAGGCGGCTTGCCAGGTAGTGCGGCATGGGCATGAGGGTCTTGGTCTCGTTGGAGGCATAACCGAACATCATGCCCTGGTCGCCGGCACCGATCAGGTCGATCGGGTCGGTGGTCGCGCCGGTCTGGGTCTCGAAGGACTCGTCGACGCCCTGGGCGATATCGGGCGACTGCTCGTGGATGAGGCTCATAACGCCGCAGGTGTCGCAGTCAAAACCGAACTTGGCGCGGTTGTAGCCAATGCGGCGGATAACGCCACGGGCGATTTCCTGTACGTCGACGTAGGCCTGGGTGCGAATCTCGCCGGCGACGATGACGGTGCCGGTGGTCACGAGGGTCTCGCAGGCGCAGCGGACGTTCTCTACGTTGGCAGGCACGCCGTTGGGGGCGATGTAGCCCTGCTCCTGCAGCTCTATTTCTTTGGCGAGGATTGCGTCGAGGACGGCGTCGCTGATTTGGTCAGCGATCTTATCGGGATGACCTTCGGTCACCGACTCCGACGTAAAGACAAAGGACCCGTGTTGGGGCGGGATGGAACGAAGTTCTTCCGACATAATTGTCCTTTCAAAAAACGTGTCCCGGCGACCGTTACCATTCCGCCGGGCTCTCTATGCAAGGGCACATCATAGCGCGTAAATCAAACATTCACACCCTTTCCGCACCTACTCATTGGGGACAGACATAAATGACTAGCCTTAAACTAAGAACGTCTCCAACGACTGGTCATTTAAGTCTGTCCCCAATGAGTAGGTCGGTGCCCTTTGTGCGGAGGTTGCTTTGATGCTTTATACTGGTGCGGTTAGACATCCATCCTGCAATCGAGGAGATTTCCATGGCATCAGACGTTCGCGTCCGCTTTGCACCCTCACCGACGGGCAAGCTGCACATTGGCGGCGCCCGCACCGCTATCTATAACTGGGCTTTCGCCCGTGCAAACGGCGGCACGTTCATCCTGCGCATCGACGACACCGACCCCACCCGCTCTACCGACGAGAACACGCAGATTATCCTGCGCGCCATGCGTTGGCTGGGCCTGGACTGGGACGAGGGTCCCGAGGTGGGCGGCGATTTTGGACCCTACGCCCAGACCGAGCGCCTGGACCTGTACAAGCAGGCCGCCCAGAAGCTTTGGGACGAGGGCAAGGCCTATCCCTGCTTCTGCACCAAGGAGCAGCTCGATGCCGACCGCAAGGCCGCGCAGGAGCGCAAGGACCCCTTCCAGGGCTATCAGCGCCGTTGCCGCGATCTTGATCCCGAGGAGGCCCGCCGCCGCATCGAGGCCGGGGAGTCCTACGTCCTGCGCATCAAGGTGCCCGAGGACCGCGGCGATGTCGTCATCCACGACGCCGTTCACGGCGAGGTGACCTTCGACGCCAAGGAGCTCGACGACTTTGTCATCTTCCGCTCCGATGGCACGCCCACGTACAACTTCGCGACCGTCGTCGACGACGCCATGATGAAGATCACCCATGTCATCCGTGGCGACGACCATCTGTCCAACACCCCGCGTCAGGTCATGGTGTACGAGGCCCTCGGCGCTCCCGTGCCCACGTTCGCCCACATCTCCATGATCCTGGGCGCCGACGGCAAAAAGCTCTCCAAGCGCCACGGCGCCACCTCCGTGGAGGAGTACCGCGACGCCGGCTACCTGTCCGACGCCTTCGTCAACTACTTGGCGCTGCTCGGCTGGTCGCTCGACGGCGAGACCACGATCATCCCGCGCGATGTCCTGGCCAGCAAGTTCTCGCTCGACCGCATCTCCAAGAACCCGGCGACCTTCGACCCCAAGAAGCTCGACTGGGTCAATGCCGAGTACATCAACGGTATGTCCGACGCCCAGTTTGCCGATGAGATCATGGTCCCCGAGCTGCACGAGGCGGGTCTCATCGAGGGTAATGTCGAGTACGGCGAGGACTGGATCGACGCGCTTGCCGCTATCGTCAAGCCGCGCACCAAGATGCCGGCCGACGCCGTGACCGTCGCCGCTCCCATCTTCGCTACGGCCGAGACGCTCGAGTATGACGAGAAGTCCGTTAACAAGGGCCTGGCCAAGGAAGGCATGGGCGCCATTCTGGACGCCGCCAAGGCCGCGCTCGAGGGCGTGGACGAGTGGACGGCTGCCAACATCGACGCCGCGCTTGAGCCGCTGCCCGAGCAGATGGACCTCAAGAAGCGCGTGGTGTTCCAGGCCGTGCGCGTCGCCGTCTGCGGCAACATGGTGAGCCCCCCGCTGGGTGAGGCCATGGCGCTCGTCGGCCGCGACGACTGTCTGGCGCGTATCGACCGCGCCCGCACGATGGCGCTGTAACAGTCGCGTAAACGCATGTATCCGAGCCCCGCTCACCACGAGTGGGGCTCTTGTTTCTAAAGACGTATGGGATGGGAGGTACAGAGACCATGGCCGAGCAACTGTCACTGTTTGGTTCGCCGGAACCGGAGGAGACTCCGGCCAAGCCTGAGTTCGCACCTGAACCCGTCGCCGCCTATGCGAGCGTAGTCCTCGACATTCCCACACGTGCGCTGTCCGAGCCGTTTGCTTACGGCATTCCCCGGTCCCTTGCCAACGAGGCACAGATCGGATCCACGGTCCTGGTCCACTTTGGTAACCGTGCCGCCGCGGGCTATATCGTCGACATTGCGCCTGAGCTGGACGACCTGCAGGGCAACAGCGCTCTCGATCCCGCGCGCATCAAGCCCATCGAGGCTATCCTCAGCAAACCGCTCTTTACCGCCGAGGCTGCCCGTATCGCACGCTGGATGAGCCGCGAGTATGTCGCGACGCTTTCCGAGTGCCTGCGCCTGTTCTTGCCCCCGGGCGTCAGCCCGCGTGTGGTCAAGGGCGACGACGGCGTGTGGACAGTTGTGCGCCCCGCCGTCAAGCCTATCCAAAACCGCTGGGTCATGCTCACGCCCGAGGGTTTCGACTATACGCCGCCCAGGACTGCTGTCCGCCAGCGTCAGCTCATCGAGGCGCTCCAGTGCGGGCCGGTCACGACGCGCGACCTCAACCTTCTCTACAACAGTATGTCGGCGACCATTAAGGCGCTCGAAAAACGCGGCGTCGTGGTGGTGGAAGAGCGGCGTGCGTGGCGCGGCTGCATCGAGCAGACCACGCTGTCCTCGGCAAACGGTAAGGCGCCGGTCTCCCTTACCAACGGCCAGCAACAGGCACTCGCGCAGATTGAGCGCGCCCGTCTGGACGCCCACGGAGACGTGGTCCTTGTCGACGGCGTCACCGGCTCCGGCAAAACCGAGGTTTACCTTTCGGCGATTGAGCGCGTGCTGGCGGCCGGCCGTTCGGCCTGCGTGCTGGTGCCCGAGATCTCGCTGACGGCCCAGACCGTCGGCCGCTTCCGCTCGCGCTTTGGCGAGACGGTAGCCGTGTTCCATTCGCGTCTTTCTGCTGGCGAGCGCCTGGACCAGTGGGATATGGTCGCCAGCGGTGCGGCCCGCGTTGTCGTCGGCGCGCGTTCGGCGCTCTTTTGCCCGCTCAGCGACCTGGGTCTCATCATCATCGACGAGGAGCACGAGACCAGCTATAAGCAGGGCTCTAGTCCGCGCTACCATGCGCGCGAGGTCGCGGCCGAGATGGCGCGGCGCTACCGCTGCCCGCTCGTGTTGGGCTCCGCCACGCCTTCTGCTGAGGCCCTCGATCGCTGCCGCCGTGGCACGTATAACGGTGCCACCTGGACGCGCGTCGAGATGCCCGAGCGCCCGGGACACGCAGTCCTGCCGACGGTTCGGATCGCCGACCTGCGCCGTGAGTTCTCGCACGGCAGCCGTTCCATGTTCTCAAAACCGCTGATGGAGGGCCTAGAGCGTGTGGTCGAGCGCCGCGAGAAGGCCGTGCTGCTGCATAACCGCCGTGGCTTTGCGCCGTTTCTGATGTGCCGCGAATGCGGCTGCGTGCCCACCTGCAACCACTGCTCCACCGCGCTTACGTATCACGAGCGCACACACACGCTGCAGTGCCACACCTGCGGTTCGTCTTGGCGCGTGCAGCCGTATCCCGCGCCCACGAGCCGTTGCCCCAAATGTGGCAGTCGCTACCTGGCAAAAATGGGTCTGGGCACGCAGCAGATCGAGGACGCGCTGCACCAGATGCTTCCCGAGGACGTCGCCATTATTCGCATGGATGCCGATTCCACGCGCGGCAAGGATGCGCACAAAAAGCTGCTCGAGCAGTTCGATGCCGCCGATTGTGCTGTGCTGCTGGGCACCCAGATGATCGCCAAGGGCCTCGACTTTCCCGAGGTCACGCTCGTGGGCGTGGTCAATGCCGATTTCGCCCTCAAGCTGCCGGACTTCCGCGCAGGAGAGCGCGCCTACGACTTGCTGGAGCAGGTTGCGGGCCGCGCCGGCCGCGGCGATCGCCCCGGTGAGGTGATCATCCAGACCTACCTGCCCGAAGATCCGGTCATTCGCGCCGTCGCCGAGCACGACCGCTCGATCTTTACCGACTACGACCTGGACCAGCGCCGCGACGCCCTGTATCCGCCGTTTGTTCGCCTGGTTAACATTTTGGTGTGGTCGGCGAACCGAGACGACGCGCAGGACTACATCGGGCGCATTGCAAAGCTTCTAAAGCGCCGCTGGCATGCTGCCGCGCCCGACTTTTTGCGGGCGGGCAGCGCGGTGCCGCAGGTGCTGGGCCCGGCTTCGTGTGTAATCGAGAGAGCCAAGGACCGTTACCGCTTCCATCTGCTTGTGAAGTCGCCCGTGGGGTACCATGTCTCTGGTGATATCGACGCCTGCCTCAAAGAGGTGGGCTCTGTGCGCGGCGTGAGCGTGAGCGTTGACGTCGACGCCTATGATTTGATGTAACAACTCGAAAGGATGGCCATGGAAGCCAACGGAATCGTACTGTCGCCCGACCCTCGTCTGCGCCAGGAGTGCGCCGTCATCGAGGAGATCACCCCGGCAATCGAAGCGCTTGCCGAGAAGATGAAGAAGATGATGTTCGAGAACGGTGGCTGCGGCCTGGCTGCTCCGCAGATCGGCGAGCTCATCCAGCTCGTCACCATCGACTGCGACTACAGCGACAAGAACGACTACGACCCGTACGTGCTCATTAACCCCGTGATCGTGGAGCAGAGCGACCATCTGGTGCCCTTTAGCGAGGGTTGCCTTTCCATTCCTGGCATTAGCTGCGAGATCGAGCGTCCCGACCATGTTGTGGTCGAGGCGTACGACTTAAACGCCAACCTGATTCGCTACGAGGCCTCGGGCGATTTGTTCTGCGTTTGCCTGCAGCACGAGATCGATCACTTGCACGGCAACACCATGTTTGAGCGACTGAAGCCGATGCAGAGGATCAAAGCAGTCAAGGAGTACCAGGACGCCCTGGCCCGCGGCGCTCGACCGGGCGAGACGGAGTAGGTCCCACCGTCCCCGGTGCTGAGCGCCCACATATCATCCCGTGCTCAAACATTCTCGCTTTGCTGCGAAACTGCGCGTGGGACGATATGTGGGCGCTCAGCACCGGGGACAGCGTTGTTCTGGCTCGGTTCGCCCGGATGCCGTCGGGCCAGGGAAGGGCGTCTTCGCTGATAGGTGCTTTGCTGAAAGAGCTGCTTTTATTGCGGCTCTTTCTTTGGTTTTGGGTATATTTGTTCTTGTTGAATTGTTATTGCGGATGGTCTGGGTACTTGGCTTTCCGCTGCTCTTTGTAGCCGTCTCGGCTTTGGTTGAGGGGAGACGTTCTTTATGCGTATTGTGTTTATGGGTACGCCTGATTTTGCTGTGCCTTCGCTGGTTTCGCTTGTTGAGGCTGGTAACGAGATTGCGCTTGTTGTTACTCGTCCTGATGCTGTTCGTGGGCGTGGTAAAAAGTTGGAGCCGTCTCCTGTTAAGGCTAAGGCGCTTGAGCTGGGGTTGCCGGTCGTTGAGGCTAATCGTATGACGCCTGAGGTTGTTGAGGCGCTCCGGGCTGCCCAGGCTGACATTTTCTGCGTGGCTGCCTATGGTTGTATTTTGCCTGATGAGGTCTTGAATATGGCGTCGCTCGGCATTGTGAATGTTCATGCGTCCTTGCTGCCTCGTTGGCGTGGGGCTGCTCCTATTCAGCGTGCGATTCTCGCTGGTGATGAGGTCGCTGGCGTTTCTATCATGCGCATCGGTCATGGCGTGGATACTGGTGCTTATTGTGCACAGGCCTCGACCACGATTGCCGGTAAGCATGCCGAGGCGCTGACCATGGAGCTTGGTGAGCTTGGCGGCAAACTGCTTGCCGATACACTTCCTTCGCTTGCCGATGGTTCGGCGGTTTGGACCGAGCAGGATGAGTCGCTCGTCACTCATGCTGCCAAGATTTCCAAGCTGGAGATGCGTCTGGATCCGCAGATGGCTGCGCTCGATTGCGTGCGTCATGTGCTCGCTTCGTCCGATACCGCGCCTGCTCGTTGCGTGATTGCCGGCAAGACCGTGCGTGTGCTCGATGCTGCGTCGGCTGATGTGTCGCTTGGCGAGGGCGCTGTTGCCGTTCAAGCCAAGCGCGTCTACCTTGGCCTTTCCGATGGCTCGGTTGAGTTGCTCGAGGTTAAGCCAGATGGCAAGCGTGCTATGGCCGCTTCCGCCTGGGCTGCTGGCCTGCAGGGCGCCGATCTTTCGTGGGGTGTTTTGTCATGAGCAAGTTGTCTCCCGCGCGCAAGCTTGCGCTCGATGTGCTGATGGAGGCCGATCGCCGCGGCATGTATGCGCGTGACGTGCTGTCCTCTCGCGCATCGGCCAAGGCTATTGACCAGCGCGATTCCGCTTTTGCCGCCCGCTTGGCGCTGGGTGTGGCCGCCACGCAGGGTATTTTGGACGAGCTGCTCGATCAGTTTCTCGATAAGCCTAAAAAGGTTGCGCCGCGTGTTCGCATGGCGCTTCGCATCTCGGCCTTCGAGATGCTCTATCTGCATACGCCTGGCCGCGTTGCCGTAAGTCAGGGTGTTGAGCTGGTGCGCAGCGGAGCTAAGTCTGCCGCTGGTTTGGCCAACGCCGTGCTGCATAAGGTCGCGGACAACGTTGAGGACTTTGCCACGGCGTCCGATGTGAATGAGTCTGAGCGACGCTTGGTTCGTCTGTCGCGCTTGATGGGTCTGCCGCGTTGGCTGTGCGCTCGTATCATGGCGTCGTTTGACACGCCAGAGGGTGCGCTTAACTTTGCCGGCAACTTGGCACCTGCGCCGCTGGCCCTGCATGAGAACGCCTTTGCGACCAAGCCCGATCCGTATATCTCGCAGCTCGTCGCGCCTGTCTTCCCGGGCTGCCATGCCCCGGTTGATGCCCAGGTTACCGTTGCTTCGGGTGTGTTTGAGCGTGCTGCCGCGGTGGCATCTGATCTCAACGCGCAGCTTATCGCCACAGCTGCCACGCGCCCTGGTAGCTGCCTTGAGATTGGTGCCGGTCGTGGTACCAAGACCTATGTGATGATGTGCCAGGCCAAGCGTGCCGGGTATGAGCGTCAGCATACCGCGCTCGATCTGCACGATCGCAAGTGCGATCAGAATCTCGCGCGCCTGCATAAGGCGGGTATAACGGGTGTTCGTACGGTGTCGGGCGATGCCTGCGAGCTCAATGAGGTGCTCACGTCCTTTGACGCGATGCTTGGCGAGCCCGCCCTGTTCGACACGGTGTTTATCGATGCCCCGTGCTCGGGCACTGGCACTATGCGCCGTCATCCCGAGATTCCGTGGCGTCTGACCGAGAAGGACGTTACGACTGAGCTGCCCTGTCTGCAGCTGACGATGCTCAAGGAAGCAGCCGTGCGCGTGGCTGCCGGCGGTGAGCTTATCTATGCCACCTGCTCGGTTTTTGATGAAGAGAACACGCAGGTCGTGGATGCTTTCCTGGCCTCTCCCGAGGGCGCCGGCTTTACCGTGGCACCGCTCTCCGAATCTCAGATTCTGCAGCTTCCCGATTTCGCGCAGGCCAAGAAGCTTGTCGCCGTGCGCCAGAACGATCGAGGCTTCTTCCAGAGCGTCCCCATAAACGCCGACTCCTACGACGGCCACTTCTGCGCCCGCCTGGTCCACAAGTAGCTACTAAGTTGCGGTGAAATAGGGATTGAATATCGGCTTCTACCCGCCAAACAGACCTTATTTCACCGCAACTCATAGAGATGCCTGGGTAGCTAAAGAATCAGCCCCGCGATCGATGTTGATCGCGGGGCTGTTTGGTTCCTAGTGGCTATGCGGGCAGTTGGCGCAGCAGCCACTCGTGGCGTTGGTGCTGGAGCCGCCGCTTCGCTGGTCGGTGTTGTAGAAACCACTGCCCTCAAATTTAATGCCGCTGGCCGAGAACGTCTTGGCCGCCGGAGCGCCGCAGCTCGGGCACACGACCTCGGGGGTCTCGGACATGGGATGCTCAACCTCGAACACGTTGCCGCAGCTCGAGCATTTGTAATCGTAGCGCGCCATAATACTTCCTTTTCAGCACAAAGCGGGCAGATTACTCTGCCCGCAAAAATTCAAACGTCTGTAACTGTACCCTATATCGGGCGTTTTATCACGCTTCGCCCCAGAATCTATGCGTGTTGCGCAGGAGCTGTGCGGTTTTGCCCTCAGCGGCCGCAACGTCGGCCTCGTCAGCCTGCCAGGTCCAGTTGCCCGTGGCCACGCCCGGTACGTTCATGCGCGCGTCGTCGCCAAGCCCCAGGACATCCTGCAGCGGCATCATCACCAGGGGAGCGTCGCTTACCAGCGCGTCGCTCATCAGCTTGGCCGCCACCTCAACACCGCTCGGTTCGTCGGCGCCCGCAAAGGAACGCGTGCACCAACCGGCGAGCGTCGACGTATCGTGCGTCGAGGTGTACAGGATCTTGCCAGGCGTGGGATGTACGCCGCAACGGACGTCGTAGTCGCTAAACTCCAACACGTCCATACCGGGGAAACCACAGGTCGAAGCCATGGCGCGAACACCGGGCGTCAGGTAGCCCAAGTCCTCTGCGATAAAGTTGAGCGGCCCCAGCTCGTCATAGGCAGTCTGGAACAGATCCTTGCCTGGACCCGCCAGCCAGCGACCTTCGGCGCAAGCCTTGCCCGCGGGAATACTAAAGTAGCTGTGGAAGCCCAGGAAGTGATCCAGGCGCACGCGGTCGTAGAGCGAGAACGCACGACGTAGGCGATCCATCCACCAGCTATAGCCGTTCTGCTTCATGTGGTCCCAGCGGAACGTCGGGTTGCCCCACACCTGACCCTCGGGCGCAAAGTTGTCGGGCGGCGCACCGGAGATCTCGATTGCCTTACCGGTATCAGACAGCCAGAAGTTCTCGGGTTCGCTCCACGCATCTGCCGAATCGTCGGACACGTACATAGGAATATCGCCGATGACCTCGATGCCCTTCTTGTGTGCATAGTTCATGAGCTCGCACCAGGCCAGGTCAAAGCGGTACTGCATGTAAGCCTGCAGCTCTGCCTCGTCGTGGAAACGTTTATCGTCGATCAGATGCTCGTTGTAGCGCGCAACATCTGCCGGCCAATCGTGGCGCGATTCGCCTTCAAAGTACTTTTTGACGGCCATATAGACGCAGTACTTCTCGAGCCAGTCGGCGTTGCGATGTTTAAACGCCGTGTACAGCGGGTCGGCATCCTCGCCGCCGTGGGTCTTCCAGGTGACGAAGTCGGCAGCCAACTCCTCGTGGCTCTCGGGCAGCAGGTCGATATTGCCTGCAAAGGCCGAAGGGCCGGCATAAGGGGAGCGGAAGAAGTCCGTAGGATTGACGGGCAGGACCTGCCAGTAGCGCATGCCCATGGCGGCCAGGTGGTCGATAAAGCGACGCGTGGGCGCACCGATTGTGCCGGGCTTGCCATCGTCGGTCGGTACCGAGGTGATGTGACAAACGACACCCGCGCCGTGATCGAGCGGCTCTTGCAGACGCTGCTCGGCGTGGTGATAGATGATCGACGACCCCAGCGGATACAGATCGAGTGTGACGGTGCCATTGTGAATCTCGCACTCGTGACCGCTAATCACATCGCTCGCACATTCGTCGAGCGCCGGAATCGTCACGCGGTGTGAATTGCGCAAGCTGCGGTTGATGATAACCGTCGCGGCCTCACCGTCTTTACCGGTGCGCGTGTAGGCGAGTACCTCGTCGTTGAGCGCGAAGGCCTTGATATCGCCGTCAACCATAAACGGCAGGGCACGGCGCACGGCCGAGGCGTTTTTAAGGATGGCGAGTGTATCGAAGTCGTGCAGGTCTTCCTTCAAAGGCAACGTGCGGCGATTGCCCGGATCGGTCAGGCCCTCCAAGCCGTACTCATCGCCGTAATAGATTGAGGGCACACCCGGGAAGGTCATCTGCATGAGTGTCGCGAGCCAAAAACGGCTCTTGGCCAGGCCCATCGAGTTCTCGTCCAGGCGCCATTTGCTGCGCTCGCACTCGGGCAGCTGCGACTCGTCAGGGCCGCCGCCGAGCACCGAGATAATGCGCGGACGGTCGTGGCTCGAAAGCAGATTTAGTGCGCAAGACAGGGCCTCACGCGGATAATTCTCGCGCAGGGTTTCGATATCCTCGGCTGCCTGGTAGGCGTTCTTGTAGCCCATCAAAAAGCCGATGACCATGTCGCGGAAGGGATAATCCATAGCCGAGTCGAGCTCGGAGCCTTGTAGATAGCGACGCAGATGGCCGTAGCTGATTTTGTTGGAGGCGTCTTCCCAGACCTCGCCGAGCAGCAGCGCGTCGGGCTTTTCGGCAAGTACTGCCTTCTTGATCTCGGTCAGGAAATCGTCCGAAAGCTCGTCGGCCACGTCTAGACGCCAGCCATGAGCGCCGGCACGTAGCCATTTACGGATCACGCCGTCCTTGCCCAGGAGCCGCTCGCGTACCAGCTCGGAGCTCTCATTGATGGCAGGCATGTTACCCACGCCCCACCAGCAGTCGTACGAGCCGTCCTCGTGGAAATAAAACGCATCGCGCCACGGCGAATCCTCGCTCTGCCACGCGCCCACGCCAGGATAGTTGCCGTAGCGGTTGAAGTAGATCGAATCGTCGCCCGTGTGGTTGAAGACGCCATCCAGGATGATGGAGATGCCGAGCTTCTCGGCTGCCTGGCACAGCTCGGTAAAGTCCTGCTCGGTGCCCAGGATCGGGTCGATCTTGGTGTAGTCGGCCGTGTCGTAGCGGTGGTTGCTCGCGGCTTCAAAGATGGGGTTGAGGTAGATGGCCGTAAAGCCCAGCTCGGCGATGCGGGGCAGGTCTTCCTGGATACCCTTGAGCGAGCCGCCGTAGAAGTCCCAGGTTTTGATGGAGCCGTCCTCGGCGCGCTCATACACGGGCGGCTCGTTCCAGTCCTCGACCATGCGGCGCTGGATTCCGTTGCGCGGCTTTTCGACCTGAGCCAGCGTGCGCTCGCGCCAGTTTTCGTCGCGGGCATAGCGGTCGGGGAAGATCTGGTAGACCATGCCCTGCTCGTACCAAGCTGGACGGTTCTCGCGGTGCTTGTAGACGGTAATCTGGAAGGACGGGACCTCGGCGTAGTCGTAGGTTACGCCCTCGCCGCCGGTACGGCCCTGCGGTGCGCCCAGACGAACCTCGGGCTGGCCCTCGATATTGCAGATAAAGCTGTACCAGATAAGACAGGGCTCGGTGCACTTAAGCTCTACAGTAAATATGCCGTCGCCCTCGTGCGTCATGGGATACCGAGACTCACCGATCTCGTCAACCCAGGTACGCAGCGTAAGCGTTGCTTGGTTGGGATCGGCATCCTCTAGAATCACGGAGAGCGAAAGGGTAGTTCCTGTGGTCACAGCGCCAAACGGAGTGCGAAACTGCGGCAGACGGCTGTTGTGTATCAATCTCATAGTACGGTCCAGTTCAATAGAATCATGGCCTGCTGGTCATGGGCTTTACGCACAAGATGTAAGTATATCTGTTGTACACAGGCTGTATAAACAACATCCGTTTACCATCGGCGAACGGTTGTCCTAGAAAATCGTTTTACCAACTACCTACAGAGAAGGGGCGCCCGGTTGGAGCGCCCCTTACGTAGGGTTTGATTAGGTTTTAAATCGTCTGTGGGCTAGCGGCGCTTGCGGGTGGCCGTTGCCTTGCGGACGGACGTCTTCTTGGTTGGAGTCTTTTCCTCGGCCTGAGCGGCGGGGGAGACCGGAGTCTTCTTGGCGGGCTCGGGCTTGGCCGTAGCCTTCGGTGCGGCCTTGACCTCAGCGGCCTTCGGCGCCGGCTTGGTCTTTACCTCGGCCTTGGGCTCCTCTTTGGCAGCAGCGGGCTTAGTCTCTGCCTTGGGAGTCGTGGTCTTTGCCGTGGTCTTTTTGGCCGTCGTCGTGCGCTTTCGCGTGGTGGTCTTGGCGGCGGGCTTGGCCTCGACGGATGCCTCGGCCTTGGTCTCGGCGGGCGTCTCCTCGACTTTGGCGGCCGGCTTTGCGGCTGCCTTGGTCGTGGCGGCCTTCGTGGTCGTCGACTTCTTTGCCGTGGTCTTCTTGGCGATCGCAGCCGTCTTCTTGGCAGTGGTCTTGGCCGGTGCCTTGACGGCGGCCTCGGCCTTTACCTCGGAAACGGCCTCGGCCTCGGCGGCCTTCTTGGCAGCTGCGGTTGTGCGCTTGCGCGTGGTCGTTGTCTTGGCAGCGGTGGTCTTGCTCGCAGTGGCCTTCTTAGCCGTCGTCTTACGAGTCGTGGTCTTCTTTGCCGAAGGCTTCGCAGCAGGCTTCACCTCAGGCTCAGGCTCGGGAGTAGCCTCGACCTTCACCTTAGGATCGGTCTTAACGGTCTCAGCTTCAACCGGCTTCTCCTCGGCCTTGGGCTCCTCTGCGGCCACCGGATCAGGTGCAGCCTCAGGCTCGTCGACAACCGCCGCCGGGCGCTCAATCTCCGGGTGCATAAAGAAGTACAGGTCCAGATATTTATCGGCCGAGCGCGTCCAGCTAAAGTCCTGGCTCATGGCCTGCGTGACCAGCTGGTTCCAGGCGTCGCGGTTATCCCAGAACAGACGCGCCGCGCGGAATACCGCATCGCCCATCTCGTCGCCGTTAAAGTTGCTAAACGAGAAGCCCGTGCCCTCGCCGGTAAACTCGTTGTACGGCTGCACGGTGTCCTTCAGGCCACCGGTCTCGCGAACAATCGGCAGCGTGCCGTAGCGCATGGCGATGATCTGCGACAGGCCGCAGGGCTCAAACTTCGAAGGCATCAGGAACATGTCGGCGGCGGCATACATGCGCTGCGACAGCGCCGGATCGAACTCGATGCGTGCGGCCATGGTGCCGGGGTACTTGTCCTGGAAGTAGCGCAGGCCGTCCTCGTAGTCGCGGTCGCCGGTGCCCAGCACCGCCACCTGCACGCCGCCGGACAGGATGCGGTCGAGCGCGTACATGACCAGATCCATGCCCTTCTGGCGCGTCAGGCGCGTGACCATCACCATGAGCGGACGGTCGTCGCGAACCTCGAGGCCCAGTTCCTCCTGCAGCTTGGCCTTGCACACGGCCTTGCCGGAACGGTCCTCCACGGTGTAGTTGGCGGCAATTCGCTTGTCTGTTGCCGGGTCAAAGCCCGCAACGTCAATGCCGTTCAAAATGCCCTGCAGCGCGTAGGAACGCTCGCGCAGTACGCCGTCCAGGCCCTCGCCAAACTCGGGCGTCTGGATCTCGTTGGCATAGGTGGGGCTCACCGTGGTGATGGCGTCGGCATAGCGCAGGGCGCCCAGCATGTAGTTGATGCTGCAGGCGTCGCAACGCAGCTGCGAGGCGGCCGCCGGAATGTGCGCCACACCAAGGATGTCCTCCATCACAGTGTCGCTAAACTGGCCCTGGAAAGCCACGTTGTGGATCGAGAAGACGGTCTTGACGCGATCGTACAGCGGCAGGCCCTGGTAGAACTCGCGCAAAAATACGGGTGCCAGCGCCGTCTGCCAGTCGTTGCAGTGCAGGATGTCGCACTCAAAGCCGGCCGGCAGGTGCTGCAGGCTCTCGGTGATGGCCTTGGAGAAGAACGCAAAGCGCTCGCCGTCGTCAAAGAAGCCGTACGGATAGTCGCGCGCGAAGTAGCGCTCGTTGTCGATGAACATATAGGTGACGCCGTCGTGCTCGAGCTTCTCGAGTCCGCAGTACTCATTGCGCCAGCCCAGGCTCACGTAAAAGTCGGAGAAGTGCTCCATCTGCGACTTGTACTCGTCCTTGATGGTGGCGTACTTGGGCACCATCACGATTACTTCGGCGCCGGCGCGCACAAGCGCCGCAGGCAGCGAGCCCGCCACGTCGCCCAGGCCACCGGTCTTCACAAACGGTGCGCACTCGGCCGAGGCAAACACTATCTGCATCTTTTTGCTGGAATCAGCCATATTGTCTCCCTGTTGCAATTCGAGAATAGCCGCCTGGCGCAAACCGGGCGGCTATTCTACGTGTTACGAGCGATGTTGCGGTGCCAAAGCTAGCTCGCGTTGGTGATATCAGAAGTTAACGGGGCCTTTCCCAGCACCAGGATGTTCTCGGGCGTGCCGCGAAGCTCGGTGTTGGTGGGAACCACGTTGTTCTTGTCCAGGATTGCATTCTCAACGCGGGCGCCGCTCTTGATGACGCAGCTCTGGTTGATGATCGAATTGGTCACCGAGGCGCCTTCCTCAACCACAACGCCGCGCGACAGGATCGAGTTGCGCACGGTGCCCTTGATGATGCAGCCGGCCGAGATGATCGAGTTGCACGCGTGGCTACCGGTCGCATAGCGCGAAGGCGGCACGTCGTGAGCCTTGGTCAGGATCGGGCGCTCGGGATCGAAGAGCTGGTCGGCCACGGTCTGGTCGAGCAGGTCCATGCTGCGGCGATACAGCGACTTCTCGCTAAACACGCCCACGACCTCGCCCTTGTACTCGTAGCTGCACACGTCGATGTTGCCAAAGTCGCCCTGTAGTGCCTCGAGCAGGTCCAGATAGTCGGCGGCCTGGTAGTGGTCGATGATCTCGAGCAGCGTCTCGCGGTTGACGATGCAGCAGTCCATAGACGCGTTGTCGCCATACACGACGCCGGCGCTGACGCCCGTCAGACGGCCGTTCTCGTTGATCTGCAGCTTGGTCTCGTCATCTACGTTGCGCGTGGCCTTGCAGTACACCACGGTCATCTGGGCACCGGAGTTCTCGTGCGCCTCGATGATGGTGTTGAGGTCCATGTTAAAGATGATGTTGGTGCCCATCATCACAACATAGGGCTTGTCCGAGCGCTGGAACAGCGTCTTGTTGGAAATGATGTCGCGCAGCAGGAAGCGCATGCCGCCCTTGGTGGTGCCATACGCGTTGCCGGGCACCATGAACAGGCCGCCCTTCTTGCGGTCCAGGCCCCAGTCCTTGCCCGAGCCCACGTGGTCGATCAGCGAGCGGTAGTTACCCGGCATGACGACACCGACGGTCTTGATGCCGGCATTCATCATGTTGGACAGCGGGAAGTCGATCAGGCGGTAGCGGCCCAAAAACGGAACGGACGCGATGGGACGGTCCTTGAGCAGCACGCTGCCGTAGGTCGAAGAGTAGTTAGCGGTGATATAACCGATGGCCTTGCGATTGATCATCGGATCATTCCCCCTTCCCGATAACGACGTCATTTCCAACGACGGCCGTATCCTTGGTGGTATCGACAGAGCCGAGCTTCACGCCCTCTTCGACCGTGGAGTTCTCGCCCAAAATAGCGCGGCAGATGTGCGCGCCGCTCTTAACGTGCGCACCCGGCAGCAGCACGGAGTCCTCGACCACGGCGCGCTCCTCGATGATGACATCGGTCGAAAGGATCGAGTGGCGAGCGGTACCGTAGATCTTGCAGCCGTTGGAGACCAGGCAGTCGTCCAGGCGACCATCCGGGCCAATGTAGTGCGGCGGACGCGTGGTGATGTTGGACATGATGGGGAAGTGCTTGTCAAACAGATCGAACTCGGGGTTGTTGCCCAGCAGGTCCATCGAGGTCTCGTGGAAGCTGGCGATGGTGCCGACGTCCTTCCAAAAGCCGTGGAACTCGTAGCTGTACAGGCGCTTGCCCTCGCCGATCAGCTTGGGGATGATGTCCTTGCCAAAGTCGTGGCTCGAGCGCTGGTCCAGAGCGTCCTCCTCGAGCGCCTCGATCAGCACGTCGGCCGAGAAGATGTAGATGCCCATGGACGCGAGATTCGAATCGGGCTTATCGGGCTTCTCGGTGAACTTGGTGATGCGGCCGTCCTCGGGGTCGGTGGTCAGGATGCCAAAGCGGCTGGCCTCCTCCCACGGCACGGGCATAACGCTTACCGTGAGGTCGGCGTTGTTCTCAATGTGCGTCTTGAGCATCTTGCGGTAGTCCATGCGATACAGGTGATCGCCCGAAAGAATCAGGACGTACTTGGGGTCGTTGGCCTTGATGTAGTCGAGGTTCTGCGTAATGGCGTCGGCCGTGCCCGCATACCAGGCGCCGCCGGTCTGCGTCTCGTACGGCGGCAGGATCGACACGCCGCCGTCGCGGCTGTCAAGATCCCACGCCTCGCCGGAGCCCACATAGGCATGCAGCAGGTAGGGGCGATACTGCGTCAGAACACCCACCGTGTCGATGCCCGAGTTGGAGCAGTTGGAGAGCGAAAAGTCGATTATGCGGAACTTGCCACCAAAGCTAACCGCCGGCTTAGCGATCTTTTGGGTGAGTGCCCCCAATCGGCTGCCCTGTCCTCCTGCGAGGAGCATCGCGATGCATTCTTTCTTACTCATCGATTTCTCCTTCTGTCATCGATGTTCCTAAACCCATTAGCGACGGACGCGACGCTCGGTCGCGCCCGTCGAGTAATGCCGTGCTGGCATAGGGGAGCTCGCGGCCTTTAAGCGTGCCAGATCTCGTCGCGGTACTCGCGAATGGTGCGGTCGCTCGAGAACCAGCCGCTCGAGCCGGTGTTGAGCAGGGCCTTGCGGTTCCAGGTCTCCTGGTCGCCGTAGCTGTTCGTGAGCTTCTCCCAGGCGTCGACGTAGCTGCGGAAGTCGGCCATAACCAGGTCGGGGTCGTTGTTGTTCATGAGCTCGTTGTAGATGCTCTCGAAGTTGCCCGAAAGGCCCGCAAAGGTGTTGTCCTTGAGCTCGTCCATTACGCGGCCCAGGCGCTCGCGGTCGCCGTTGAGCGTATCCCACGCAAAGTAGCTGTTGGATGCCCAGAGCTGCTCGACCTCGGGAGCGGTCAGGCCAAAGATGGCCTCGTTCTCGCGGCCGGCCAGGTCGGCGATCTCGATGTTGGCGCCGTCGAGGGTGCCCAGCGTGATGGCGCCGTTCATCATGAGCTTCATGTTGGACGTGCCCGAGGCCTCCTTGCCGGCCGTGGAGATCTGCTCCGAGATCTCGGCGGCAGGGTAGATGAGCTGAGCGTTACTCACGCGGAAGTTGGGGATAAAGCAGACCTTCATGACCTCGTTGACGCGCGGGTCGTTGTTGATGACGTCGGCCACGGAGTTAATGAGGCGGATGGTCTCCTTGGCAAAGGTGTAGCTCGATGCAGCCTTGCCGCTAAAGATGAAGGTCGTCGGCGTCACATGGAAGTTGGGATCGGCGATGCGACGGTTGTAGATGTCCATCACCTTCATGATGTTCATGAGCTGGCGCTTATAGGCATGGAAGCGCTTTACCTGAACATCGAAGACGGTGTTGGGGTCAATAACCAGACCGGTCTCGGCCTTGACGTAAGCGGCCAGGCGCTCCTTGTTGGCGCGCTTGGAGGCACCCACGGCCTTCAGGAACTCGGTGTCGTCCTTAAACTCCTTGAGCTTCTCCAACTCAAAGGCGTCTTTAAGCCAGCCATCGCCAATGGCCTCGGTCACGAGCTTGGCGTAGGTGGGGTTGGCCTCGGCAAAGAAGCGACGGTGCGAGATACCGTTGGTCTTGTTGTTGAACTTCTCGGGCGTTAAGGCATAGAAGTCCTTGAGCACGATGTTCTTGATGATGTCGGAGTGAATCTTGGCCACGCCGTTGACGCTGTGGCTGCAGATCACGGACAGGTTGGCCATGCGAATCTCGCCGTCCCACAGGATGGCGGTCTGGCGCAGACGCTCCTGCCAGCCCTCCTGCGTGGTGTCGAACGACTCGTGCCAACGGCGGCTGATCTCGTCGATGATCTGGTACACGCGGGGGAGGAGCTTGGAGAACGTGCCGATGGGCCACTTCTCCAGAGCCTCGGGCAGGATGGTGTGGTTGGTGTAGCTCACGACCTGCGTCACGATGTTCCAGGCGTCATCCCACTCGAGCTTCTTCTCGTCGATGAGGATGCGCATGAGCTCGGGGCCGCACATGGCAGGGTGGGTATCGTTGGTATGGATGGCCACAAACTGCGGCAGCAGCTCCCAGTTTGCGCCGTGCTCCTTCTCAAAGGTGTCGAGCAGGCTGTAGATGCCGGCCGAGACAAACAGGTACTCCTGCTTCAGGCGCAGCAGACGGCCGTGCTCGCCGGCGTCGTTGGGGTAGAGGATGGCGCTGATGGCCTCGGCCTCGGCGCGCTCGGCATCTGCCAGGGCGTAGTCGCCGCGGTTGAAAGCCTCCAGATCGAAGTGCTCCTCGACCGGCTCAGCGGCCCAGACGCGCAGCTTGTTGACGGTCTCGCCAGCATAGCCCACAACGGGGATGTCATAGGGAACGGCAAGGATGTCCTGCGTGTCCACCGTGCGGTAGAACGTGCGGCCGTTCTCCTCAAAGCCCTCGACGCGGCCACCAAACTTGATGGTCACGGCCTTGTCCTGACGGCGGACCTCCCAGGGATAGCCATGGGTGAGCCACTCGTCGGTAGCCTCGACCTGGCTGCCGTTGACGATCTCCTGCTTAAACAGGCCGTAGCGGTAGCGCATGCCGTTGCCGTAGCCGGCGATGCCCTCGGCTGCCATGGAATCCAGGAAGCATGCGGCAAGACGGCCCAGACCACCGTTGCCCAGAGCCGGATCGGGCTCCTGGTTCTCAATGACGGACAGATCGAAGCCCATGTCGTCGAGCGCCTCGGCGACCATGTCGCGCACGCCAAAGTTGAGCAGGTAGTTGTCGAGCAGGCGGCCGATCAAAAACTCGATCGAGAAGTAGTACACGCGCTTTTTGCCCTCGGCGGTGGCGCGGGCGTCGCTCTTGGTGGCAACGGTGCGTGCCTTCTCGGCCACGAGCTTGGCCAGGGCGTTAAAGCGGTCGAGGTCGCTGGCGGCCTCGACGCTCTTGCCGCTGATGCTCATGACGGCATCGCGATAGAGCTCGGTAAACTCCTGCTTGTTGTCGAAGATCTTATTCATACGTTCCTTCCCCCGGGGATGTTTCTCCCGGAACGGTTATGACATGTATCCTACGCCCCCGTGGGACGGGTAATTACAGTGGTAACGCCTTTGTTACGCTTTCTTGGCAGAAGCCTTAACAGCGGCTGCCTTGGCCTTGGGAGCAGCCTTTTTGGTGGCTGCCTTTTTGGCCGTGGTGGATTTGGCCGAAGCCTTGGCAGCGGGCTTGGCAGCCTTCGCCTTGGCCGGAGCCTTCTTTGCAGCCGCGGCCTTGGGCTTCACCGAGGACGTACGCTTACGCGTGGCCTTCTTGGGCTCCTCGACCACGGGCGGCTTGTAGCTGCTGGGACCGCGGCGCTTAAGCACCACGCCTGCCAGGCCGGGCACCTTCATCTCAATGGAGTCCATCTGCCCGTTCCAGGGATAGGGCTCGCTCGAGCAAGTGTAGGGCTCCTCACCGGCGTATCCGCTGCCACCAAACTCGGGACGGTCGGAATCGAAGATGACCTCCCAGTCACCCTCGCGCGGCACACCTACGCGGAAGCTCTCGTAGCTCGCCGGATCAAAGTTGATCAGGATCACCAGGTCGTCATCGACGTCCTCGCCCTGGCGCACAAAGCTCACGATGGACTGCTTAGAGTTATCCGCGTCAATCCAGGTAAAGCCGTCGTCGGTGTAGCCGCGCTCGTACAGGGCGGGCTCGGCGGTGTACAGGTGGTTGAGCGCCTTGATAAACGCCTGATGATGACGGTGGGTCTCGTACTCCTCGGTCAGGAACCACTGAATGGACTCGTAATAGCGCCACTCAATAAACTGGCCGATCTCGTTGCCCATAAAGTTGAGCTTGGCGCCGGGGTGCGTCATCTGGTAGAAGGCCAGCGTGCGCAGACCGGCAAACTGGCGCCACCAGTCGCCCGGCATGCGGCCGATCAGCGAGCACTTGCCGTGCACGACCTCGTCGTGGCTCAGCGGGCAGATGAAGTTCTCGGTAAAGGCGTACATGATGGAGAACGTGAGCAGCCCGTGGTTGCCGGGGCGCCACGGAAAATCGGTCTGCATGTAGTGCAGGGTGTCGTTCATCCAGCCCATGTCCCACTTGTAGTGGAAGCCCAGGCCGCCGTCCTGCGGCGGATAGGTCACGAGCGGCCACGCGGTGGACTCCTCGGCCATCATCATCACGTCGGGGTAGTGCGCCTCCACGGCGCAGTTGACCTGGCGAATGAACGCGCTGGCGTCCAGGTCCTCCTCGGTACCGTACTTGTTGAACTTCTTTTGCCCCGGATCGTCGATGCCAAAGTTGAGGTACAGCATGCTGGACACGCCGTCCATGCGGATGCCATCCACGTGGAAGTTCTCGAGCCAGTACAGCACGTTGGAGACCAGGAAGGAGCGGACCTCGCCGCGGGCGAAGTCGAACTTGTGCGTACCCCAGTTGGGGTGAATCTCGTGCTCAAACAGCATGTGGCCGTTAAAGGTGGCAAGACCGTGGGAGTCGGCACAAAAGCCGCCGGGCACCCAGTCCATGATCACGCCGATGCCCGCCTTGTGGCACGCATCGATAAAGTGCATGAGCTGCTGTGGGTTACCGTAGCGCGACGTGGCGGCATAGTAGCCGGTCGTCTGGTAGCCCCAGGAGCCGTCGAAGGGATGCTCCATAAGCGGCATGACCTCGATATGCGTATAGCCCATGTCGCGCACGTAGTCCACGAGCTCCACCGACAGGTCGTCGTAGGTGTAAAACTCGCCGCGCTGCGCGGGGAAGGGATCCATGGGGCCGGGGTAGTTGCCGTACTCGTCCGGCTCGCCCTGCGGCGCGTCGCCGTGGCGCTTCCACGAGCCAATATGCACCTCGTAGATGTTAAGGGGCTGCGACATGTGGTTGTGGCCGGCGCGGCGCTTGAGCCACGCGGCGTCGTTCCACTGGTAGCCATCGAGGGTCCACAGTACGCTCGCGGTACCCGGAGGGCACTCGGCCTTAAAGGCGTATGGATCGGCCTTGTAGAGCTTCTCGCCCTCGTTGGTCTCGATGAGATATTTATAGAGCTGGCCCTGCTCGGCCCCAGGAATAAAGCCTTCCCAAATAGCGCTCGTATGCACGGGCACCAGCGGATTGGCTTCCTCATCCCAGTCGTTAAATTCGCCAATGACATGGACACTCTTTACGTCGGGCGCCCAAACGCAAAAGCGCCAGCCGCGCGTACGGTTCTGCGTGTCGGGATGCGCGCCCATCTTTTCCCAGCTGCGCTCCCACATTCCAATGCCAAACAGGTAGACATCGTCCTTGGAGAGCTCCGGTGCGTGCGGAGCCGGTTTGCGGGTTGCGGGCTTTTTAGCCGTTGGCTTTAGCTTTGTATCGCTCACGTTTGATCCCATCATGACGCGGCAGCGTGTTGCCTTGGTGACTAGATGCGAAAGGTCCAAGGCTGCACGAATCGAAGGGACGGCGAAGTTTCTGTGATTCGTTCCACCTCGCGTGCTCGGTGGAACTTTCGGCAGAAACTACGATAACACCTGTGCGTTAGTTTTATGGACGAAAGCGGATTTGCGGGGGCGTTCAATCGGTAAGTGACATGTTTATACCACTGGCAGAATTGCCGTGGTAAAACTCTTGACAGTTTTACCAATTTGGGTTTCAAAATTATTTGGCTGACGTTTGGTAAAACGTTTTTAGCAGGTTGTTTACCATTTGACATCGAAAGGTTCGTATATGTCCCATACCGCCGCTCCCAAGGTTGCTTTTATTTTCGATTGCGATGGCACGTTGGTTAACAGCACCCCCGTCTGGGCCTATGCCCAGCCCGAGTTATTGCACCGTCACGGGATTGACGTGACCGTGGATGACTTTGCCCAATTTGAGCACCTGTCGCTGGAGGACGAGTGCCAGGCCTACCACGAAACGTGGGGCATTGGCGCGAACGGCGAGGAGTTGTATCGCGAGCTGAGCGAGATTTTGATTGATGGGTACTCCAAAGTGCCGCCGCGCGAGGGGCTCCTTGCATTCTTGGAGCAGGTAAAGGCGGCGGCCATTGCCATGTGCGTGGCTACGTCCACGCCGGCCGAGCTGGTTAAGTCTGCGCTAGCAGGTGCCGGGCTCGACGCGTACATGGAGTTTGTGACCACCACGGGTGAGGCGGGACGCTCCAAGCAGTTCCCCGATGTATACGAACTGGCGCTGCGCCGCCTGGAGGAGCGCCATGGGCACAAGTTTGAGCGCGCGTGGGTGTTTGAGGACGCGGTCTTTGGCCTTAAGAGCTCTGGGGTCGCTGGCTTTGAGCGCGTAGGCATCTATGACCCGCACGGCCGCATGAAGCGCGATGATGTACGCGCCAACTGCGATATCTTTATCGACAGCTACGAGGAGCTTGATCTGGCCCGCGTGCTTTCGTTTGAGAGATAGGCGAGGGTTGTGGCTTGCAAGGTATTAGTGGTCTGCGGCTCGCCCGTGGTGGCGAGCGCGGATCTGTTGCGTAGGCTAGCAGGGGAGTGCGACCACATTGTCGCCGTGGACCGCGGGCTCGATGCGCTTCTGGGCGCGGGACTGGGCTGCGACGTCTATGTTGGTGACGCCGACACGGTAAGCGATGAGGGCCGAGCGCTAGTCGATGCCGCCGAGGACTTTGAAGTTGAGCGCCACGATCCGAACAAGGACTATACCGATCTTGCACTGGCTCTCTGTTCCGTCCGCCGCCGCTGGCCGGGTGCCGAAGTGGTTGCGACTTGCGCCACCGGCGGCCGCCCGGACATGGCCCTGTCTGTGTTAGGGCTACTGGCAGGCTATACGGATGCCCCCGTCTGGATCGAAGAAGACGAAGTGACGGCCAGAATCCTGCACCAGGACGAGACCTGGACCATCGAGGGCGCCGAGGGCAAAACCTTCTCCATCATCGCCATCGCTCCCAACACCAAGGTAAGCGAACACGGTCTAGAGTGGGAGCTAGATCACAGCCCCCTAGGCCTCTTGGCCGATACGGGCATCTCTAATGTCGTCCGGAAAACAGCCAAGATCCAAGTCCACCAAGGCGTCGCGATCGCCTACCTCTACAAGTAAGGCATCGCCGCGTGAGGGTTTTCCTGGGACGGTGGGTTAATTGACTGATTTTGCCGAAGTCAAAATCAGTCAATTCAGCCCCGTCCCAGGAAAACCCGTAAGTGTGAGAATCAACCCAAAAAACTTCTTGCATCCCCGAAGATCTTCCCCTATAGTACTACCTCGTCACGGGGGCGTAGCTCAGCTGGGAGAGCGCTTGACTGGCAGTCAAGAGGTCAGGGGTTCGATTCCCCTCGTCTCCACCATCGTGAATGCAAGGCCACTCAATTGAGTGGCCTTTTTATTTCTAAACTCTCAGTCTCCTATCTGGGGATTGGCTTCCGTTGTGCGTGTTCGAAACCACCACATCGATGCCTGCCTCCAAGTGGGAGATTATGCTTCGACGTCCTGTCTACTCCAAAAAGTTCATAACCAGAGAGATCATAGATTCCTTTTCTTCAGGTCTCGACTCAGCAATCATGAGCGCGACAGCAACAAGCGTGCTGTCTGCGATTCGTTTGTCTAAGCCGCGAAAAAGCAGTCCGTTGCGATCTAGATAGTAGAGAAAGAGGCTGCATCCGATTCGCTTGTTTCCATCGAGAAATGAATGGTTCTTGATGATGAGGTACAACACATTTGCTGCTTTTTCCTGTACGGATCGATAAAGGTCTTGGCCACCAAACGACTGGTTGATTACCGAGATACTGCTGCGGAAGGACTCATCTTTTTCTACGCCAAACAGGTCGCTCGTAAATCGGCTGCGCATTTGGGCTATTAATCTCATACATAGCTCGTATTCGAGTGTGTATACCCCAGTTTGTCCCTTGGGCCGATCAATGGATTCACGATCGTACTCATCGAGCAGTTTAAAGACATCTATATAGCTCTCAACGATATCGAGTATCTCACGAGAGCCGAGGTCCTCGGGTAGACGTTCGATAATCTGAGCGACTGTCCCTAGTTGCTCGAGTCTACGTTCGTTTTCAACGTGTCCTTGAATAATAAACTTGTTGAGCACATTGGTTGCCCAGCGACGGAATTCAACACCGCGTTGAGATTTAACGCGGTATCCAATGGACAATATCGTGTCTAAGCTGTAATGATCAGTTTGATATCTTTTGCCGTCAGCAGCAGTTGTCGCAAATTTTGCGACAACTGAATCATCGTCGCTTAATTCCTCTTTTAAAGCGTTGTTGATATGCTTGCCGATTGTTTTGACATCCCTATCAAACAGCGCTGCCATCTCATTTCGGGTCAGCCATACAGTTTCGCTTCCTTTGTCAATCACAACAGGAATCGTGACCTCTCGGTCGTTGGATTCAAATAGAACAATCTGATTTCCATTCATTTTCGCGCTCCACATCAATCCATTGGGCACATGCATGTTCAATTCGATACTCGATTGTCTGCCGAACTTTATGGGTGCCGGCCAGCAGGGGCGCGTACCTGCCTAAGGGCTCTGAGTGACGGTCTCTGTGAATAAAGCATCCATCTCGCCGATACGTACCATTGGGGGCCTCCGTACCGGCTCACGTTGCCCGTATACCTTTGGCCCTATTTTATCAGATATAGAACGCATGTTCTATATCTATTCCCCTCTATTTTCCGAGAGCCTCGTACTGGGAGACGGAATCGTCAACCTCGCCCGATAAACCTTACGCCCACATCTAGCTGCATCCCAAAAGTTGCCCAACAATCTGCCTCAAAATGCATTGACTCTGTAGCCAGGCGTGTCTATTGTGCAATGAGCATCTTCGCAATGCGACGCCCACGCCAACACCCGCAAAAAGTTGCGCAATTACCTTCCCGGTTTTGTACAAAGTTTGTTAGCCAAGCATAATAGTTTGAGCAATTCACGCCGCCAGCAATACAACTCGGGCAGTGATCGTCAGCCCACACACCCCCATAAACCTGCGGCAATGCGTGCAAGGCAGCGCGATATCCCCCATAACTACGGCAAATAAACAATATGTTGCTCAACACGCCCCAAAACGTATGGGCCACCTGCTGTGCTAGGATAGCTAACGTTACATGGGTTCAACTGTGCTCACGGCTCCAGCAAGCCGCAAAGCACAGGGTCGATCGGCATCCGGCCGTAACGGCGGTGCCAGAAAAACCACGAGCTCCAATAGCGTCGTCGTGCATATCGCATCGAATGACTTTGTTCTTGTCTATGTGCAGTTTTTCATTCGATTCGACATTTCATGACAAATCGCAGCAGTCCTACAGCTGTTTGCGTGCGGTCCAGTTTTGTACCCGCTTGACTGGGCTGCACGCAGTCAGCTGGGGACGCGGTCTTTTTGCGATACACGTCCGTGTCCCTAGCGGCTGCGTTCACACATACCGTTCACGGTGGGGCAGAGCCACGTGCTTGTCTAACTGGGCTCAGGGTTTGAATATGGAGCGCCTTCGCGCACAAGCGCCCTGGCGAAGCCATACCCAAACCCCGTGAGCCACACGTAAGACAGTAAGGGGGTGGTGCTCGTGTGGTATGTGATTCAGGTCATTAACGGTCGCGAAGACGTAATGCGCGAGCGCATCGAGCGCATGGTACCGGCTGGCGCCATGCAGGAGCTCTTTTATCCCAAATTTCAAACCGAGATCAAGGTTCACGGCGAATGGGTTAACACGACCAAGCCGCTCTTTCCCGGTTATCTTATCTGCGATACGGCAGATCCCCGCACCGTGCAACAGTATCTGCTGCGCATGGACGACTTTGCCCGGGTGCTATCCCAGGACGGTCAGTTTGTGCCGCTGGCAAAAGAAGAGACCCAGCTCATTGGCAGTTTTACGCATAAGGGAGACCGCGTAGTGCCCATGAGCGAGGCCTTAAAGGACGGCGATCAGGTCGTAGTAACGGCAGGTCCGCTGCTGGGCCACGAAGGCCTTATCAAAACCATTAATAGACGTAAGAGCACTGCTTATTTGGAGCTCGACTTATGCGGTCGACGCGTAGCTACCCGCGTTGGCCTTGCGGTGCTTTCAGCCGAGCAGCGCGCAATGCGAAACCTTAAAAAGGCGATCGCTTAAGTACAGGTGACGCTTTAACGGGACAGGGAGGATCCCCGGGGGCGGGGACGTAGTTTTGAAGGAAATAGTGGAAGATAATCAAATGGGGGATTCAGCAACTGCTGCTGTAACGTGTGAGAGCAGGCGCGAGGCTGCCAAGCTCCATAATGTGGGAAAACACGAACCGAAGTTTACCGAGAACGGTATTCCGGCGGATGTGCTGGAGAAGCTACTACCCGGTAATGACATTGTTGAATTGGAAAAGCCTGTCGTTAATGGCGGGTTGTTCTATCGCTTTATTAAACGATCCTTTGACGTTGTTTCCTGCGGTTGTGCCTTAATTGTTCTCGCCATACCCATGGCAGTCATTGCGGTCAAGATTAAAACTGAATCCGAGGGCCCCGTTATTTACGCCCAGCGTCGTGTTGGTAAAGACGGCAAGGTTTTTAGCATCTATAAATTCCGCAGCATGTATACCGATGCGGAGTCTCGAGGCGCTCAGTGGGCGCAGGACGAAGATCCGCGTGTCACGCCTTTCGGCAAGGTTATGCGCAAGACGCGCCTGGACGAGATTCCACAGTTCTGGAATGTCTTTAAGGGCGATATGAGCCTAATCGGCCCCCGCCCCGAGCGTCCCGCGTTTTGCGAAGAGTTCGAGAAGCGTATTCATGGCTGGCATTACCGCACCATGGTGCGTCCGGGCATTTCTGGCCTTGCCCAGGTTACAGGTGGCTACGATCTACTTCCCAGTGAGAAGGTCATGTTTGACCTCCAGTACATCAAAACAAGAAACATCAAGATGGACGTAGTGATTATGCTCAAAACGCTTGGCGTTGTGAGCACTGGCGACGGCGCGCGCTAATGAAGATACTTGTCGTTTGCCAGCACTATTGGCCGGAGCCCTTTAACACTTCTGATGTATGTGAGGAACTTGTTAAAAGAGGGCATAGCGTCTCTGTTATCACCGGTCTGGCGAATACTGGAATGCCCAACTCTGACATTCCAGAAGAGTATAAAAGTGGACATAAGCAGATTGAGCATCATAATGGCGTGACCATTTATCGCGCCAACTTGCAACCTAGAAAAACCGGTGCGCTCAATCGCGTAAAGAACTATATCTCTTTTTGGCATAACGCAAATCGGCTTGCTCGAAAGCTTAATGAAGAATTCGATGTTGTCTTAGGATATCAGTTTTCACCCGTTATGCAGGTAGATCCCGGTCTTGTCTACGCTCGCAAGCATCATAAAAAGATGCTGTTGTATTGCTTTGATTTGTGGCCCGTGAGTCTTACGGCTGGCGGTTTTTCAGAGAACTCGTTGCCCTACAAATGGATGGCGGCCGTCTCAAAAAGGATTTATAGGAAAGCTGATCGTATTGCTGTTACCTCGCCTTTGTTTGACGAGTACTTTTCAAACAGCCTTGGAATTAATCGTGAGCCCTCGTCATACTTGCCCCAATACGCTGACGATGCTTTTTCTGACTGCGCCAAGTGCTCCTGCGAAGGCTATGACTCATCGAAAGTCAATTTAACATTTGCCGGTAATGTGGGACAAACACAGTCCGTTATAACCATTGTCGAAGCCGCCAGCATTACTCAGAAAGATCAGAACCTCGTTTTTCATATTGTTGGGTCTGGGTCGCGCTTGGAGCAATGTAAATCGAGAGCTTCGGAACTAGGCCTAGATAACATTGTATTCCACGGCCGCAAGCCAATTGAGGATATGCCCAAATATTACGGTGCCTCCGATGCAATGGTTGTCACTTTTGAAGACAGCCCCATGGCCACGTACACCCTTCCTCGAAAAGTAACAACTTATATGGCCGCTGGAAAACCGATTTTGGCAGCGCTTTCTGGTGAAACCAAACGAGTAATTGATGAGGCCAAATGCGGTTTCTGCTGCGATATCGAAGATGCCGAAGGCCTTGCACGAATTGCCTCGCAATTTGCTGGACTTTCCGACACGGGGCAGCTTGGCTATAACGCAAAAGCTTATTACGAACGCTATTTCACGAAGAAGCTGTTCTTCGACAAGCTCGAAAAATTACTTACTCAACTAGTGGAGGATTAATTTATGACAGGCACTTCCGCATTCAAAGACAAGACCCTCATGATCACGGGCGGCACCGGCTCGTTCGGCAACACCGTGCTCAAGCACTTCATGAACACCGACCTGGCGGAGATCCGCATCTTCTCGCGCGACGAGAAGAAGCAGGACGACATGCGCCACCGCCTGCAGGAGAAGTCCCCCGAGCTCGCCTCCAAGGTCCGCTTCTTCATCGGCGACGTCCGCAACGCCCAGAGCGTGCGCGACGCCATGCACGGCGTGGACTACATCTTCCACGCCGCCGCCCTCAAGCAGGTGCCCTCCTGCGAGTTCTTCCCCATGGAGGCCGTCCGCACCAACGTCATCGGCACGGACAACGTCCTGCACGCCGCGATCGAGGAGGGCGTCGACCGCGTCGTGTGCCTGTCCACCGACAAGGCCGCCTACCCCATCAACGCCATGGGCAAGTCCAAGGCCATGATGGAGTCCATCATCTACGCCAACGCCCGCAACGGCGCCGGCCGCACCACCACCTGCTGCACCCGCTACGGCAACGTCATGTGCTCGCGCGGCTCGGTCATCCCGCTGTTCATCGACCGCATCCGAAAAGGGGAGCCGCTCACGGTCACCGACCCCAACATGACCCGCTTCCTCATGAACCTGGACGAGGCCGTGGACCTGGTGCAGTTCGCGTTCGAGCACGCCAACCCCGGCGACCTGTTCATCCAGAAGGCCCCTGCCTCCACCATCGGCGACCTCGCCGAGGCCGTGCAGGAGGTCTTCGGCCGCGTGGGCACCCAGGTGATCGGCACCCGCCACGGCGAGAAGCTCTACGAGACCCTCATGACCCGCGAGGAGCGACTGCGCGCCGAGGACATGGGCGGCTACTACCGCGTGTCCTGCGACTCGCGCGACCTGAACTACGACAAGTTCGTCGTGGACGGCGAGGTGGAGACCCAGGCAGACGAGTCCTACACAAGCCACAACACCGAGAGGCTCGACGTGGAGGGCACCATCGCCAAGATCAAGACCGCCGAGTACGTGCAGCTGGCCCTGGAGGGCCGCGAGCACGAGGCGGTGCAGTAGGGTGCGCGTCCTCGTCACCGGCGCCAGGGGCTTCGTCGGCAGGAACCTCTGCTGCGCGCTGAAGAACATAAGGGACGGCAAGGACCGCCGTGCGAAATACCAGTCACTCCTTCCCCTCGAGGTCATGGAGTACGACATCGACTCGACGCCCGCCGAGCTGGAGGACTTCTGCTCCCGCGCCGACTTCGTCTTCAACCTGGCCGGCGTCAACCGCCCAAAGGACCAGTCCGAGTTCATGGAGGGCAACTTCGGGTTCGCCTCCACGCTGTTGGACACCCTCGAGCGCCACGGGAATAAGTGCCCCGTCATGCTCTCCAGCTCCGCGCAGGCGAGCCTGTCGGGCCGCTTCGAGGGCTCCGTATACGGCGAGTCGAAGCTGGCGGGGGAGGGCCTGTTCCGCGAGTACTCGGAGCGCACCGGGGCGCCGGTGCTCATCTACCGCTTCCCCAACCTCTACGGCAAGTGGTGCCGCCCCCGATACAACTCCGCCGTGGCCACCTTCTGCGACGCCATCGCCAACGGCCGCCCCTACACCGTCAACGACCCCTCCGTGGAGCTGGAGCTCCTCTACATCGACGACCTGGTCGGCGAGATGCTGGGCGCGCTGCTCGGCGGGGAGCACCGCTGCGGCTACGAGGGGCTCGTGAGGGTAGAGGGTGACGAGTTCTGCTACGTCCCGGAAACTGACGTCAAGTCGCTAGGCGAGATCGTCTACCTTCTCGACTGCTTCCGCGACAGCCGCGAGACGCTGTCGGTGCCCGACCTTTCGGAGGGCTCCTTCTCCAAGAAGCTCTGGAGCACGTTCCTGTCCTACTACGAGCCGGGCAACTTCGCCTACGGCCTCAAGCCCAACGTGGACGACCGCGGCTCGTTCACGGAGTTCCTGCGCACGCCCGAGCGCGGCCAGGTCTCCATCAACGTCTCGAGGCCCGGCATTACCAAGGGCAACCATTGGCATATGAGCAAGTGGGAGAAGTTCCTGGTGGTCTCCGGCACCGCGAGCATCAAGCTAAGGAAAGTGGGGGAGGACTCCGACGGAAACCCGTTCCCCGTCGACGAGTACACCGTCTCCGGTTCCGACATGCGAGCCGTGGAGATGATTCCCGGCTACACGCACTCCATCACCAACCTGTCCGACACCGAGGACCTCGTGACGGTCATGTGGGCCAACGAGCCCTTCGACCCCGAGAATCCAGATACATTTTTCGAAGTTGTTTAAAATGAACTTTGCTAGGCGGTTCTTGTCGGTTAGGCTGGATTGGCTGTTAATTGGGACTTTCGTCGGATTCTCAATTTGCCTCAATAGCTGCAGCGCCGTTTCAACATTGATAGGCTTTTCGTCGCTATGCCTACCGTTTGCTCTGATATCGTGTTTTCTTCTGCTGACGCTTTCTGACGCGGATAAGAACAATACGGCGTTAACGATCGGTGCGCTTGTCTTTACGATTCCTGTCTTGCTTTCTGCTATCGGCAATTTTAGTAGTTCAAATGTCATGAATTCCTTGACATTAATGGTTTGTATCCTTTTAGCCTACCTTTGTGTCAGGAAGGTAGGGCCTCTTCATCTCTGCCATATTTTTGTCTGGCTTATGTGCGCCACCTCTTGTGTGTCTCTATTGGTTTGGATTGCAACAAATTGGTTGGGGATAAACTTACCGTTCCCCGTGTTTGAAAACGTCAACGGTGTTCATTACAAAACCATCTTCATTGTCTCTCAGTTTGCTGAGGCGTATATCGACGCAAGCAAGAGTATGGGTTTTTTCTGGGAAAGCGGTATTTTTGCTTCTTATCTACTCCTTGCGATTTCCGTTGAGTTCATTGTTAATAAAAAAGCATCAAAAGTTAGATTGGCCTTGTTGGTCGTAACGTTGTTCACAACAGGATCTACAGCTGGCTATCTTCTTCTTCCACTTGCCCTTGCCGTTGGATTACTGAAAAACGGGGGTCGAGGTCGTGTGGCAATCGCGATTGGAATTGCCATCCTCGTTTTATGGGCTTTTACGAATTACTCCACAATTCTTAACTTGCTTATGCAGATTGACCCTTCATTATTTTGGAAGCTGGGGGATGCTGACGCCGTCACAAAGCTCACGAGGCTTCAGTCTCCTGGTGTGTGCTGGAGCCTATTTTCCTCAAGCCCCGTTTTGGGATTAGGTTACGGAGATGCCCTGGAGGCCTATTCTGCCATTGCAGCGGGCTCCCCAACCATTGATTCTTTGACGACAACGAGCTTCTTTCAACTTGCCGCGTTCGGTGTCTCTGGTTTCGCGATGTGGGGGGTTACGTTATACGCCCTTATCGGAACTCGGCGTCTTCCTCTATCCGCAGGCATTATGCTCGCTTTGCTGTTCGTTTTAGTCATCAACAAAGAACCGCATACCGCTTCGGCCATGACTTATATATTGGTATTTTCCTTCCTCTCCCTCTCTAACGAGAGTTCGGAACGCTCTTCCGTTAAATGCTATGGGGGCGCCCATGAAATATAATCTTAAACTAAGCGTTGCGGCAAACGCGTGCATCAAAGTTCTTGCCTTAATTGTATCTTTAATTTCGACGCCCATTATGATGTCGTTCTTCTCGAACGATGCAGTTCTCGGCGCTTGGTTTACCGTTCTCTCTGTGTTGAACTGGATTTCTTTTTTGATTTCGGAATTGGCAACGGACTTCGTAACGATTTGACTTACGCGTTGAATAAAGGTGACTCCGAAAGGGCCCGCGTCGTAATTTCATCGTCGGTTATTTTCCTTGGCGCGATCGTGATCGCGCTGATTCCCCTTGGCGTGGCGGTCTCTGCCTTCGTTCCCTGGAACTCTGTCTTCTCCGTTGGGGATAGTGAAATCTGCAGAAGTGATCTTACCGCATGTATGATTGTCGTCATCGCAGGTACTTTGCTTCAGCTCGTTCTTAAGCTCGTGAACTCTCTGTTTTACGCTGTCCAGCGCAACGCTGCTCCGGCGCTTCTCCTTCTTATCTCCAACTGTCTAATCCTTGTCGCCATAGCTTTCCCACCTCCCCTGGCGGGGGCTGGTGAGCGGTTCATGTACATGTGTGTAGTCGAGATAATCGCCCTATCGGTTCCGCTGGTCGCCGCTGGTTTTGTAATTTTCGCCACCGAACTCAAGGGCTATACACCGAGATTAAAGGACGTAAGGACAGATTACTTCCGTTCGCTTGGCTCGCTCGGCATTCAATTCTTCGTTATTCAGATTGCTCTGCTCTTCGTGTCGTCGACCAACGAGCTCTTCATCGGTTCTCTCTGCGGCTCCGATAGCGTCGTTCCTTACTCTGTGGCTTATAGGGTTTTCAATCTTATTCTTGTCTTTTTCGGAGTCATGGCTCAGCCCATCTGGTCCGACATGGCGAGTTCCTTTGCGTCGGGGAATAGACGCAGACTCCTCTCCGTGCATAGAAAGTATTTGGGGCTCTCGGCAATCGCATCCGCGGGAACGGTCGTTATCGGCCTGCTTATCAATTCCATACTTAGCATATGGCTAAAAGAACAGGCGCCGACCCTCACGCTTTACGAGTCCTTTTCACTCATCTTTCTCGTCATCGCGACTGTGTTAACCAATTCTGAGACGTGCCTCGGTAACGCCACGAATCGCTTGAGACCTCAGGTTATTTTCTATTGCCTCGGTGCCATCGCAAAATATCCAGTTTCAGCGATCCTGTCCATGTATGTGACCAGTTGGGCCTCGGTTGTATACGCTAACGGTCTTGTGCTCGTTCCTGTCCTGATTGCTCAACATATTGCAAACCGCTGGCTTACCGCGGGCAGTGAGGAGAGTCCCGTTGAAGAAAAGTAAAAATTTAGAAACGTTATACTTTATCGGCGGATTATTTCCACGCGAGCGTGAAGATGAAATCAGACGTCTTACGAAGTCCGGTCTTCAAAGCGCCGCGAATAATCTTCAGTGGAAGTTTGTTAAAGGTTACGATTCATGCCTTGGTACTGAAAACGTCCACCTTATAAACTCGGAATACGTCGGTTCCTTCCCTAAGAGGTACTCCGGCATTTTCGTTCCACGATATAGCTTCCGGCATTCCGAAATTTCTGGTGAAGATGTTGGGCCTGGCTTCGTTAACCTACCGGTCTTAAAAGAGTTCTCGCGTGCTGCTAGGCTGTGCTCTGAGATTGATAAGGTTAACCCCAGAAGCTGTGAACAACTTTACTTCGTTGGCTATGCCGCCACTTATCCCATTGTGACTGCGCTGCATCACGCAAAAAAGAAATTTCCCAATAGCATTGTCGCCCTTATCGTTCCTGATTTACCTCAATACATGGAGCTGGGTAGCCGTGGAACGGGATTCTTGCACAGGCTTAAGAACCATTTTGTTTCAAAAGGCATGAAGGGCATGGATTGCTACGTCCCCTTGACAGCTGCAATGGCTCCTTACCTTGGAGTTGACTTGACGAAGTGTGCCGTTGTCGAGGGCATTGCTGACGAACATGACGCTTCTGAGCCTGAAGCCATCGTACGGGATCTGCCCGAGCGGTATATCTTGTACACAGGGACGCTCCAATACCGCTATGGGTTAGGCGAGTTAATTTCTGCATTTAAGGGGCTTGACGATACAGGAATCGGTCTTGTTGTTTGCGGTGACGGCGAGGCGGCAAATGAGATGACGGCTCTGCAGTCTGAGAATCCTATGGTGCGATACCTGGGCGTACTGCCGTCCCAAGAGATTGAAGGCCTGCGCAATGGCGCCACCATTCTCGTTAACCCGCGCAAGAACGAAGGGGATTATACGAAGTTTAGTTTTCCCTCGAAGATGATGGAGTACCTTGCATCGGGTGTGCCAACCGTTGCTTACAGGCTGGATGGAATGCCTGAAGACTATGAAGGTCTTTTCATCGATGCAACGGATGGAGGCCTTAAGGCGGCTTTAAATCGAGCTCTCGCGATGGATCCTGAAGAGCTGCACCAACTTTCCTTGCGTGCGAAAACTTATGTCATCGACCACAAGGGCTCTAAGGACCAATGCGCACGCACTCTTGAGCTATTCAGAAAGGAGTCTACGTACATTGAGCGATGACAAGACGTTCGACATTCCCGTCGCAGTATTCATTTTCAAACGTCTCGATACTCTTGAGAGGATTTTCGATAGACTTGCTGAGGTTCGGCCTAGTAAGCTCTATCTCATTGCTGACCAGGGGAGAGATGAGGCAGAACGCCTCGCTGTCGACAAAGTGAGGCGTGGCGTCGACTCTCTTATTACTTGGGACTGTGAGGTTGTGCGAGACTACGCAAAGGAGAATAGGGGGGTATACGGAAACATCGCACTTGGCGCGAAGCGAGTATTCGAGCGGGAGCCTGTTGCCATTTTCTTGGAGGACGACAATCTACCTTCTTTGTCATTCTTCCCGTTCTGTGCAGAAATGCTAGCGCGCTATCGTGACAATGATAAGATTCTCTGGATCTGCGGGACTAACTATCTATCGCAATACGAAGCGCCACATAATGCTTCATACATTTTTACGCGACAATTTATGCCATGTGGATGGGCATCATGGGGAGACAAGTTTCTATCTTCCTACGACTTTGACCTGAACAAGACAACTTCCGAGGACATGAGGCGCGCTCGTAACACGTATTCGGTGAGGCGGCTCTATCTCCAACAGCTGTTCAACGTGGAGTACGAGAAAGCACACAAGGCCCGTACTGGGCGTTACTATTCTTGGGATTACCATATGGCATGGACCCTCAGGACGGGCGGATTTTTTGGCATCGCCCCATCAGTGAACCTTATAGAGAATATTGGTGTTGACGACTGTTCGGAGCACGGTGGCAATGATCTCTCGCTAGATATGACGAACCGGTTCTGTTCAATGGATGGTTACGAACTCCCGTTTCCGCTCAGACAATCTGAGACCGTTGAACTCGATATGACGTATGAGCGGCTAATCGAGCGTAAGCTGCTGTACCCCGCCAAGGATTACATCGGTGTACTCGTGAAGCTGGTTGCGAAGCGCCTGCTTAACTTTCCGCCGGACCTCTCACTTAGACAAACAATTAAGAAAGGTTAAAAATGACAAATATGGTAGAAGATAAAACGGTTCGATTTAAAGATGACGGTCGTCTTAAGCTCCTGATCATCGTGGGCACACGCCCCGAGGTCATCCGCCTGTCCGAGGTCATCAAGAAGTGCCGCCGACACTTCGACTGCCTGCTGGCGCACACCGGGCAGAACTACGACTACACCTTGAACGGCATCTTCTTCCGCGACCTGTCTCTGGACGACCCGGACGTCTACCTGGACGCCGTGGGCGCCGACCTGGGCGAGACGGTGGGCAACATCATCGCCGCGAGCTACAAGCTGATGGTCGAGGTGCAGCCTGACGCCCTCCTGATCCTGGGCGACACCAACAGCTGCCTGTCGGCCATCGCGGCCAAGCGCCTGCACATCCCCATCTTCCACATGGAGGCCGGCAACCGCTGCAAGGACGAGTGCCTGCCCGAGGAGACCAACCGCCGCATCGTCGACGTGATCTCCGACGTCAACCTGGCCTACTCCGAGCACGCCCGCCGCTACCTCAAGGACACCGGCTGCGCCCCGGAGCGCACCTACGTCACGGGCTCTCCCATGGCGGAGGTCCTGCGCGCCAACCTCGAGAAGATCGAGGCCTCAAAAGTGCTCTCCGAGCTCGGCCTGGAGCCCAAGCGCTACATGCTGCTCTCCGCCCACCGCGAGGAGAACATCGACACCGAGGCCAACTTCACGAGCCTGTTCACCGCCATCAACGCGCTCGCGGAGAAGTACGACATGCCGATCCTGTACTCCTGCCACCCGCGCTCCCGCAAGCGCCTGGAGGCCACCGGCTTTAAGCTCGACCCGCGCGTGCGCATGCACGAGCCCATGGGCTTCCACGACTACAACTGCCTGCAGAGGAACGCCTTCGCGGTGGTGTCCGACTCCGGCACGCTGCCCGAGGAGTCCAGCTTCTTCGCGAGCGTCGGCCGCCCGTTCCCGGCGGTGTGCATCCGCACCTCCACCGAGCGCCCGGAGGCCCTGGACAAGGCCTGCTTCACGCTGGCCGGTATCTCTGAGAAGGGTCTGCTGCAGGCCGTCCGCACCGCCGTCGAGCTCGACGCCGAGGGCTCGCTTCCCGAGGCGCCCGTTCCCGACTACGCCGACGAGACCGTCTCCACCAAGGTGGTCAAGATCATCCAGAGCTACACCGGCGTCGTGGACAAGATGGTGTGGAGGAAGAGCCTGTAATGATCGTGGGTGACGTTACGACGACCGACGCTCTCGTGGACGAAGCACTAGAGTTGGCGGAGGGCCTGAATAGGCCCCTTTGTTACGTCCAGCTCAAGGGCTTCTACAACGGCTCGACCGGCTCCATTTTGCGCGGCTTGCACGTGCGGCTCGCGGCCCGAGGGGTCGACTCCTATTGTTTCTGGGGGCGTCGCCACGAGTCGATCGATAGCCACATGCAGTGCTGCGCGAGCAAGCCTGAGGACGCCTCGATGCAGACGCTCTCGACGGCATACCTCCTCGGTGCCGAGGTCATCGAGAAGCACTTCACGCTGGACAAGTCGCTTCCTGGAAACGATCGCTACCACTCCGGCGACGTCGAGGACTTCAAACGCGCCATTGAGAACTTCCGATTCATGACAGGATCCTGGGCTCCTCGGAGAAGACGGTCCTCGCTTGCGAGGAGACGCCCCGCCGTGAGGCGAGGCGCTCGCTTGTGCTGACGCGTGGCATGAAGGCCGGCGAGGTGATCGCCAAGGAGGACCTGATGCCCAAGCGCCCCGGCACGGGAATCGCTCCGACTTATGCCGATGTGGTTATTGGCCGCGCGGTAAAGGACGATCTTGCTGAAGACACTATCTTGACTTGGGAAATGATTTAGTTTTGACCCCGCAGCCTTAATGGATTGCGGGGTCTTTTTTGAGAGGCCGATTCTATGTCCAAGAAGACCGACTCGCGTTCTTCCAACGCACTTGCTTCGGTAGTGTCGAGAAAGTTGGTGTAGAGCCCGATCCGAAGCGAGTCGGCCCGGCGTCCTAGAATCTGGAATACGGTTGATATCCTAT